>Ga0310813_10000140_pt1 | contig 53937 bp, 44 predicted proteins | sample YN3metagenome_FD_203086 | JGI IMG/M metagenome (GOLD analysis project Ga0310813, IMG submission 203086) | Soil microbial communities from experimental microcosm in Duke University, North Carolina, United States - YN3 | ecosystem: Engineered > Artificial ecosystem > Soil microcosm > Unclassified... | reverse complement strand
CAACCAAACACTGACACCTGGGCCAATCGATGTGGCTGCCGCGCTTGATGTTGCCATCGTCAGCCCCGATCCGGGGGCGGCCATCGAGGCGCTGGCTCCGGCGACACCGGCCTATATGGCGCTGCGCTGCGCCTTGAAAACAAATCTTGCGGATGCCGTGGCCGGCGATAAAGCCGCAACAAGCCGCTTACGCACGGTCGAAGTTAACCTCGAACGCGCACGCTGGCTGCCGCGGCCAATGCCGATGGAGCGCGTCTGGGTCAATGTTGCCGACGAGCGGCTGGTATTCTACCGCGCCGACGCGCCGGTTTTCTCGACGCGGGTTGTGGTTGGCCAAGATGTCGAGCCCAATCAGACGCCTGAGTTTCATGCCACAATCGAATCAAGTGTTTTCAACCCGCCTTGGGTCATCCCAAAAGATATTGTTAGAAGAGAAATCCTACCGCAGATCAGCCGCGACTCGGATTACCTGCAGAAGAATGACATGATCATGCTGGCAGATGGCGAGGCGGAGCAACTGCCGGGACCCGGCGCAGGGCTAGGATTGATCATGTTCGACATGCCGAACCGGTTCGACGTTTATCTGCACGATACGCCTGACAGAGACATCTTCAACCGCGCCGACCGTCGCATCAGCCATGGATGCATCCGCGTACAGGATCCGCGCGAACTTGCGAGCCTGCTTCTGCAACAACCTCTCAGCGCGGTCAATCAAGAAATCGCAGAGGGCAGCACCACCGAACGCAATCTTCCAGTGCCCATGCCCGTATTCGTTGTCTATCAAACCGCGTTTTTGGATATCGCTGGAGCATTGCAGTTCCGCTCTGATTTCTACGGGCGTGATGACGAAGTCTGGCAGAAGCTGCAAAGGAGCTCTCGAGGGTGATCTCTACGGCACAGTGCTGATTTGCGCTAGGGTGTGGAACGGCCCACGGCATCGAATGTGCCAAAATGCGGCCGCTCAATGACCATCATGAAAGGGCTGTCCCCATGAAATAATCTCGACGGTCTATCGTAAAATCGGCGCAATGATCGACCACTTAAAATCCGAAAGTCGTTCCCGACCTTGGGGCACATGGAGGTTGCAACAGGACAGGATCGCGAATATCTGGACCGCCCATGGGATATGGCGGTCAAGCGTGATCGCATCTATCTCGACGCCAAAAATGACCTCACCAGGATTCCGGACTTTATCGACAGCCGTATCCGCCTGGCCGGCGGGCATACCTTGGCCAATTGGTTTCGCCGGGCTGACGTGCTGGAGGGGCCGCCCTACCGCGAAGTGGTGGCCGATGTCTGCAAGGCGCAGAAAGTGAAGGTAGCCAATGACGATGATGCGGCCGCCATGGAATTTAAACTGATTAGCACGCTGTTCGAGCGACGCTGGGCTAAGATGACGGAAGCGGAACGCGCCGAATTCATCAAATTCTTCAAGGCGCGGACTGGCTTTGGTGGGGCGCTGGCGGCAGGCATGTCATTTGCTGCTTTGGCCGTGGCGTTGTGACCAGCGATGTTAGCTGTGGCCACTACAGATTTTGCCGTGGCGTTGGGCGCAGCTGGGGTTGCGGCTGTTCTGGGGGAGGCGGCAACGGGGGCGCTGTTTGGTCCCTTTGGCGTTCTTGCGGGTACGCTGTTGCTGGCCAACCACGCCATGGGGCCGAGCTGCTCGGCCACGGTGCCCTGCGTGCTGCATATCGCCTCACTGCGGTTGCAGCAGAAGATAGACGACACATTGGGAGAGGCCCTATGACTGCGTTTCCGTATCAGATCCCCGCTGAGCTGCTCTCCGCTTGGCTGGAGGGAAAGCTCAAGATCGTGGGCGCCACGCTGCGATGGGTGGACACCAATCTTATCGCCGGTCATATGGCGCCGGTATCCTTCCCGCTTGCCGTTAATTTCTCCCCATTGCAGACCATGTTGTAGAATTCAAGAATTACGCACCACCAGCAAAGCCAAGTCTTCTCATCGGCATGTGGGAAGCAGAAGTCCGGCGCAAATGTCGGCAATCGCCGTTTGATTCCAGAAAGCAGACGTTCTGCTTCCGGCCCGAAGAAGCTGCGGGCGAAACGCCGCAGCGCTGGGGCCAGTCGATGTCGGCTTCGAGCGTACCGCGCCCCGGCGGCGTGAATCCGTTCGATGACCGGCGCGGCGCGATGCTTAAGTAGCGTTGCCAATAGCAGATGGCCCCGAACGGTCCACGCGGCGCAAACAAGAAGAACCCACGCGCAGACGAGGAAAACGAGGGGCAAGACTTAGGCAGCCCCAGATTGTCACGGCGGGGGCGTCAGTTGTGTCAGCCTGCCGAAGCTCGCTGCTACGGACGCAGAGGTGAGCGGTAGGCGGAGATACCTGCCTTCGCGCCAGAGCGGGATTTGGTCAGTCGCGTTCACGCTGCCGATCCAACCGTCCTGGCCGCCCAGGATAATCACGAAATTGGCGTCAGGATCGATAAAATCAGCCAGGTGTCGGGCGGAGGAACCATAGGTCACGCGATGGCCGCCCTGGCGGCGTGCGTACCGTGCCGGACCGTGACCGGTTTTGTACAGCGTGTCGTTGCTGCCGGGTACGCCGAAAATATGGATGCCAAATTTCCGCCCCAAAATCGGCAGACGGGCTAATGGATGCGCCAAGCGCAGCAAATGCGCATCGCCCCAACATTTGCCCTTCGAAATCGCCTGCACCGCGCGCTTCGCCCCGTGCGACAAGGCATGTCGGAGGAGGGCATCCGGTGCACCTAGTAAGCTAGACGCAATCAACGCCCGGCTTGTCCAAACGGCCAGTGCCGATGCCAGTATCGTCTTGCCGATCAGCATATCGGCGGTCTCCGCCAGGAGCACCTCGTAGGCCAGGGCGCCAACCGACGCCTCATCATAGCACCCGTTCCACTCCAGCACGGCCTGCGGCAGCGTGAGGCCGAGTTCAGTCGCCCGGCGTGCCAGTGCGTCACGCAATTGCCGCGCGGAGGACGACGTCACATCCCTCTGCAGTGCCTCGAGATCCGTGCGTTCGATCCCGGTGCTGTCCAGCAACGCCGCCTGCCGCAACGCCCGATCCGGTGGCGCGAAGAAAAAGCCGGCTTGCACTGCGGTTTGCGGATCTTCATTGGCCGAGACGACAAACCCTTCGCGCGGATCAAACACGCCGCTCCCCTCGGCGAGTGACGAGATATCATTGAGCACGGCGGCCCGTTCGAGGATGTCTGCCGGCGTTCCTGGGCGCGCCGGTACGTGGCCGGCACGCAGAATGCCCACACGCCCAGTCGTATCGGCGTAGGTGAAGCTATACCCCTGGACGGCAAAGCCGCGAAGCGCACGTTGGAAGGCCGCGAAATCGTCTGCACGATTCATTGTCAGCATCGCGGTCAATTCGTCGCTCGGCTGATGCCCAACCCAGCCAAGGGCCGTAGGCCGCCGCAGCCGAAAACGTTTGACGTCGGAAATCACCGGCCCGAAGCGGCTTTCCCGAAGCTTCGCACGTCGCATGCCGATGCCGCGTACCGCGATGTCGACACTTCGTTCGGTGATCTGCGGATCCGTTTCCGCGGTGAGATCGATGAAGACAGAGCTTGCGGCGTGTAAATTGGTAGCGCCCCAGGCGATCTTTTCGTTGCGCCCGATCGCCACATAAGGCAAGCCGGGGATCATCAGCCCGGCCGCCTTCATGCCTGGGGCCGACATACCGCAGGCCAGCCAAAGGCTGGGCAATTGCAGACCGACATGGGGATCGGAGGCGATGATGGCGGCGCCGGATGCGGTCCGAGTCCCGCCGACGGCGGCCGAATTGCTACCGCGCGCAAGGGCTGCGGTAATGCCATCCGGATTCGGCACACCAGTCCTTAAGAGCTCGGGCCAAAGCGATGCCCAACTGGCAAGCCCCATCGTCTCACGCAACCTTAGCAGCTTTAACGTCGGCATCCAGGTGATGTCTGCGCTCGCCAGTCGCGCCAATGAGAAGAGATCTGGCAAACTCCAGGGCTCGCGGGCCAAACCCAGCATTTGGCATTCGGGAGGCGGCGCCGGTGCGCGGGAGATCACGTGGTTGATGCCCGCGAGGAAGGACTCCGCCCAGATACGCGATGCGTCGGGCAGCATCGCAATGATTTCCGGCACCGCCCGGCAGATATCCATGGTCCGCAGTGCGATGTCGAATTCCAACCCGAAGGTACCGATCATCTCCGATATCCGTCCCTGGGCAATGCGGCGCAGCATTTCCATTTGACCGAGCCGCAGATGCGCATGCACGACGCCGAGCCCAACCGCGAGGTCTGGCAGGCTTTCGGCCGTGACGAAGGGGATCGCATGCTCATCCCACCGGATATCCACCGGCGCGCTTACTGGTGTATCGGCGAGCGGGAGATTAGTCAACCGCTCATCCAATGTTCGCGATTCAGGTGCCGGCAGACGCGCTGCCCGCCATACGAGGCCGATCAGTCCGGCGATGCCGCGCACACGGTCAATGCCTGATGTCATCGCGGCTGTTCGCGTTCAGTTGCTCGATCCAGTCCGCGATCTGTTCACGAGCCAATCTTCCAGAAGCGAACTTTTGCCGGAGTTCCTTACATGATCGTCGAATGTTTGGCTCGTTAAGCAGGGCGGATAGTGCTTTGGTCCAATGTCTGAGTGGCGCACGTGGCGCCAGCTTGAGACCAACGCCGAGGGCGATGGCGCGCATCGCATTGTCGGTCTGTTCAGCGGTAAAGGGGGTAAAAAGTTGCGGTGTGCCGGCCTCCAGCAACAGGCCAATGGTACCAATGCCACCCGCATGCACAAACGCGGCAACCCGCGGTGCCAACAGATCGTACGGCACATAGGTGGTATGGAACGAAAAATCCGGCAACAGGTCAGGCAACTGGTCCCGGAACGGCGTTGCGAGTATGGCGCGCCTGCCCAAAGCCTTGCAGGCACCAAGCGCCCGATCGAAAAACAACCGACTGCTGGCCACGCCCGAGCCCGGAGTGAAGGCGATCGGCGGCGAACCGGCCTCGATGAAGGCCAGCAGCGCCGGGTCCAGTTCACCCGGTCCTCCGGAAGGCAATTTGGGAAATCCGGTGCAGACGGTGTTGGCCGGCCAGTCGGGGGCAGGTGCTGCGAACCAGTCAGGAAAAGCGCAGATCACCCGCTCGGGCGAGTGCAGCCAGGTTCGGCTGATGCTGCGGACCGGTGGCAGGTCGAGCGAGGCGCGCAATCGATTCAAATCCGGAGCGATGATCGGATCGCTGACCGTGCGCTCGATCATGTTGAGCAAAATGCGCACGGCCCAGCTGGGCAAGGTTTCGAGCCCCGGCAAAATCCCAAAAGGCGGGGCTTTTGCGGATAACAGGGCGATCGGGGAAAGATGGATCGTCGCCGCCGGATTGCCAAATTTTTCCTGCGCGAGGCGTACCCAAAGCGCCAGGGAGTTGCCAACCAGAATGCTCTCGCCGGGGCGGATATGTGCCGCAAGGGCTGTGTAGCCCTGTTGCATGCTGGGGCTGAGATGCCGCCAGCTAGCGCGCACGCCGCGCCAAGGATTTCGCCAGACTTCCTGGTCACGAACGCCTGCAAGATATTGCGCAGTACTTAGAACCGAGATGAAGGATAAGCCCGCGCGTTCAACATGCTCCTTAAAGTACTCACACGTAAGGAACTGAACTTCATGACCGCGCTGCGCCAATGTCTGACCGACCGCGATGTGGGGGTAAACATGGCCGTAGGTCCCGACACTGGAAATCACGATATGCATAAGATGGTATCCCGAAGTTCATCGGCCCGCAGTGCCCGCGGGTAACTGTGCCAACCAAATCAACGTCTTTCATCACACCGGAGATAGCTTGAGCGGCGCCAAAGCTATGAATGTAATGCTGATGACGTCGACGATAAGCAACAGAAATACTGCAGGGTTATAAAATCATTGTTGGTCGGAGTAGCTAACTGAACGTTTATTATTCTTAAGAAGAACGTCAAGTTAAAATCTCTTGAGGTTGGCGTAGGCTGCATTCGTTTTGAACACATGCCTCGTTAGTAACTCGAAAAGGCGTGGCCGCAATAAATACGTCATCCGCTTGATGATTAAGAGTAGCTTTATCGACGAACATAACATGAATTGCTCAGATCGAGTCATGGGAGATAACTAGAGCCGAGTTATGATTGTGGACGCAACACCGACGACGTCGTATTCGGCCGTCAGTAATGCAGATTTCGTAACGTCATAAAACTTTTACGGATTCATATCTCACGATATGTTTTATTCGTTAGAGTGGTCGTTAGTTACGTCAAGGCTTTCTCTATAAGTCCAAGAATTCATTTTTCGGCGCATGAAAAATTACTTTTTATTCAGTTAACTTTTTAACATTAAGTTAGTACGGGTTCTCGAAGAAGGACGCATACTCGAAAGACGCATACTCGAAAAAGGACTCAATAAATGAGTAGTCCGTTTGACGATCAAGAATCGCTCTATCTCGCGTTAATGAACACAAATGGGCAATACTCCATCTGGCCAGTCTTCCTTGACGTGCCAGATGGCTGGAACGTTGTCGCGGGTCCGATGTCACGCGCGGATACGCTCGCTTGGATCGATGTCGAATGGACCCAAGGCGGCGTAATTGCAGTCGGCTCTGGGGGATAGGATCATGAACGATGAAAGTTTTTCTCGTCTCGGCGGTCTCGAACAAATTTCTGCTGAGCCGGTCGTGCAAGCCTCGCATGATGATCTCTGGTTTCCACTCACCATCGCCCAGCGCGGCATGTGGTTTGCGCAGCGGATTGCCCCAAGGAGGGCCGTTTTCAATCTGGCGGAACTGGTCGAAATCCACGGTGCCGTCGATGTTGGGTCATTCTACGCCGCGCTCCGCCAAGTCACGCTCGAAGCCGCGGCAACCCGGTTGCGCTTCACCGAAATCGGCGGCGAACCGCGGCAATCGGTCAATCCGGACATAGACGGGATTATGCCGTTCGCCGATCTCAGTCATGAGGCGGACCCCTGGGCCGCGGCGCTCCAACAAATGTCGGAGGAGTATCAGCTTCCGCACGAACCATCGCGGGATCGACTTTGGGCGACCGGGCTCTTCAAGGCCGCAGACAACCGGTATTTTTGGTATCATCGCAGCCATCACATTCTGCTCGACGGTTTCGCTGGCGGGCTTGTCGCCCGTCGCCTTGCGGAACTCTACGGCGAACTGCATGAGCGCCGCACGCCCGAGCCGGCCCCCTTCGGCTCATTAAGCGATCTGGTTGCGGAGGACCATGCCTATCGTGAGTCTGACCGTTACGCGGTTGATCGCCAATATTGGGTGGATGAATTTGCTGATAAGCCACTGCCTGTCAGTCTCGGTCATTACCGGCCGACTCTCGAAGGTGGCCTGCTTCGCCGCTCGACGGTGCTGGCGCCGGATTTTGTTGACGCGCTGCGTGACGCGGCCCGTGCCGCACAAGGCAGTTACCCGCAACTGATGATCGCGGCGATTGCGATCTATTTTTATCGCATGACCGGGATCGAGGATCTGGTGCTGGGCTTGCCGGTGACGGCACGCAGCAACGGCCGGCTGCGCCGCGTTCCATTCATGGTCGCAAACGCAGTTCCGTTGCGGCTCAAGATCAAACCCGCCGATACTGTGGCCGATGTGGTACGGCAAGTCGGCAAACGGGTGCGCGAAGCGCTGCGCCATCAGCGTTACCGCTATGAAGACCTGCGTCGTGATTTGAATCTGCTGAGTGAAGGAAGGCATTTGTTCACCTCCATGGTGAACATCGAGCCGTTCGATTATGATCTGTGTTTCGGCGATGCGCCGACCTCGGTCCATAATCTGTCGAACGGTTCGATTGAGGATCTTGCCTTCTTCGTTTTCGACCGAGGCGCTGGTCGGCCGGTGCATATCGATGTCGACGCCAATCCGGAGATCTATGACGGTGACACGCTTGTCGCACATGTCAGCCGGCTCGAGCGGATGCTTCATCAGATCGCTGCCGACGTCACCATCCCGGTCAGCCGCCTGGTGCTGCTCGATGATGCTGCCCGGGCACGAATTTTAAAGACTGGCAGCCAGGCGACGCCGGACGCTGCGTTGCGCTTCATGCCGGAGGATTTCGAGCGCCAGGCGCGTGAGACGCCTTGGGCGGTGGCGGCGGTGTCAGAACAGCATAGCGTCACGTATCGCGAACTCGACGAGACGACGAACAGGATCGCCAACGCGCTGCGGGCGAGGGGGGCGGAGCCGGAGCGCATTATCGGGGTCTGCATGCCGCGCGGCATCGACATGTTGGCCGCGCTCCTCGGCGTGATCAAATCAGGGGCCGCCTATCTGCCGCTGGACCCGGATCTGCCGGCGGCGCGCCTCAAGGCGATGACGGCGGATGCAGCGCCGCTTCTGATCCTGGCCACCGCGGAGACGGCGGCGGCTGTGGCACCGCATCCGGTGATGTTGATGGACGAAGGGAGTTTTGCAGGGTTTCCAGCTGACCCACCTGTTATCATCCGTTCGCCGCAGTCGCCCGCCTACGTCATCTACACCTCCGGCAGCACCGGTCAGCCAAAGGGCGTCGTGCTGACCCGATTCAATCTGGCGAATTTTCTCGGCGCCATGGCAAAAAATATTCGCCTCGATCCATCGGATCGGATGCTGGCGGTGACCACGATCAGCTTCGATATTGCCGCCCTCGAACTCTATCTGCCGTTATTGGCCGGCGCTCGGGTCATTTTGGCACCGCGCGCATTGCGGCAGCACCCGCCGGCGCTGGCGCGGCTGATCGCGGTAAGCGGTGCAACCATCATGCAGGCGACGCCTTCCTTATGGGATATTTTGACCGGCACTGAGGTCGAGGCGTTGCGGTCCATGCGGATTCTGACCGGGGGCGAGGCGCTGCCGGAGGACCTTGCGCGCCGGTTGCTCGCGGTCGGCGCGGAGGTGATGAATTTGTACGGCCCGACCGAGACCGCCATCTGGTCGCTGATCCACCCGGTCCAGGGGGCAGGGACGCCAGCGATCGGCAGGCCGATCGACCGAACGCAGGTCTTCATTCTCGATGCCGGATTGGCCCTGGTTCCGGAGGGCATCATCGGCGATCTTTACATTGCCGGGGCCGGGCTGGCGCGTGGCTATCTCAAACGCCCCGGCCTGACGGCCGAGCGTTTTGTCGCCAATCCGTACGGTCCGCGCGGCAGTCGAATGTACCGTACCGGTGACCTCGCCAAAATTGAAAATGGCATGCTCTACTTCATCGGTCGTACTGACACGCAAGTAAAACTTCGCGGCTTCCGTGTCGAACTGGGCGAAATCGAGGCGGCGCTTACGGGCGAGCCTGCGATTGCCCAGGCGGCGGTGGTCCTGAGCAAGGGGCATCTGATCGGCTATGTCGTTCCCGTCTCGCCGGATATCGCGCTTGATTTCGGCGAGCTGAAACGCGCGCTCGCCCAGCGCCTCCCGGACTATATGGTGCCGGCGTTTTTCGTTCAGTTGAGGGAAATGCCGCTGTCGCCTGCGGGTAAGCTCGACCGGAACGCCCTGCCTTTACCCAAGCTTGCCGCAGCATCGAGCCGGGGCGAGCGAACGCCGACTGAGGAAATTCTGGCCGCGCTGTTCTGCGATCTCCTCGACCTCACGAACGTCGATATTGACGCGGGTATTTTCGAACTCGGCGCCGATTCACTAATTGTCGCCAAGATCGTCGCGGCGATCCGCAAAATCTTCGGTATCGATCTGCCGCTCGTGGCGTTGTTCGAGACGACGACCATCGCCGGCCTGGCGGCACTCATCGGCCGGACCAAGAGCGGACGTGCGCCGATCACGCTGCGGCCGAGGCCGGCACGTATACCGCTCGGTAGCAGCCAGTTGATGATGTTCGAGGCATGGCGAACACCCGGCGTTGCTGCCGCCTTCAACATGAATCTGGGCCTGCGGCTGCGCGGCGTGCTCAATGTGAAAGCGCTCGAAGCCGCAGTGAATGATGTCGTGGAGCGCCATGAAAGCCTGCGGACATTGATCGATGTCGGCGACGCGCTTCCCGCACAGTCGGTCCTGGCGCCGGAAGATGCGCGTGTGACACTGGTGGCATTGAAGCTGGCGGCTGGCGAATTGACGGAGACCATAAGTGCCGCTGCGCGCTTGCCATTTGACGTCACGCGCGAGCCGCCGATCCGCTTGCATCTCTGGACGCTCGGTCCGGATGACCATTTGTTATTGATCGTCGTGCAGCACGTCGCCGCCGATGGAAGCTCGTTGGCGCCGCTGACGTGCGACCTGGCGTTGGCCTACAGAGCCCGGCTGGACGGCGCCGCGCCGGCCTGGAAACCCCTGGCGCTGCAATACGCCGATTACGCTCTCTGGCAGCAGGAGGAGAATACCAGGCTCTCCAGCCAGCTGGCGTTTTGGCGCCAGGCTTTGGCGGATGTGCCTGCGGCCGCGCTGCCCGTCGATTATGCCTATCCGGCTTCCCTCGGTTTTGCCGGCGACGTGGCGCCGGTCTTGATCGGTCCGGAGCTACATGCGGGTCTCGTCAGCCTGGCGCGCGCCAGTGGTGCCAGCATGTTCATGGTGTTGCAGGCGGGAATTGCCGCCTTGCTCTGCCGGCGCGGCGCAGGCGAGGATATCCCGATCGGTACCCCCATCGCAGGGAGGACCGATGTTGCCCTTGACCCGTTGATCGGCAGTTTTTTCAATTATCTGGTCCTGCGCACCGATCTTTCGGCCAACCCCAGTGTGGCCGAACTGATCGCGCGTATCCGCAAGTTCAACCTTGCCGCCTACGCTCACCAGGATGTCCCTTTCGATATGGTTGCCGCCGCCCTGGGCGCACGCCACGGCGGCCCGCGGCAGCCGCTGTTTCAGGTGATGCTGAATTTCCAGAACTGGTCTCAGGTTAAATTCGAGATGCCCGGTCTCGCCGTGACGCCCGAACCGGTCTGGCTGCGGACCGCGCGTTACGAACTGACGTTCTATTTAAGCGAAACACGCGATGCAGAGGGCAAACCAGCGGGCATCAGCGGTGGGCTTGAATATCGTAGCGACCTGTTTCTGCGGGAAACCGCGACGCAGCTGGTGGCTCAACTGATGACCTTGCTTGGCAGCGCCGTCGCCGATCCGGCGACAAAAGTCAGCAATCTTCTCCTGGAGGCGTCACCATAATGGCAAAATATCTGCTTGCCGCCACGCCGATGCCCGGTCACGCCGATCCGGTCATTGCCGCCGCCGCTGGGCTGGTGGCGCGCGGCCACGAGGTCGTCGTCCATACTGGAAGCTTGTTTCGTGCCGCCGTGGAACGCAGCAATGCGGGCTTTGTTCCGTTAGCGCCGGAAATTGATATTGACTACCGCGACATCGACTCGCGCTTCCCGGAGCGCGCCGCCTTGCCGCCGGGGCCAGCGCAAATGTTGTGGGGGATGCGGCATCTTTTCGCCGATGCGATTTTTGCCCAGCATCAGGGTCTTTGCGATATCCTGAGCGGTTTTGCGGCGGATGCGATTCTCGCAGACATGATGTTCATGGGGACGTTGCCGCTATTGCTTGGCCCGCGCGGTGCGCGTCCCGTGATCGCGCATCTGGGGATTTCGTGCCTGGCCCTTTCGGGAGCTGACGTTGGGTTCTTCGGATCGGGGCTGCCACCTGCGCGCACCGCGCAGCAGCGTACCCGCAACGAAGCCCTCACAGCCTACATGCAGCGTCAAGTGTTTTCGGGCGTGCAGACCTATATCAACGATGTCCTGACATCATCCGGCGCGCCGAACTTGCCCTGCTTCGTCACGGATGCCGTCATCACGTTGCCGGATGCGTATTTTCAGCTTGGCACGCCGAGCCTCGAATACGAGCGTGAGCTGCCCTCCAATATCCGCTTCATCGGCGCGCTGCCGGTGCCGGCGCGGCTATTTGAACGGCCAGTCTGGTGGGGTGATGTCGAACAGGCCCGCGTCGCCGGCCGCAGCATTGTGCTGGTCACGCAAGGGACCATCGCCAGCGCTGACCTCGGCCAGCTGGTGATCCCGACGCTGAGAGCGTTGGCGCGAACCGACGTGCTGGTCATCGCCGTCACCAGCGGCGCCGATCCGCGGCCGATCGCCGCGACGGCGCCGCCGAATTCGCGGATTGCGCGCTTCATCCCCTATGAGGCGGTTCTGCCACATATCGATCTGCTCATCACCAATGGTGGCTTTGGTGGGGTTCTGCAGGCGTTGACGCATGGTGTGCCGCTACTGGTCGCGGGCGATTCAGAGGAAAAGCCGGAAATTGCCGCGCGCATCGCGCATGCCGGGCTGGGGATCAACCTCGCCACCGGCCAGCCTGCTGCGACACTGATTGCCGCCGCGGCCTCCGAAATTCTGGGTAGCAATGCCTATCAAGCGAGGGCTGACGCGGTCGCCCGCGAACTGGGTGTTATCGATGCGATCGGTACGATCGAGGCTGTGCTCGCTGCGGCACGCGCAGAGGCGCTGGCGACGGCATGAGCCAGGCGGAAACGCAAGCGGTACCGCCGTTTCTCTGGTGTGGCCTGCCGACGACCAAACTCGATGACCGGAGCCTTGCCCGCTTAGGCAGCGTCCTGGACGACGAAGAGCACGGACGTATCAAGCGGCTCCTCCGCGTGCAGGCCCGCCGTGACGCGGTTGCCGCTCATGGCCTGCGTCGCCTGTTGCTGGCCTCGCTGACCGGCAGGCCCGCCGAATCCTTCCGATTTTGTGCCGATCGTGCGGGTGGAAAGCCGAAAGCCGCAGGGATGCCCGGTGTCGATGTCAGCCTCACGCATTGTGACGGCTACGCGGCAGCAGCGGCAATCGGCATGGGGGGACGGATCGGAATCGATGCCGAACCGCTAAACCGCGATGTTGAGCCGGAACTGACGGTAGCGATGACGGTTCCCGGCAAGAAGGGCGTGAGAGGCGCACCGATCGTCGTCCGGACGATGCAGGAGGCACTGACAAAGGCCGAAGGGTCCGGCCCTGCGCTGAATGTGACGCGGCTTGAGATTGACCCCTGCGCGCCGCGGCTCGTCGCGGCACCGGAATCATTCGGGGACCCGGCCTGCTGGCGGCTCGAGCGTCATCACCATGCCGGGTTCGCCGTTGCCATTGCCATGCGCTTGCATACCGGCCGATAAAACGTGCCTGGCAAGCCAACATACTTGCTGATCCTCGCCGGGGCGTCGTTGACGATGCTGATCGTCTGGCGGGGGAAGCTTCACAGCGCGGCAGCCCCCGATCCGCCGCCGCAGGTAAGCGTGGTGACCGCAACGACGCAGAAATTATCTACGAAACTGGTGATCGTCGGGACGATTGAACCGGTCGTCGAGATCGATCTCGGCGCCCGTGAAGCCGGCACGCTCGCCGCCGTGGCGGCGAATATCGGCGACCATGTGACAAAGGGCGAGGTGCTGGCCAGCCTGGATACCGGTCAGCTGGCACCCGATGTGGCGGCGGCCGCGGCACGGTTGAGGATGGCTGAGGCCAATGGCGCGGCAGCGGCCAGCGCGTATGAAAGGGTCGCCGATATCAGGGCGACGGGCGCCATCGCCCCCAAGCGGATCGACGATCTAGCCGCGGATGCAGCCGCCCAGAAAGCCCAGATCGGGATCGCCAAGGCCGATTTGGCGGCGGCGCAGGCGCGCCTCGCGGAGGCCGCCGTCATCGCGCCGACGGATGGCGTTATCGCCGCCCGCGATGCCGAAGTCGGACAATATGCCGCCCCCGGCGGGCCTCCGTTGTTTACCTTGATCGGCAGTCAGGGGCTGATTTTCCGTGCCACGATCCCACAGGATCAGATCGCGTTGATTGCGCCGGGCGTGGCCGTGACTTTTGATCTTCCGGGCGGCACGGTGACCGGCAAAATGATCGGCGCCGACCCTGCGGTCGATGCCGCGACACATCTCGGCACCGTTCGTGTCGCGCTGCCGCGGAACCCCGCCTTGCGCGTCGGCGCATTCGTCGAGGCCACTGTCGATCTTGGCTGCCATAGGCAGATGGCGGTGCCGCAAACCGCCCTGGTGGCCGATGCAGGCGGGTTTCATGTCGTTGTGGTGGCGCACGGCGTCGCCGTGTTCCACCCGGTGACGCTCGCTTCCCTGCCGGGCAATGCATCGACCCTGGTCCCCGTCGCCTCGGGCGTTGCCCCAGGCGATGTGATCGTCGCGGATGCCGGCGCCAGCCTATTTAACGGCCAGCGGGTAAGACCGGTCGATTGATGCTGGCTAGCATGATGACGGTATGGCCGCTCCAGCGCGCGGCCGCGGCGGGCTCATGAGAAACCTGTCGGCGCACGCAATCCGCAACCCGATGCCGGTTGCCGTGCTGTTTCTGGTCTTAGCGCTGGGCGGCGTGCTCGGGTTTCGCGCCTTGCCAGTTACGCTTAGCCCCGATACGTCGTTTCCCGTGGCCGTGGTCACAGCGGTCGATCCGGGGGCCGATCCTGCGGACCTTGCGCAATCGGTGACGGAGCCGATCGAGGACGCCGTTGCGGCGATTGCCGGCGTGCATCATGTGTTGTCGCAGACAGCCTCGGGCATTGCCACCATCACGGTGGAATTCAACATCGGCGTTAATCCGGACGCGGCGCTTGCTGCCGTCCGAGCGGCGGTCGACACTGCGCGGGAACGGCTCCCGCCGGGGCTGCAACCGCCCAGCGTCACGCAGCTGGAAACGCAAGGCGGCCCCGTTCTCACCTATGCCGTCGCCGATCCGTCGCTGTCGGTGCTGGCACTCGGCCATCTGGTGCGGACCAGGGTGATGGGCGCCCTATCCGACCTGCCGGGAGTCGCTACGGTTACGGCGCTTGGCGCACGATCACCGGAAATTAGGATTGCCGCCGACCCGGCGCGGCTGGCGACGTTTGGCCTCACGCTGCCGGCGTTGGACCGGCAGATTCGGGCGGCGGTCGGGGTTCCGCAGTCAGGGACTGGCATGGTGAACGGTGCAGCCGCGCCAGTCAGTACGCGTGCCGCCTACGATTCGGCGGCATCGCTCAGCGGCTTGCCAATCGCGCTTGCGTCTGGTGTGTCGGTGCCGCTCGGCGCCATCGCGTCGGTGCGGAAAGATGCGGCGCCGGCCGTTACGCTGGCACGGTTGGACGGTTCGCCGGTGGTTGCCTTCGCGATCTGGTCGTCTCCGGGGAGCGACGCGCTCAAACTCGCCGGGGCTGTGCAGGCCACTCTGAACGATCTGACCGTTAGCCACCCTGGACTGGTGTTCACCCGTGTCGCCGGCACGGTGGATGAGACGCGCTCGAGCTATGACACCGCCCTTGAGGCGCTCCTCGAGGGGCTGCTTCTGGCGGCGGCAACCGTATGGCTGTTTTTGCGCAATCTGCGCGCAACCGTCATCGCGGCGCTGGCGATGCCGCTTTCCTTGTTGCCGGTGTTTCTGGTGCTGATGCTGCTCGGCCAGAGCCTGAATTCCATCACCTTGCTGGCCTTGGCGTTGGTGGTGGGCATTCTGGTCGACGATGCAATTGTCGAGATCGAGAACATCCAGCGGCATATCAGCATGGGCAAACGTCCCTACCGGGCGGCGCTCGATGCGGCGGACGAAATCGGTCCGGCGGTGGTGGCCACTAGTTTCGCGATCATCGCGGTCTTTCTGCCGGTGAGTATGATGCAAGGCGTGGTCGGGCAGTATTTCAAACCTTTCGGCTTGGCAGTGGCCGTCGCGGTGTTTGCCTCGCTGCTGGTCGCAAGGCTCTTTACGCCGCTGCTTGCGGCATTTTTTCTGGTTCATGGTTCGCAGCAACGCCGGCCGGAATCGAGCGCCGGCTGGCTGCAGGAGTACCGCGTCTGGCTCGATCGAGGACTGGCCAATCCCCGTACCTGCCTCATCGTCGCCGGCGGCGTTCTGGCGCTGACCGTGCTGGTCGCGAGCCTGCTGCCCATCGGTTTTCTGCCGGCACAGGATCAGGATGAATCCCACGTTGCCCTCATTTTGCCACCAGGCAGCACCGTCGAGACCGCGGATTTGGAAGCCGCCGGATTGAGCCGGGTGTTGCTTGATACCGCTCGTCTACACAGGGATATCAAGAGCGTTTTTACGCTTAGCGGTGGCGGCAACGCTGGCGGTATCGGCGCCAATCCGGCGGCACCGAACGACGTTGCGATCACCGTGCTGCTCCGCGCCGACCGGCCCGATACCCGGACGCAGTTCGAAGCCAAGTTGCGTACGGTGCTCGACTCTGTGCCCGATCTCGACTGGCATATGACCGACCAGGGCAGTTCTCGGGATGTCGAACTCGATTTCACTGGCGGGGACCCGGCGGTGCTTGGCCAGGCGATGCAACATTTGGCTACCGAGGCTGCGTTCCTACCCGGGCTGTCGCATGTGCAGACCAGCTTGGCGCCGTATGCCACCGACATCAGCATTACTTTGAAGGAGGAGTTGGCCACGACGCTCGGGGTCACTACCGCCGATCTCGCCGGGACGCTCGTCCTGGCCACCGGCACCGTGCTCCCCGCTGCGCCGGTTGTTTCAGAGGCGGGCACGCTGATTCCGCTGCGCCTGGAACTGGCCGGCGCCGCAGATGAGGCCGCACTCGGTCAGTTGCCGATCCGGGCGGGAGCCGGCGAGGTACCGCTGGCCTTGGTCGCTGATCTCGGTATCCAACCTGGCCCTGCCTTGATCACGCGGGTGGATCGCACGCCGATGGCAGGCATCGGCGCGGATCTGCTGCCGGGTACGACGCTCGGGCAGGCGCTGCACGAGTTGCGCGCGCTGCCGGCCTATAGGCCCCTTGCCACGGACGGTGTGACTGAACTCGACCTCGGAGCCGCGGAATTCATGCGCAATATGTTCGCGCAATTTAGCGTGGCCCTCGGCGGCGGCCTGCTCGTCCTGCTTGGCGTGATGTTGCTGCTATTCCGCAACTGGCTGCAACCGCTGACCGTTCTGGCCACCCTGCCGCTGAGCGTTGGCGGCGCATTGCTCGCGTTGCTGCTTGGCGGTTTCGCGCTCGACTTGTCATCATCGATCGGCCTGCTCGCTTTGCTCGGAATCGTCACCAAGAACGCTATTCTGATGGTCGATGCGGCCCTGACCGGCGAGCGCGCCGGACTGCCGAGGGTGCAGGCGGCACGCGATGCCGGTATGCGGCGCGCACGGCCGGTGGTGATGACGAGCATGGCGATGGTCGCCGGCATGATACCGGTGACACTGACCAGCAGCGCCGGGGCGTCGCTGCGCCAACCGATGGCCTTTGCGCTGATTGGCGGCCTGCTCGCCTCGACCGCGCTGAGCCTGTTCCTTGTTCCGGTATTCTACGTGCTGATCGGCAACGTTACCGATCGTCTCGCGCCTGTATTTGCGAGGTTGGTCACGACCGTGCCTACGGATTTCGAGTGAAACATTCCCGCTTGGTGCTTGTCTTACCGTTGATGCTGGCCGCCTGCGGCTTGCATACGGAACCGCCGATGGCCTTGCGGTTGCCTGCAACTTTCGAAGGCGCACCGGTTCCAAGCCGCCCGAGGGTCGATCTTTCGCGCTACTGGACATATTTCGACGATCCGGTGCTCGACCAGCTGGTCGATCAAGCGGTGGCGCAGAATTTCACACTCCAGGCGGCGAAAGCCAGGATAACCGCCGCCGCTGCAATCGGCAGCGCGGAAAATGCCGCGCTGTTGCCGTCATTGGACACGGCTGGCGGCGTTGGAACCGAAAAACTATCACCAATCGGCCATGCTTTGCCAGGCGCTTCTCCCGGCCAATTAACGTCCTTCGGGACGCTCGAATCCAGTTGGGTCCTACCATTGTTTGGCCGGTTCGGTGCTACCGAAAAAGGCGCTGCGGCGGCGCTGGACATAGCCAAAGCGGCGCGGCAAGCGGCACAGGTGGCCGTGGTAGCGGAGATTGCGGAAGCCTACGTCGATCTGCGCGCCGATCAGCAGGAGCAGCGCCTGCTCCAGGCCGAGCTTGGCGAATCTAACGATATCGTGAGCCTCGTCAGGATTCAGGCCGGCGTGGGAGTTGCCAGCGATCTCGACGTTGCGCGGGCACAAGCTCATGCCGAAGGGCTTGCCTTCAGGCTGCCCGGTGTACAGCTTGCCATCAACACGGACATTTCGCGCATCACGGCACTGGAGGGGCAGACGGCACCGGATGCAAAGCTTATGATTGCGGCGCCGATCCCGTCAGCGCCCAAATTCATTCCCGATCTTGTTCCCGTTGATCTGCTACGGCTTCGCCCCCAAATCATCGAGGCGGAAGCAGAGGTCGCGAGCGATGCTGCGACTCTAGGACTTGCCACGGCAGACCTCTATCCGCAATTCACCCTGGGCGGCTCGCTCTCGATTTTCATGGGAAGCAGCGTCGTCGACTCTCTAACCGGCGCGAAACTGCCGGATAAGGTCACGCTGCTGGGGGGTGGCACTGGCGTGACCATTCCGCTGCTCGATTGGGGACAACGCTACGAGACGGCAAAGGCCGCGCAGGCGAATCTTGCCGCGGGAATCGAGGATTATCACGAAGCTGTGGTTGACGGGGTGTACGCCGTCGATACTGCCCTTGCCGAAATTACTGCGTCACGCGTGGAAGTGGTGACGGCAAGGCGCGAACAGATATCCGCATCGCGCGCACTGAACGCTGCGCAGATTTTGTTCGGCCATGGCCTCACCAACCTTTCGGATCTTCTTGACGCTGAGCAACAACGCCAACAGGCGGATATGGATAACACGGACGCCGCTGCGGCGGCCGACACCGCTGCGATCAGCTTCTATGAAGCAGTCGGTGGTGGCGCGATAATTTTGCCGAAAAAAAGCCGGCCGGCGCCGTCAAAATCGGCCGGATGATTTTGTTGGGCGTGAATCAGCCGACGAGGCGGGCTCGCGTCCCTTGGCGCAGCCCCCGATCGGCCGCGACGGACAAGCTAGGCTCAGGACTCATTCCTTGAGATAGAATCCGACTGTGGCTGCGATGCAGATGGCTGAGAAGAAGGTGTGCGCGCATCTGTCGTAGCGTGTGGCGATACGCCGCCAGTCTTTGAGTTTGGCAAACATGTTCTCGATCTTGTGGCACTGACGGTAGAGCGGTTTGTCATAATCGAGCGCCTGCTTGCGGTTCTTTGTCGGCGGGATACATGGGATGGTACCGCGCTCAACCAGGCTATTGCGAAACCAGTTGCTGTCATAACCGCGGTCGGCAATCAGCGTGGCGGCCTTGGGCAGGCGGGGCAGCAGTACCTTCGCCCCTTTATGATCGCTCACCTGACCGGCGGTGAGGTGGAGCAGGATCGGTCGGCCAACCTCGTCGCAGACGGCGTGCAGCTTGGAGTTCAGGCCGCCTTTTGTCCGTCCCAGACAGCGGGGAAAGCCCCTTTTTGTGCCAGACTCGCTGCTGTGCGGTGGGCCTTCAAATGCGTGGCGTCGATCATGACGCGCTCAGGCTTCCGGCCTCCGGTCGCCAACGCGGTGAAGATACGATCGAACAGTTTAAGCGCGAGGCCGGGAAAGTGATCGAGTCGAGCTAGTCGCCCAGGTGGTCGGCGAGAGCCTGGCGCGGGTTCGGACCCGTCTTATGGCAATTCCGGCCGAGCAGGCGCCGGCGCTCCACCGATGCAAGACGGTCGGCCAGCTACAAGACCAGCTGCTGGAATGCATTACGGATGCCCTAACCGAACTCGTGACCGATCCCGTCGCAGCCTTACGCGGTCCGCTCTCGATACTGTTCGCGCACCATGCGAGCGAATGCGTCTTGCGCGGAATCGCTGCCATCTATAGCCGACTGGATCGTCCAGGCTTGCGCCTTTTCCGGTGCAATCACGTATATTTGTGGAGTAATGAGCGGTACGTGTGCAGCCCGACCTGGCCATGGGACGTAAATGAGGGCACCAAACAACTATCAATGGATATATGAATCACTGTAGCCGATTACCTCCCACTTATTGGAACAGGTCCGGGTTGGAGGCTTTAAGCCCTGTGGTAGTATCGGAGGATTGCCTGGGTCACTACAGGATTCGTCAAGTTGTGTCTGAGTTATGTTCGATGCATCTGTACCTTGCCCGAAATCTGCATGAGTGACATCAGCATCGTCAAAAGATGCTCCAGATACATCAGCGCCCTCGAAATTAGGGCCGTATAGGATTGCAGAATCAAAATATACACCATGCATTCTTGCGGAAATCAGTCTGGCATATGTCAAACGCGCCAAAGCTAAATTGGCGCCATCAAAGTTTATCCCATAAGGTGTCTGCTCAATGGTGCCAAAGGATGGGGGCTCGGACAGGGGGACTTGGGGGGCGTTAGAATTATCAAGCCAGTTTTGACTTAAGTGCATGATTTCGATCTTCTGGCCAAGAAGCGGATAAGCGTCTCAGAGCTGACTTCGGCCGCGGCGCCGCACCGCGTTGTACCGCCCTTCGGGTAGCGTGGGCTCCACGCATCATTCCAAACACTGGTTTGTGACAAGACATTGCCTGCCAGGACGACTTCGATGGCGCCGCCTGATACCCGCAGGCTGGCGCAAGGCGGTAGGCAGTAATTCGCAACCACAGGGAGGCCGATCGCGAAATAGTCGCTCTGCCAGTAACCATGCGGCATAGGGAAGAGGCTCGTGCAGAATGGTATAGCGGAGCCCGTGTGACCCTGCATTGTAACGTCTTCTATTCTAGTTGCATGATACGATCCTGCAACGGACAATGTGTCTTTGATGAAGATCGGAGCGCTGGGCTCGAAAAGATCCTGATCGGGATCCAATGTAAACTCGTCGGTGACAAGGTAAGCTCCGACATAAAGGTCTCCATATTTTGCCCGCCCGGTATCGAATGGAGTGACAAACGAGACCCACCGGGATGGTGCGCAGCGTGCCAGTTTTATGTGTTCCTTCAAAAGACCATCAAGATCGCTGTCATCCGCAAGGCACTGTTCAGGAAAGTCTCTAAGCCATTCGGGTCGTTCTGTTGGTTCAAGTTCGAAAAACCCACCTACGGCTGGGATGTGTTCGAGAAGTTCGTCTAGCGCTCTCTCCAACGGCATTTGCCATTGGCTAACAGCTAGAGAAAACGTGCGAATATACGCTGAACGGAAAACCTCGGCCTGCCTTTGAAGGTACTGTCCAACGACACCAGATCGAGTTTCTCCGTAACTATCGAAATAGTGCGGATAAGCCGTACAGCCGGTCCCCAACTGATCGCGAAGCTTCTTCCACTCAAACGCCCATTGCTGCACGAATGGTAGACCTTCTTCAGCGCTTCTCGGGAGGCTAGGCTGCGCTTCAGCAGTTGCTCCCGTAACACGCGGGCAAAAGCACCTCCCACAGGGGACTTGGTATCATCGGGAGCTGCCTGCTCGAGCGGCGCGGTCTTTCTCGCGTCACGATGATCCATTGTGGCGTCACCAGGGGCGCGGCACCAAGGCGTCCATTGTCCGTTGTGGAGCAGCGAAGGGTGATCACGGAAACGTGATAACGGGCCCAAGAGATCGCGAAAATAAGAAAGCTTTGTTGCTAGCGTGTAGCTAAACGCTAACGCCGGCTTCGAGCGGCCTTGTAACGCATTGAAAAGATTGGCGTCCCGTAGGGGATTCGAACCCATGTTACCGCCATGAGAGGGTGGTAAATAGCGCTTTATAGCGTCTGAGAGTGTTTGGTGTTTCATATAACATATTGAAATTACTTCCGTAGACATCCTGTTTTGTTCTGTACTACGTTTGCCGTATAGACTTCGCACCCCGATTTGCCGTATGTGTTTCTCGTAGCGCGAACGAACGGCGGTAACGCGGTTCGAGCTCAACGCGCGCCAGAATGGAGCTTTTGCAATGCCGAGGAAGGCAAGGGACGAACGTCTTGATAGCCGGACCGCCCGGTTGAAATTGACGCCTCGACGGGAGCCATACTGGCGCACCATCCAACAGGGCCGGCTGGTCGGCTACCGGCGTTTGGCCGGGGGTAAGGCTGGTACCTGGATTGCGCAGTTTTACCAGCGCGAAATGACGCCGTCCCGACAATTCTTATCGCTTGGTACTGCCGATGACATGCTCGAAGCTGACGGATTTGTGACCCTTACCTTCAATCAGGCACAGGAGAAGGCTGCCAAATGGTTTGGCGAACTGATGCGAGCTGACGGCAGGAAGGCCGAGCCGCTCACGGTGAAAGAAGCCGTAGAACACTATCTTGCTGACTATACAGGTCGTGGCGGAAAGGCTCTGAAAGACTTAGAAACCGCTTTTAACGCCCATGTACTGCCGACGCTCGGTGATAAGCAAGTCGCGCGGCTGACTGCGCCAATGATCCGGACTTGGTTGCGGGATCTAGCCTCTGCTGCTCCCAGGTTGCGTGTGAGCAATAAGCCCGATGCGCAGCCGCGCAAAGCTGCGCCCAAGGCCAGCACCCCCGATGCAATGCGCGCACGCCGCGCCAGCGCAAACCGCGTCCTGACGAACCTGAAAGCCGCTCTTAATCTGGCGTTCCGTGAACAGCGCGTGCCGAGTGACGACGCGTGGCGCCGCGTCGAACCCTTTCAAAACGTTGGCCAACCGCGAATCCGTTATTTGTCCGATGATGAGGCAGTACGACTTATCGATGCTAGCAGTCCGGCTTTCCGCGATCTTGTTCAGGCCGCGCTGCTGACCGGCTGCCGTTATGGTGAACTGGCGGCAGCAAAGGCAATAGACCTCAACCTCGACGCCGGCAGCCTGCGCATACCCGTGGCCAAGGGAGGAAAGCCCCGGTCGGTGGTGTTGACTGCCGAGGCCGTGCAATTGTTCAATCGTTTGTCAGCCGGAAAGCCTGCGGGCGCCCTATTGTTGGTCCGGGGCGACGGCAGCGCGTGGGGAAAAAGTTACAGTCAAAGACCGCTAGCTGAGGCATGCAAGGCGGCACGCATTTGCCCTGGCATCACTTTTCACGGCCTCCGCCATACCCACGCTAGCCGTCTCGCCATGGCAGGGACGCCGATGTCCGTCATTGCCGCGCAGCTTGGGAATAGCGAGGCCGTCTGTGCGAAGCACTACGCGCACCTTAGCCCTAGCTACGTGTCCGATACGATCCGGGCAAACTTTAAGCCTTATGGTCTTGAAGTTGAACCCGATACCGAGGCAGCGGTTCGAGAGGCATAACAGATACCGTGCCGCCCGGTCTTTTGGCGGTAATGGGGTGGCGAGCGGTGGTGGAACACCGCCCGCCGATGGCCCCGCCCATGGAGAGTGTCAAAATGAGCGAAGACCACGATAAGACTACCACGCGAGCGCCCGTGGGCAAACCGAGAGCGTCCGACGGAGACAATATCTGCACATTGGAAGCAAGATGTCCGTGCTTTGCTCCGTGCTTAGTATGGTTAACAATCTGCGCGACATCTGAGGGACGGGTTCCGCCCACAATTTGTAAGTAGAAATTAGGGGGGCACCGAAGATTCGGTGTCACCCCCGAATTGAATGGCTGCAGCGTTCCATTTTGGAATAAAAAACTTAGAGATTTCCTTCGATTTATCGAACCTGCCGTATTGCCGCCAGGTGCACGCGTGCTGTTATTGGGCAGTCGTGTGAGATACAGTGGAATAAAACGCGATGAGCAAATCAAGATATACGACTATTCCAGATTGGCAGACATTGACGGGGATGAACCGGTCAGCAACTTACGTTGCGCTGGCTGCCGGTCATCTGCGCGCCGTCAAGCTTGGTCGTCGAACCTTGATCGATGTCCAGCACGGATTGGCGTGGATGGATTCGCTGCCTCCTGCAAATATCCGGCTCCCATCTGTAAAGGTCGGTTAGTAGGCTCTCTCCGCTAACGCTGCTTCGCATGGCGTAGTCGCTTTTGCTGTATGTTCAGCGTGAACCAGCTTCAGGCTATGGCGTGTCGTAGGGGGCTTCCCATGCCCGTTCCGTGTTGGCAGCCAAATTCAAGAGAATAGAAAAACTCGCCGCATTTGACACGGGGAGCGGTAGGCTAGCGAAAAATTGCTTAGCGGCAATTTAGTAGTAGGAAGTGCCGACTTCACGATCAAGCGCAGAATTGCGAAAGATTCCGTACGATGAGTTTAAAACTCATAAATTTTTTCTATAGAAAATTGAATCTGCTCCGGTTCTGGCTAGCCAAGGCAACCGCTAACGCAAACTGTATAGCGTGGCTGTGCACGATGGCCAAGGTCGGCTGCGAATGGGGTGAGGTCGTTCAAAGTGTCCGTGGCCACAAGACGCGGAGCGTGGCGGCCGTAAGTCTGCGAGCGATGGAGAATAGCAAGTGACCGCGTCGATGCCTATTCTTGAATCTGCTCTTTCGATCGCAGCTGCCGGCTGGCCGGTCTTTCCGTGCGGTGCGGATAAAGCGCCGGTTTGCGCCGGTGGATTGAAGGCAGCGACCACGGATCCGACCCGCATCAAATCGCTTTTTTCCATTTCAAAAACGGCGATGATCGGGATGAGAATGGGCAAACCATCAGGCTTGATCGCGGTCGATATCGACCCGCGGCATGGTGGCGAGAATTGGCTCGCAACACATCTCGCCGACCTGCCCGAGACCCGGATACACAGCACAATGAGCGGCGGCGTTCACCTCCTATTTCGGGCGCCCGATGTCGAGATCCGCAACAGCGCCAGCAAGATCGCGCCCGGCGTGGATGTGCGAGGCGAGGGGGGCTATATCATAGTCCCGCCGTCGCCGGGCTACAGCATCGAGAACCCCGACGTCGATATCGCTGATTTACCGGCTTGGCTTGAGGCCCTGTGTAAGCCCGCCCAGGCGCCTGCACCATCGGGGGCGGCGGACCGTCCGGCACGCCCAGCGGCCACCGTAGACGACGCAACGCCATACGGCCGGGCCGCGCTCGATAGCGCTTGCAACGAGATCCGCAACGCGCCGGACGGAGCCAAGCACGACACGATCAATCGCGTCGGATTCTCGATCGGTGGCATCGTCGGGGGCGGCGAACTGGCCGACGCCGAGGCGTTTTCGGCGCTCTCGTTGGCGCTCGCCGATCTTCGGCCGCGGTGCGCGGATTTCCGCGCCGCGGAACGGACCTTGCGCCGGTCCTATGACGAGGGCAGGGGCCGGCCGCGCGAGATCCCGGCAATGCAGCCCCAGTTGGTGGCGGATCTTTCGAACATCGCGCCGTTCCTGGCAAAGCACGCCGACGCCAACACGGCGCTACAGCGTGCCGCGACCTCGAAACCGCTACCGGTGAGCGACGAGATTATGAACGTCGACGGCGCCCTGAAAATGTTCGTCGATTACTGCAACGCGACTGCGATTTCGCCGCAACCGTTCCTGGCGCTCGCCGCCGGCATTACGGCGATCGGCGCGCTCGCCGGGCGCAAGTATCGCACGCCGACCAACTTGCGGAGCAACATCTACGCGGTTGGGGTGGCCGATTCTGGCGGCGGCAAGGATCACGCGCGCCAAAGGCTTAAGGATATTTTTGGTGCGGCCGGCTTAACGCAATACATGGGGGGCGAGGATATCGCGTCGGGAACCGCCATGATGACGGCGCTCGCTCGGCATCCGTGCATTTTGTTCCAAATCGACGAGTTCGGCGACTGGCTGGATGACGTGTTGGGGCCGAAATCGACGCCGCACCGTAAGCAAATCGCCCAGCGCTTAAAGACGCTTTATAGTGCCGCAGGCAATTTTGTCAGTGGCACTGAATATGCGGACCAGACCAAAATGGGACGACCGCGTGAGGATATCCAGCAGCCGCACGCGTGCATGTATGGAACCACGACGCCGCGGCAATTCTGGAAGGCGATCGCCGCCGGGTCGCTCGAAGATGGGTTGCTCGCCCGGTTCCTTATTTTCGTTACGCCGGAAAGCTACCCGGACAAGCAACGGCCGCCTCATATCGACCCACCGTCGGATCTGATCGAAGCGTTCAAGGCGATCGCCGAGGGCGCCGATGACGCGCCCGGCAGTGAGCTGGGCCAGCTCATGTTGGCGACAACGAAGCCGGAACCCGTCACCGTGCCGATGACGACCGAGGCCGTGGCGGCCTATGAGGCGCTTGATGATTGCCAGCTGCAACGCCAACGCAAGAGCGCCGGCACCTACGTCACTGCGATTGCTGGTCGACTGACCGAGAACGCGACAAAATTGGCGCTGGTCAAGGCAGTGTCGCGCAATCCGCGGGCACCGGTCATCACCGGTGCGGACATGGCCTGGGCGCGGACGCTGACCGAGCATTGCGTCGATACCCTGCTACGCGAAGCAAGCGAGAACGTGGCGGACACGCCATATGCGAAGAACATGCAGACCGCCTTGCGCCTGATCCGTAAGCATGGCCCGGCGACTGAATATGAACTCGTCCGAAAAGGATGGAGGATTCCCAGCCGCGAGCGAACGGAGATCTTAATGACGCTCGCGCAAAGCGGTGAAGTTATTGCCGTTAGAAAGGAGGGCGGGACCGGAAAGGGTGCTCCAGCAACTCGCTATTCGATAGGTGCTGCGTGATGCGAAAGGGGCAGAACAAAGGCCGTTATGGGTGGTCAGCTTTTTGTGGTGATTGTGGAGCTTATGTGAAAGTAGATGTTATAATACATCTTAAAAAATTATTTATTGCACTGCGGTTTTTTCTAAATGAAGTGCTATAAAATCTATTATAACTATTTTCACATACCCACTGATAGCTAAGGGTATTTCTTAGGCAAAGCCCTGTAAAAAAAATGCGTTGGGTGTTTGTAGTGATAATAGATTTTGTAAAATTTTTGGCTGACATCTGTCATTTTTTTTGGTCATATTAAGGATGTGGCAATCAAGAGTTTCGTGTGAATATAGAAATTGATATTGTACGCTACATTCTTAGGGTTCAATTAATGCAAAAAAGAATCAATTAAATTGAAAATTTGCAACGCATTGCGCTTGCCGCCTTCCTGACGAAAGGGGTAGCGATGCTGAATCGACTCTGTCAAAATAGAAATGGTGTTATGAAACTATCAACGGAATTGCTAAGTAGATCTGAAGCGGCAAACCGTGCGCGCGTAAAAGTCTGTTCGCTCGATCGCTACATCAAAGCCGGAACCGGGCCCGTTGTGACAAAGATCGGTGGCCGTATCTTTGTGATGACATCAGATTTAGAGGCTTGGATCAATAGCCGGCGAATGCCGAACCTAGTCGATTAACGCCGCCCCCTGCAACGCCGGATGGCGCTGCATCCCTTCGATGGAGTTTCAATTTATGAGTTCATTTTCTCATCTGGTCGGTTCATCGGCCAAGCCCGAAAAATCCAGCACCAAGAAAACCGCCAAAGAGGCGCATCGATCCTACGCGCATCTCAACAAAAGCATTCCGGCACTCCAGGCTGCGGCCGAACAGCGCCAGGTCATCGATCGGGCTTCTGCCGAGAAAGCCGCCGCGAAGAAACTGGCGACCCGGATGAACGCGGCGGCGAAGCGGGGCGTGAGATGAACCACAAAATTTTCGATTGGCCTGAATTTACGATGGGCCGCGTTTTTCGGAACCACGAGCTACCGGAGAGCCTAAAGGGTTACGGCGCGGTCATCGCCTTGTGTCTCAAAGGCTCTCGCGTGCCCAGCCTCAAGCGCAAAGGCGACGTTCATGTGATCGTCCGGTTTCGGGAAAACGACGCCATCGGGGGTCGGAGCTCGGTACTTGAAGCCGCCAAAGCGATCGAGGCAGGCGCGACGGCTTGGCTGACATTCCCCAGTGCATCGCAGGCTTTCGCCTACGTTCGTAAGGTCCTGGGTCACACCGCTATCTGCAATATCAACTGAAAGCTCAAATCCAATGAACAAACAGACCCTCCAAGCCCTCACCCCTGCGAATGATTCCAGCGCCGCTATCGAGGCGGCGTTGGGCAATGCCAGAACGGCAAAAGCCGATGCCCAGCGCCGCCAAGAACAGGCCCAAGAGCGGCTTGCCGGCGATCAATGGTCGTTGACCTCGGCCCAGCGTCGCGAGGCTTCCGACGCGGCGGAAGATGCGGCGCAGGACATTGCCCAGGTCGAACACATCGCCGGCGAACTTGCCGAGCGGCTCAAGGCGGCGCGGGTCTTGGAACAGCGCGCCGTTGCGGTCGAGCGCAAGGCCGATCTGGTCCGCCGGCGTGATCAGCACCTCGCCGAGTTTCCCGCGCGGTACGCTGCCCTGAAAGCCCAGATGCTCGAACTGATCGATGAATGCCGGGTAGTCGTTGGGGACATGAGCAAGTACAATAATGATGTGCTGCAATCGTTCCCTGATCTGGTCCTTGGGGGCGTCGATACCGCCGCTGAACCTATTGTCGAGACGAATTTTTGGAAGACCGCCGAAGAGAAACGCCAGGACTCGCAGCGCATCGCCGATCTAAATGCACAAAACCAACGCCTCGCTGAAGAAGCTCGTTGGCAGCGCGTCGCTGAACTTGAGCGCGTGAAAATCGAATATGCGCAACGTTCGCAAAGCGATCCGCTTGCCGCAGGTGTCTATGTGAACGGTATCCTTTCGCCACGTGGCGAAACCTGGCGGCGATAATTGAGGATGGCGGCATGCGAACAACATGCCGCCAGAATCCGCAGGGAACGCCGCTGACAGGGGTGGTTAGATTTTTGTTCTGTGTTGTGCGGCCGAACATATCAGCCATCCAGAGCCTACCCTAAATGCCCCCTCCCTGTATCGTTCCGGGGGGGGTAACGGGTCCTTGGCGTCTAAAATTTGACACGGGCATTGCCCGCGCCCGATGTAGCTCTAGCTGCATGCAAAAATCAAGGTTACCACTATGACAAAAATCCTATCACGCCGTGAGGCTGGCCGGGTTGCCGGCGTATCGCATCAAGCCATCAGCAAAGCGATCTTGCGAGGCGTTCTCTGTGAAGATTCAACCGGCGGTGTTGATCCGGTCGCCCTTGCGCGCTGGATGGCAACCCGGCGTCGTGGGCGTGGACGTGGAAACCTACCCGGCGGCGGCGTGACGGTTTCCACCCCGCCGGCGGTTGCCATTGGATCGGACGCGCCGTCGGCTGTGCGTGCGCTTGCCGCGATCGCGCGACGCTGGCCGGATGATTTCGCCACCGCGATTCTTCCGCACTTAAGCGACACGATGACTAAGGCGCTCTATGCCCGCGCGCGGACTGAATAACGGATCAAGACCCGTGCGACCTCATCAACATCAGGATCGCGCTCGATAGCGTCAGAATCCCGCGCCTCAGGCAGGGCTTCGCCATCCTCTAGGCATAATGCCAAATGACTGTTCAGAGCCTCGGACGCATTGGCGGTGGCTTCCTCGACCGTATCGCCGGCGCTGGTACACCCATCGACATCGGGGAAGAATACTCCGAATCCGTCCGAGCTGCGTTCGATAATTGCCACGTAAAATCTAATTATCATTTTTAATCCGATCTGTCCCTTAACGGCGGGTCAGTGCTATTTTGCCTCTTCTATTATCTGGGGCGCCGCCGACGTCTCTCGCTTATCGCTATGGTTCGGCGATGGCTAGGCCGCCTATCGTCCGCAGATTCGAGTCGAGTTGATCTTGGGCCTCCGTCAAATCAATCTGCCACGTCGCACCGCAAGCGGCGACGGCGGGACCAACCTGCCCGGGCATCAACGGTCCGTCGACGCCTTTACCAAATGGACCGTCCGTCTCCGTCAGCACGCGGTTCCGCGGCATCGCCGCAAGGAGCTGTCTACCCTTCAGACCACGCACCATCGCAGGCCCAACCGAGAACCAGCAACCTAATTTTACGGCGCGGTCCAGTTGCTTGCGGGTACCACTAAACCAGTGCAGCACCGAGATGCCGGCCTCGGGTTGCTGTTCGAGAACGTCGAGGACTTCGTCCGCCGCGCCTCGACTGTGGATGCTCATGACTCGCCCCCCTGCACGGGAGCAGGCCGTCAGGATGCGTTGTAAACAGCGGGTCTGAACCTCAAGATGGGCGCGGTGTTCCGGTCCGCCGTCCAGCCCGATCTCACCGACATAGCGTGCCTCCCCGACCAACGCCTCGAAGAGCGGAAGTTCGGTGTGGCGCTCGTGGGCGAGTTGCGGGTGGAAGCCCAAGGCGGTTCTAACCCTCGGAGCGTCAATCGCTAGCTTGAGCGTGCCGTGCCAAGCCCGCGGGCTCGTGGTGACGGAAAGAATGTAGTCGCCGCTATCTCGGCACCGCGCGGCATTTGCGTGGGGATCGGCGTATAGGTCTAGATGGCAGTGGAAGTCGATCAAACCTGAATCCCCGACGCCGTGAGAAAGTCCCTGAGTTCGATCAAGCCGCGGCTCACCACGTTTTCATACCTCGCGCGCATAGCAGCGTCCGCAGGCAGGGGGCCGGAAGCGCCTACTCTGGAGGATAACACGGGTGTACCTAGCAGATCTACGGCGCCCATTACCGCCAGTAGGTCACCTCGCTCTTCGCCATCCTGGCTTGCGAGAACATCTATGAGCTGGATACGCTCGTAACTTGGGGTCGGATCCGAAATCCCGGCGGCATGGAACGATGCCCGACGAATCAGGCACGGCAAACAGCGCCCACATTGCTGGTTGCGCCGCTTCCATTTGCCACACGAAACAGTCCCACCCGCCATCGCCCTAAATATGGGCATCGCCTTCCAGCGTTCGACCATTTCGCCCTTCGTATCAAACTCGTGCGGGTTCTTGATCGTCACTGCAACACCGAGGCCGTCGAAAATCTCCTGAACAAGGCGGAGATAGTTTGGATGCGTTGTGCGGGTGCTGAGCGACCCGATCCGACGGCTCGTCATGGGCGGGTTGAGCGCAATGAAGCCGTTTTCTGGCACATACAATGGTATCCTGCCAACCGGATCACTCGGCACCACGCTGGCACCAACAGCGGCAAGTGCAAGGAAGTCGAAGCTTCTACTCCGCATGGTGGTATCATGGCCTCCGGACCCAGGCCAATACGGACGCAGGTTGGCGGCGAAGCGCGGCAGATCAGGAAAGGCTCGCGAACGCACCAGCCGCTGCTTTGCATCGTCGCCACGGTAGGCATGACTCACTAGTAAGGGGTGTGCGCCATCTTGAACCAACTGCAATATGCCCAACGCGCTATCGAGCCCACCGGAGAATAGGGATATGCAATTCACGCCGCGGAGGTCAGTAAGGCTCCCGCGTCGCATCGGTGTCGGTGCCGGGACGCCGCCGGCTGAGAACTCGAACGACCAGCGATCCCCCGTCAGGAAACCAAGCGCTTTGGTCAAGCTTAGGGATACTTCAGCCCACGGTTCAGGATTCACCAAAGGAACCACGACGTGGAGGTTGCGCCCCCATCCGACATCGGAATGTCGATGCCGGCTCACGAAGGTATCAGCAGCAGTGACGCTAAGCGCCACCGTCAGCAGATCAAAGGCGGCAACGCTGGGTTTTCGTCCGAGCCTACGTACGGCCCGGAGGACGGGGCCGCCGATCCGCGGAGTGCCCACACTGGCCACGCCATTGTAAAGCACGGCGTTTACAGGGCCCCCCACGATGGTGGCTGGAGGCGATGCTACGTGCATAATTAGGTCAACCATCGTTTGCTTCCCAGCTTCTGAGCACGCCAGCCACGATCGCGACCTGAGCCATCGTCAATTGATCCCTGGACATGGATGTAATGCCCCGATTAACCAGCGGCTGAAGGTGATGGCCGACTTCCGCCCTGATTGTCTCACGGAGCGCGTTCTCCCTAGCCTGCTGCTGGACCGCGTCGTCGGCGCGGTCCCATCCCGGCCCAGCCTCAGACAGGATTTGTTGCAACACGCAGCTCTCGATGAATGCCGCGACGAGATTGACGTAGGTGTCGTCGTCGAACCCCTGGAAGGTCTCGACGTTGAAGTCAGGATCGTCCCGAAGCACCTCGTCGAGGGCCGCTCGCAGTGCCTCCTCGATTTTGGCGTCATCAGCATTGTCCGGGGTGAAGGCCCGGGCGATCGCCTCGATGACCGTGTTCAGATCAGCACCCCGCAATGACGCGAGGTCCACGCCAACGCTTGCCAATACGGCACCGATGCCGCCCGGACTATTGAACGCAGTGAACGCGCTCGCCCCGGCAGCCATCATAGAGGTCGTCCGGCGCGCTCCGGCGGCTGCGCCTCCACTTGCCGTCCTGGCAAAATGTCCCAGCGCAGCGCGCAGATTGCTGTCGTTGCCGCTCGCCGCGAATCTGCCGAGTTCGGTCCTAAATTGCCTGAAGCGCTGCGGATCGGCCGGCGGGGACGGCTCGGGATTACTAGGGTCGGCCCACGGCGGCACTAGCGGTGTACCTGGCCCGGAACCGGGATGGGGGGTGGACGTGCCCACGTGTCAGCTCGCCTTCGGTTCGAGCTGCCTCAAGAGGCTAACCACATAAGGGGGCGGCTTGGCGCCGAGCTTGTCTTCTAGAATGCCTCGAAGCTCCCTCCCGATGGCGGGATCCAGCTTGGCCAGCACCAGAGCGCCGTTGAGTTCTGGTGGCGGGCTGTTCCAATCGGCTTGCCGTCGCATTGCGGTCATCAATAGGCTGAATACGTCCGCACGCTCCGCCGGTGGGATGCCGGCTGCGATCTTATCGGCGGTTGGTGATGGGAGCCGTTTGACCATCGATAGGGCGCTCATGGCTTGACTGGCCTCCGCCGACAGGCCACGTCGCCGTCCGACCATCGCGATTGAGTCGCGGCTCAGAGCGCTAACGCCGCGCAAGTCCACGCCGGAGAGTTGGGGTTCCAGGCTGACCCACTCACTGAGGAAGCGCTCCTGCTCGGCGCCGTGCCATTCCTCTGGGCACCCGGCCTTGAAGTCCGCCTTGTCCGCCTCCTGCATTACCCGAATGCGGTCCGATGTTCCTCCGGGTGACGCCAGTACCTCCGAATAGAGGGATGCGGCCGCCCTGTCGCCCATACAGCGCTCGAACAAGGCGAGCTTGGTGATGATCGTTTCGTCGGCTTCCACCTTGCGCACCGCCGCAAGCTTGGCCCGAATCCGAACTGTGTTAAGCAGGCGCTTGATGATGCGCGGGTTGCCATTGACCGCGCTGGCGTTGGCAAGCAGTGGCGCCATGCGCTCAGCCAGCTCGAACGCTGCCAGGAGATCCTGCGGCGGCGGGTCGGACACGAACCTGGCTGCGGATGCGGCAGTTGGCGGATCGCCGTTCCACGATTGCTGCAGCATCAGGCGTATGCCGTTGCGCAAAACGTCGAGCTTGGCTGTCGGAACGTCCGGGTGGATTTCAGCAAATAACTGCATCAGGTAGCTCGTGATCTCCGGGATTCCGAGGCGGGGAACCCTAATTGGCACCTGGATCAACTTGTCCAGATAGTCGCGGACGTGCTCGCCCTCCATGCCGTCGAAATGCTTGCGCACTGAGTGGCGCACCATATCCTCGTCGGCTGCAATGCAGAACGCGCTGTTGCCCATGAACAGAAAGAGCCGGAGCGCCTCTAGGGTATGGATAACCTGTGCCGGGAGACACCGGTCCAGGTTGTCGATGAACACCACCAAGACCGCGTTCAGGTCGGCGAGCACCGCAGCGAACTCGGCTCGGAAAGCCTGAATCTCCTGGGGGGGCGTCATTTTTTCCTCGGCCCTCAATACACCGTCGAGGCGTTTCCTGCCCGCCTTTAGGCCATCCTGGATTTCGGCTACATCTTCTGCATCGGCGTCCCCCTGTACGATCCGGCTGATTGCGCCGAGCCCCTTCGAGACGGCGCCCAGCGTAGGCACGCCCGCCAACATTAGAGCGCCGTCAGCAGCGGCGCCGAGCGCACGCAGCTTGTCGACGCGTCGAAACAGGCTGAGCGCCTTCTCACCAACGGACTTCGGTTTGTTCTCGGCCTCGGTGACAAGGCAGGTGGCGATTGTCTCCATCAACGCCGCCCGAGCGTCGTCAAATCCCTGGTATAACCAGGCATCATAGTGGACCACGATGAAGCGGCGACGCGACGGCGATCCCGCACTGGCTTCCTGTGTGCCATCGATTTCCAGGGTGGCCGCCTGCAATTTTGTTTCAATTAGTTTCAGCATCGAGGACTTGCCGGTGCCCCAGCCACCGGAGATACCGATGGAAAGAGGTAACATGCGAGGATCGTCCAGCATATTTGCGACAACTTCGGCGAGTTCTCCGTAATTCAGTAGGTCGTCACCGGTCTCGACATCAGCCCACATTTGGAATGCCCTGGTTAGTCATTGTTATTACGAAGGCGGCGCAGTCTGAGCTGAGAGTACACACAACGGCGATTCTGTCGAGAGGCCGGGTGGAACGGCGAGCGCGACTGGCCATGATGTGTCGGGATTGCCCGGACCGCCTCATCCGGCGGGGGCTAGATTTAACAACTAGTTAAATGATACGCTGGTACGGCATGACAACCGAAAATGATGAGCAGGATAATTTCGAACCGGCTTGGCACATCCTCACGCTGGAAGAAGTTGAGGCAGTCAGAGCGTTCGTGAATCTGGCTAGAGTCAATAAGAATCGCCTGACTTCCCGCTGGCAGAAGGAGTTCGTCCGTGGAATTGGGAAAATTGTAAACTCCACTGGCGAAGTAAAGTTGAGCGTTCGTCAGATAAGTAGCATAGCCCGCATACATAAGAAGCTAGCTCCAAGATCTGGAGACCCCACAAAGGTAGCTATCGTGTCTGCAGCATTGGATTTGCTTGAGATGGAGATGTCCCGCATTGAAATCGAGATAACGCTACTTGAAAAATTGAAGGCGTTCCGACTGAGTCAGGTAAGAGAAAAGTTTGCCGCGGTTGAAGGTGGATGGGCGGTCGAGGATTTCGCTGAACGCCTTATGCAAACCTATTGGAATTTTCCGGATATTCGAGTTGATGATCTCTTGTCGTTGTTCGGCACAGGCATGAAATCCATCACGCAGATACCAGAACAATATAGACAAATCCCCAGTGGCTTTCACTGTGAAATGTGTCAATCAGAAATATACATTTCCTCTAGAAGCGCATCTTTTAAGTGTGTCTACGACCAGCGTAGTGGAGGCCCCAAGCGAGTGTGTGACTCGTGTCATTATGAGCAGCAAGAGTCATTGGAGTATTGTGCCGACGGCACGGTGCGGCACTATAGAGGCAGTTCCCTTATAGAAACTTACAATAAAAATTCGGGATATATGAAAACCAGACCGGAGAATGACAGCGAGAATATAGGCTGTTTTTTAGAGGCTGGTCCGTCTCCTTCACACCGCGAGAGAGAGCTCGCGCGGATGCCCTACGCTGACTACTTGCAGAGTGCCGAGTGGGCGGAGATTAGGCGTAAGGCCTATGCTCGTGCTGGATACAAGTGCCAAGTGTGCGGCAAACAAGACAAGCTTAATGTTCACCACAATAATTACCCGCCCAGAGGTACAGAATCGCCACGCGATCTTTTGGTCATGTGCGAATCGTGTCATCAAAAATTTCATGATGTCATCCCTATTGAGGCAGAGTGACTACTGATGGACTTCGATCAAAAACGGGTGTTGCAATGGACAGAAAAAAGTTCCTTGCGAGAGTTGCGGAGATTATGGGTTTCGGTTCCTGCCACGATATCGTGGTCCCTCAGAAACGAATGTCTGAAGATAATGGGATCCGCACCGGACGTGGTGGATAGAGAGTGGCAAATCAAGGGGGCTAGTTGCCCAATTCCTGGCTATGAGCGCCGGACTGGAATTGCCCCCGATACTCCGGCGGCGCACAAACAAGCTCACCTCCTCAATGATCCGGCGTTTCGCACCGGCAGCGTGGGCACGTATCTCGGCTGGTTAGACGATACCAGCGGGAGTACGATGATGAAGGTTACCGAACGGGGTCCGCTCGTGCCGGCTTGGTAGCCTTCGACGCGCGCGGCTTGCTGGGGGCCAGCTTGGCCGATTTGACGGCGAGGACCGTACAGACGAATCGAGCACCGTATGTCGCCGCCACATGCCGCACGATGATGAACTGCAGCAGCAGTGCAACGCAGTAAGTCAACACGGCTTCCCAGGATTTCACGAAAACAAACGATGCGACGCCCAGCCCGCCGAGGAACAGTGCTGAAAATCCTGCGTAATCGCGCATGAGGAGGAATTCACGATGAATGTGTTGTATCTCGGGAGCCGCCTCCTCCTCCTTGAATATGCGATACCAAAGTTTGTTTTCTGCTTCCGGCCCTTCGGGTAGCTTGTTGCCTAAAGACTTTTTCAGACAATCAAGGTCAATACGCGGATCGGCTGGCGCATGCTTGCTGAAGGCGCGATGTCCTGGCAGCGCCTGCGTCCATCGCAAGAACACCAATCGCGCCTTCACATCCGCGCTCAGCAGCCCATTGGCAACGGTTGTTACTATAAATGCGAAGCCAACAGGCAGGAGATTTGCCGCGGTTGTGAACAACCCCTTCCAGCCCGCTACAGAAATCGCACCAGATCTGACGACAGTATAAAATGCGCAAGCATTCAAAGCGATGGTCAGCCAAAGCTGCCAACGGTTTTGGTCCTTCAGAGATTTGGAGATGCCGCCCTTCGTCACGTGTATTCCTCAACCTTTGTATAGAAGGGCACGGCTTCTGCGCTGACATAGCCATCCCTTTTCGGAAAGCCTCCGTAATAGATTTTGCATTCGCCTTGGGTAGCGATGACTTTGGCACCACGGCGTTTGAAAGCATTCAATACGATACGGCGCGGATGCTGCTCGTCGTCCTTTGGCGCTGAGACGAAAGCCGTGAAGCGTGTCGGGTCGTTTTCCTGCTGCTTATTGCCGAGCAGGCGAGTCAGGATAGTCGGGCCCACATTTCGGCGGCTGCCGTGATGTGGAATTTGCACGAACGAAAACTTCTGCAGGGGCAGGTTTAACGCGTCTGCCTTATTTGCCGCCCATGTTAATCCTTTAATGCCGGCGTCACCTGTAAGAAGCACGTTGCCGTTCTCGAAGGAGCCGTGAAGTACGACACTCGATTCATTGCTGGCGCTTGTGGTGCCTCCGTCCTTTAGCCTCTCATTATCCCAGCTTTCGGTGGTCCAGCTCTGAAGTGCGGCTTTCGCCGCCTCAACGAGCTTCGTCATCACGCTTTCCTTACCTAACCACATATCGGCCGCCGCTATGGCCTCCTGATCGGGATCCGGTGTCTTATCAAACTGCGGCAGAAGGTAACGGTACTCTTCGTGACTTGGAGATAGGACTTTGAATGGCCCAACGCTGTAGCCTGAAAACGGATAGTACATCTTGCAACCTTTTGCCTGCGCAAGGTCAAAAATTTCAGCAATGATGTTGTATTCTTCTTTGATCTTCTTGTTCAGCCCGTCCTGCGTCCAGCGTTTGTCCTTGAACAGGGAGCGGGACTTCTCGGCGAGTAGCCAGGGCACGTGAAGCCAAAGATTCTGGACCTTGATCTCCTGTAAGACGGTGCGCAGACCGGACGCATGGTCGGCATCGGAATGAGTCAATACGACATGTTCGAGGACGGGGGGCGGCCCAAAATGCTTCTTGAGGTGAGCAACAATATTGTCGCCTGTCTCAGCGTGGCCGCCGTCGACCAGCATCAACTTATAGGCGTCGACTTCGCCATAACGAACGACGATAGCGTCGCCGGCCTTGGTATTCTCGCCAACGGCGAGGAATTCAATTTCACATTTCAACCGACCATCCTCCCTGATTGCCGCTAGCGCTCCGTTAGCGTTCCTATCGCACAGTATATTGGTGCAAGGCTAAAACAAGGGGCGGCTCATCGGCAAAGTGCATGGCGGCACCGTCGGACGGCAGCAAGGAATATCTCATTCGAGGGCCGGAGCGGGGAGGCGGATGGAAACGTGCCGCCGTCACGATGCGGAGCGCTTCGCCAGCCTGGAGCCGGTGCTGCGGCAGACCGAAAGAGCGCTCGATACGCCGGGGGCGCACAAGCAAGTTTGCCTTGCGTCGATGATCCGGCGATTCGCCTCGCCAAGGCAGACATCGCGCCAATGCGACCTGCATGAGACCGGCGGAAGGAGGAGTCCGGACGGCAGATCGATCTAAAATGACAAACGGCGCGGTCTAAAAAATAATCCTGAGGCCTGAAATAATTGTTGAAGTAAAACCACAAGGTGAGGTTGAATAAAAACACAGGGGCTACCTCTGGTAGTAACTGCCGTATCAACGCTTTGGAGACTAACAATATGACTCGGACTACGACTATGATGCTGTTGGCCAGCGTGTTGGGGCTGGTTCCGGTGATCAGCCAAGCCAAATCATTGAACTATAGCCAAACCTTTGTCTCTAAGACCGGGTTAGTTTGTTCTCGCCAGGTAATGGCCAGCTCGCGTGGATTGGACGGAAAAACTGTTTTTGCGTCCATCCCCTATGAAGACAAAAGGTTCATGATTTCTGGGTCTTTGACGGTCTCCAGTGGGCGCACCGTTGGCGTGCCTTATGTGACTTCGACCGCTTTGGATCGGGGCACGCCAGGAACTGCTTGGAAAAATTGCATGTTGGAGCATGGCGCTCCAGTACCGTAACCAACTGCAATGCAGAACGGGGCCGAAAGGCCCCGTTCTGCATGTGTATCAGGTGTGCATGCGGTAGTTTTAGGGACACATGGAGTGGGCGGCGGAAGGTGCGGCTGCTTTACGCTTCGGTGCGGACATTCGATGCGGCCGCGGTGCGGCGCCGAAGATCACTGAACTGCTCGCAAGCGAGACGTTCAGTTCGGAACCCGTTCACCTTCCAGGCTTGTAAAGCTTGCATCCCGCCCGCCTGTTTCGTGGGCGGCCTCACTTGTGCGTTTGCCGTCCTTATCATGTTCCAGGAGTCGCAGCTCACTAGAAGAGGCGTCACGCCGTGGTCGGGACCTTCTTAACGAATGGCGGGACCTCATAGCGACGAAGAACATCGGTCGTTGAAGGAGACGAATCCGATCCCGTTCTACAGCGTCCGGTATCAGATATACCGTACACATGCCGTATCGTTGGGAGGACAACGCGATAACTCATTGAAAAGATTGGCGTCCCGTAGGGGATTCGAACCCCTGTTACCGCCGTGAGAGGGCAGCGTCCTAGGCCTCTAGACGAACGGGACGAGGCGCGCTCCAGCTACGCTGCCGGGGGGGCGGCGTCAAGCCGGGGCGGCGTCGGTGATGAAAAAACCGGCGGAAATTCGGCCCTGCCAGCTTTCCGCCCGCAAATGTCCGGCCAGATGCAAGGGCGCGCCGCCGGCGCGGTCCAGCGCCGCGGCGAGGGGGCCTTCCTTGGCGCGGAACAGCAGCGCCTTCAGCCGGCCGCCGCCTTCGCCCTCTATCATGGCGCGGATCGTCGCGCCGTCCTTGCCGATCCGGTCGCTCTTCACCACCCGGACGCGCGGCAGCACGAAGAGCGGCTCGGCATTGCCGGTGCCGAAGGGGCCGAGCTGTGCGACCAGCTGCGCCAGGGCGACATCGGCGCCGGCCACCGCCAGCGTGCCTTCCAGGGTCAGCTCCGTGACCCCCGGCAGTGCCGCCGCCGCGGCCAGCCTTTCGTTCAGGAACGCATGCAGCTCCGACACCGCCTCCTGGGGCAGCGAGAAGCCCGCGGCCATCGGGTGGCCGCCGCCGGTGGTGAGCAGCCCGAGCTGGCGTGCGGCGATGACCGCGCCACCCAGATCCACCCCCGGGACCGAGCGCCCCGAGCCCTTCGCCAGCCCTTCGGAAATGCCCGCGACCAGCGCCGGGCGATTGAAGCGCTCCTTCACCCGCCCGGCGACGATGCCGACCACGCCGGGATGCCATCCCTCCGCCGCCAGCAGAATCACCGGATGACCGGCGGCCACCTGCGCCTCGGCCTGCGCCAGCGCCGCGGTCATGATCGCGGCTTCCACGTCCTGGCGCTGCCGGTTCACCTCGTCGAGCGCACGCGCCAGCGCGGCGGCGGTCTCAGCCTCGTCGGCCAGCAGCAGCCGCAGCCCCATATCGGCTTCGGCGATCCGGCCGGCGGCGTTGATGCGCGGCCCCAGCGCGAAGCCGCAATGCATGGCGGTCGGCGCCTCGCTGAGATTGGCGACGTCCAGCAGCGCGGCAATGCCCGGCCGTGCCCGCTTGGCCATCACGCGCAGCCCTTGCGTCACAAGCGCACGGTTCAACCCGGTCAGCGGCATCACGTCGCAGATCGTCGCCAAGGCCACCAGATCCAGCAGCTCGCGCAAATCAGGTTCCGCCTGGCTGGCGAAAAACCCCTGCTGCCGCAAAGCGCGCAACAGCGCGATACAGGCCAGAAACGCCACCGCGGTGGCGCAGATCATGGTGAGCCCGGAGCCGCAATCCAGCCGGTTCGGGTTCACCGTGGCGCGGATCGCGGCCGGCGGGCCTTCGGTCTTGTGATGGTCGAACACCAGGATGTCGGCGGCATTGTGCAGCGGCGCGAACGCCTGGTGCGCCCCCGTGCCGCAATCGACGCACACCAGCAGCGTGGCGCCTTGCTCGGTGAGGCCGCGCAACGCGTTGCTGTTCGGCCCGTAACCCTCCAGCAGCCGGTCCGGCACGTGGTGCACCACCCGGCAGCCGAGTTGGCGCAGCACCGTGACCATGAGGGCGGAACTGCAGGCGCCGTCCACATCATAGTCCCCGAACACGCCGACACATTCGCCGTTCAGCACCGCTTGCGCCAACCGTGCGGCGGCTTCGTCCATATCGGCCAGGCTGGACGGGTCGGGCAGCATGGCGCGCAGCGTCGGCGCGAGAAAGTCGGGCGCCTGCTCCAGGCTCACCCCGCGCGCGGCCAGCAGCCGCCCGATCAGTTCCGGGGCGCCGAGCCGTTGCGCGATGCCCTGGCCCAGCCGCGCCACGTCGCCGGGCCGCCACACCCAGCGACGGCCCGTCAGGCTCTGGGTTACGCCCAGCGCATGGTCGTCATTCATCATCGCTCCGATTGATCCGACCGGACCGATTCGCGGCAAGCGGCAAAAGAAAGCAGCCGCTTTTTGAAAAAAGCGGCGCAAAAACTTTTTTGAACTGGGCCCGTGCCGCTGACACAAGCACGGTCCAAATTAACAAAGTTTTTTTGCTACTTTTTGTTCACAAAAAGTAGCGCTTCCTTTCTTTGCTTAGCCTTCATGGCTTACGGGATCAGCTCGAAATGCATGGTCGCGTCGACCGTCACATGGTTGCTCTTCGTGCCGGGCGGGAAGGGCGGCAGCTGGTTCTGTTCGAACAGGCCAAGCCAGGCCTGGTCGAGGAAGGGGGAGCCGGAGCTGTTGAGCAGGCGCAGCCCGGTCACGTTGCCGTTGCGGTCGACGGTGAATTCGATCCGCACATTACCCTGCTGCTCCTGCTCCACAGCGGCTTGCGGGTAATATTTATGGTCGTTTACCCAGCGCGTCAGCTCGGCTTCCCAGTCTGCGCCGATATTGCCTTTGATCGTCACTTCCGGCGCGTTCACCGCCTGCGCGTCTGATTGCGGCAGGCTCAGGTTGAGCGCCTGGTGCGCGTGGGGGATCGGCGGCGCCGGGGGGGCGGGGCTGCCGTTGCCGAACGACATGTTGTTCATCACGAGATAGTGTTGCGGCGGGGTGCGGGGGTGCGGATGCGCCGGGGGGCGCTTCGGCTGCGGCATGGGCGGCGCCTCCGGCACGCTTTGCAGCGTCGCGAACGGTGCGCTCGGCACGTTCAGATTCACCTCGGGCTGCGCTTCGGCCGGTTGCGGCGGTGGGGGCGGGGGCGGTGGTGCCGGCGCGGCCGCCACGCTGCTGGGGCCCGGCCGTGGTGCCGGCGGCGCGGCGGTCTGTTGCGCGCCGCCATTTTCGAACACCACGGACACGCCGGGCGGCGTGGCTTGTTCCGGCGGCGGCGGCCGATGGCGGGAGAGCAGGAGGAACAACGCGATGAGCGCGAGATGCAGCAAAACCGCCGCAGCCCAGGCCGCCCGGATGGTCCAGGGGCGCCAGCGCCGCGGCGGCGGGGCGAGCCGCTCGCTCGCCGTTAAATCCAGTGTTGCGCTCAGCGCCGAATCAGTAAGGAGCGTAGTAGCCTGGCGGGGGCGCGTAATAGCCCGGCGCCGGGGCATAGTACCCGTAGCCCGGCCCCGCAGGCTGCTGAATCGACTCGCCATGACCCACCATGCATTGCGCATAGGCGACGTCATAGCTGCCTTGCAGCGAGTTTGCAGTAGCCTGGGTGTTGCCGCCGGCCACGGCGGCGCCGCCCAGCAGCCCGGCCCCGGCGCCGATCCCGGCTCCGGCACCGACATTGCCCGCCAGCGAGCCGAGCGCGGCGCCGGCGGCGGCGCCGATCAGCGTGCCGGCGGCCGCGGTGGCGACGGAATTGTTCTGCGTGTTCGCCGCGGTCTGGCCGGCTTCGGGGATGCGGGACTGCGCGTAATTGCGGCAGAGATCGTCATCCTGCTGGAACTGCGTGAAATTTTTGCCGGGGCCCGGCATGGCCACCACGGTCGGCCCGGAAGGCGGCGCCACGGTACAGGCGGCAAGGGCGAGCATCGGCAAGAGCGCCAGCCCATAACGTGTATCGAACTTCAGCGATGTCATAGTTACTCAGCTCCCGCAGGGCATATATTTGATCCCGTTGCAGGAGAATGTAGACAGCGAAAGGTTTCGCCGCAACGCGAGACGCGGCGGACTTTACAATTCGTAAAAAGCGGGCCGTGCCGCTCTTTGGGGCGGCATGGCACCCGTGGCGGGGCTGGCCCGGGTCCGACACACACCCATTGTTCCGCTTCTGGGCGTCCGCGTTATTTTCCCTGTTCCGTCAAGGGATAGATCGGGCCTGGGCGCGCGAGGTGGCGCGCCCGCGTGCGCAACCGGGTCCCGATGATCCGTACCAGCTCTTTCGTGGGCACCCGCGAGACGTCTCCGGCCTGCGGGAGGGGGGCGGCTGGCTGCGGCGCCGCCTTGTAGAGCGTATCGACTTCCGCCGCGAGGCGCTGCAAGGCGCGGTCGTCGAAGTCGTAATGCGCGGCAAGCAATGTGCGCGAATTCTCGTTGCCCAGCAGCTCGCGCAGCTTCAGTATGCCAAGGAGCCTGTACACTCGCTCCAATGACACGACCGGCCTGAAAAACAGCAAAGCCGCCTCGATATCCCGGGTGGAGTCCAACGGCAGGTCCGGCCGGCTCAGGCGGTCTCCAAATCCCTGTCTCAGCAAGTCGGCGGACATATTCTCGAAAAATCCGAGGCCGATGAAAAAATGCTCGTTCAATGTGCGGATGTGATTCGTCGGCGTGTCGCTGCTGGTGTTTTCCCCTGGCAGGATGCGGAACCGGACCATGGCGTTCGGCGAGACGAAAATATCCGAGACCTTGACCACGCGGATCCACATGTCGAAATCGGGCAGTTGCCGCATGCGGTTGTCATACAGTCCCACCGCTTCATAGATCTCCCGGCGGATCATCACCGAGGGATGGCACAGACAATTTCCGTGCCAGAAGAAATAACGCAGCCATTCGCCGCGCGTGCGGTTCGGCTGGTCGAAGACATGTCCGAAGCTCAGCGAGTCCTTGTCGATGGGCGCGCCATCGCCATCGATAAACTCCACGCGGCCAAATGCAGCGCCGATCTCTGGCCGGCGTTCGAGCAGGGCAATTTGTTCGGATAATTTGCCGCTCATCCAGGAATCGTCCGAGTTGAGCACGCAGATATAGCGGCCGCGCGCCTGGCCGACGAGTTCATTCAGAACGAGGGCGGCGCCGCGATTGGCCGGATGCGCTTGGAAGCGGATGCGGGGGTCGGAAAATTCCGCGACAGCCGCCGCTGTGCCATCCGACGAGCCGTCATCGGCGATCAGAAACTCATAATCGGTGAAATCCTGCGCCAGCACGCTGCGGATGGCTTCTGCGACAAAAGGGGCGTGATTGTATGTGCCCATCACAACGGAAACAAGCGGTTCAGACATTGGCGGCGGCCCTTCCAGTGTTTCAGGCTTGTCGACTCGGCAGCGGGCGCAGGTCTCGTCACGCGGGCGTCAGAATACGTGCCGGATTGCCCGCGACGGTGGCGCCCGCCGGCACGTCGTGCACGACAACCGCTCCCATGCCGATGACGGCGTGCTCGCCGATGATGCGTGGCTTCCCGGTTTTTCCGGGGCGGATGACGGCGCCGGCCCCGATATAGGCGTGGTCGTGGATCCGTACATTCCCATTGCATTTCACGCCGGGCGCAAACGTCACGAAATCGCCGATGTCGCAGTCATGTTCGACATAGGAATAGATATTGGCGTGGAAGTGCCGCCCAATGCGGGCGTTGCAGGTGATCATGGTGAAATCGCACAGAATCGCGCCCTCGGCGATGATGTTGCTATCCAGAGTAACCGCGCTTGGCGCGATGATGCTGAACGGCGTGGCGCCTGCGCGCTCGCAAACGGCCACCAGCCGGGCGCGCACGGCCGAATCCGCGATGGCGACGGCAAAGCGCCGCTCGCCGGGGTGGTTCAGGAATGTGTCCAGCGCGATAACGCGGGTTCCGTTTTTGGTTTCGCCTGAATCTTCGGCTTCCGACACGAATGTCAGTGCGCCGCTTCCATCCAGGATCTGTGGGCCGAGTTGGCGGCGGGCCGCGGGAAGCACGCACCGCCCGAAGCCGCCGGCGCCGATAATGCCGTAGAGCGTGACCGGCGCCGCCATGTCAGGCTGGCGCGACTTGCGGGCTTCATTCAGAAACAACGCGCTGCCCCCCCCTATTTTCCCGATGACTCCAGCGTCTGTCGAGTCGTTTTTTTATCGATACGATCAGGATAATGCGATCGGCCGGGCCGATCCAGCGCAAAAATGGGCTGCAGCCGTTAGCGTAAAAATCGTTCGCGTTTCGTTATAAAAATGTACTGCCGGAGGCGTTTCGGGCGTGCAGCGCGCCGGCTTGCGACTGTTTTAGGCAAGCGATTTTAGGCGGTTGGATGGAAACCGCAGAGTCCATCCAACCGCATGCGGGCCTAGCCGCGCCCCTCGAAAAACTCCTTCACCTTGGCGAAGAAGCCGTCATGCTCCGGGCTGCTGGCGGCGTGGCTCTTGGCTTCCGCCTCGAACTCCTCCAGCAATTCGCGCTGCCGCCTTGTCAGGCTTTGCGGCGTTTCCACGGCGACCTGGATATACATGTCGCCGCGCTGCGTGCTGCGCAGCACCGAGAAACCCTTGCCGCGCAGGCGGAACTGGTCGCCGGACTGCGTGCCGGGGGGAATTTTCACTTTCGCCGCCGTACCGTCGATCGCCGGCACCTCGACCTCGCCGCCCAACGCCGCCTGGGTCATGCGCAACGGCACGCGGCAGAAAATATTGGCGCCGTCGCGCTGGAAAATCTCGTGCGGCCGCACCGCGATATGCACATACAGGTCGCCGGCCGGCGCCCCGCGCGTGCCGGCTTCGCCCTCGCCCGAGAGGCGGATGCGCGTGCCGTCCTCGACGCCGGCGGGGATCTGCACGGACAGAGTTTTCTCGCGCGGCACGGTGCCGTTGCCGGAACATACCCGGCACGGGTTGCGCACGATGCGCCCGGCGCCGCCGCAGCTCGGGCAGGTGCGCTCGACCACGAAAAATCCTTGCTGCGCCCGCACCCTTCCCATGCCGCCGCAGGTGGAGCAGCTATCGGCCCCGGCCGATTTGTCCGCCGAGCCGGTACCGCCGCAGGCATCGCAGCTCATGCGGGTCGGCACGCGCACGCTCATTTTGGTGCCGCTGAAGGCCTCGACCAGGTCGATCTCCACCTGGGCGCGGATGTCCGCGCCGGCGCCGCTATGGCCGCCGCCGCGGCGGGCGCCGCCGCCGAACATCTGTTCGAAAATATCGCCGAGCCCGCCTTCGAACCCGAACCCGCCGGCGCCGGCCCCCATGCCGCCATTCTCGAAGGCGGCGTGGCCGAAGCGGTCATAGGCCGCGCGCTTCTGCTCGTCCTTCAGAACGTCATACGCCTCGTTAAGTTCCTTGAATTTCGCATCGGCCCTGGGGTCGCCCGGGTTGCGGTCCGGGTGATGCTGCATCGCCAGCTTGCGATAGGCCCGCTTCAATTCCTCGGCGCTGGCCCCGCGCTCGACGCCCAGAATGACGTAATAATCCTGTTTAGCCATGGCTGCGGTTTGTTCCTCTAACACCAGACGCAAACTGCAAAATCCCGGGGGGGTGCCCCGGGATCCGCATCAGTCCAGCCTTGCCTCGCCTGATCAGTTGGATTTCTTTTTGTCGTCGACTTCCTCGAAGTCAGCGTCGACGATCTTCTCGTCGCTCGGCCCGGCTTCCGGCTGCGCGCCCTGGGCGGCCTCGGCCTGCGTCTTGTACATCGCCTCGCCAAGCTTCATCGCCGACTGGGCGAGGCGTTCGGAGGCCGCCTTGATGGAATCAGCGTTGCCGCCTTCCAGCGCCGATTTCGCTGCCGCCACCGCCGCCTCGGCTTCCCCCTTGTCCTGGGCGGAGACTTTGTCGCCGGCTTCCTTCAGCGTCTTCTCGACCTGGTTGACCATCGCTTCGGTCTGGTTGCGGGCTTCCACCGCCTCGCGCCGGACCTTGTCGGCCGCCGCGTTGTCCTCGGCCTCGCGCACCATCCGCTCGATATCGCTGTCGGACAGGCCGCCCGACGCCTGGATGCGGATCTGCTGCTCCTTGGCCGTAGCCTTGTCCTTGGCCGAGACCGAGACGATGCCGTTGGCGTCGATGTCGAACGTGACCTCGATCTGCGGCACGCCGCGCGGCGCCGACGGGATGCCCGTCAGGTCGAAATTGCCGAGCAGCTTGTTGTCCGCCGCCATTTCGCGCTCGCCCTGGAACACCTTGATGGTGACCGCGGTCTGCCCGTCCTCGGCGGTGGAGAAGGTCTGGCTCTTCTTGGTCGGGATCGTCGTGTTGCGGTCGATCAGCCGGGTGAACACGCCGCCCAGGGTCTCGATGCCCAGAGACAGCGGGGTCACGTCCAGCAGCAGCACGTCCTTCACGTCGCCCTTCAGCACCGCGCCCTGAATCGCCGCGCCGATGGCCACGACCTCGTCCGGGTTCACGTTACGGGCCGGCTCCTTGCCGAAGAAATTCTTCACCGTCTCGATGACCTTGGGCATGCGGGTCATGCCGCCGACGAGGATCACCTCGTTGATCTCACCGGCGGTGACGCCGGCATCCTTCAGCGCCGCGCGGCAGGGCGCCAGCGTGCGCTCGATCAGGTCGTCGACCAGCGATTCCAGCTTCGCGCGGGTCAGTTTCAGCACCAGATGCTTCGGCCCGGACGCGTCGGCGGTGATGAAGGGCAGGTTGATCTCGGTCTCCTTGGAGGAGGAGAGCTCGATCTTCGCCTTTTCCGCGGCTTCCTTCAGGCGCTGCAAAGCCAGCTTGTCCTTGCGCAGATCGATGCCCTGGTCGCGCTTGAACTCGTCGGCCAGGTAATCGATCACGCGCTGGTCGAAATCCTCGCCGCCGAGGAACGTGTCGCCGTTGGTGGATTTCACCTCGAACACGCCGTCGCCCAGTTCCAGGATGGAAATGTCGAAGGTGCCGCCGCCGAGGTCATACACCGCGATGGTGCCGGCGTTCTTTTTGTCCATGCCGTAGGCCAGGGCGGCCGCGGTCGGCTCGTTGATGATGCGCAGCACGTCCAGGCCGGCGATCTTGCCGGCATCCTTGGTGGCTTGGCGCTGCGCGTCGTTGAAATAGGCCGGCACGGTGATCACCGCCTGGGTAACGGTTTCACCCAGATAGGCCTCGGCGGTCTCCTTCATCTTGGTGAGGATGTAGGAGCTGATCTGCGACGGCGAATATTTCTGGCCCTTGGCCTCAACCCAGGCATCGCCATTGTCGCCGCGCACGATGGAATAGGGCACCAGTCCCTTGTCCTTGGTCACGGTCGGGTCGTCGTAGCGGCGGCCGATCAGGCGCTTGACGGCGTACAGCGTGTTGGTCGGGTTGGTGACGGCCTGCCGCTTCGCGGACTGGCCGACCAGGCGTTCGCCGGAATCGCTGAAGGCGACCATCGACGGCGTCGTGCGCGCGCCCTCGGCGTTCTCCAGAACGCGGACATCCTTGCCTTCCATGACCGCGACGCAGGAATTGGTGGTACCTAGGTCGATACCAATGACTTTAGCCATGTATTTTAGCTCCTTTGCAGCGGGCCCCGCCCGGCCCGCAGCACCGGAGAGACCCCTTGGGGATAACAGTTTCGGATGTATTCAAACCGTCAACTCGGCACAAGAGGGATTTTGGGCCGTGATCCGGTTTTTGCGGTCCGATGGAGGCTAACCACCCATCGATACAAGCTTACGGCTTCGCCGGCGCGAAAGCAGCGATTGCCTGTGCAAGCCTGATATCCCGCTCCGTCACCCCGCCGGCATCGTGCGTGGACAGGCTGATCTCCACCCGGTTGTAGGAATTCGACCAGTCCGGATGGTGATCCATCCGCTCCGCCAGCAGCGCCACGCGAGTCATGAACGCGAAGGCCTCGTTGAAATTCTTGAATTTGTAGCTGTTGCGGATGGATTTACGGTCCGCCGCCAAAATCCATTCCGGCGGCAGATGGGCCAGCTCGGCATCGGACAGCAATTTGGACATTTCGGGCTCCCAAGAAAGCGGCCGCTTTTTTGAAAAAAAGCGGCGCAAAAAACTTTTGCGACGCTGGGCCGTGGGCTGTGTCAGCGACAACGCCCCTGGCCCAGATTCATAGAGTTTTTTTGCTACTTTTTGTTCACAAAAAGTAGCGCTTACTTCCCTCTGTTTTCTTTCTCTTTCTACCCCAGGCACCAGGCCAGGATCGCCTTCTGCGCGTGCAGCCGGTTCTCCGCCTCATCGAACACGATCGAGGCCGGGCCGTCGATCACTTCGGCCGCCACTTCCTCGCCGCGATGCGCCGGGAGGCAGTGCATGAACACGGCGTCCGGCGCGGCCAGCCGCATCAGCTCCGGCGTCACCTGATAGGGCCCCAGCGTGTCGAAGCGCGCCGCCGCTTCGTCCGGGGAATCCGCCATGCTGAGCCAGGTATCGGTCACCACGGCGCGCGCCCCGGCGACCGCCGCGCGCGGATCGGCCGTCACCGTCACATCCGCGCCCTGGGCCTTTGCCCAGGCGAGCACGTCGTGGCTCGGTCCATGGGCCTCGGGGCAGCCGAGCCGCAGCGAGAACCCGAACCTCGTGGCGGCCTCGATGAACGAGGTGGCGACATTGTTGCCGTCGCCCAGCCAGGCGATCGTCTGCCCGGTGATCGGCCCGCGATGCTCCTCGAAGGTGAGGATATCCGCCATGATCTGGCAGGGATGCGAGAGTTCGGTGAGGCCGTTGATGATCGGCACGCTGGCATGCTTGGCCAGCTCGTACAGCTTCGCCGACATTGTGGTGCGCAGCATGATCGCATCGACATAGCGCGACAGAACATTGGCCGTGTCGGAGATGGTCTCACCGCGCCCGAGCTGCATGTCGCGGGAGGAGAGCGTGACGACGTCCCCGCCCAGCTCGCGCATCGCCACCTCGAAGGAGACGCGTGTGCGCGTGGAAGGTTTTTCGAAGATCAGCGCCAGTGTCTTGCCCGCGAGCGGCTTTTTGCCGCCGCGCCTGGTGCGCTTGAATTGCGCGGCACTGTCCAGCAGCGCGCGCAGCTCCGCGCTGGAAAAGTCCCTGAGTTCAAGAAAATGCCTTGGGTCGTTATTGCGGAGTTCGAGGACGGCGCTCATTTTGCCATCTCCAGCGCCGCCGGCTGCACGTGCCGCGCCGCGCGCCCGAGCCGTGCCAACGCTTCGTCGCATTCGGCCTGGCGCACGATCAAAGGCGGTATCAGCCGCAGCACGTTGTCGCCGGCGGCGACCGTGAGCAGCCCTTCCGCCACCGCGGCGTTTTGCAGGTCGGTATTGGGCACCGCGCATTTCACCCCGGCGAGCAGCGCCTGGCCGCGCACTTCGGTGAACACGGACGGGTAGTCCTGGCAGAGTTTTTCCAGGCCGGCCTGGAGATACCCGCCGGTGGCGGCGATCTCATCGAGGAAGCCCGGGGCGAGCAGCACGTCCAGCACCGCATTGCCGGCGGCGCAGGCCAGCGGGCCGCCGCCGAAGGTCGTGCCGTGGCTGCCCGGCACCAGCGCCCGCGCCACCCGTTCCTTGGCCAGCACCGCGCCCATCGGGACGCCGCCGGCCAGGCCCTTGGCGAGCGACATCACGTCCGGCTCGATGCCCGCCCATTCATAGGCGAACAGCTTCCCGGTGCGGCCCATGCCGGTCTGCACCTCGTCGAGCCCGAGCAGGAGCCCGAACTCGTCGCAGGTCGCGCGCAGGTCACGCAGGAATTGCACCGACGCCGAGCGGATCCCGCCTTCGCCCTGGATCGGCTCGATCAGAATGCCCGCGGTCTGCGGCGTGATCGCCGCGCGCAAGGCGTTCAAATTGTTGAACGGTACATGATCGAAGCCGTCCACCGCCGGGCCGAACCCGGCCTGATATTTCGGGTTGCCGGTCGCGGAGAGCATGGCCAGGGTGCGGCCATGGAAGGCGCCGTCGAAGCAAATGATCCGTATCCGCTCCGGCTGGCCGGCATCGGACATGGTTTTGCGCATCGCCTTCACCAGGCCCTCATTGGCCTCGGCGCCGGAATTGCAGAAGAACACCGAGTCCGCGAAGCTGGCCTCGACCAGCCGCTGCGCCATCAGCTCGGCGCCGGGAATGCGATACAGGTTGGAAACATGGATCACCCGTTTCGCCTGTTCGGCGATGGCCCGGGTAAGGTGCGGGTGCCCATGCCCCAGCGAGCTGGTGGCAATGCCGGAGCCGAAATCGAGAAAGCGTCGCCCCGCCTTGTCGAACAGCCAAGCACCTTCGCCATGCTCGAAAGCAAGGTCGGCGCGGTTGTAGTTCGGCATTAGCGGAGAAATCATAGTTGTGCTTTCAAGGGCAGAAAGCACTGAAGATTGCGCAAATGAGCCCAAAAAGTCAAATTTTTCCCTCCGCGTGGCTGCCCGCTTTGGTCGCGCTTTGCGCCGTGCCGTCCTGCCTGGAGGCCGGCGCGATCGCCTGGGGCGCGGCGCATGGGCTCACCGGCAAGGCGCTGCGCGACGGGCTGGATTTCTGGGGCGGCGGATATCTCGCCCTGCACGGGCACCTCGCCGCTTTGTTCGACGTGCGGGCTTACCAGGCGTTCTTCGCCGGGCTGTACGGCACGCTGCCATACCATCTGTGGAGCTATCCGCCGACCTATCTGCTCGTCGCGCTGCCGTTCGGCTGGCTGCCGCCCTGGCCGGCGGTGTTCAGCTTCGATCTTCTGTCGCTGCTGCTGCTCGCCTGGCTGCTGCGGCTGGCGGGGAAACGCGGCTGGTTCATCGCCGCGGTCCTGGCCAGCCCGGCCAGCCTTGAGAGCATGATGGAGCATCAAAATGCGGCGCTGCTCACCGCGCTGATCGGCGGCGGGCTTCTGCTCCTGCCGCGCCGGCCGCGCCTGGGCGGGGTGCTGATCGGCCTCGCCAGCCTCAAGCCGCAACTGGGCTTGGCCCTGCCGCTGTTTCTGCTCCGCCGCGCACCGGTTGCGTTCGTTGCGGCGGCCGTCTCCGCTGTGCTGCTCGCCGCGCTCTCCTGGCTGGTTCTGGGGCCGGCTGCGTGGTCGGGCTTCTGGCATTTCACCCGCCCTTCAATGTCCGCCGTGCTGCTCACCGGCCAGCCGCCGGCCTTCGCCGGCGGCTTGATCAGCGTGTTTGCCAGTTTTCGGTTCCTCGGCGTGCCCGGAGCGCTGCTGGTTCAGGGCATCGTCAGCGCCGCCGCTATTTTGCTCTCATGGCGGACGCGCTCGCCCATTGCCGTGCTACTGCTGACCGCGCTTGCCAGCCCCTATCTGCATGCTTACGACCTGCTCGGCGTCACGCTGGCGGTCGCCCTGCTGGTCGAGCAGCGCCTGGCCACCGGCTTTGCCCCGTTCGAGGCGGTGCTCTGCTTCCTCGCCTGGTTCGCGCCAGGCCTGCTGCCCTGGGCGCCGCAATTCGCCCATGTCACGCCGTTCCTGCTGGCGGCGCTCTTGGCAAGCGCGATGCGTCGTGGTGGACTTGGTGTATGCGACTCCTCTCTGGCTCCGCCCGCCTCGCCGGCGTCATCGGCTGGCCGGTTGCCCATTCCCGTTCCCCCCGACTCCACGGCACCTGGCTGAACCGTTACGGGATCGACGGCGCCTATCTGCCGTTGCCCGTCGCCCCGGAGCATTTCGCCGACACCGTCCGCGCCTTGCGCCATGCCGGCTTCGCGGGCGCCAATGTCACCATCCCGCATAAGGAGGCCGCCTTCGCCGTGTGCGACCGGCTGGAGCCCAGCGCCACGCGCGCCGGCGCGGTCAACACGCTGATGTTCGACGAACACGGCATCACCGGGGCCAACACCGACGGCTATGGTTTCGTCGCCAATCTGCGTGCCCATGGCGTCGATCCCGCTTCCGGCCCGGCGCTGATTCTGGGCGCGGGCGGCGCCGCCCGCGCCATCGCCGCCGCCTTGCAGGATGCAGGCGCGGCAGTGACGATTTGCAACCGCTCGCCCGAACGCGCCGCCGCCCTGACCGCGCATCTGCCGCCGGCGCGCGTGCTGCCCTGGGACCAGCGCAATGCCGCCCTCGCGGACCATGCGCTGCTGGTGAACACCACTTCGCTCGGCATGACCTTGCATCCGCCCTTGGATATGAACCTCGATGCCGCGCCGGCCACGCTGGCGGTTGCCGACATCGTCTATGCCCCGCTCACCACGCCTTTGCTCGCCGCGGCGTCGGCACGGCATTTGCGGGCGGTCGAGGGGCTGGGCATGCTGCTGCACCAAGCCGTGCCCGGTTTTGCCGCCTGGTTCGGCGTTACCCCCGTTGTGGATGAGGAATTGTACCGGATCGTCGCCGCATGATGGTGATCGGCCTGACGGGCGGCATCGGCATGGGCAAAAGCACGGTGGCGAAAATCTTCGCGGCCCACGGCATTCCCTGTTTCAACGCCGATGACGAGGTGCATCTGCTGCAGGCGCCGGGCGGCCGCGCCATCCCGGCGCTCGACCGCGCCTTTCCCGGCACGGTGGAGGACGGCGTGCTGAACCGCGCCAAGCTGCGCGAATGGGTGCTGCGCGACGATGCGGCGATGCGCCGGCTGGAAGCCATCATGCACCCGCTGGTGCGCCAGAGCGAGGCGCATTTCCGCACCGCCGCCTTCCGCGCCGGCCGCGGCGCCGTGCTGCTGGATTTGCCGCTTCTGTTCGAGACGGGGTCGGAAAACCGCTTCAGCAAGATCATCACCGTGTCCGCACCGCCCGACGTGCAGTTGGAGCGGGTGCGCCGCCGCGGCCTGCCGGAGGCGCAGATCGAGGCGATCATCGCCCGGCAGATGCCGGACGCCGAAAAGCGCCGCCGCGCCGATTACGTGGTGCGGACCGGCCTCTCGAAATTCCACACCGTGCGCCAAGTGCGCCGCATCATCCGGGGGCTGCTGCCATCATGAGCCGTTCCGTGCTGTTCGACACCGAGACCACCGGCTTCGAGCCGCTCACCGGCGACCGGGTGATCGAGATCGCCGCCATCGAGCTCGTCAACGACCTGCCGACCGGCGCGCAATATCATGTGCTGCTCGACCCTGAGCGCGACATCCCCGCCGACAGCACGCGCGTGCACGGCATCACCAACGCCGATGTCGCGGGCAAGCCGCTCTTCGCCGACATCGCTGACGAGATGCTGGCTTTTTTCGACGACGCGCCGCTGGTCGCGCATAACGCGCCGTTCGACTTTGCCTTCATCGACCATGAGCTGTCACGCCTCAACCGCGCGCCTTTGGGGCGGGCGCGCATGATCGACACCCTGGTGCTGGCGAAAACCCGCTTTCCGGGCATGCCGAACAGCCTGGACGCGCTGTGCCGCCGCTTCGACATCGATCTCTCCGCCCGCACGACGCATAACGCCCTGCTTGACTGCAAATTGCTGGCCGAAGTGTATGTGGAGCTCACCGGCGGCCGCCAGCGCGGCCTGGTGCTGGAAACCGAACAAGGCCTGAGCTTTGCCCATTACGAACGCGCGGCCAATCGCATCCCGCGCCCGATGGTGGTGGACGAGGCGACGCTCGCCACACATGAGGCGTTCATCTCCCGGCTGAAGGATCCGGTCTGGAGGCAGGAGTAAGGTAAGGGAGCGCTTCTTTTTTGAAAAAAAGAAGCAAAAAACTTTTTTTAACCTGGGCCGTGGGCGGTGTCGGCGACAACGCCCATAGCCCAGCATAACAAAAATTTTGGGGCTGTCCCAGATGTTAGGTTGAATTCTTTCTGACCCAGCGCTTGAGCTGCTTCAAGAGCTGGGCGGGAGAGCCGTCGTTGAACCTCCACTCGCATTCCTTGAGGAAGAGG
>Ga0310813_10000137_pt1 | contig 54202 bp, 46 predicted proteins | sample YN3metagenome_FD_203086 | JGI IMG/M metagenome (GOLD analysis project Ga0310813, IMG submission 203086) | Soil microbial communities from experimental microcosm in Duke University, North Carolina, United States - YN3 | ecosystem: Engineered > Artificial ecosystem > Soil microcosm > Unclassified... | reverse complement strand
GCTCCGGGTCGCGCTCGTGAACGCGTGCTTCACGGGAGTCTCCGGCTCGCCCCCCGGCTCGGCGCCCGCCAGGTCGCTCGTCTGCGCGTAGAAGACGAGCGACTCGGAGCAGCAGAAGCCAACGTAGGCCCAGGCCCGGTAAGGCATGTCGCTCAGCACGGAGAAGTCCATTTCGATGTAGTTGTCCTTCCGCTTGACCGCCTCGACGTCGGACGTCGACATCCAGTAGGGAAGGGTCTTGGGCACCTCGAGGCGGAACGAGCCGGCGGGACGCAGCGCGATCGGGCCCGCGATGTACTCCCGGGTGGTCTCGGCGACGGCCGCGAGCATCGTACGGTTACGGCGCACCCAGGTCAGGGAGCCGCATTCCTCCAGGAGCTTGCGGCACTTCAGGGCGGCGTCGGCCCGCTGGCTCGGCGCGCCCTGGTTCATGACCGCGAAGTAGTAGGCGTAGCGGGCGTCGCCTTCCCGCTTCTGCGTTTCCGGGTCGGCGGGCCGCGCCATCTCGGCGCCCCATTTCCAGAAGCGCGCGGGAATCGCGGGATTATTCTCTCCCGCCAGTTCCTTGGCGCCCGCCAGGTCGCCTTCGATCAGGCAGGCGAGCGCGGCCGCGACCCGGTTCCGGCCCGGCGCGAATTCGACCAGCGAGCGCACGGTGACGTGTCCGAGCGACCATTGCGAGATCGACTTGCCCTTGCTGACCTCGATCGTGCCATTGCGAAGTCGGAGCATCGGGGCTTCGACGCGCTGCGGGTTGTTGTCGAAGTCGACCACCTGGAGCGCGATCTTCTTGCCGACCGGCCACTTCGAGATCGCCTGGACCGCATCGGCGTGGAGCGCGGCGATGCTGCGGAGCAGCTCGAGGTCGCCGTTCGCCTGGCTCTTGAGCAGCGGGTCCTGCAGGGCCGACGCGAGCTTCTCGAACTCCTGGATCGCGGGGACGAAATCGCGGCCGTACGCAAGCGTCGCCCCGGCGCCCCAGGCTTTCGTGAAGGCTTCGGCTTCCGCGGCGGGCGGGAGCTTCGGCACTTCCGGCGTCCCCACGGGCGTCGGCGTCGGGGTCGCGGGAACCACGGGTGCCGGGGTCGGCTTCGGCGCCCCCGCGTCGGCGATCGCCTGGTCGAGTTCGCCGATCAGCCGCTCCGATCCCCAGCGGGCCACCCGGTCCTTCAGGGCTTTGAGTTCGTCCGATCCCGGCTTGGCCAGCAGCGCCTGGGTGCGCACGCGCCCGAATGCCGTCTCCATTCGGGCCTGGACTTCCTGGAGCCGGGCGTCGAGAGCGCTCGACCAGTCGGAGCTGATCGGCTTCCGGCGCGCCTCGTCCAGCAGCTGCGAGGCCCGGCTGAAATCCTCCTTGGCGCAGGCGTCGCGCGTCTGCTCGTCGATCGTCTTCAGCTCCGCGGCGGCCGCGTCCTGGGCGCGTCGTCTCGCGGCCTCGAGAGCCTTGCTGACGTCGCGCTCGAAGCCGGTTCCCTTGGCGTCCGCGGCGGCGCTCTCGAAGCGCTTGAGCGTCTCCAGATACTCCTTGGGGTGGGTGTCGGCAAAGAGGTGGGCCTGGCGCAGGGAGTCCTTGGCGATGCGGTCTCGCGCCGTTTCGGCGGAGGGGCCGACCGCCGTCGGGGCCTCCGGGAGCGGAGCTTCCACGGGGCGCGGGCCCGGATCCGACGGCTTCCGGCTGCTCAAGCCGAACACGGCCAGGAGTGCCAGGACGGCCAGGCCGAGGATGACCAGCAGGATCGGCTTGAGGCCGGATTCTCCTTCGGGCACGGGCATCCGGTGAGTCGAGGCCGGGCTCACCACGGGGACGCGTCCGGTCCCGGACTTCGGAGTCGAGGTGGCCAGGGGAACGCGGCTCGTGCCGCTCTTCGGGGTGGAGGTCGGGTTCGGAGCATCGCCCGAGGCGCTCATGGCTCGGGTCAACGCGTCGCGTTTCTCCGGCGGAAGGGACGTCAACGCCTCCGGGGCGCATTTGGCGCAGACGGCTTCGAGGCCGAGGAGTTTATAGGCCTTGCCCTTCTCGAAGTCGACGCTTCGGAGTTGATTCTGGCAAAGGGAGCAGTACGAAATCTCCTGGCCCACGCATCATTTATACAGTTCGAGGCGGTTCCGGGGATCCAAAACCGCGTAACGCGGACGTCGCGACGGGCATCACCCGGGAAGGGGGAAAGGAGGATCGCCGTGATCGAACGCATCGTGGTTCCTCTCGACGGCTCCCTGACCGCGGAAGCCGTCCTGCCGCAGGTCCGCCGTATTCTTCACCGCAACGATTCGGAACTGCTGCTCGTCCGCGCCGTGGTCCCGGCGCCTGCCGAGAACGCCATCCTGATCGCCGACGCCGCCTCGCAGGCGGCGCGTGAATACGTTCACGGCGTGCAGACGCGGCTCGACCGCGAAGGCGTCCGCGTCCGTTCCGAGGTCCGCGTGGGCTCGACCATCGGGGTCATCCTCGATGTCGTCGAGGACTGGAAGGCGACGATGATCGCCATGGCGACGCACGGGACGACCGGCCTGAAACGGGTCCTTCTGGGAAGCGTGGCGGAAGCCGTGCTTCGCAAGAGTCCCGTCCCGGTGCTGGTCGTGAGACCGTTCTGGAGTTCCGACGAGGCGCCGTCCGACGACGTGGAGCGCCGGCCGATCCGCACCTTGCTGGTTCCCGTCGACGGCAGCGACCTCTCGGGGATGGTCGTGCCGGCGGCGCTGGAATTCTCCTCGCTGTTCGATCCGCGCGTCCTCCTGCTCCGCGTCCTCGAGGCGAAGAAGAAGGGCGAGGGCGCCCGCGAGCTCGAGGAGGCAAAGAGCCACCTTCAGGGGATGGCGAAGCCCTTCGAGCGGAAGGGGATCGATACCCTGCAGATCGTCGAGCGCGGGGATCCGGTCCACCAGATCCTGGAGACGGCGCGCTTCCACGAGGCGGACCTGATCGCCATGACCACGCACGGCCGTTCCGGGATCGGCCGCCTGGTGACGGGGAGCGTCACGGAGCAGGTGCTGCGCCGCAGCCCGGTGCCTCTCCTGGTGGTGCGGGCGGCGGCGCCGGCGCGCCCCAAGCGGCGCGCGCTCGTGGCCAAGAGGAGATAGCGACGCGATGGAGACCCTGCTGGCGCGCGATCTCATGAGCCGCCCGGTGAAGCGGCTGACGGCGTCGACGTCGCTGCGCGACGCGGCGGCGTTCTTCGTGCGGCACGGGATCAGCGGCGCGCCCGTCGTCGACGCGCGGGGCCGCTGGCTCGGCGTCTTCACGCAGCGGGATCTGGCCCGCCACGTCCAGGAGCGGATGGTCGTCGCGCGCGGCGAGCGCACGCTGGAATCCCGCGAGCCCGCCCTCGGCGAGAGCGGCGAGCCCGCGGCGGATTTCGGGCGGACGCCGGTCCGCGCCCTGATGACGCGAGGTCTTTACACGGTCTTCCCGGACGCGACGCTGGGAGAGGTCACGCGCGCGCTGGTCTCCTTCGGCGTGCACCGCGTCTTCGTGATCGACGAGAAAGACGGAGCGCTGCTCGGCGTCATCACGACGCTCGACGTCCTCCGGGCCCTCTCGGGCGCGCCCACGAGCCGGTAAACCGCTCAAGACAGCATTGATAAATTATAAATTATAGTTTTTGACTTCCCTTTCGGGTACTTCGGGCTATACTTCCCGTGGACTCGTTGGTGTTGGGATTGGAATTTCAAGGAGAGAGGGATATGGAAATCTCCCGCCGTCAGTTCTTCTTCGCGTCCGCGGCCTGCGCCTGCGCCATCGCCACCGGCTGCGTCAGCAATCCGGCGCCGACCTTCGACGCGGGCGTCGACCATGCGATCCAGCTGCCCGCCGCGTTGTCCGAGCCGGGCACGCAGGTCAAGGTGCGCCTGCCCAACGTCCAGGAGCCCGTCCTGGTCGTGCGGACCAAGATCGGCTTCAACGGCACGCAGGGCATCTGCAGCTCCAGCAACCGGACCGAGCTCCAGTACATGCCCGAGGACGGCGTGATCCAGTGCCTGGGCTGCGGCTCGCAGTTTAAGCTCGACGGGTCCGTCATGCGCGGCCCCGCGAAGCTGCCGCTCAAGTCCTACGCGGTCGACCTGCAGGGCGACAAGCTCAAGATCCTCGGATAAGCGTCCTTCGCGACACGAACGTCCGTCATCCTCGTCCCTTCGGGCGGGGATGACGGACTTTTTTTTTCGACGGTCTTCGCATCAAGCTCCCCATTTCGAATCGAATTCCGGCACTTTCTGATCCGCATCGCAGGCGGATCCCGACCGAGCGAGACTCCCGGACCTTCGCCGGCTTATCAGCTCTTGGAAGGAGCGAGGTTCCAGGGGGGCGCCGGGGGTATTCTCCCCGGACAGGTTGGGAGGATAAGTCCGATGAGTCTGCGACCGGCAACCATTTTCCTCGTCGCGATCTCTCTGGCGGGCTGCGATCGCTCCGTGGCGCCGGAGTCGTCGCGGACACCGCCTTCGCCGAGCGTGAGATCCGGGCCGGAACCCGTCCACTCCGCCGGGAAGCCCCGGATCGACAAACCGATCCTCTTCGGCACGCCGGAGGCCGATGCGATTGTTTCCGCCTTGGAGATTTTCCCTGCGGACAACCCGTGGAATGTGGCGGTCGAAAACTGGCCGCTCCACCCCAATTCCAAGAAGATTATCGAGTCGATCGGCGCGAACAAGAAACTCCGCTACAACGCCGACATGGGCTACGTCATCATTCCCCCGGACCAGAAGAAAGTTGATGTGCCGCTTGGCTCTGCCGCTGCGGAGTCGGACAAAGGTCCCTATCCCGTGCCGGACATCACGCCGATCGAAGGCTACCCGAGCGCCTACGCGGGCCTGAGCTTGAGCGACGTGCAACGGAAGGACGAGCCGGACCTGGACCGGCACGCTCTGATCCTCGACCCGACGAATCGAATGCTCTACGAGTTCTACCAGATGCGCAAGACCGACAAGGGGTGGGTTGCCTCGGGCGCGGCCACCTTCGACCTCAAGTCGAACAAGCTGCGGCCGGACGGATGGACCTCGGCCGATGCCGCGGGCCTGCCGATCTTCCCCGCCACGGTCCGCTACGACGAGATCCAGCGCGGCATCGTGGGACATGCCATGCGCGTCGGCGTGGGGAAGACGCGCCGCTCCTACGTCTACCCGGCGACGCATTATGCCAGCAGGGACAACGACCCCAATCTGCCGCGGATGGGCGAACGCATTCGCCTGAAGAAGGACTTCGACATCCGCGGCTTCTCGCCCGAGGCGCAGGCGATCCTGAAGGGGTTGAAGAAGTACGGCATGTTCGTCGCGGATAACGGCCTCGACTGGACCCTCTCGGTGGTGCCCGATTCGCGCCTCCCCCTCCTGCACGAAGAGTTCAGCAGGATCAAGGGGGCGTCGTTCGAAGTCGTGGAAGCGCCGCCGGGCTATAAACCGCCCCAGTAAAACACGCGGCGCTCCGCTTTCTCCGCGAAACGATTCTCGCCTTCCCGCATAGGGGATCTGGATGCGAACGCGACTGGGGGTCCTGCTGCTGCTGGCATTCGGCGTGATGGCGATCATGCTGGGCCGGCCGCGTCCGACTCCGCCCCCTCCATCCCGCGCGGAACCGACGACGCTGAGGACTTCCCAGGACACCCCAGCATCGACGTCGGGGACGCCGGTCGAGCGGGTTGGTCAGAAGCAGGACGATCCCTCGCTGGCCCGCAAGCTGGAGTCCCTGAAGGTCGACCTCGCTCTGGTGGACATGCCCTTCGAGGACGTCCTCGTCCTCCTTCGAAAGACGGCGGACGTCCCCATCTTGATGGATGCCGCCGCCCGGGATCACGTGGACATGGAACAACCCGTCACGATCACGGTGAAGGAGACCGCGCTCCACGACGTCCTCAGCACCGTGCTTTCCCTGCAGGACCTTTCCTACGTGGTCGCGGAAAACAAGGCCATCCTCGTGCATCGGGCCCGGAGCTCCGCCAAGTCGGGCCGATAGACCACTCCGGACACGTTTCCCTCCGTTCGACCGTCCTACGAACAGTAGAACGGCCACCTGCTTGATGCTTAAAGCGGGCGGCTTTGTTAAACTGAGGCCCTCATGGCAGACGACGTTCGTTCCCCCGCGCGCGACCTCTCCGCGCTCCGCATCCAGCGGGACCCGGATCGGCCCCGCTCGCGGACCGCGTGGATCCTGCTGGCGCTGCTGCTCCTCGTCGCGGCGGCGGTCGGCGGCTGGGTCTGGCACAACGGGAAGCGGGCGGTGGAGATCGAGACCGGCTGGGTCCGCCTGGCGGGCTCCGGCGACAGCGGCGCCCTCCTGTCCGCCAGCGGCTACATCATCCCGGACCGCAAGGCCGACGTCAGCTCCCGCATGTTCGGGACGCTCGAATGGGTCGGCATCGAGGTGGGCTCCCGCGTGAAGCAGGGCGACATCATCGGCCGCATCGCCAACGCCGACATCGCCGCCCAGGTGGAGGAGGCCAAGGCCTCGCTGGCCGACGCCGAGCGGGAGCACGAGCGCCTGAAGAAGATCGTCGAGGCCGGGATCGAGCGCAAGGAGCTGCTCGACAAGGCCGAGACCCAGCGGCAGGTCGCCCGCGCCCGCGTCAAGCAGGCGGAGGCGTCCTTCGAGTACACGCTGATCCGCGCGCCCTTCGACGGCGTCGTCGTCAAGCGCGCGGCCCAGTCGGGCGAGAACATCGGCCCTGCCGGCGGGGTCAACGTCGGCGGCTCGCTCTGCACGCTGGTCGACCGCGCCTCGCTCGAGATGGTCGCCGACGTCAACGAGACGAACATCTCGAAGGTGAAGGTGGGCCAGAAGGCCGAGGTCGCCGCCGAGGCCCGGCCCGAGAAGAAGTACAAGGGCGAGGTGCGCCAGATCGTCCCGACGGCCGACCGCACGAAGGGCATCGTCCAGGTGAAGATCCGCCTCTTCGACGCCGACGAGGCGCTGCTGCCCGAGATGGCGGCGCGCGCCGCCTTCCTGCGGGACGGGGCCGTGGCGGGCGCGCCCCGCCGCGTCATCGCGCCCAAGGGCTCGCTGCGCGAGCGCAACGGCCGCAAGGGCGTCTTCCTGCGCGAGTCGGGCAAGGTCCGCTTCCAGGAGGTCGAGACCGGCGCGGAGGGGGAGGACGGCACCGAGATCCTCAAGGGCCTCCAGGGCGGCGAGGAGGTCGTGACCGGCGGCGCGATGGTGGACGACGGCGACGAGGTGAAGCTCAAGGAGAAGAAATAGATGGGTTCCCCGGTGGTCCGGGTCCAGGGCGTGTCGAAGACGTACTACCGCGACGAGACGCCGGTCCCCGTGCTGGAAGGCATCAACCTGGACATCGCGGAAGGGGAGTTCGTCGCCCTGATGGGGCCCTCGGGCTCCGGCAAGTCGACGCTCCTCAACCTCATCGCCGGCATCGACCGCGCGTCGACGGGCCGGGTCGAGGTGGCGGGCAGCGAGCTCTCCGCGCTCTCGGAGCGCGAGCTGGCGGCGTTCCGCTCGCGCCACGTCGGCTTCATCTTCCAGCTCTACAACCTGATCCCCGTCCTGACGGCCTTTGAGAACGTCGAGCTGCCCCTGCTGCTGACGCCGCTGTCGAAGGCGGAGCGGCGCAAGCACGTCCTGATGGCGCTGGACGTCGTGGGGCTGGCGGACCGGCAGGACCACACGCCGCGGCAGCTCTCGGGCGGCCAGGAGCAGCGGGTGGCCATCGCGCGGGCGATCGTGACCGACCCGACGCTGCTGCTGGCGGACGAGCCCACGGGCGACCTGGACAAGAAGAGCGAGGAGGAGGTCCTGACGCTGCTGCAGCGGCTCAACAAGGAGTTCAAGAAGGCGATCGTGATGGTGACGCACGACCCGAAGGCCGCGGCCTGCGCGGCCCGGACGGTCATGCTGGAGAAGGGCGCCCTGATCGCGAAGCCATGAAATTCCTCCCGCTCATCTGGCGCAACGCGCTCCGCAACCGCCTCCGCACGATCCTGACGCTGGCGGGCATCGCGTTCCTCCTCTTCGTCCTCATCTTCGTCATGACCGGCCTCTCCGAGATCCAGGCCTGGGAGGGCGTGGCGGCGACGCACCGCCGGGTCGTCGTCCAGCACGCGGAGGGCCTCACCGCCGAACTCGGGATCGAGCTGGAGAACTTCCTCAAGGGCGACATCATCTCGCGCCACGCGGAGTACGTCTGCAAGTTCAACTGGTTCGGCGGCTACTACCAGGACCCCAAGAACTGGCCCCCCGAGTTCGCGGTCGATCCGCCCGCCATGAAGCCGCTCTTCGACGAGCTGAAATTCTCGGACGATACCTACAGGAAGTTCTGCGAGACGAAGACCGCGGCGATCTGCGGCATCGCGCTGATGAAGAAGTACAACTGGAAGGTGGGGCAGCGGATCACCCTGATCGGCACCTTCTATCCCTGCAACCCCGAGCTCGACATCGTGGGCGAGTTCACCACGAAGGACCCCCGGCAGGAGGAGCAGATGTTCTTCCGCTGGGACTACCTTGACGAGCTCCTCCAGAACAAGAAGATCGTCAGCACTTACTGGATGAAGGCGCGCTCGGACGAGGACATCCCGCGGCTGAAGGAGCTGATCGACGCGCACACGAAGAACTCGTCGTATCCCACCGAGACCATCACCGAGAAGGAGTTCGCGGCGCAGTTCATGTCGATGATGGGGAACATCAAGGCGATCGTCGGCGGCATCGGGGCGCTCGTGCTGGTGATCATGATCATGATGACCGCCAACACCATGGCGATGGCGGCCCGCGAGCGCGTGACCGAGGTGGCCGTCATGAGGACGCTCGGGTTCCGATCGGGCCAGATCCTCGCGATCATGGTGTCGGAGTCGCTCCTGGTGTCGCTGCTCGGCGCGGGCATCGCGCTGGGCGTCTCGCTGGGCGTCTTCAACGGGCTCAAGCTCAGCCCCTCGCCGATCTACTTCCCGGTCTTCCTCGTCGAGCCGAAGACGATGGTCGTGGCCCTCGGCGCGGCCGTGACCTGCGGCCTGGTGAGCTCGATGGTGCCCGCCGTGCGCTCGGCCCGGCGAAAGATCACGGACGGGTTGAGACAGGTGGTCTGATGCCCGTTCCTCTCAAGTACAACCTCCGGAACCTGCGCGTCCGCTGGGTGACGTCGCTGCTGACGATCCTGGGCATCGTCCTGGTGACGGTCGTCTTCGTCATGATGTTCGCCATGGGTCTGGGCATCGAGCGCTCGCTGGTCGGCTCGGGCGACCCGCTGAACCTGATCGCGCTCCGCGTGGGCACCACGGCCGAGAGCCAGAGCGTCGTGACGAAGGAGCAGTACGAAGACCTCCTGGGCATTCCCAGCCTGCAGCGGGACGCGAAGGGCGAACTGCTCGTCTCGCCGGAGCTCGTGGTCGGCGCGAACGTCGTCAAGAAGGACGGCGGCAAGGCGAACGTGGCGATCCGCGGCGTCGGGCCGCAGGCGGCCGCGCTGAGGACCGACCTCAAGCTGATCGAGGGCCGCTGGTTCAAGCCGGCCCTGGGAGAGCTCATCGTCGGCGTGGGCGCCGACCGCCGCTTCCAGGGTCTCCGGATCGGCGACCACCCGCGCTTCCGCGGCCGCGAGTGGACGATCGTCGGCCGCTTCGAGTCGGGCGGTCAGGCCTACGAGTCGGAGCTCTGGGGCGACATCGGCGACATCAAGGCGCAGTTCAAACGGGACTTCTCGGCGGTCCTGATCCGCTGCGCGAGCGAGGAGAAGCTCAGGAACCTCTGCACGCTCATCCGGAACGACAAGCAGTACAAGCTGGAGGCGAAGCCCACCATCGACTACTACCGCGACCAGAACATCGGCGGCCAGATGATCAAGAGCTTCGGGGTCGTGCTGGCCGTGGTCCTCGGGATCGGCGCGGTCTTCGGCGCCGCCAACACGATGTACGCCGCGGTGGCGTCGCGGACCCGCGAGATCGCCACGATGCGCGTGCTCGGCTTCACCCGCGCCGCAATCTGGTTCTCCTTCGTGATGGAAGCGGCCTTCCTCGGGATGATCGGCGGCGCGCTCGGCTCCGGGGTGGGCTATCTGCTGTTCAACAACATGGCGACCGGCACGGTGAACTGGGTGTCCTTCAGCGAGCTGGCCTTCCAGTTCCGCGTCACCCCGACCCTCATGGCGGCCGGGACCCTCCTGGCGACGCTGATGGGCATCGTCGGCGGCTATTTCCCCGCCTACCGGGCGTCGCGGATGACCATCGCGCGCGCCCTGCGCGGCCTCTAGGCGGAACTATTTTTTTTCGGCCTGTACGAAATATGCGTCGTTTCGACAATAGTATATAGATGTAGGGTTTGGGCTGGGTCTAATCGAGGGGACACGGATGGGCAAGGCACTTTTGGCGCTCGTTCTTCTCCTTCAGGCGGCGGACGACAAGGCGGCGGTCGACGAAGCGATCAAGCGCTTCAACAAGGCCTATGCCAATCCCAACGCGTCCGCCCGCGCCACCGCCGTCACCGAGCTGGGCGCGACCAAGCACGACCGCACCCTCAAGATGATCATCCCGCTGCTGAGCGCCGACGTGACCGACGTCCGCGCCGCGGCGGCGACGGCCCTCTCGGGCTTCGGCGACTGGAAGAAGATCGTGACCCCGTCGCTCCAGGGCGCGATGCAGAGCAACGCGAAGGACCCCAAGGCCCAGAAGGCCATCCTGACCGCGCTGGGCAAGCTGCAGGATCCGCTGGGCCTGCCCACGATCCACGGCAACTTCCGCGAGCCGAGCATGACGGTCACGACGGCCGCCATCGACGCCACCGGGCTGGCGCGGCAGAAGGAGTCGATGGACGCCCTCCTCGAGCTCCAGAAGGACGTCCAGAAGTGGCTCAAGAACAAGCAGGCCGGACCGTACCGCAAGGACGACGGCCAGCAGGGCGACGACAACGAGATCAAGGGCCGCCTCGACGCGATCCAGAAGTCGATCATCAAGGCCTTCCAGGACATCACCAAGGAGAAGTGGGCCACCGCCAACGAGTGGGAAATCTGGTGGGGCAAGAAGAAGGCCAACTTCGAAGTCCCTAAATAGGCCCGGCGGCCTCCCCGTAAATTCCTCCCGGCTTCCTCCCTGGCTCCAGATGGGGTAGAGTTCCTTCGTGAAGCGCCGTCGGCTTCCGGTGATCCTGGCCTGCGTCGCCGTCTTCGGCCTGATGACGTGGCTCTTCATCGCGGTCATCTGGATCCCGCTCTACGACTACCAGCAGACGGCGACGTTCTCGGGCCGCACGGACGACCCGGGGATCCAGGCGGAGATCGAGCGGGAGGACAAGTCGGGGGTCCGCCGCTGGTCCATCCAGGACCAGCAGGCGCTCACGAAGCTCCGCGAGGGGTTCCAGACCGCCGAGTTCACCCGCGAGAAGCCGCCGCGCGCGGACCAGAAGTTCCGCGTCCGGATCCGCCGCTCCGACGCCCGCGTCGACGAGTACGAGGTGCTGCTCGACGAGAACAGCAGCCGGCAGGACATGCTCTACGTGGTGCAGCGCCAGGGCGGGGCGCCGATCTACGGGAGCGCCTTCAAGACCCCCGAGCTCCGCTCCGCCCTGCAGCAGATCCTCAAGGACCCCGCCCCCACAATCACCCGGTAACGCCCACCTCCGCCCGGGTACTTACTCGAGCCGCGCGCGAATTCAAGACGGCGGGACCGTTCCGGCGGCGGCAAGCGTAATAGGTTCGGCGCTCTGGGGAGGTGTGTGCATGTCGGAAGCAGTGGTGTCGCGCGAGGCCGCGCAGCCGCTCGTCGACGCCGTCAAGCAGGCGTTCCTGCTCGACGACCTCAACGTCCACGTCGAAACGAGGGCGGCGGCCACGAGAAACACGACGGCCGAGATCGTCGTCTGGTTCGCCGTCTCCATCCTCTCGCACGCCGAGATCCTGCGCCTGGCCGACATCGCCAGGTCCACGCAGGCGAAGGGCGCGATCCTTCCCGACGACAAGAGCCAGATGAAGGTCGAGCTGTCCGTGCCGCTCCCCGCGGCCCGTTAAGACATCAGCACCGAGACGCCGAGGCGTGCTGAACGAGGACTATTCGAAGACGAGGACGCCGAAGTTCCAGTACTCGTGGAAGCTCGGGCCCACGCGCGCCCAGTCCCACTGGGTCATGCGGCCGCCGTCGTAGTCGACGCGATAGAAGTTCGCGCGCCAGCGCGAGTTCGAGACCGGCGGCGCGTTCCTCAGGCCGGTGAAGAGCGCGTAAGGGACGAAGAACTCCGCGCTCCAGCCCGTCACGGTGGCGCCCGGCTGCTTCGGACCGCCCCGCACCGCCGTCGCCTTCTTCACCTTGCGGTCGCCCGCATAGTGCCAGGGAAGCCAGCCCATGAACGCGCCCTTGTTGTTCGGTACCAGGATCGGGAGCTCCGCGTTCATCGGGGAGATCTCGTACTCGAAGTAGACCGGAGCCGCGCCGTCGGGCCAGAGGAACGCCTCGTAGACGTCCTCCTCCCAGAGGTGCTCGAAGTCCTTGCGGCCCGTCGTCGTGAGTTTCGCGTCGCTGCCGTCCATCAGGACGTAGATCCCGCGCTCGGAATAGAGCAGCTTGAAGCGGGACTCGTAGGGATGCCCGTCGTCCTGGCGGCGCCGGAGGACGTTCCATCCCGACCGCGACCACGCCGGGTTCGACCCGTCGCCCGTCACGTCGAAGTCCTCGGTCCGGCGCACGATCGCCGGCATGCCGTGGCCGTAGTCGTTGGAGGCGAGGATCGGCCCGGGCGCCGTGCAGGCGCTGAGCGCGAGGAGGAGGAGCGGCGTCGCTCTCATGGACAGGAGCCTACCACGAATTGTCGTCCGTGACGCTCAGGAAGAAGGCGCCGCCCGCCTCGATCTCGAGGGTGTTGGTCCCGGCAACGAGCCGCGCCGCGAGCCGCTCCTTCCCGGCGTGCCAGCCGGTCCAGCCCTCGCTCTTCCAGATCCGCGTCCCGTTGAGCGTGACGGAGGCCAGCTCGGCGCCCGTGTTGAGGAAGACGTCGCGGGCCTCCTTCGACTCGAGCGTCGCGACCGCCTCGACGCGCTTGGCGCCGAGCTCCACCGCAAAGCCGCGCCGGCGTTCCTGGTCCATCCACCAGTGGGCCGCCTTGCCCGCCTGGGGGAGCGAGAGCGGTTTCCACTCGCCGTCCGGGAGCGCCCGGACCTTCCACTCCGGCAGCAGGCCCGGCATCGGCTCGAGCGCCGCCTCCTTCGGGACCGCGGCGTCCTTGCGGCCCAGCCCGTCGAGGATCGCCCGGACCATGACGCGGTAGCCCTCGAAGGTCAGGTGAACCTGGTCGGGCTCCAGCAGCTCGAGGCCCGCCGCCCGGCCGTCATACATGCTCGCATAGACTTCCGCGACCGCATAGCTCCGCTCGGACGCGAGGCGCTTCAGAGCGGCCATGTAGTCCACGAGGCGCTTCTCCGCGTCCGCGTGCTTCGGACCGAGGATCGTGGGCGTGAGGATCAGCAGCGGGATCCCTTCGCGGCGAAGGCGCTCGGAAATCGCGCGGACATCCTTCTCGTAGTCCGGCGCGCTGACATTGCGCAGGACGTCGTTGATGCCCACCGAGAGCGCGACGAGCGTGGGCCGGCGCGGAAGGACGTCCCGCTCCAGCCGGGCGCGCATGCCCGCCGCGGTATCGCCGGCGACGCCCGCGTTGATGCAGAGGGGCGCGTTCGGTCCGAGCGCCTGCCGCACGAGAAGCGGGGCCGTGTGGCCGTCGGTGATCGAGTCTCCGAGGAACACGATCCGCTCGGCGGCGCCGGGCGCCGCACCGAGCAGGACCAGGAGCAGCGCTAGCCTCATTTCACCTCGAGCCCGACCAGGCGGCCGTCCGCCAGGCCCACCACCAGCCGGTCGTTCGACCAGGCGATCTCGGCGACGTCGGAGGGGAACGTCTGGGTCGTCTTGACCGCGCCTCCGGAGAGGATCGTGACCGTGCCGCCCCAGTAGGCGACGGCCACGCGGTCGCCGGACTCCGCGACGCGCTTCGTGAGCTTGCGGAGCGCCTTGTGCTCCCAGGCGACCTTGCCGTCCTTCAGGACGCGCACGCCGCCGTCCATCTCGGTGCCGACCGCGGCGCCCGACAGGCTGACGACGCCGGACTTCGCCACGGGAACCTGGCTCGCGATCTTGCCGCCGGCGAAGACCAGGACCTTCTCGTTGCCGTCCGAAAGGAGGATCGAGTCGCCTTGGCGGACGGGGCGAACTCGCCCCGAGACCCCGCCCGCCCGGGCGCCGATCTTGCCGTCGGCGATGACGTGTGCTTCCTGCGCGGTGAGCGCGACGAGCGACGCGCCGTCCTGCGCGAAGAGCGCCGCCAGGTACGGCTTCGGATTCTTGGCGTCGCCGCCGCCCACGACCGCGCGGACCTTTCCGTCCGGACCGGCGATCGACAGCGTGCCGTCCGCGACGCCGAAGGCGATCTGCTTTCCGTCCGGCGAGACCGCCACGCAGGTCAGCGAGGGCGCCGGGACGTCGAAGACCGCGTTCCCGGCGGCGTCGAAGCCGAGGACATGGTGCGTCGCGCCCACGACGATCAGGTTCTCGCCGGCGTCCAGCGCCAGCGTCTCCCCGCACTCGAACGACTTCTGCCAGGCGACCTTGCCCTGGCCGTCGATCGCGCTGAGCGACCCGTCTTCCGTGAGCGCCAGGAGGACGTTGCCGGCGGGCCGCAGCGCCGCCGCGCGGTCGGGGAGCGCGCTCTTCCATGCCGCGGCCGCTTCCTCGACCTTGGCGGGAGCCTTGTTGGCGGCGCCGACCGTGCAGGTCGCGGGCGGCACGAGCGCCATCAGGGGCTCGAGGCCGGCCGCCGCCTCGTAGAGCGATCCGATCGCCTCGGAGACGCCCTCGGCGTCGTAGGCGATGAGCGTGACCGATTCCTGGTTGAGGCCCACGGCGTCGCGCTGCCACGCGATCATGCCGCGGCCGCGGCCGGGGAAGTCCGTCTTGTGGGGCGCGTAGGGGAGGAAGCCGTTGTCCGCGGCGAACTTGATGAGGGCGTTGTCCTCGGGCGTGCCGATCAGGATCGCCGGCCCCTGCACCGCGAAGCCGACCTGCGACGGCCCCGTCTGGGTGCCCGCGACGGCCTTGCCCGGGTGGAGTCCGACCCAGGTGGGGGCCTCCTCCGGCAGGATCGGCCGCGGCTTCGCCGCCTCCTCGATCGCCTGCGCCTTCACGCGCACGCCCCAGGGCTTGAGCACCTCGGCGAGGCGCGCCATGGCGGCGGCGTAGTCGCCCTTGCCGGCGACGACGGTGACGTCCTGGTAGGTCCGGAAGAAGCGGAAGATGGTGTCGCGGTCGTTCCCGAACGAGACCGCGCGCGCCACGAGGCCGGCGACGGCGCCCAGCGAGGGCGGCGCCTGGTAGTTGAACTTCGCCGTGTCCTCCGTGTTCGCGAGCAGTTCCCCGATGACGACCTTCCAGTCGCCGGACGGATCGTTCGCCGCGAGCGGGAGCGTCGCCCGGAAGATCCCGCGCTCCGTGGCGCGGTAGAGGTCGTAGCGCGTCGCGCCCAGCGGGTCGATCACGCGGACCCGCAGCGGCGCCGAGCCTGCGAGGACGCGCTTGTCCGCGTCCATCAGCACCGCGCCGATCTCCAGGCGGATGGGGTCCTTCGCCTGCGTGGTGTCGTTGGTGACGAGCGCCGGCAGGGCCTGGATGCCGCCGATCGGCTTGGCCGTCTTGGCCCAGGCGCGCATCTGTCCGGGCCCGAAGCGCAGGGTGCCGATGGCGCCCGGCCCGCCGCGGACCGCGTCGTAGAGCGTGCCGGGGAGCTGGATCGTGGCGACCGCGGGGCGGATCGAGTTCATGCCGGCCGCCGTCGCGTCGTAGGCCGCGTTCACCGCGAAGATGTAGTCGATCTCGCCGAGCGACTGGCGCGAGGCGATGATCTCGGGGTTGTCGCAGGACATGACGGGGTAGACGCCCGCGGCCTCGAGCTTCGGCTTGAGCGCCCTCGCGACGGGCTCCGCCGCCTTGAGATAGTTCCCCGCGCGGTTCAGGCGCGCGTGGTCCTCCTTGCGGTTCTCCTTCCACGCCTTGGACATCTCCTCGAAGAAGCTGCGGTCGACCGGGATATCGAGGCGGGTCGCGCCCTTGATCTGGAGCGCGCACTCGTCGCCCACGATCACGGCGCCGCCCTTCTCGGCGTAGGTCTCGAGCGCGGCGACGACCTTCGGGTCGAGCGACTGGATCCCGCTGAGGATGACGGCGCGGTGGTTCGCCGCGAGCGTGCCGTCGAGGACGTCCTCCTCGACGATCGGGAGGATCGGCGTCTGCATGCGCAGGCCGGCGAGGTAGACCAGGTAGACGCGGTCGCGGCCGTGGCCGGCGCCCGAGTAGTTGTCGCCCATGTCGTGGGTCTGCGCGTGGAGGTTCTGGGACATCGAGTAGAGGACCGCGGCGCCGGGGCGGGAGACGGGCGCCGTCGTGAAGACCGTCCCCAGCCGGGCCATGACCTTGTTGGTCTCCACGATGCCGTCGCTCGTGGGGCAGGAGGAGGGGCGGTGGATCTGCATGTCGGGCGGCTTGGCCATGCCCTGGAGGTTCATGATGAACGACGAGTACTGCTCGAGGCGGTAGCGCTCGGACGGGCAGTTGCCGTACCAGGTGGGCAGGTACCAGTTGGGCTTGCGGAGCTCGCGGACGCGGCCCATCTCGAAGGTGAAGAGCGGGTTGTAGTAGCCGCCGCCGTAGTCGTCGTAGCCGCCGTGGCCGCTGAGGATCGGGAGCGAGCGGGCGACGTTGAAGTAGTAGCCGTCGGCGTAGGCGCTCCAGCCGTAGACGCTCTGGGTGGCGTTCAGGTAGTCCTCGCGGACGCGGCCCACGCCGAGCTGCGCGTGCTTCCAGGCCGCGTCCATGAAGCCGAGCTTCCAGCGGCCCCACTCGGCCCAGCGGGCGGCCTGCTCGGGATCCGCCGCCTTCACCTCGTGGTACTGCAGGGGCTCGCGGCCGAACGCGCTGCGGTAGCTGCGGTCCTGCGACGGGATGTTGTGCGGGGTCATCTCGCCGGTCTTCCCGTGCTTCCACCAGGTGAGGCCGGGCTCGTCATAATAGTGGACCCCGACGGCGTTCGAGTGGGTCCGGTCCTTGAAGGCGCGGTTCGTGACCCGCGCGGTCGCCCCCTGGATCACGAAGGGGTCCGACCAGTCGCATTCCATGCGGAGGTCCATCTGGTGGCCGCCGCTCATGGTGCAGCACCACATGTAGTCGAGCCCGGCGCGGATCGAATCGTCCGCACTCAGGCCCCCGTAGGCCGCGTACAGAAGATTGAAGCCCAGGCTGTCGGGGCCCATGGCGGCCTGCTCGCCGCCCTTTGCGCGGCAGCCCCAGTCGATGAGCCGGAAGGGACTTTGGCGAACATGGCTGTAGAGCTCGATCTCCCGGGTCGCCTTGGCGCCTTCGACCGAGACCTCGAGGGCGTAGCGGCCGGGGCGGAGCAGGCGGCCATTGAGGCGCAGGTGTTCGGTGGCGCGGACCTCGCCCTTGGCGAGCGGGAAGGAGGCGCTCACGCGGCTGCCGTCCTCGGCGGCGAGGCTGAGCGTGAGGGGTCCCGCCTGGAGGGCGGCCCCGCTGCGGACCAGCGCGAGCTCGATCGCCTCGTTGGTCTGGTAGGCGACGCGGCCCAGCGGCAGCTGGATCGCGAGCGGCGCGTCCTCGCCGGCGGGCGCGGCGCTCGGGAGCAGCGTCAGGGCCAGGATCGCGAGCGTCAGGTGGCGCATGGGGTCTCCTTACGGTCGATGCGACACCCTTCCGTTGGCGGGCGGCGTCGGATCGGGTGGACTTTTCCTTCCAGTTGGTAGAATACGCGCATGAAACGGCTGGGGTTGGGGATTCTGCTCCTCGTGGGCGGCTGCTCGTCCTTCGACCGCGATTGGGAGGCGACGCCGCCCCGGGCGAGCGCCGATTCGCTGCCGACCGGGTGCTGGGAAGGCACCTGGCACAGCGACGGGAACGGCCACCAGGGGAGTCTTCGCTGCATCGTCACCCGAAGAGACAATAGCGAGTTCGACGCCCGGTATTACGCCACCTACTCGTGGTGGATCTTTCCGTTTACGTTCGAGTACACCGTGCCGCTGACGATCGTCCGGGAGGGCGACTCCTGGTATTCCCGGGGCTCCGCCGAGCTGAGCTGCTGGGTCGCCGGGGGCCTCTACGAGTACGAAGGGCGCTCCGCGGGGGACGACTTCGTCGCGACCTACCGGTCCGACTTCGACCGCGGCATCTTCCGGCTGAAGCGGGTGAAGTGAAGCGCGGATTCCACGGGCCGCTTCATGCTACACTTCCGTTAGTTCATGGAAAATTCGACGTTCCTGGCGCGCATCGCGATGGACCTCAAGCTGGTCCAGCCCGAGCAGCTCGGCGAGGCGCTGCGCCTGCAGGAAGAGGCGCTCCAGCACGGCCGGGACCTCCTCCTGGGCCAGATCCTGATGGAGCGCGGCTGGCTGAAGCCCGAAGGCCTCGAGCTCATCCTCCGCGAGCAGAAGGCGCGCCTCGACCGGGACCCGGCCCTGGCGCGCTACGAGCTCCGGGACCGCGTCGGGGAGGGCGCGACCGCGGTGGTCTACAACGCCTGGGACCGCGAGCTCAACCGGCCGGTGGCGCTGAAGCTGCTGCGGGACGAGGTCTCGCTCGACCCGGTGGGCCGCGAGCGCTTCCGCATCGAGGTCGACGCGGCCATGAAGCTCTACCATCCCAACCTCGTCTCGGTCTTCGGCGCAGGCGAGGCGGGAGGGCGGCCGTACCTGGTGATGGAGCTCGTGAAGGGGCGGCCGCTCTCGGACATCCTGAAGCAGCGGCGGCCCTCCGAGAAGGAGATCGCCCGCTGGATCGAGCAGGCCGCCCGCGGCGTCGCGTCGGCCCACGCGCGCGGGATCGTCCACCGCGACCTCAAGCCCGCCAACATCCTCATCACCGCGACCGAGGAGGTGAAGGTGGCCGACTTCGGCCTGGCGCGCGAGCTGGAGCAGGCGAAGGGCGTGACGGCGACGGGGTCGGCGCTGGGCACGGCGCTCTACATGGCTCCCGAGCAGGTGTCGGCGAAGCCCGCGACGCCCAAGACGGACATCTACGCGCTGGGGATCATCCTCTACGAGGCCCTCACGGGCGCCTCGCCCCACGCGGGCAGGGGCCTCATGGACATCTACAAGAAGACCATGCTGGAAGAGCCGGTCCCTCCCAGCAAGAAGAACCCCAAGGTGTCCCTCGTGATGGACGCCGTCATCCTGAAGGCGCTGCAGAAGGCGCAGGAGAAGCGCCACCGCGACGCGACGGAGCTGGCGGAGGAGCTCAAGGCCCTCACCCACTGATTGGCCACCGAGCCCCCAGGGCGGAAGGATTAGCCACAGAGGACACGGAGGACACCGAGCGGAATATTTGTGGCCGGATTCGGAACCGAGAAGGTTCTGCTCCGTGCCCTCTGTGTCCTCTGTGGCCAATTCCGAACGGTCGCGTTGTCCGCGTGGCATACTTAGAATAGTCCCCATGTGCAGCGTCAAGCCGGACAAGATCGAGATCCTCCTGCTCTCGGCCGTCCGAATCCAGCAGGGCATCCCGGCGCTGCACGCGTACCAGCTGCTCCAGGACAAGGGCGCCTGCCTCGCGCACTTCTGCGACGCGGTCCAGGCGCTCTCGCGCGCGGGCTCCATCAAGTCGAGCGACCCCGAGAACCCCATCATGGCGGGCCTGGCCCCCTCGAAGATCCTCGAGCTGGGCCTGGAGCCGGAGCTCGACGGGGCGCCCCGGCCCGCGAAGGGGAAGGAGGTCCGCGAGCTGCAGCAGGGCTTCAAGATCTTCCTCGACCAGCCCCTGGGCCGCGGCAGCTTCGGGATCGTCTACAAGGGCGAGCAGGTCCGCCTGAAGCGGCCGGTTGCGATCAAGATCCTGCGCCTCGCCTCGCTCCCCAAGGACGTGCCCCGCGAGTGGTTCCTCGAGCGCTTCCGCCGCGAGCCGATGATCATCGCCCGGATCAACCACCCGCATATCGTGCAGGTCATCGACTGCGGCGAGGAGAAGGACGAGCTGTGGTACGCCATGGAGTACCTGCCGGGCGGAACGCTGCTGGAGCGGATCCGCCGGGAAGGGCGGCTGCCGGCCCACGAGGTCCGCGACCTCGTGCGGGCGCTCTCCGAGGCGCTCGATGCCGCGTCGCGCGAGGGGATCCTCCATCGCGACGTGAAGCCCGCCAACGTCTTCATGAGCGGCATCAAGCTGGCCGACTTCGGCCTCGCCAAGATGCCGCCCACCCGCGGCGAGGAGGGCATCCCCGGCGCGACGACCCCGAAGGCCGCGATCGTCGGCACGCCTCCCTACGTGGCGCCCGAGCGGGCGAACTTCCAGTCGGGCGACGTGCGCTCCGACATCTATTCGCTCGGCGCGACGCTCTACCACGCCGCGGCCGGCCGCTACCTCTTCGACCTGGACCCCGGCGACCGGGCCGCCTGGTACCGCCATCACCTCCAGAAGGAGCCCGTGTCGCTGGCCGACCGCGTGCCCGACCTGCCCAAGGACCTGGTCACGATCATCCACCGCTGCCTCAAGAAGGACCCCAAGGAACGCTTTCAATCCTTCGAGTCCCTGCTCGAGAAGCTGAAGAAGGCGCACGGCCGGCGGGAATAATTCACGATGCCGCGGGGTCGAACGGAAGGACGGCGGAGGAGACGGCGATGATTCACGTGCAGCGGCGGGACGTGCTTCGGTGGGGACTGGCGGGGATCGGGGCGGCCGTCGCGGCCCCCGTGCTCCGGGCGCAGGACGCCAAGCCCGGCGCGCTGGCGGAGGAGCTCGTCCGCACCCCCAAGCAGACCGAGGGGCCCTTCTACCCGGTGAAGCTCCCGCTCGACACCGACAACGACCTCCTCATCGTCAATGACAGCCTGACGGCGGCGGTCGGCGAGATCACCCACCTGAGCGGCCGCGTCCTGGACCCGAAGGGCGATCCGATCCGCAACGTGCTGGTCGAAATCTGGCAGGTGGACAACGCGGGCGCCTACCTGCACGAGAAGAGCAGCAACGCGGAGAAGCGCGACAAGAACTTCCAGGGCTTCGGGCGCTTCATGACCGGGTCGAGCGGCGAGTACTACTTCCGCACCGTGAAGCCGGTCGCGTACCCCGGACGCTGCCCCCACATCCACGTCGCGATCAAGATGAAGGGCCGGGAGAAGTGGACCACCCAGTGCTATGTGAAGGGGCACCCCGGGAACGAGAAGGACGGCATCTACAAGAGCATCAAGGACGACAAGCAGCGCGCGTCGGTGACGATCGACTTCGCCCCGCTCGCCGGCTCCAAGGTCGGCGAGCTCGCGGCGCGCTTCGACGTCGTGATGGGCTTCACCCCCGCGGGCGATTAATCCTCAATCGCTGTCACGTTTTCCGGAATCCAGCGTCCACTCTCACATCCTTCTATAGTGAGGGCCGCTCATGAACTCCTCCTTCCGCACCGGCCTCCTCGCCGGCTTCATCATCGGCGCCGCCCTGATGGCGTTCGCCGCCCTGCTGCTCCGGCCTCGACAGGAGCCCGAGCCCCCGCCCGCCGTCGCGGTCGCGACGCGGAGCCTCGTGGAGGAGCAGCTCACGGAGGAGAACCGGAGGCTCAAGACCCGCGTCGAGGAGCTGGAGAAGGAGAAGGACGCGACCGCGAAGAAGAAGCAGCAGGAAAAGCAGGAGGAGAAGCCGGCCCCGGCGCCCAAGGAGGCCGTCGACTACCGCGAGCTCTTCGCGAGGATGTCGGACTTCGGGCTGGGCGCTCTCGGCGATCCGAAGTTCAAGGGGCTCCTCGAGGCCATCAAGGCGGCCGGGAAGCCGGGCATCGAGTTCCTCTCGGAGATCCTTCGGAAATCCAAGACCGCCAGCGAGCGCTTCCTGGCGGCCGCGCTCCTCGAGGGCGCCGCGGACCCGTCTTCGGTGGACGCGCTGGCGCTCGCGCTGAAGAACGACGACGACGAGATCGTCCGCCGCATGGCGTCGCACGCGCTGGCCGTGATGGGCGCGCCATCGGGTGAGGCGCCGCTGCGCGCCGCGACGACCGAGGACAAGGATTGGGGCGTCCGCGTCAATTCCGCCTACGGCCTCGCCAAGCTGGGGAAGGAGGACGGGCTCAAGATCCTGAGGGACTCGTACGAGTCGGCCGACACCCCACCGGAGTACCGGCTGGCGATCCTGGGCGGCCTCGCGGACGTGGCGGCGCCGTCCACCGCGCCGCTCTTCCGGAAGATCCTGTCGGACACGAAGGACGCGGCGTATCTGCTCGTGTCGATCGGGGCGCTCGAGAAGATGAAGGACGCGGAATCGATCGCGGCTCTTCAGGCGATCGTCGATTCGGCGCAGCCCGCGATGGTGAAGCAGCGGGCCGCCAAGGCGATCGAAACGATCCGGAAGTAGCGCCTACTCGGCCACCCACTTGAACTTCACGCGGGCGGGCTTCTTCCCCTCGTTGATGAGGATCCAGGACCAGGTGCCGGTCGTCAGCTCCCCGGTCTTCGTCTGGGGGTCCCCTTTGCTGGCCGTGTCGAAGCCTTCGGGAAGCTTCTTGACGGCGGCGAGCTGGCGGGAGTCCTTGGGCGCGCGCTTGAACACGCCGTAGCCGACATCCGTGTCCAGGGCTTCCACCTCGAGCTTGTAGGTCACGCTCCCGTTGATCTCGAGGTCCTCGACCTTGACCTGGTTGGGCTGCAGGGTGGCGCTGCTCTCGAACTTCGCCTTGCCCGCCTTGACCTCGTGCCTGGGGCGGACGATGCGCCAGCCGATGAACCCGAAGAGCAGCGCGAGGACCACGCCGCCGATGATGAGGTTCGTGTTGCTGCCCTTTTCCTGCGGCTCGTTGCGGAGGCTCGGCGGCGGGGGGCCGTCGGGCTTGGGCCGGAGCTTGGTCCCGGGGGCGGGGGCCGCCGGCGCGGGGCCGCCGAGCTCGGGAGGCGGCTCGTAGGGGGAGTAGGCCGGGGCCTTCGACTCCTCCATCGGCATCAGGTCGATTTCATCGGGGACGGCGCTGGCGGCAGCCTTGGCTTTCGCGGTCAGGGGGTTGCCGCAGCGCTTGCAGTGGGAGGCGCCGTCCGGGGCGGGGGTGCTGCACTTGGGACAATTCATCCCGCGATTATAAAAAACCCACGGGCCCGTTCCAGCGATTCGACGGGGTCACGAATGAATTTCAGAGGCTGCCCGCGAAGTAGGCCGAGACCCGGATTCCCGCGTCCGGGGCGTTCAGGTCGATCCCCTGGAGTCCCAGCATGAGGCCCGCGGTGCCCACGCTCAGGTCCAGGCCCGCGACCGCCGCGTGGGGCGGGGGTCCGGCGACGGGCCCGGCGGCGACGCTGACGGCGCCGGGGTCGATGGTCCGTCCCGAGCGGACGAAGCCAGGCATGAGGCCGAAGGGGAAGGGGGATTCCGTGACCGAGGTCAGGCCGATGAATTCGGAGACGCGCAGCTCCGGGGGGACCTCGCAGGTCCGGACCTGGACGGGCGCGACGGGGATCCCGAGCTCCGCGGCCCGGCGGTACATCCGGGCGCACCAGGGGTCCTGGAGGGAGGCGGGGCTGAGGGCGAAGACGAAGAGGTCGGCGCCCTTCAGGGCGGCGTCCAGGGCGTCCTCGTACGGGGGCCGGAGGTCGAGACGGAAGAGGGGCTCGCCGCCGTCCGCGTAGAGGTTGAGGACGACGTTGTCGTGGACCAGGAGCGCGTCGCGGGCGCTGAAGTTGATGAAGTACCTCACGGCATCCCTCCCGTTGGCGATCGGCCTCCGTTCCGGGTAACCCTTCCGCCGCGCGTCCTCACGGAGAAACTCCGCGGCTCCGGCCGTGTACTAGTACATAGCATGTAACATATCATTGGACCGGAGGAACTTATGACGCGGATCGTCGCGGTCGTCGCCCTGTTGTTCCTCGCCCGCCCGTCGTCGGCGGACGAGTGGCCGTCGTGGCGCGGCCCCGCCGGCAACGGCGTCTCCGACGAGAAGAACGCCCCCGTCTCGTGGGGCCCCGAGGAGAACGTCCGCTGGAAGGCGCCGCTGCCGCACCGGGGCAACGGCAGCCCCGTCGTCGCCGGCGGCCGCGTCTTCGTCTCCTGCCCCGAGGACGACGAAGGCAAGCGGCGCTCGCTCTACTGCTTCGACCGCAAGGACGGCAAGCAACTCTGGGTCCAGACCGTCGACTTTGGCAAGCGGACCCCCACGCACGGCACCAACCCCCACTCCAGCTCGACCCCCGTCAGCGACGGCAAGCGCGTCGTCGTCTTCCACGACGCCGCCGGGCTCTTCTGCTACGACATGGACGGCAAGGAGCTCTGGAAGCGGGACCTCGGCGAATTCCGCCACCCCTGGGGCTACGGCAACTCGCCCATCCTCCACGACGACCGCGTCATCCTCAACAGCGGGCCGGGGAAGCGGGTCTTCGTCGCCTCCTTCGATCTCGCCAGCGGCCGCACGCTCTGGGAGACCGAGGAGCCCGTCAAGGGCGACGGCGACACCAACTCCAACGGCAAGGGCTACATGGGCTCGTGGTGCACCCCCATCGTCGTCAAGGTCGCCGGCAAGGACCAGATCGTCTGCGCCCAGCCGACCCGCCTCGTCGGCTACAACCCCGCCGACGGCAAGATCCTCTGGTGGGCCGAGGGCGTGCAGCACGACGGCGGCGCCCATGACCTGGCCTACTCCTCCCCGATCCTGGCCGGGGACATGATCGTCTACGTCGGCGGCTTCGGCGGGCCCGGGATGGGCGTCCGGCTCGGGGGCCGCGGCGACGTCACCCCGTCGCTCCGGCTCTGGCGCAACGCCAAGGAGCCCCAGAGCATCGGGACCGGGGTCTACCTGGACGGCTGCGTCTACATCCCGTTCGAGGGGTCGATTCAGTGCCTCGACCCGCGGACCGGGAAGCAGCTCTGGCAGGACCGCGGCGGCGCGGGGAACTATTGGGGGTCGATCGCGGTGGCGGCCGGGCGCTGCTACCTCACCGCCCGGAACGGCACTACCGTCGTGTTCCGGCCCAACCCCCGCAAGTTCGAGCTTCTGGCGTCCAACGCGCTGGGGGAGGACTCGAACTCGACCCCGGCGATCTCGAACGGCGAGATCTTCATCCGGACCTTCAAGAACCTCTACTGCATTCGGGGGGCCCAGAAGCCCTAGCGAGAATCGCGACTAGGGAATCGCGAATCGCGGCAGAGGGCGCCCGGGGGGACGCACCCCCCCCCGCGATTCGCCATTCGGGATGCGCGATTCTCGTGCTCAGGGAAAACCCGAGGACCTCGCTCGTTCGGAGAAAATCTTTCCCATAATTTAAGCGGCGTTGCTAAGGTCCCGGAATCACCCGCCAACAATCAAGAACATTGGTCGCCGGGCTGGGGCGGAGCCGCGACCGCTTGGTGGGAGGATTCCATGCACGTCGAGCGTACTCGGGCGCGGCTGGTCGCGGGTCTCGGATCGATCATCACCCTTTTCCTTCTGATGCTGGGCGTCGACGCGCTCCAGACGGTCCCGACGGGCACCATCGCCGCCCATTGGCCCCTGGATACGGTGACGGCGCCCACGACGGCCGACGTCTCGGGCAACGCCAACACCGCGACCCTGGTCGCCGCGCCGGTCGTCCAGACGGCGCTCTTTGGGAACGGCATGAAGTTCGTCAGCACGAGCAAGCAGTCCCTCACGGTCCCCAACTCGACCTCGCTCGCCTTCGGGACGGGCAGCTTCACCGTAGGCGCCTGGGTGAAACCCAACGGCACCACGGCCATGCGGCTCATGAACAAGTGGAACGGGACGGCCGGCTGGCTGCTGGACCTCAATGCCGCCGCCGGCGGGGGCAATTCCGCGGCGAGCCTGCGCCTGTACCTCAAAGGCGCCACCGGGACCGCGATGGATTACGCCGTGGCCAACACCGGCCTCGGGAACCTGATCTGGAAGCACGTCGCCGCGGTGGTCGATCGGCCCAACCAGAAGGCTTATCTTTACGTCAATGGCGTGCAGGTCGGCGCCACGAAAGATCTATCGACCACCCTCGGCACCGGCGCATCGCTGACCAATACAGGCCCCCTCCAGATCGGCACCTACAGCACCACCGGCCCCTTCTTCAACGGCATGATCGACGAACCGATCGTCTATTCGCAGGTGCTGACGGCCGCGCAGATCAAGGCCCTCGCGGCGGTGCCCCAGAACCTCACCGCCACGACCAACCTGATCGACAAGGTCACCCTGAACTGGACCGCGATCGGCGGCGCGACGGTGAAGTACAACGTGCTCCGCTCGGCGACGACCGGCGGCCCCTATACCCTGCTGACCACCGTGACGACCAACACCTACACCGACACGACCGCCACCGCGCCGGGACCGTACTACTACGTCGTCCAGTCCGTCTTCACCACCGCGGACGGCTTCACGAGCACGAACTCGAACCAGGCGACGGGCGGCTCGCTGCCGCCGCAGGTGACCGCGCTGCCCAACACCGGCCTGCAGACGAACGAGGACGGCGCTTTCACCCAGTTCACCATCAAGTTCAACGCGGCGGCGCCCGCCGGCGGCTCGATCGTGACCGTCTCCAGCAGCAACACGACGGAAGGCGTCGTCAGCACGACCTTCGAGACCGTGCCTCCCAGCCGCACGAATACGGCGAACGGCTTCCAGCTGACCGTGCCGGCGGGGAGCAGCCCGACCTTCGTCGTTAAGGTCACCGGTGTTGACATCGACGTCCTGGCCGACCCGGCGCACCCCTACCAGATCAACGTGACCGCCTCGGGCTTCACGGGCCTGACGATCCCGGCGGTCCAGTGCGTCAACAACGACAACGACACGCCGGGCATCACGGTGAGCAGCACCAGCGGCCTCCAAACGACGGAATCCGGGGGGACCGACACGTTCACCGTGTCGCTGAACACCCAGCCGTTCGGGGATGTCCGCCTGGACCTCAGCAGCTCCGACCTGGGCGAAGCCGTCGTCTCGCCCGCGTTCATCGTCTTCACCCCGGGCAACTACAAGTCGCGTCTGGTGACGGTGACCGGGGTCGACGACGGCGTCATCGACCTCACGATCCCCTACACCATCGAGCTGCACCCGCTGATCACCACGGACGCGAGGGACGCGGCGGCCTACAGCGGCCTGAAGCCCTCCGACGTCACGGGCGTGAACCTGGACAACGAGTTCATTCCCCCCGCCGACGGCGCCTGGGGCAACGGCAACGGCGGTTGCGGCCTGACGGGCCTCGAAGCCGGCCTGGCGCTGCTGCTGGCGGCGTTCGCGCGTCGCCGGAATCGCTGAAACGAAGGGGTCGGCCGGCGTACTTAGAGACGTGATCCTTCTGGCGCTCCTGCCGGCCCTCCTGGCCCAGGCGGCGGACAACACGCCGCCCGAGGGCTACGTCGCGCTCTTCAACGGCCGGGACCTCTCCGGCTGGAAGGCGGACGACGAGACCAAGCAGCACTGGACCGTGAACGGCGGCGTCCTCGAGCACGACGGGAAGAAGCGCGACCTCTGGACCGAGCCCGAATTCGGCGACTTCACGCTCCAGCTCTCCTGGCGCTGGTCGGGCACGCCGAAGGAGGAGGACTTCCCGGTCTTCGACGCCGACGGCAACGAGGTGAAGGGCCCGGACGGGAAGGTGAAGACCGAGCGCGTCGTCGACGGCGGCGACAGCGGCGTCTTCCTGCGCGGCTACCGCAAGGCGCAGGCGAACCTCTTCTGCTACCCCTGCGGCAGCGGCGAGGTCTGGGAGTACCGGACCGACCGGAAGATGTCCGCCGAGGTGCGCCGCGCCTGCATGCCGAAGAAGCGCGCCGACCGCCCCGTCGGCGAGTGGAACCAGATGGCGATCACCATGAAGGGCGACCGCCTCACGGTCGTCCTGAACGGGGAGGAGGTCATCTCGGCCGCCCAGCTCCCCGGCGTCCCGGCCCGGGGCCCCGTCGGCTTCCAGCACGAGCACAACACCATCCAGTTCAAGAACGTCTACCTCAAGGAACTGAAGTAAATCGCTGCAACCCCGGGCCCTTCGCGGGCATAATCGTAGGTGGACATGGGCGGGCTCGAGACCACGATCGGCGGCAGCCGGGAGAACTTTCCCGAGACGGTCTGGTCGTCCGTCCTCGCCGAGCCCGATCTGACGTCGCCCGGGGCCCAGGCGGCGCGCGAGAAGTTCTTCGCGCTCTACTGGCGCCCCGTGTACAAGTTCATCCGCACTGCGGGCCGCGCCTCCATCGAGGACGCCAAGGACCTGACCCAGGAGTTCTTCGGCTACTTCCTCGAGGGCGGGCTGCTGGCCAAGTACCGCGAGGAGAAGGGCCGCTTCCGGAGCTTCCTCAAGGGGGTCCTGCGCCGCTTCCTCTCGGAGGCGCGTCGCGACGGCAACGCGCAGAAGCGGGGCGGCGGGCGGACGATCCTGTCGCTGGACGTGTCCGATGTCGAGACCGACCGCTTCCTGGCCGAGAAGACCGAGAAGACGCCCGAGGAGATCTTCGACCGCCAGTGGGCGCGCGACGTGCTGCTCGAGAGCGTCGCCGACCTGCGCCGGGTCCTCACGGCGGAGGGGAAGGGCGAGTGCCTCAAAGTCTACGAGTCCTACGAGCTGGCGCCCGGTCCGGAAATCCGGACCTACGGCTCCGTCGCCCGCCAGCTGGGCCTGAGCGAGCACCAGGTGAAGAACCACCTGGACGCGGCGCGCGAGCGGCTGGAGCAGATCGTCCGCGAGCGCCTGGCGCGCGGCGTCTCCTCCGCGCGCGAGCTGACCGACGAGATGAACGAGCTCTTCACCGGATGAGCCCCACCACCTACAACGAGATCCCGCTGCCGTCGTTCCTCTACGGCACGGCCTGGAAGAAGGAGGCGACCACGGGGCTCGTGGAGCTCGCGGTGGACTCCGGCTTCAAGGGCATCGACACCGCCAACCAGCTCAAGCACTACGACGAGGCCCGGGTAGGCGAGGCGCTGCTGGCGCTGCAGAAGAAGGGCGTCCGCCGCGAGGACCTGTTCCTGCAGACGAAGTTCACCTCGATCGGCGGCCAGGACCAGCGGCTCCCGTACGATCCGTCGGCCGACCCCGCGACGCAGGTCCGGCAGTCCTTCGAGAGCTCGCTGAAGCACCTCCACACGGACTACCTGGACTCCTACGTGCTGCACGGCCCGACCTTCCGCCGCGGCCTCTCGGCCGAGGACTGGGACGTGTGGGGAGCGATCGAGGAGCTCTACCAGGCCGGCAAGACGAAGATGATCGGCGCGAGCAACGTCTCCGCCGAGCAGCTCGCGCTGCTCTGCTCGAAGGCGAAGGTGAAGCCGATGGTGGTCCAGAACCGCTGCTTCGCCGTGATGGGCTGGGACTACGAGGTCCGCAAGATCTGCGCCCAGCACGACCTCGTCTACGAGGGCTTCTCGCTGCTCACCGCGAACCAGGAGTTCTTCGGGGCGCACGAGCTCCACGGGATCGCCAAGCGGGTGGGGTCGGGCGTCGCCCAGGTGATCTTCCGCTTCGCCCAGCAGGTGGGGATGCTGCCGCTGACCGGGACGACGGATCCGCAGCACATGAAGGAAGACCTCGCGTGCGAGCGCTTCACCCTCACGCCCGAGGAGTTGCAGCAGATCGAAACGATCGGTGTGGGGTAGGTTCAACCGGGGAGTCCGGCCTAGCGAAGCTCCAGCGTTCCGAAGTGCTCGCGTACAATCGATCGGATGGGGCTCAGATAGTAGGGTTGACTCGTCTGGAAGACGTCACCGCAGTCCGGACACGTTCGATTCGGCCTCCGGAACGCGAAGCTCCTCTCGGGGTTGCAACAGCGTGGGATTCGATCTTCCGACCTGGCCGTGCATCGAAGGCACCTCTCGCTGGGACGCACGAGCTCCTCGACTAGATCGCAGCCGAAATCGAGGAACAGGACGAAGAGAAGCGGACCGATGCTCCACCAGAATATCCTCCAGAAGAGTCTCCTCTCCGGTGGCGGCGCTCCGCCCGATCGCCTGAATCGCTGATTCCGAAGGGCCATGCCTTGCTGAACGAAGCGGGAAGGCAAAGGTTCGCTATACTCTGGGTTCTTCGTGGGTATTCTTTTGTAGTGGACGATTTCCTCGACCGCGTCCGGACTTCGATCTCCGACCTCCGGCAGCGCCGCCTGGGCGAGCGCGCGGTGGCGGCGCGGCTCATCACCCCGAGCCAGCTCGAGGAAGCGCTCCGCGAGAACGGCAGCGACCTGGGCGAGCGCCTCGTGCGCCGCGGCTGGCTCACCGTCACCCAGGTCGAGGAGCTCCGGCGCAACCTCGACTCCCCGGACGTCGCCACCGGCTTCGCGCGCTACGAACTGCTCGACGTCCTGGGCGAGGGCGCCATGTCGGTCGTGCACCGCGCCCGCGACCGCCAGCTCGGCCGCATCGTGGCGGTGAAGGTGCTCCGCGACAGCCTCTTCGGCCACCCCGTGGTCCGCGAGCGCTTCGCCCGCGAATCGCAGGCGCTGGCGCGCCTCGATCACCCCGGGGTCGTGAAGGTCTTCGACGCTGGCGGCGAGGGCGGCCAGGCCTACCTGGTCATGGAGCTCGTTCCAGGCGAGGCGCTCTCGAAGATCCTGGAACGCAAGGCGCTGGACCGCCGGGCGCTGCTGCGCCTGCTCGAGAAGGTCGCCCGCGGCATCCAGCACGCCCACGAGAAGGGCATCATCCACCGCGACCTCAAGCCGGACAACATCCTGGTGTCCCGCGAGGAGCCGAAGGTCGCGGACTTCGGCCTCGCCCACCTCGTGGAATCGTCGCCCGCGCTGACCCGAAGCGGCGCCGTCCTCGGAACGCCGATGTACATGGCGCCCGAGCAGGTCGAGGGCGGGCGCGAGGTGACCGCGCGGACGGACGTCCACGCCCTCGGAGTGCTGCTCTACGAGATCCTGACGGGGCGCACGCCCTACGCCGGGACGACCCTCCCCGAGGTCTACGCCTCGATCGCGCACAACGAGCCCGAGCCGCTCCGCCGCATCGACCCCACGGTCCCCTGGGAGCTCGACGCCGTCGCCCTCAAGGCCATCGAGAAGGACCCGGCTCGGCGCTATGCGAGCGCGGAGGAGTTCGCCGAGGAGCTCCGCCGCTACCTCGCCGGGGAGCCCGTCCTGGCGCGTCCGGTGTCCGGCGCGGTCCGCCTCTGGCGGCGGGCGATCAAGCAGCGGGCCGTGCTGATCCCGGTCCTGATTGCGCTCACGGTGGCGCTGGGCTGGGGGCTGAGCGTCCGCAAGGCCCGGGTCAGCGAGGAAGCCCGGGCGGAGGCGCTGGGCCTGCTCGAGGCGGCGCGGCCTCCTCTCGAGAGCGCGCGGGCCGCGATGTACACGAACGCGGTGGAGCCCGCCGCGATGCTCTCGTCGGTCGACCTCGCGGAACGCACCGCGCTGCGGGCGCTGGAGCTCGCGCCGGAGCTGGCGCTCGCCCACTACCGCCGCGGCGAGGCGCGCGAGCTCCGCGGCGACTACCCCGGCGCGCAGGAGTGCTTCGCCCGCGCGGCCGAGCTCGACCCCAAATTCGGGCCGGCCCGCTACCGCCTGGGCCGCGTGCTTCTTTGGCGGGCCTACGGGGCCAACATCGTGATCTGGTTGGACGAGCGCGAGACGAAGCGGGCCGAGGCGGAGCGACTCGTGCAGCAGGGCATCCGGGAGATCGAGGCCGCGCAGGAGAGCGGCTTCGACAACGAGCTGCACCGCGAGATCGCCTCCGCGATGCTCGCCTTCCTGCGCAACGACAAGAAGTCGGTCCACCAGATCTGCCGCGAGGGCATCAACCGATTCGGCAAGAAGGAGGGCGTCGAGGAGTTCCACTGGCTCCTCGGCCTCATCCTGGGCAGCAAGGCGGCGCAGGAAAAGGCCTTCGACGAGGCGATCTCGCTGCGGCCGAAGTTTGCGATCGCGCTCTATAGCCGGGCCGCGACCCACGACGACTTCGAGGCCCGGATCCGGGATATCGACCGCGCGATCGCGGTCAGCCCCGGCTTCGCGGAAGCGTACCTGAACCGGGGCTCCTGGAGGTACGGCGTCAAGGATGCGAAGGGCGCCTACGACGACTTCGACCACCTGATCAAGATCGGCCAGGAGCTCGCGGGCGCGTACAACGGCCGCGGCCGCGTCCTGGTGGAACTGATGAATGAGCCGGACCGCGCCATCCCCGACCTCGACGAGGCCATCCGGCTCCGGCCGGAGGGCTTCAACCTCCCCTACATGGCCCGCGCCCGCGCCTACCTGATGAAGAAGGACTACGACCGGTCGATCGCCGACGCGACCAAGGCGATCTTGATGAACGGCTGGGCGGAGGTCTTCCTGATCCGCGGGCAGGCCAAATTGGGGAAGGGCGACCGCGATGGCGCCCTGGCCGATCTCCAGGAAGCGCATCGCCGGTCCGGGGGTAATGCCCCGCTCCGCAAGGAGATCGAGGACGCGCTGGAACGGGCGAAACAGTAGCCCTGAAGACAGGTTAGACTCTCATGCGAATCGCGCTGGCCGCCCTGCTGCTGATCGGAGCCGCTTCCGAGGACAAGCCCAACGTCGTCTTCTTCCTCATCGACGACCTGGGCGCGACCGATCTGGGCTGCACGGGCAGCACGTTCTACGAGACCCCGAACATCGATCGCCTCGCGGCCCGGGGGATGACGTTCACGACGTCCTACTCCGCGTGCACGGTCTGCTCCCCGACCCGGGCAAGCCTGTTGACGGGGAAGTATCCGGCGCGGCTGCATCTCACCGACTGGATTCCCGGCTACTCCGTCCCCAAGGCGAAGCTCAAGATTCCGAACTGGACTCAGGCCCTGCCGCTCGATGAAGCGGCGCTCCCTCGCTCCCTGAAGGCCGCGGGCTACGCGACCGGCCTCTTCGGCAAGTGGCACCTGGGGAAGGAGGATCAGTCGCCCGAGAAGTTCGGCTTCGACGTGAACGTCGGGGGAACCCACCAGGGCCACCCGCCCAGCTACTTCAACCCCTACAAGATCCCGGCGATCTCCGGCGGCGAGACGGGGGAATACCTGACCGACCGGCTGACCGAGGAGGCCATCCGCTTCATCAAAGGTCAGCGCGACAAGCCCTTCTTCCTCTACTTTCCCCACTACGCCGTACACAACCCGGTGCAGGCGAAGCCGGAGCTCGTGGAGAAGTACAAGGCCAAGGCCAAACCCGACGCTCCGCAGCGGAACGCCGGCTACGCCGCGATGATCGAGAGCGTCGACCAGAGCGTCGGCCGCGTCGTCGCGGCCCTCGAGGAGCTCAAGCTCTCGGAGAAGACGCTGATCGTCTTCAACTCCGACAACGGCGGGCTCCTTCAGAACACCTCCAACGCCCCGTTCCGCCTGGGGAAGGGCTCCGCCTACGAAGGCGGCGTCCGCGTCCCGCTGATCGTGTCGTGGCCCGGGACCGTCGCGGCGGGAAGGACCTGCGACGCGCCGGTCGTCACGCTCGACTGGTATCCCACGATTCTGGAGCTCGCCGGCGCGCGCGTCCCGGCGTCGCAGGTCGTGGACGGCCGGAGCCTCGTCCCGCTGCTCCGCGAGAAGGGGTCCCTGGACCGCGACGCGATCTACTGGCACTACCCGCACTACAGCCCCCAGTTCCCGACGCCGCACGGCGCCGTCCGGCAGGGGGACTGGCGCCTGGTCGAGTTCTTCGAGGACGGCCGCGCCGAGCTGTACAACCTTAAGGCCGATGCCGGCGAGACGAAGGACCTGGCCGCGGCGCTTCCCGAGAAGGCGCGCGAGCTGCGGAAGAATCTGGCCGACTGGCGCGTGTCGGTGGGCGCGCAGATGCCCAGCCCCAACCCGAACTACGAAGCGCCGAAGAAGTAGCGCTCCCTCGTCCGCTCCTTCGGGAGTGAGCGACGGAGGGCAAGCGGCTCTGCGCTACCTTTGATCGCCTCTCTTTCCGCCATCCGCGCGGGATGTTATACTTGCGCCCTTCATGGGGTGGATGAAGGAACATCGCAGCGAGCGGCCCGCCATCTGGGACTATTCCAACCCCCGGGCGGAGAAGCGGGTCAGCCTCCGGAAACGGCTGGCCCAGAAACCCGCTCCCGCCAAACCTCCGGCGGGCGGGCCGTCGCGGAAAGGCCGTAAGAAAAAATGACCCGCACCCGCATCGTGGCCACGCTTGGCCCCGCCACCAGCACCTCGGAGAAGATCCGCGCCCTCATCGAAGCGGGCGTCGACGTCTTCCGCCTGAACTTCTCGCACGGCACCCACGAGTTCCACGGGGAACTCATCAAGGGCATCCGGCGCATCGCCGCCGATCGTCCGATCGCGATCCTGCAGGACCTCTGCGGCCCCAAGCTCCGCCTCACGAAACCCGTGAAGGGCCGCCCCGGCGAGATCGTCGAGATCGACCTGCCCGCCAGCGTCCGGAAGGGCGACCCCGTCCTGCTGGCCGACGGCATCATGCACCTCGAGGTGGTCGACGCGAAGCACAGCCGCGTCGTCGTGGGCGGCGACATTCCCGTGGGGAAGGGCATCAATCTTCCGTCGTCCGACTTGGACATCCCCTCGCTCACCGAGAAGGACCGCGTGGACCTAGAGTTCGGGGTCAAGAACGCGGTCGACTACGTCGCGCTCTCGTTCGTCCGGCGCGCGAGCGACCTTGACGAGGTCAAGAAGTGCGGCATCCCGGTGGTGGCGAAGATCGAAAAGCCCGAGGCGGTGCGGCGCATCGAGGAGATCGTGCGCGCGGCCGACGGCGTCATGGTCGCGCGCGGCGACCTCGGCGTCGAGATCCCGATCGAACGCGTCCCTGTGGTGCAGAAGCGGGTGATCGGCCTCGCCAACCGCGAGGGGAAGATGGTGATCACCGCGACCCAGATGCTGCGCTCGATGGTGGACAGCCCCCAGCCCACGCGGGCCGAGGCGACGGACGTGGCCAACGCGGTGCTCGACGGCACGGACGCCGTGATGCTGAGCGAGGAGACTGCGGCGGGCAACTACCCGATCGAATCGGTGAAGGTAATGGACCGCATCCTCGCGGAGGTGGAGCCGCTGCTCACGCCGCGGGCCGATCTGCTCAGCCCCGAGGCGGCGGACGCGATCGCGCAGGCCGCCTGCATCCTCTCGGAGCGGGTCGGCGCGCGGGCCATCATCGTGCCCACGAGCACGGGCTTCACCGCGCGGAAGATCGCGAGCTACCGGCCCCGGATCCCGATCCTCGTCCTGACGAACTCGGAGCTCGTCCGGCGCCGCCTCTCCCTGGTCTGGGGCGTCACGGCCCTCCCGGCGCCCTGGTTCAACGAGACCGCGCCCGTGCTGGAACGGTTCCGCGACTCCGTGCGGACCATCCTTCCGGCGGGGTCCACGGTCGTGATGACCGCGGGCTGGCCCTTCGCGCGGCCGGGGACGACCAACCTGGTCCACGTGACGACGGTATGAGCCGCGGGGAATCTTCGCTCGCCGACCGGATCCTCGAATCCCCGATCACCTGGCTCTTCACGGCCATCAACCTGGGCGTCTTCACCATCGCGTACCTCCATGGGGAAAGCCAGGGGGAAAGGCTCAGCGGCGAGACCCTGCTCGGCTACGGCGCGATGGAGCGGTACCACGTGTGGGGCGGGGAGTATTGGCGCTTGCTGACGGCGGTCTTCCTGCACGTGGGATGGATCCACCTTCTCTGGAATACCTGGGCTCTGTTCAGCTGGTGCGCGTCGATCGAGAAGACCGTGGGCTCGGTGTGGTTCGCCTTCGCGTACATTACGACGGGCATCGGGGCGTCCGCGGTCAGCGTCCTCGCCCACCCGGCGTTCGGCGCGGGCTCGTCGGGGGCCGGCTTCGGGATGATCGCGGTGATCCTGGCGCTGCTGTACCGGCGCGCGGGGAGTTGGGAGGCGTTCATCTCGAACCCGGCGGCGAAGACCATGCTGGTCAATACCGGGATCTGGGTCCTCATCGGGTTCTCCGGAGCGGTCCGGATGGACAACTATGCCCACCTCGGAGGGTTTGCCTTCGGCATCCCTTGCGGGCTGCTGCTGGAAACCCGTCGCGGCCGGAGTCGAGGACGCTGGATCGCGGGGCTCGCGGCGTATATCTTCGTGTGGCTCGGAGTGGTCGTGGCGGCCTGTATTCCGGGGCTGGGGTTCGGAGGATGATGATCATGAAAACCATCGCCGCGTTCGGGATTGCGTTCCTGCTGCTCGTCGGGGCTCCCGCGCACTCGTCGCCGCAGGAGAAGACGCTCCGCATCTTCTGGATCGACGTCGAAGGCGGCGCGGCGACGCTGATCGTCACGCCTGAGGGCGGCTCGCTCCTGGTGGACTGCGGCTGGCCCGGCACGCGCGATGCGGAGCGCATCGCCTCCGCCGCGAAGGCCGCGGGCCTGAAAAAGATCGACCACTACCTGACGAGCCACTACCACATCGACCACTGGGGCTGCGTTGCGGAGCTCAACGACCTGATCCCGATCGCGAAGTTCTACCATCACGCGTTCCCCGAGGGGGCCAAGGACGTCGACCCGAAGCTCAAGGAGGCGTTCCTCAAGGTGAGCGAAGGGAAGCAGGTGCTCGTCGAGGCCGGGAGCGAGGTGCCCCTGGCCGGTGCCCAGGTGAAAGTCCTCGTGGCCAACGGCCGCGGGCCGGGCGAGCCCGCCGGCGCTCCCCAGATCCGGAAGTGCGAGGCGAACCCCGAGCACCCGGCGAAGCCCGAGGACACGTCCGACAACGCCCGGAGCATCGGCTTCGTGCTGACCTACGGCGGCTTCAAGTTCCTCGACTTCGGCGACCTGACGTGGAACGTGGAGCACAAGCTGGTGTGCCCGACGAACCTGATCGGCACGGTGGACGTCTTCCAGGTGTCGCACCACGGCCTCGACCAGAGCAACAGCCCCGCCCTGCTGAAGGCCATCAGTCCCACGGTCGCGGTCATCGACAACGGCGCCAAGAAGGGCGGGAACGCCCCGACCTTCAAGTGGCTGAAGGAGACGCCCAGCATCAAGGACGTCTTCCAGCTGCACCGCAACGTCCAGACCGGCCCCGCGGACAACACGTCGCCCGAGCTCACGGCGAACGACGACGAGAAGTGCGAGGGCCACGGGATCGTCCTGACCGTCGAGCCCGGCGGCAAGAGCTACACGGTCGAGGTGCCGTCCAAGAAGACGAAGAAGTCCTACGCGGTCAAGTAGGCCGCGGCGAACCTTCGGAGCCCGGGCCGGTTAGAGGGCGTGATGTCTCTCGAGCGCGTCTCCATCGAAGTCACGAACCGCTGCGCGAAGGCGTGCGACTTCTGCTACAACCACAGCCTGCCCGGCGGCGCGACGCGCTGGACGGCCGACGAGCTGGTCGCCTTCGCGTCGGACTGCGCGGCGAACGGCGTGAAGGCGGTCTCCTTCGGCGGCGGCGAACCGCTCCAGTACGACGGCCTCTTCGAGGTCTTCGAGCGGCTCCGCGGCGTCCTTTTCCGCTCGATGACGACGAACGGGTTGCTGCTGTCGAACGGGACGCTCGACCGGCTGGTCCAGGCGGCGCCCGACAAGGTCCACGTCTCCATCCACTTTCCCGAGCGCGAGGCCGAGGTGAATCGCGTCATCGGGCAGGTGCGGGAGCTGGCGGAGCGCGGCATCCGGAGCGGCGTCAACTTTCTCGTCGCGCGCCCGACGCTCGACGCCGCGCGCCGGGCGGCGGAGCTCGTCCGCTCGGCGGGCATCGGGAATGATCGCATCGTCTACCTGCCCATGCGGGTGAAGAACACGCCGACGCCGGAGGAGATGGGCTCGGTCGCCGGCGCGGCGCGCTTCCAGTCCATGTCCTGCCTGATGTCCTGCGCGAAGAGCCCGCGTTTCTGCTCGGTGGGCTGGGACAAGTCCGTCGCGTGGTGCTCGTACACCGAGACGCGGCGGCCGCTGCCGGAGCTGAGCTACCTCGGGCTCGAGGCGGCGCTCGACGGCCTCGGGCTGAAGTTCTGCGGGGGGACGGATGCAGCCTGACTACCCGGCGGCCCACAGCATGGACGTGGAGTGGTTCGCCGTCGACCGCTGCGGTCACGTGGCGCTCTTCGACGGGGGGGAAGACGGTCCCGTTCCCTGGGCTGCGGATCGGGTAGAGGACGTGCTGGAGGCGTCCCGTCCCTTCGTCGGCGAGCTGGACCGTTGTCTCAGGGAGAGGCTCATCGTCCCGGGCGTTCACCGCAGCCGGGAGGAGCCGATGAGCGACGTGCAAAGGGTGCTGGAGCGGGCCGACGGCTTTTACCTTCTGGGTCCGGGCCTCAAGATGAACTCTGATCGGATCCGGACGCCGGCGCTGAGCAATGCCCGGACGGGGCGGCCGGAGCCGCTGACGTTCGGGACCGCGGACGGGCGGGACTGGGTCGAGGGCCGCCTGAGCCCCGAGTCCTGGGCCTGGCTCCACGAGGTGCCGCACCGCTGCCTGGGATGCGTCCCACGCCTGGCCTTGTACAAGAAGGCGAGGCTCCAGACGTTCCGCTTCAGCCGCTACGAAAATGACCGTTACGGAAACAAGCCGTACGAGAAGTGCGAGGAAGACCCCAGCCAGCCGACGACCCTGGAAGACCTGCGTCGGGTCATCACCTGGCCGATCTCGCCGCCGCTCGTGTTTTCGGCGTTCTGCTTTCTCGAAAGGAAGTTCATCCAGCCCTTGCAGTGGTTTCCCTCGCAAACCTGGAGCGACGCCGCCCTATGGATGGACGAGGAGGGGAACGAACGCGAAGGCGGCGCCCTGACCGAGCCGTAGACCTTATTTCCCGCGAGGCATTCTGAGCCGCACCGATTCGGAGGGACGGATGCAGTCGGACTTCCCGGCCGCCCACAGCATGGACACGGACTGGTTCGCCGTGGACAAGTGCGGCCACGTGGCGCTCTTCCGCTCCGGCGAATCCGGCGCGGTCCCGCTGGAGGCGGCCATCTTCCTGGGTCCCGATGGAGGGGACGACGCACTCGGCAAGGCCATCTTCGGCAAGACAATCGCGGAGCAGGAGGAGATGGACGAGTGGCCCGACACCGGGTCGGCGGGTCTTTTCAATTACGAGCACGAGACGGACAACTGGATCTCCGGACCCTACCAACGGCAGGGGGCGCCGGACAAGCCCGTGCGGCTGGAGGATCTGCCGCCGGAGGTGAAGCAGAAACTGAAAGACCTCCGCTTCGTCACGCTGTGCTTCCAGGAGACGCCGAAGATCCAGCCCGTCGAGCACCTGACGTGCGAGTCCTGGGAGGGCGCCTGGCTGAGCCTGGACGGGAAGAACGCCCGCCCGGTCCCGGGCCGCGAGAAGGAATACCGGGAGATCTACGATAACATCAGTGCCGAGACCGCGGCCTCCGATGGGATCACCTGGGAAGCTCCCAAGGCGCCGTCGAGTTCCAAACAGTCGCCGCCGGCCGCGGCCGCGCCGGCGTCGGGAGGCTTCCTCGCCTGGCTCAAGCGGCTGTTCGGAGGCTCCTGAGATGGATTTTCCGGCGGCCCACAGCATGGATACGACGTGGTTCGCGGTGGACAGGTGCGGCCACGTCGGCGTCTTCCACTCGGGCGAGTACGGAGCCGTCCCGAACGACGCTCCGAACGCCGAGCTGCCCTTCGAATCTTGTTGGCCGTTCCCGGGCGAGCTGGACCGCTGCCTGCGCGAGAAATCGCTCGTGCCCGGCGTCCACGGCACGCGGATCGAGAAGCCGGGGAGCAATTCCACCCAGACGATTGCCCCGGGCTTCTTCCTGCTGGGTGGAATCGGGTCCGATCGGTCCCGCTGTCGGAGTGCGGAATCCCAACCGGGCAAACGGTTCGCGGGTCCGTGGTTCGGGACGACCGACGGCCGCGACTGGGTTGAGGGCTTTCTGTGCCCCGAGTCCTGGACCTGGCTCCATGAAATGCCGCATCGCTGCCTGGGATGCGTCCGCTTCCTGCCGCTGGATGTCGACCGGCGCCTTGAGGTGCTCCGAGTCTTCCGCTTCGACTGCACCGACTACGGGACCCTGCCGTACGAGCAGACGCACACGCCGCACCCGGCGGCGACGCTGGACGAGTTGCGCCCCTTGCTGGCAGGAGTACCCGCGGAAGTTCTCCGCTTCACGCAGTTCTGCTTCCGGGAGAAGCGGCGCCTCCAGCCGTTGCAGTGGCTGCCCTCCCGGACCTATGGAAGCGACGATGACAATTGTTGGGTGGACGAGGAGGGTCGCCGCCGGAAAGGCGACGGCACGATCCTGGAATGAGCCCCTCAAGTTTTCCGGAGGGACCGATGCAACCTGATTTCCCGGCCGCCCACAGCATGGACACGACGTGGTTCGCCGTGGACAAGTGCGGCCACGTGGCGATCTTTGATGGGGAAGAAGACGGGTCCGTTCCCTGGGATGCGTTGAGGATGGAGGACACGCTGGAGTCGGCCCGTCCTTGCGTCGGCGAGCTGGACCGTTGTCTCGCGGAGAAGATCATCGTCCCGGGCGTTCACGGGTCCAAAGTCGAGTCCGTCACGGACGGGAAGAAGGTGGAGCGGGCGGAGGGGTTTTACCTTCTGGGTCCGGGTCTCAAGGCCGATTCCGATCGGATCCGGACGCCCGTGGTGATCAATCCCTGGACCGAGCGGCCGGAGCCGCTGACGTTCGGGACCGCGGACGGGCGCGACTGGGTCGACGGCCGGCTCAGTCCCGAGTCCTGGGCCTGGCTCCACGAGGTGCCGCACCGCTGTCTGGGATGCGTCCAGAGCCTGCCGATCGACACCGAGCGGAGGCTCGAGAGGTTCCAGTTCATCCGCTACGAGAATTCCATGTACGGAAACTACCCTTATACGAAGGAAGGGCAAGACCCCTACACGCCGGCGACCTGGGACGACGTGCGTCGCATCATCACCTGGCCGCTCCCGCCGCCGCTCGTGTTCCCGACGTTCTGCTTTCTCGAAAAGGAGAAAATCCAGCCTCTGCAGTGGTTCCCATCGCAAACCTGGAGTGATGCCGAGCACTGGGTGGACGAGGAGTATAACGACCGTCAGGGCGGCGCCAAGACCGGGGAGTAGACCCTATTTCGCGACCGTCGCGGAGCGCAGGGCGTCCTCGATCGGCGAGCCCAGGCAGAGCTCGACGAAGAAGTCGGTGCGCAGCGGGTCGAGGTCGACCCCGGCGTTCCGGAAGTGGCTGCGGGCGAGCGCGCCGAAGAGCGCGCGCTTCGTCGTCGGACTCTCGCGGTCGCGGATCATGAACTTGATCCGACCGTGCGCCCCCTCCGACTCCTGCCCCTCGATGGGGGCGCTGTCGACGAACGTCACGTCCACGCCGCGCTCCTTCAGGGCCCGGGCGAACGAGTCGTTGCGCGTGTAGGCGTCCAGCTTGAACTCCTTGAGCATCGCCTTGACGTCCACCGCGATCCTCTGGCGCGTCTCGGTGTCGATCGAGGCGTAGCGGACCGCATAGTCGCTCAGGCAGAGGTCGGCGGTCGGCCCGAGGCACTTTGTGCAGAAGGTGCCCTTGCAGGTGTGGCAGAGGATGCGGTCGCGTCCGCGGAAGCCGCCGCAGCGGGCGCAGCCGAGCATCGAGACGTCGGGGATCGGGGTGATGTTGTCGACCCGGCGCTTGTGGGTCGCTTCCAGGACCGCGATGGCGGACGCTCTCGAGAGGCGGCCTTCGAGGATCCGCTCCTCCGCGGGGGCCAGCGTGCGGAACTTCGCCCAGTCGTTGATCTTCGCCGATTCCCAGGTCATGCGGCGCCAGTCGTCCACGAAGAGCTCGTAGTCCTTGCGCTTCTTGTCGGTGACCTCGGTGAAGTCGCCGACCTGCTGGAGGGCGAGGAGGAGGAGGACGACGTCGGTCGCCGGCTTCACGTTCTCCTCGGCCATCGGCAGGATCTTGCGGAGCGGCTCGGAGAACTTGACCTTTTTGGGCGGGGGAGGGGCGATCTTCTTCAGCGCGTTGACGACCGAGTCCACGAAATCCGGCACCTCGCGGGCGCCGAGCACGCCGCGGCGCTGCATGAGCCAGGCCTGGGCGAGGGCGTCCTCGACGGCGACGACCGTCGCGTCCAGCCCCTTGGTGGAGACGGCGGCAATGGCTTCGCGGATCTGCGTTTTGGCGTTGGCGGGGGTCTCAAGCATAGGGGGGTATTGTACTTATTGCTTCCTTGGCCGCAACCCTTTCGACCGAGGCCGCGCAATGTTTGTGCGCCGGTCCCGGCCTTTGATATAAATGCTCACCATGTACGAGACGGTCCTGGTGGCCCTGGACGGGTCGAAGAACGCGGAGAAGGTCCTTCCCGTGGTCGAGCCGCTCCTGAAATCCGGGAAGGGGCTGGCGCGCCTGATCCAGGTGCTTCCCGCCGGCGGGGAAGGCCCCGAGGCGGCGGCGCAGGCGTACCTCAAGGACATCTCCTCGCGGCTCGCAAAGAAGAAGATCCGCTCGGAAGGGGAGATCGTGCGGGGCGACCCCGCGGTGGCGGTCGTCCGCGCCGCCGAGGACTGGAAGGCCGACCTGGTGGCGTTCACCTCGCACGGCCAGGGCGGGCTCCAGCAGTGGGTCTTCGGCAGCGTGGCGCAGAAGATCCTCCGCGGCTGCTCCCGGCCGCTCCTGGTGGTCCGGGCCCTCGAGGAGCCGCTCGCCAAGCTGAAGCGGATCGTCGTGCCGCTCGACGGCGCGCTCGGCTCGGAGGCCACGCTCCCCCACGCGGCGCAGCTGGCGCGCGCGACCGGCGCCCCGATCGAGCTGCTCCACGTGACGCCCGAGTCGGGCGTCGAGGCGGACGACTCCAAGCTCCGCAACTGGCACCAGCGCGAGCGCCGCCGCATCGAGAGCGAGTTCGACGCGATCGAGAAGGGCGAGCCCCGCCTGGCCTTCACCCGCGTCTTCGAGGAGGGCGATCCGGCGACGCGGATCCTCGAGCGGGTGGAGAAGGAGCCGGCGTCGATCATCGCCATGGGCAGCCACGGGCGCACCGGCTTCAGCCGCTGGATGTTCGGAAGCGTGTCCGAGAAGGTGCTTCAGGCGGCGAGGTGTCCTGTGCTGATCGCCCGGCACACCAGCTGACGTCACTTCATCTTCAGCGTCGAGCCTTCGAACTTCTTCACCGTCTTGCGGAAATGCTCCGGCACGCGGTGGGGTTTCCAGGTCTTCGAATCGATGAAGGAGTGGACGCTGTCGCCCTTGGCGACCAGGCGGCCGTCGTCCTTCAGATCGACGCGGAACTCGAAGGTGACCGAGGAGTCGCCGATCTTGCGGATGCGCGTGTAGACCAGGAGCACCTCGTCGAAACGCGCCGGAGAGCGGAAGTCGGCTGCGGTGTGCACGATCAGATTGAGCGACTCGCCGGTGCGGAACTCCTCGAGGAGGCCGAGGTTGCGCAGGTAGTCCATCCGCCCGACGTCGAAGTAGGTGAAGAAGCAGCCGTGGTAGACGACGCCGAGGACGTCGGTCTCGGGCAGGCGCACCCGGATCTCGCTGGAGAACTTGAAGCTCACAGCGGGATGGCCACGCCGTCGCGGCGCGGATCGGCGACCCCCACGATGGTGCCGTCCTCCGCGATCTCCACGGCGTGCACGCCCCCGAAGAAGAGATCCTGCTTGCGCCGCTCGGTCACCGGCTGGTCGAGCGTCTGCTTCGCCTTCGCGCGGGTCGCGTCGTCGATGTCGCCCTCGAAGAAGAAGCGGCCGTCCTCCCAGTGGACGCGGCCGGCCGCGACGGCCTTCTCGAGATCCATGCCCTGGAAGAGCATGTTGCCGATCACCTGGGCCAGCGCGGGGAAGATGCGGACGCTGCCGGGCGTGCCCAGCGAGATCCGCGGCTTGCCGTTCCGGAACACGATCGTCGGCGCCATGTTGGCGACCGCGCGCTTGTTCGGGCCGATCGAGTTGGGGTGGCCCGGGAAGCGCTCCATGTCCGAGATGTCGTCGTTGAGCAGCACGCCGTAGCCCTGCGCCACCACGCCGCTGCCGAAGAAGTGACCGATCGTCTGGCTGAGCGAGACGACCGTGCCCTCGCCGTCGACCACGCAGAAGTGGCTCGTCCCGCCGCCCGGGGTCGGCCCCTTCGGGCTTTCCGTCAGCTTGCTCAGGTCGACTGGGAACACGTCCGGGTCGCCGATCACCGGGTCGAGCTCGCGGAAGATCGTGCGGATCGTTTTGGCGAGCTTGATCGGGTCCTTGTCGTAGCGGAGCAGGGTTTGCAGGATGCCGGCGCCGCCGCGCGAGGGCGGGGGCGTGGTCGCGATCCTGTGGCCCGCGATGTCCGCCCAGAGCGGGGCGCGGACCTTGACCTCGTACTTCGCCAGGTCGTCGCGGCCCCACACGGGCCCCGTCGAGTTGGCCGCGCGGGTGAGGGCGAGGCCGACCTCGCCGGTGTAGCAGACCTCGAAGCCGCGCTCGGCGACCAGGCGCAGGGTGCGCGCGAGGTCCTTCTGGACGAGCCGCTCGCCCGGCTTGTAGCGGGCGCCGTTGTTGTAGAAGATCTTCGCGCACTCGGGCGTGCTCCGCACGGTGCTCTCGAAGAGCGAGGAGCAGTAGAGGAACACGTCGCCGACCTCGAAGCCGTCCGAGGCGAGGTTGATCGCGCGCTTCGCGAGCCGCTGGAGCGGCATCTTGCGCCCGTACTTCTGCAGCGCGAGGCCGAGCATGCGGCCCAGGCCCGGGACCGTCGCCGACATGGGCCCGATCTTCGGGACCCAGGGGAGCATCACCTTCTTCGGGTAGATGTAGTCCTCGGCGAAGAGCGAGGAGAGCTTGCCCCGCGCGTCGAGCACCTCGGTGCGGCCGATCGCGCCGCTGGGGGAGATCATCATGAAGCCGCCGCCGCCGAGCCCCGACGCCATCGGCTCGACGACGCCCAGCGCGAGCGAGACCGCCACCGCGGCCTCGACGGCGTTTCCGCCCTCGGCCAGGACCTCGCGTCCGGCGTCGGCCGCCAGCGGATGGGCGGCGACGACCATGCCTTTGTCGGAGCGGGCGACCTTCATGCGGCCGACAGCATAGCCGCAGACGGCGGAGAAATCAATTTCGGGGTTGCCTCCCGCGCGATCAGGGATAGAATTAGTTCAGTCGTTCGGACTTCAAGGAGAGAGAGGGGATATGGACACCACGCTTCACGGCATCTCATTTCATCAGCTCACCGAAACGCAGCTCATCGCGTCGCTCCACACGGAGGAGGACCGGGTCACCCGCGACCTGGTGGACGCCTGCGTCGCCCGCGGCGAGCGGATGATGTGGCGCCTCACCGAGATCTGCCGCGACGAGAGCTCCTGGACCCAGAACGGCGCCGCCTTCTGGGCGCCCGTCCACGCGACCTTCATCCTCGGCGCCTTCGAGGATTCGCGCGCCCTCATGGGCCTCCTCGCCTCGCTCCGCTGGTCGGCGAAGTACGACGTCGACTGGGTCTACGAGAAGCTCCCGTCGATCCTGGGCCGCCTCGGCCGCCCGGCGATCCTGCCCCTCAAGGCGCGGGTCACGGACCGCGACAACGCCGAGCTGGACCGCAGGACGGAGCTGCACGCGCTCGCGGGCATCGCGGCCCACCAGCCCATCCACCAGGGCGAGGTGCTGGACTTCATCCGTTCCATCGCCGACGACTCCAACGAGAAGGAGCCGATCCGCAGCGTGGCGGCGTCGGTGCTCCTCAAGTTCCTGCGCCCCGGCGACCGCAACTCGGTCACCGCCTCGGCGATCCGCCAGGAGTGGGGCGACCGCCCGCCGCTCTTCGACACGAAGGAGGTCGACGCGGCCTACGCGGCCGGCAGGCAGCAGCTGGACGAGTACTTCCAGGACGGGCTGTGCTTCTACGACGCCGCCAGCATCGAGGCCCGCGGCCATCGCTGGGAGGAGGAGTCCGAGGACGCCGCCTGGGCGGCCGGGGTCGAACAGAACTCCCCCTGGATCGAGGAGCAGCGGCACCGCTTCCTGACGAAGTACGAGTTTGCGCTGGTCGATCACGACGACGTCGCCCGCGGCGACGCCCTCTGGGTGGCCGAGTCGATGACCGAGTACCTGGTCTGGCACGAGGGCCTCGCGCCCTGGCGCTGGAACGGCCCCTCGGCCTTCGCGTACCTCATGGACTTCTTCGCCCGGCGGGTGTCGCTCGACGACCCCGGCCGCATCCACGTGATCCCGGACAACCTGCTCCAGTTCGTGCGCTTCTGCGCCGAGCGCGGGACCGTGACCCCCGCCGACCTGCAGGCGGTGGAGGACTGCGTCGACCGCGAGCGCGACGAGTTCGTCGCCGCCGCGCTGGATCCGGACCGCCGGCGCCTGGCCCGGGCGGTGCTGGAGCAGATGCTCGTCGGCGGGATCGACCCCCGGGACCCGGGCGCTCCCCCCGTGGCCGAGGCAACCCCCCGGACCCGGGAACGCAAGACGTCGCGCCGCCTGCGCAAAAAATAGTTCTCGCGGTTAGTAGCAACCCTCGCCGGGGTCCTTTATAATTGCCCCGTTCTAGGGTAAGGGTTGCATGGCGACCACGCGACGACGTTTCATTACGCCCGAGGACCTGGCGAGCTTCCGCTTCGCCGGCGACCCCCAGATTTCGCCGGACGGGGCGCGCGTGCTCTACACCGTCAAGACCGTCGACGGCGACAAGTACGCCCAGCACCTCTGGGTCGACGACGAGCCCTTCACGCTCGGCAAGGTCAGCGACTCCCTGGCGCGCTGGTCGCCCGACGGCCGCCGCATCGCCTTCGTCCGCACGAAGGACGACGACAGCCAGGTCTGGCTGATGTCGATCTCCGGCGGCGAACCGGCGCCCCTCACGACCCTGCCTCCCGGGAAGATCTCCGCGCTGGACTGGTCTCCGGACGGCAGCCGCCTGGTGATCGTCTACCGCAAGGACGCCGACCCCACGCTCCGCAAGGAGAAGAAGCAGCCCACGCTCCGCCACATCACGCGCCTTCACTATAAGGAAGAGGGGACGGGGCTCCTGGACCCGGAACGCGAGCACCTCCACGTCGTCTGGGTCGGCGACAAGCGCACGGTGCAGCTGACCGAAGGCGACTGGGACGACGCCATGCCCGCCTGGTCGCCGGACGGGCTCTGGATCGCCTTCGTCTCGAACCGGCACCCGGACGCGGACTACCGCATCGACGAGCTCGACGTCTGGGTCGTGGCGGCGGGAGGCGGCGAGCCGCGGAAGCTGCCGAAGCCCGCGGGCCCGGCCTGGTGGCCGCAGTGGTCGCCCGACGGGAAGCAAATCGCCTTCCTGGGGCACGACCATCCCCGCAGCGCCTGGGGCGTCCACAACATCCACGTCTGGCTCGTCCCCGCCGGCGGGGCGCAGCCGGCGCGGGACCTGATCCCGGGCTTCGACCGCTCCTGCGAGGACCTCGTCATCACCGACACCAAGTCGCTCCACGGCGCGGGGCAGAAGCCGATCTGGAGCCCCGATGGCCGCGAGATCTACTTCATCGCGAGCGATTCCGGCTCCTGCCACCTCTACCGCATCCCCGCGGCGGGCGGGACGCCCGAGCGGCTGGTCGACGGGGCGCGGGAAGTCATCCACGCGAGCGCGGCGAAGGGAAAGTTCGCGCTGCTGGTCAGCGACCCGCTCAGCATCGCCGACGTCTACGACTTCTCGATCGGCGGCGAGCTGGCGCGGCGGACGTCCGTGAACCGGGCCCTCTTCGACGGGCTCCGGCTCTCGATCCCCGAACCCTTCGATGTCGGCGGGGTGCAGGGCTGGCTGCTCAAGCCGCCCGTCGTCCCGCCGGACAAGAAGCTCCCGCTGATCCTGAGCATCCACGGCGGGCCGCGGGCGATGTACGGCAACGCCTTCTTCCACGAGTTCCAGGTCCTGGCCGCCAAGGGCTACGTCGTCCTCTACACCAACCCCCGCGGCTCCCAGGGCTACGGCGAGAAGTTCGCCGACGCCATCACGGCCGACTGGGGCAACGTCGACTACAAGGACCTGATGGCGGCCGCCGACGCGGCGTCCAAGCTTCCCTTTGTGGACCCCTCGCGGATCGGCGTCTGCGGCGGTTCCTATGGCGGCTTCATGACCAACTGGATCGTGGGCCACACGGAGCGCTTCAAGGCGGCGATCACGGAGCGCTCCCTCTCGAACCTCTTCTCGTTCTACGGGACGAGCGACATCGGGTACGAGGACTACCGCGAGTTCGGCGGACCCGCCTTCGAGCGGCCCGAGGCGTACGCGAAGATGTCGCCGATCACCTACGCGAAGAACGTCAAGACGCCGCTCCTGATCCTTCACAGCGAGAACGACCTCCGCTGCCCCATGGAGCAGGCGGAGCAGCTCTACGGCACCCTCAAGGCCTTGAAGAAGGACGTCGAGTTCGTCCGCTTCCCCGAGGAGTGCCATGACCTGTCGCGCACGGGGCGCCCCGACCGGCGTCTCGCGCGCCTGGAAGTCATCCTTCGGTGGTGGGAGAGCAAACTATGAGAGCGCTCCTTCTCGCGCTGTTCCTGGCCCTGCCGCTCACGGCTGCCTCGACTCCGCTCGGCACGGGCCAGGACAAGCCGGAGTCCGGGTTCAAGCTCCCGGTCGAGGAGTTCGTCCTCGACAACGGCCTGCGCGTCCTGATCGTCGAGCGCCACGACGTCCCCCGGGTGTTCTGCTCGCTCTGGTGGCGCGTGGGCTCGGTCAACGAGCGCACGGGCGTCACGGGCCTGTCCCACTTCTTCGAGCACATGATGTTCATGGGGACCGACGTGATCGGCACCCGCGACGCGAAGAAGGACGCCGAGCTCAACGCCAAGATCGAAGCCGTCATGGGCAAGATCCGCGAGATCAAGCTGGCGCGCCTGGAGGCGAAGCGCCGCGGCCTGGCGCCGTCCCCCGCCGACGAGGAGAAGTTCCAGGCCCTCTCGAAGGAGTACGAGGGCTACGTCGAGGAGCAGAAGAAGATCATCATCCCCGAGCACCTGTCCAAGATCTTCCAGGCCAACGGCGGGACGGGGCTCAACGCGACGACCTCCTACGACCGCACGAACTACTTCGTCGAGCTGCCCGCCAACAAGGTCGAGCTCTTCTGCTGGCTGGAGAGCGACCGCTTCGTCAAGCCCGTCTTCCGCAGCTTCTACCCCGAGCGCGACGTCGTGAAGGAGGAGCGCCGGATGCGGACCGACTCCACCCCGACCGGGCTCGTCCACGAGGCCTACTGGTCCATGTTCTGGCAGGCCCACCCGTACAAGTGGCCCGTGCTGGGCTGGATGAGCGACATCGACCAGTACCAGCTGGCCGACGCGCAGCGCTACTACGACACGCACTACTCGGCGCCGAACTGCACCGCGATCTTCGTCGGGGACGTGAACCCCGGCGAGATCCGGGAGCTCGCCAAACGCTACTTCGGCCGCCTCAAGCGCTTCCCGGGCGAGCGCGACGCGATCGTCACCCAGGAGCCCGAGCAGGCGGCCGAGCGCCGCATGGAGACGGAGGCGGACGCGAAGGACGAGCTCAACATCCAGTGGCACGGTCCGTCGGCGGTCCACAAGGACGCCGCGGCCTGCGACCTGATGATGTCCGTCTTCGCGGGACGCAGCGGGCGTCTTTACCGCCCGCTGGTCGAGGACAAGAAGCTCGCGCTCGAGACGGACAGCTATTTCTGGTCCCTGAAGTACGGCGGCGTCCTCCACCTCGGCGTGCAGCCGCGGGAGGGCGCGGAGCCCGCGCAGGTCGAAAAGGCCCTGAGCGAGATCGTGGAGGACGTGCGCAAGAACGGGATCACGGAGCGCGAGCTCGAGAAGGTCCGCAACCAGCAGATGGCCGACCTCGTGCGCGGCCTCAAGACCAGCAACGGCATCTCGCAGCAGCTCGGCTACTTCGAGACGGTGGGGACCTACAAGGACTTCTTCGCCTACGCCAAGGCGCTGGAGACCGTGACGGCGGCCGACGTGAAGCGTTGCGCCGAGACCTACCTCAAGCCCTCGGGCCGGAACGTGCTCGTGATCCGGCGGAAGGAGAAGAAATGAGAATCGCGACGGCCGTCCTCGCGCTGGTCCTGGGAGCGCCGCTCCTCCGGGGACAGGACATCCCCGACCATCCCGAGAAGCTCAAGTACCCGCCGCTGAAGTTCGAGGTCCCTGACGCGTCGAAGATCCGCACGACGCTGTCGACCGGCACGCCCGCCTACCTGATGGAGGACCCGTCGCTGCCGATCGTCGACCTGCGGATCCTGATCCGCGGGGGCTCCTTCGGCGAGCCCGCCGGCAAGGCGGGCGTGGCCGACCTGACGGCCGATCTCATGCGGACCGGCGGCACCACCACGCGCGACCCGAATACGGTCGACGAAGAGATCGACTTCCTCGCCGCGAACGTGGCCATCGGGGTCGACGACCTCAGCGGCTCGGCGTCGCTGTCCATCCTGTCGAAGGACCTGGACAAGGGCCTGGCGATCCTGATGGACCTCCTGAAGAATCCCGCGTTCCGGCAGGACAAGCTCGACACCCTCAAGGCCCAGACGCTCGACGGCCTGAAGTCGCGGAACGACCGCACGTCGTCGATCGAGGCGAGGGAAGTGAACCTGCTGTTCTACGGCCCGGACTACCCGATCAACCGCATCGCCACGAAGGCGTCCGTCGAATCCATCACGCGGGACGACCTGAAGGCGTTCCACGCGGGCTGGGTGCACCCGTCGCGCTTCATCGTGGCCGCGGCCGGCGCCTTCAAGAAGGACGAGCTTGCGGCGAAGCTGGAAGCCGCCTTCAAGGAGTGGCCGCCCGTCGCGGAGGCCGCCTCGGGCCCGGTCACGGCGCCCAAGGTCTCCTACGAGCCGAAGCCCGGCATCTACACCTTCCACAAGGAAGGGAAGAACATCACCCAGGGCCGGGTGACGATGGGGCACATCGGCGTCGACGTCCACCACCCCGACGTGCAGGCGATCCGGGTGATGAGCTACATCCTCGGGGCGGGCGGCTTCAGCTCGCACCTCATGCAGCGGGTCCGCACCCAGGAGGGCCTGGCCTACGACGTCCGGAGCGACCTGCGGCCCGGGCTGGTCTATCCGTTCCCGTTCAAGATCGTGTTCCAGTCGAAGAGCGAATCCTGCGCCTATGCGGCAAAGCTCTGCCTTGAGGAGATCGAGAAGGTCCGCAAGGAGGGCGTCTCGTCCGAGGAGCTCAAGGCGGCGCAGGCGTTCTACCTCGACGCCTTCCCCGGCCTCTTCTTCTCGACCAAGATGCAGACCGCGAGTACCTTCGCGCAGGCGGAGCTGCTCGGCTTCCCGAAGGACTACTACACAACCTACCGCGAGAAGATCGCGAAGCTCGGCCCGGACGACATCCGCCGCGCGGCCCAGGAGCATCTCCACCCGGACAAGTTCGCCTGGGTCGTCGTCGGCAACATCCCGGCCATCGAGGCCGGCGACGGGACGCACGCGGTCAAGCTTGCGGATCTGGGGACCGTGGTCCCCGTCCCGCTGGCCGATCCCTTCACCCTGGAGAGAAAGAAATGACGTCTGAGGCGCAATCGAACGAGAACGTCGGCAGCGCGACCGGGAGCCCCACCGGCCGCCGCTTCCGGAAGACCGACTACCACAAGGGCATGGACGCCACCGCGCTGGCGCTGTCCATCTCCAACCACCTGAAGTACACCCTTGCGAAGCACCCCGAAGGCGCGACGCTGCACGACCAGTACTGGAGCGCGGCCTCGGCGATCCGCGACCGGCTCGTGGACCGCTGGATCGCCACGCAGAAGATGTACTACGACCGGGACGTGAAGCGCGCCTACTACCTGTCGATGGAGTACCTCCCGGGCCGCTCGCTGCGGAACAGCATCATCAATCTCGGCCTGGCCGAGCCGTTCACCGACGCGATGAAGCAGCTGGGCTTCTCCGCCTCGGAGCTCTTCGAGGTGGAGCCCGACGCCGGGCTGGGCAACGGCGGCCTGGGGCGCCTGGCGTCGTGCCTGCTCGACGCGCTGGCGACGCTCCAGATCCCCGCGATGGGCTACGGCCTGCGCTATGAGTTCGGGATGTTCCGCCAGACGATCCACCAGGGCGCCCAGACCGAGGAGCCCGATTACTGGCTGCGCCTCGGCACGCCTTGGGAGGTCAACCGCCCCGAGGCGACCTACCCGATCAAGATGTACGGCAACGTGACCTGGGGCGCGTTCCCCGACGGGCGCCCGCGCCGCGAGTGGGTCAACACGCAGGAGCTCTGGGCCGTCCCGGGCGACGTGCCGGTGCCGGGCTACGGGAACAACACGGTCAACATCCTGCGCCTCTGGGCGGCTCACGGCACGGACCTCTTTGACCTCGAGTACTTCAACTCCGGCGATTACATCCGCTCGATCGACCGGGCGATGTACAGCGAGAACATCACCCGCGTGCTCTACCCCAACGACAAGGTCGCGGTGGGGCAGGAGCTGCGCCTGCGCCAGGAGTACTTCCTGGCCAGCGCGTCGCTCCAGGACATCCTGCGCCGCTACCGCCGCACGCAGAAGAACTTCGACGCGCTGCCCGACAAGATGGCCATCCAGATCAACGATACGCATCCCGCCGTCGCGGTCGCCGAGCTCATGCGGCTGCTGGTCGACGTCGAGGGCCTGGAGTGGGACAGGGCCTGGGAGCTGACGCAGGGCTGCTTCGGCTACACCAACCACACGCTGATGCCGGAGGCCCTGGAGAAGTGGTCGGTGGAGCTCTTCGGCCGCGTGCTGCCGAGGCACCTCGAGATCGTCTACGAAATCAACTACCGCTTCCTCCAGCAGGTCGTCCAGAAGTACCCGGGCGACGTCGACCGCATGCGCAAGATGTCGATCATCGAGGAGGGCCGCGACAAGTGGGTCCGGATGGCCCACCTGGCGGTCGTGGGCAGCCACGCGGTGAACGGCGTCTCGGCGCTGCACGGCAAGCTGCTGCGCGAGCGGCTCTTTCCGGAATTCGACCAGATGTACCCCGGCCGCTTCACCTCGAAGACCAACGGCATCACGCCGCGGCGCTGGCTCCTCTCCTGCAACCCGGGGCTCTCGGGCCTGATCGCCGAGCGCATCGGCACCGCGTGGCCCGCGAACCTGGACCAGCTGCGGCGCCTCACGCCCCTGGCGGAGGACGCCGCCTTCCGGGCCCAGTGGCGGGCGGTGAAGCGCAAGAACAAGGAGCGCCTCGCCGCCCTCATCGAGCACATGACCGACGTCCGCGTCTCACCGGACGCCCTGATGGACGTCCACGTCAAGCGCATCCACGAGTACAAGCGGCAGCTCCTCAACGTGCTGCGCGTCATCGACCTCTACCGCCGCATGAAGGAGCCGGGCGGCGACGCGATCCCGCCCCGGACCGTCGTCTTCGGCGGCAAGGCGGCCCCGGGCTACGAGATGGCGAAGCTGATCATCCGCCTCATCAACGGCGTGGCCGACGTGGTGAACCGCGACAAGTCGATGGACGGCCGCCTGCGGGTGGTCTTCCTCGAGAACTACGGCGTGTCCCTGGCCGAGGTGATCATCCCCGCCGCGGACCTCTCCGAGCAGATCTCGACGGCGGGCATGGAGGCGTCCGGCACGGGCAACATGAAGTTCGGGCTCAACGGCGCCCTCACGATCGGCACGCTCGACGGGGCCAACATCGAGATGAAGGAAGAGGTCGGGGACGACAACATCTTCATCTTCGGCCTCACCGCGGAGGACGTGGCGCTCGTGCGCGAGCACGGCTACGACCCGATGAAGGAGATCAACGCGTCTCCGGCGCTGGGTCAGGTGATCCGGATGATCGCCGACGGCGTCTTCAGCCCCGACGACCACGGGCGCTTCCGCCCGATCCTCGACTCGCTCGTCTCCCGCGACTGGTTCCTGGTCCTCAAGGACTTCGCCTCCTACGTGGCCTGCCAGGAGCGGGTCAGCCAGCTCTGGCGCGACCCCGAGGGCTGGAGCCGGAAGTCGATCCTGAACACCGCCGGCATGGGGAAGTTCTCGAGCGATCGCTGCGCGCTGGAGTACGCGCGCGAGATCTGGAACGTCGTTCCGACCCCGATCACCGTCGGCTGACGGACCCGGAGCGCAGACGCGCGGCGCTTCCAGGCCCGTCTCACGACGAAGGGCGTCGATCTAGCTCCGCCGGACCGTTGCCGCCAGCAGAAGGACGAGCGCGAGCGCCGCGATCGCGAGCGGGTTCGCGGATCCCTCGGCGACGCCCATGCCGCAGGTTTTGTGGTCAGGTCCATGGCTGCCGCCGCCGGCGGGCGGGGTCGACTTGACGACGGTGAACGTCGCCGTGTTCGTCAACCCGTAGCTGTCGGTCACGGTGATCGTGATGGCGTTGCTGCCGGTCAGCAGAGGGATCGAGGCCGACCAGGTCGTCGTGCCGGTCGCCGTCCCGGTCCCGCCCGAGAGGGCGTTCGACCAGGTCACCGACGTCACCGTCGCCGGCGACGTCGCGCTCGCGGTGCCGCTCAGCGCCAGCGGCGTGGACGTCGTGCTGGACGGGGGCGAGGTCACCGTCACCGTGGGAGGCGTCCCCGAGCCCGGAACCGTATAGATCACTTCGAGCGCCGGCCGGTACTGGGAGGTCGAGTACTCGCTG
>Ga0310813_10000135_pt1 | contig 54811 bp, 64 predicted proteins | sample YN3metagenome_FD_203086 | JGI IMG/M metagenome (GOLD analysis project Ga0310813, IMG submission 203086) | Soil microbial communities from experimental microcosm in Duke University, North Carolina, United States - YN3 | ecosystem: Engineered > Artificial ecosystem > Soil microcosm > Unclassified... | reverse complement strand
TACTACACGATCCAGGCGCAGGGCCCGGGCGGGACGAGCGCGGAGTCGGCGGAAGTTTCCGCGACCCCGAGCGCCGCCCTCCCCCTCTCGCCGACGCTCGGCGCGACGGCGGGAAACAACCAGGTCGGGCTGTCCTGGACCGCGACGGGGACGAGCTACACTCTTTCGCGTTCGCAGATCGACGGCGGGCCCTATACCCTCCTCGCGGGGCCGCTCGCGGGCACCTCGTACGTCGACGCCTCGGCAGCGAACGACACTCGGTACTACTACATCGTGGTCGCGACGAACGCCGCGGGGGCGAGCCTGCCGTCGAACCAGGCGAGCGCCAAGCCGACGGCGCCGGTGACGGCGGCGTGGGCCTGGATGGGCGGCGCCACCACGACCAAGCAGACCGCCGTGTACGGGACGAAGGGCGTGGCGTCCCCGACGAACGATCCGGGCAGCCGCACGCCGGCAGCCTCCTGGACGGATGCCTCCGGGAACTTCTGGATCTTCGGGGGCGGGGGCTACGATCCCTCGGTCCTGTCGGGCGGCGGCGCGCTCTGCGACCTGTGGAAGTTCGACGGCACCAACTGGACCTGGGTCGCGGGACCCTCGACGTTCAACACGTCGGGGATCGGCGTCTACGGCACCAAGGGCGTGCCAGCCGCGGCCAACAACCCCGGCGGTCGGTCCGGCTCGGCGTCGTGGATCGACGCCGCGGGGAACTTCTGGCTCTTCGGCGGGAACGGCTATGACGGCGGAGGCTCCTCCGGCCTTCTGAACGACCTTTGGAAGTGGAACGGGTCGCAGTGGACCTGGATCGCGGGCTCCAATCTGGTCGGCCAGGCCGGCGTCTATGGCACCAAGGGAGTCCCGGCCGCGGCCAACACGCCGGGCGCCCGGCAGTACGCGGCCTACACGCGCGACGCCGCGGGCAACTTCTGGCTCTTCGGCGGCGAAAATGGCTCCATCTTCAACGGCTACTGGAACGACCTCTGGAAATGGAACGGCACCCAGTGGACCTGGGTCTCCGGCTCCAATCTGACCGCCCAGGAGGGCGTCTGGGGGACGAAGGGGACGGCTTCGGCGAGCAACGTCGTCAACGCCCGATCCGGCTCGTCGGCCTGGGTCGACGGGGCGGGCCGCATTGTGCTCTTCGGCGGTTACGGCCCCCAACCGGGCGTGCAGGGCTTCTTCAACGACGTATGGCGCTTCGACGGGACGCTTTGGACCTGGATCGCGGGCACGGACCAGATGAACCAGACCGGCGTTCCGGGAACCAAGGGGGTCGCGGCGCCCGGCAATACTCCGGGCGCCCGGGCTCAGGGGACACGCTGGACCGACGGCAACGGAGCCTTCTGGTTCTTCGGGGGGAGCGGCTACGACAGCAGCGGCGGCCTGGGCTCCTGCAACGATCTGTGGAAGTTCGACGGGACGAACTGGACCTGGGTCTCCGGCGCGTTGACCGTGTGGCAGGTCGGCATTTACGGAACCAAGGGGTCGTCCTCGCCCACGAACGTCCCGGGCGCGCGGTCAAATGCGGCCCCCTTCGTTGACGCCTCGGGCAACCTCTGGCTCTTCGGCGGGAGCGGCAACGATTCGGCCGGCACCACGGGGCTCCTCAACGATCTGTGGCGCTGGGGACCATAGCTGCGGCCCGCGCCTCAATCGGGCATCTCCTCCGACGGGAGTGACGGGTTCCTAAAACACGGATTTTAGGAACCGACCATCCGCACCCGGCGCGGCGCTGCTGATCTCTTCGTTCTTAGGAACAGATCTCCCTCCATCCGCTATAAAGGGGCGCTCGAACGGAGGAACGCCATGACCGCCGCCACCCTCGCTCTGGTCCTCGCCCTCGGGATCCCCGTCCAGGACAAGCAAGAGAAGAAGGTCTGGACCGACGCGGCCGACCCGACCTTGCCAGCCGAGTTCCACTCTCAGGGCGAATACGCTGGAGGAGAGACCGGGGCGCAGGTTATTTCCCTGGGCGGCGGCCAGCTCCAGGCCGTGGTCTACCCCGGCGGGCTGCCAGGCGCCGGCTGGGACGGCAAGTCGAAGATCCTCCTCGTGGGTCGGCTGGAGGGCGGAAAGGTAACGTTCGCCTCCGCCGAGGGCGCCCGGAAGTACCTCGCCCAGAAGCCCGAGGAGTTCTCCGCGACCCGCAAGTTCCCGCCCGAGGGGCAGAAGCCCTGGAGCGGGGGCCTCGAGGGGACCGCCCTCGTCCTCAAGACCGACGCCGGGAAGGACCTCAAGCTCGAAAAGGTCGCCCGCACGAGCCCGACGATGGGCGCCGCTCCCCCGCCCGGGGCGATCGTGCTCTTCGACGGGAAGAACACCGACGAGTGGAAGGGCGGGCGCCTGGACGCGAAGACGGGTTTGCTCAACACCGACGGGAGCGACATCCTCTCCAAGCGGAAGTTTACGAACTACGCGGTCCACCTCGAGTTCATGCTTCCCTACCGGCCCGACGCCCGCGGGCAGGGCCGCGGGAACAGCGGCTTCTACCAGGTCGACCACTACGAGCTGCAGATCCTCGACTCGTTCGGCCTGGACGGCCTCAACAACGAGTGCGGCGGCTTCTACACGAAGGCCGCGCCCAAGCTCAACATGTGCGCGCCGCCGCTCGCCTGGCAGACCTACGACGTCGAGTTCACGAACGCGGTCGCGGGCCCCGACGGCAAGAAGACGAAGAGCGCCCTGGCGACCGTGAAGCACAACGGCGTCCTCGTCCACGACGCCCAGGAGATCTCCGGCCCGACCGGCGGGCACCGCGGCGACCCCGAGGGGACGCCCGGCCCGCTCAAGCTCCAGGGCCACGGCAATCCCCTCCAGTTCCGCAACATCTGGATTGTCGAGAAGCCTTAAAGCTCGGGCATGGTGTAGACCTTGAGCGAGTGGACCTTCTCGCCTCCGAAGGAATCGCTGACGCGCATGCGCTCTCCTGGGAGGAGCTCGAACCGAAGGTAGGCGTCGAGATACCCGTTGAGCACGCTCCAGAGCGTCTCGAAGGGCGCATCGGTGTCGAGATACCAGAGCCTCTCCGATCCGTCATGCTCGTTCTCCAGGCGTGCCCGGTGGCCTTCCCGTTCGAGCTCCGCCTTGGCCTGCCGGGCCACGTCGTCCCTGTCGCAGAGGGCGACGCCGTAGCCGGACCCTCCCCCGAACGACTTGTCGTAGATCACGCAGGACTTGGTCTTGCTCATCACGCTCTCCTTTCCTCAAGTTCACTAGTTCAGAACCGGTCGGTCAAAATCCGGACCCGGCAATTGCCCGAGCCTGGGCTCTTCGGGATCCGGGCCCAGGGCCAGCGAGCGCCGATGGCGCTCCGAGCCGATCGGTTCGCGGCAGCCCTCGCAGGGGCAGGACTCACGGACCTGGAGACGGCCGTCCGGCCCCACCTCGAAGCGGATATAGGCGTCGAAGAAGGCGGCGATCCGGCACCAAATCTCGCCGATAGGGGCATTCGAGAGGAGATACCAGAAGCGCCGGGGCCCTTCCGCGCCGCCCCGCACGACGGCCCCGAACCCCGCTCCTTCCAATTCGTCGCGGACCGCCTGCGCGGCGTCCTCGTGTTCGTAGAAGAGGACCCCGTGGCCGGGCTCGCCCCGGAACGGCGCCTCGAAGATGACGGCGGTACTGAGCTCCATCATGACGTTCTCCCTTCCTTAAGGTCCGATCCGCTCCACACCGACCGCAATCCCCGCCCGGCCGCTGGTGGAACTGGTAAAAATGAAGACAGCGCTGTCACTTCCCCGGACAACGGCCTGGCGTTCTCCCAGGATCCGGACATCGGCCTGCGACACCTTGGCCAGGAGCCGGTAGAGCTCGCCGGCCCTCGCCTTCCCGACCCGGACGGTCGCCGTCACGACCTCGCCCGGCCGGACGGGACCCGAGGGAGAGAACCCCACGACCTCCACGAAGTGCTCCTCGGGGGCGACGACGACGTCCCACGCGAGGTCCTCGGGGTAGAGGGGCTGAAACGCGAGAACCACGGCGTCGGGATTCACCCTCCCGTCTCCGCTCTCGGTCGGCGCAACATCGGCGTAGCACCGTTCCACGAGGAGCCAGCGAACGGGCTCCCGAGAGAAGCCCTCTTCCCCGGGTGGAAGGGCGCATCCCCATGACGAGAGGATGACGCTGCCCAGGAGCATCGCCTTCGCGTGCTTCAAGGCCGCCCCCCGACCGAATACTCGAGGCCGCAGGTCCCGCAGTCCTGCGCGGATGCCGAGGCGCTCGCTTTTGCGCGCGAGGATGCCGCGGCCGGCTTCGTGACGCCGGCATCTGGCGTCCCGAAGGGACGCGTCCCTTTCTGAATGCGGGTCGCCGCCTCTCCGAGCGCGGCCCGCTTCATGGTGTCCATGCGGGCCCGCGCGATCTCGGCCTGGCCGGCGGCGTGGCCGGCCGCGAGAGCACCGGAGAGACGCTCCTGGTCGCTATAGAGACGCAGGAGCCGGTCCCGCTCGCCTCTAACGCGTGCGAGGATGCCGTCCAGCGACCCGACATGCTCTGGGTTCGAGTCGAGCGCCGGGCTCGCGCGAAGGGCTTCCACCTTCCGCTCGACCTCGTTCATCTCCCGGGTGAGCGCCAGGAGAGCCGCCGCGGCACTCACGCTTGCGACGAGAATTTGGACTTCGACATCGCTCCGGCGAGCCAGGAGTTCGAGCTCCAGCTTCGTCACCCGCGGGGCGCCGACAGGCACGAGGGCTGCTAGCTCCTCTTCAGACACGGTTGCCCCGCCCGCAGACTTGCTCGAGGCAAGAGCCTTTGCCCACTTGTCCGAGAAGCCGTTCCGGAGTGTTTCGTAACGCTCCGCGGCCGCGTTCGGCCGGGGGTCCTCGGAAATGCTGCTCGGGACGATCTTTCGCTTCTGGGTGAGGTCGTCCAAGAGCTGGGACCCGCCTTTCGAGAACTCGACGTACCTGCGAATCTCGCTATTCAGCTCCAATTCCCCCACGACCCGCCCATCAAAGCCGGTGACCCGCGACGCTTCGCGGAGACAGGCTCTCTCCGCTTCGTCCTTGGTCTTTCCTTGGCCTTGCTTCTCCTGAATGCATCGGTGGAGCGCTTCGGCACGGCCCCGCTGCGCCCCGGACATCACGGCTGTTTCCAGGCTCGTGCAGAGATCGTTGGAGTAGATGAGCTTCAGATTCGCGGCGATGTTGTTGTTCTGAAGGATCGAACAGGCCGTCGGCATGGACTGGCAGAACAGTTCCATGCCGCTCCCGAGGAGCTCGCCAGCCGCAGCGGAGATGAAGCCCTCGAGGTACTCCTCGCGGGCTTCCCTTCCGAGGAGCGCTTTGAAGTCAGCCTTGAGATCGAACTTCCCGCAGACGGGATTCCAGCGGAGGCTCGCTCCGAGGTCGACCACGCGCTTCCCGGGGTCGCCGGCCAGCGCCTGAATGTTCGGAGACACCTCAAGGTCGAGTCGACCGCCGCTGGCGGACGCCCGCGTCATCGCGGCCCTCGCGGTCTTGGGCGTGCCGCTGCTATCTCCCCCGACCAGGTCGACCAGGCCCTGAGCCTGGGCGAGCGTCGAAAGTGCCGCGAGGATCAGGGCGGCGATGAGGGGAAGCTTCATCGGAGGCCGACTTTCATCTGGGTGTCGGGTGGCGAGGGCGGGCTGATCCGCTTGAGCGCGGCGTCGAGCCGCGCCTCGGACTGAAGACCGACGAGAACCTCCTCCTTGCCATCCGCGGCCTGGAGGACGAGCGTCGGGGTCCCGCGAACAGCGTAGGACTTCCAGAGCTCAGGCAGTTCTCCGGGAAGCACAATCTGGAGGCGCAAGTCGGAATGCTTGGGGAGCCATTGGCCGAGGATGCCATCCTGCGACACGCAGTGGGGGCATGTCGGCTTCTTGAAGTAGATGAGACTGGCGCCCGTGCTCTCTTCCTTCCTCGCCTCTTCGCTCTTGGGACCCGCAGTATCGGCCTTTGCCGGGGCGGGGGGATCCTTGAGACGCCCGAGGAGCAGCATGGCGCGGCCGAGCTTCTCCGCTTGTTCCTTCTTCCACGCGAGGTAGGCTTTCGCCGCTTCCTCGGTCGGGTTCTCGAGAAAGTCGAGGATCGGCTTCGGCGGGACGTAGAGCATCCAGTTCCCGTCCGGAGTCCGGATCGGCTGGGCCCAAACCGTCTCACGGACCAGGATCCTGCCCGGGCCCATCGGGGCAGCCTCAGGACTGAACGACTCTCGACGCTCCAGGCTCGGCCCCCTGCCCCAGAAGTCGATGGGGCCGGACAACCTCACTGTGGCCTCACGAGTGGAGAGGTCGGATTCAGGTTTCCGAGACTCCTGGGACCAGGCACCCAGCGCATAGACCCCAAGAAGGATTGCTGCCCAGCAGGTGCGCATCATCGTCCACACTCCTCCAGTTCGTCGACGCTCAGTTTCGAGCCGTAAACCACGTGGGCTTTACCGTGGGCGACGAGGACGAACGCCGGAAGCTTTGTCAGCTTCCAAGCGCGAGCGAGCCGAAGTCCCTCTTCGTCAAAGACGCCGATGTTGACCCCCGGAGGATCGCCTCGGCCCCCGAGTTCCCGGATGGTCTTGTAGAGAGGCGATTCCGCGGTCGGCTTCCGGAAGGTCTTCCAGTCCTCGACGAGGAGCACCGGCCGGACTTTGATCTTCCCTTGAGAGGCTAAGCCCTGCGCGGTCTTGGCCGCCGCCGGCGCCCCGGGGGTGTCGGGCGAGAAGAAGAAATAGAGCGTGCCGTCCGCGCTCGCTGCTGCCGAGCCTCTCTCTGCCTGGCCTAAGGCTCCCCCGAGCAGGAATGTCGCCGCGAGAATCCGTTCCATCGGTCCCTCCACTACCCATCGCGGGCGAGGGCCTCCTGACCTAGCAGGAATTCGTCACCGGATTTGAAAATGGACGATTTCGCTTCAGAATCCATTTTCGCTGCTAGGTTTTGGCCTCCTCGCCCGCGATGGGAGGTGGATGGAGAAGAACGTCGCGGGACCGGCGGAGACGTATGCGGTGGACCGGGGGGAGCTGGTCGTAAACGGCTCACACCTGGCGGTCTCCCGCAAGTGCGTCCGCCTTTGCCTGCTCCGACACGGCCTGGACCCCGAGGCGAACTACGACCGCCTCCCGGCCCAGGTGGGCCGCCATATCCTTCGGATTTCTTCCTTCGTCCTGGCCTTCGCCCTCCGGCAGAAGGGCCGTTCCGCTACACCCACGAGAGGAGGTGACCGTGGCTAATGAACCCGGCGAATCCGAGAAGGCGGCGCGGGCCGCAGTTCGCCCGAAGCCCGTACCGGACGGGCGAACGATCCCGCTCGCGGCGCTCTCGGCCCCGCTCCGAAAGCTGCTCGAGGAGACGCCTCGCAAGGAGTGGTACCAGATCAAGGCGATCCGGGCGTCCTTCAGCGAGACCACCGAGCTCGCCCTGATCCTGAACGCGCTCGAATACCTTCGCAAAGTGACCCCGGACAAGCTCCTCGACCGGGTGATGGACGGGAAGGTCGAGGAGCGGTCGTTCTACGCGGCCTACCGCGAGATCCGCGACCAGATCCGGATCTTGCGGGAGAAGTGCGACACCCTCGCCACCCTGTCGCAGGTCGAAGTGAAAGCCTGGTCGGACGGCCGGGGCAAGAAGCGCAAGGACGCGCCGCCCGCCCCCGGCGGGGCCCCCGAGAAATTGCGGAAGGTGCCTTAGCGATCGCTAGGCGCCACCTGATCTTTGATATCCCGATAAACCGCGCCTGAGGAAAACGCGCGGTCGGAGCCCTGAGGGCCCTCTCCGAAAGGCCCACCCGAGCTCCGGTTCGCTGGCAGCCTGCCCGCGTCCTCTCCTGCAGAGAGGATCACCCGGGGCCGCATCTCCTTGCGGCCCCGTTGGTGACTTGCACGGGTGCCCGGCCTCCCCGAGAGAGATTTGGAGCTCTCCCGGGACAGGTCGCGGGCGCTCCGGGCTACGCCCCCGGAGCGGGACCACAAGTCCCGGGCTGCCGCGAACCGCGCGCCGCTGGCGTCGTGCCCCAAAGCGGGCCCGGGCGCGCAGGGAGCGGGTGGGTAGGAGAAAGGGCCCATGATCAAGCTCAAGGGTGCCCTCGTCCCCGAGGAAGAGTTCTATTGCACCACGCTTCGAGAAGCCGCGAGGCTCCTCAACGTGGTCGGACTGCTTGCTCGGGTGTACGGGCGCCCGGAGCCCGTCCGGTTCCTTGGCGTTCTCGAGCGGAACCTCGCGTATGGGGACATCGTTCCCCCGCAGAGGTCGCCGAAACCCCAGGACCGGCTCGGGTGACGTGCCTTAGGCTCCACGCGGTCTGCCGGCCCCGGCCGTTGCGAACGCCACGTGGAGGACGAAGGCTAGCGCGGAGAGTTCCCACCGTCCGAAAGGGCGGTGGGATCTCCAGCGCCCAGCGGCTGGAAAACAACCGGTGAGGAAGGAGGCGACGATGAACGGACCCGAAAGATCCCCGTCCCAGGCGCCACATCCGAGGACCGAAGGGCACGAGCCCGCCGGTCCGGTGAAAATGGTTCCTTTCCACGGGGAGGTGCCGGAGCAACTGGTCGGTTTCTTCCAGCGCCTGAACTCCTGGACTTGGCGGCACCTCCGGACGATCTTCTGCCACTTCCCCGAGACCCGGCGCCTGGCCAACATCCTCCGGACCATCGACCTCATCCTCGAGAAGGCTCCGCACACGCTTGCACGAGGCCACTGGAGCATCTCGGGCTACCGGGACGCGCGGCGGAAGCTGGAAAGCGCGATCGCGAAGCTCGGGCACCTCTCGAACCAGGTGGCCGTGGATGCAAGGATCAGCCTGCCGGTAGTGCCTGTCCGGACCCAGCATGCCTTTCCCGCGAAACCCGGGGCTGCCTTCCAGTTGGTTCGCACCCCGGCTGGGGTCGTTCAGAAGCGGATTGGAGGCGCGAAAAAGACTTTTGCAAGGACGACGGAAGCGGCATAGCCGCTTCCCCAGCTGAGCGGGCAGAGGCAGGTCCTCTGGCTGCCGGGATCCGCAGGGCGGATTCCGCTCTTTGATAATTGGGCCAACGCCAGCCACAGAAAGATTTTGTGTTGTTTGATGACGCTGCCGAGGTATGGCAGGTCTATAAGCCACGCGTTTTTTGAAAGGAAACGCGACATGGAACGAGAAAGCCAGCTCTCTTTACTCGCCGCTCAAGCAGAGTGCGCGAAGTCGAGGGCCGAGCGGGCACGCGAGGTCGGGGAAGATCCGTCCGCGATCGAGAAGATCGTGGGGAGCCTTCGCTTGACCTTGGCCGCGCTTGCAGCGGGACTCGACCCCGGCGAGGCCCGGCCCCAAGCATTCTTGCTTGCGGCCGGCCGAGTCCGGGAGCACTCGGTCATCTTGGGCGATCGGCCGGTGCCGGTGAGCCGCCCCTACCTGGAGTCGCTCCTTCGGGAGGCCGGAGTGGAGCTCGCGCCCGGGCAGCTGATCCTGCTCGAGGCGGAGCTCGTCCGTGACCTCGTGGAGGAGGCCCTGGGGAGGGTCGCTCACGAACAGGCGATGGCCGAGAAGGCAAAAGCCGAGCTTGAGGCCGTCCTCGCGCGCTCCGGACTCCGGATGGAGTCCGCCCAGAACGCGATCGGGGACGCCCTTGCGAAGCGGGACGACGTGCGCCGCCGGAAGGTGGCCCTCGTCGCCGCCGGCCTTGCCCTCGACGAGATCCGAGAGCAGAAGGGCCGCCCTCGGGCGGCCTAAATGCCGAAGTAATCTCTCCGTCTCACTTCATCCTTTCACGTCCAACCTCGCTCACAACCACCTGCGAGGCGTCCTAGTCGGATTTTTCGATTAGGCCGCCCGGGTGGGGCGGCCTTTTTTATTGGCCGCTCCCCAGTAGGGAGCATGGGAGGCACCGTGAACAAGAAGGAGACGTTCAAGCTCAAGAATGGGGGTTCTGAAGTGATTCTGGAACCCCTATCGGACTTCCACTGGAAAGTCCTGGGAGGAACCGCGGGTTTCCTTGCGGGCGACGAGGTATGCGGAGCGAAACTCATCTCCTTCGCAGAAGCGAAGGAGCGGGTGAATAGCGACCGCACGCGTCTCTCCCCTCGGAAGCTCGTCCTTCTCAAGGGCACTGACGAGAAGAAGAGTCACCGCGAGGTGCTCGAGATCCTCGTCCGCCGTCCTTGGGAACCGGACAACCCCCCTCCCCCGGCCGCATAAAGTGGAGGCTTCGATGAACCTCAACGACTGCCCCGGGAACCGGGCCGAATTCGAGAAGCTGGAGGAAATCCGCCGCGCGGATCTCCTTCGCCGGATCGGCCCCCGGACGGACGGGCTCCTCGTCTGGCACTTCGGTGCCGGAGGGGAACGTCGAAGCGTCCGCGAGATTCCCACCGACCGCGTCGAACGGTTCGCCCGCTTCTACGCGGCGGCGTAAGCCAACCTAAGTGCATACCTCCCGTCCCGGAGGGTTCTTAATCGAGCCCCTGGGGAACGCGGGGGCTATTGCATTCTTAAGGAGACTCGCATGAGTCTCGAGGAGAAGGAAGGCGTACTCGATCGCGTGACCGAGAAAGGAATCCTCTTGAGCGGTGCCCGCCTCAACTACTCCAAGTGGTTTGAGGGGGAGCGACCCAAAGAGGATCTACTCGGTTGCAAGATCCGAGTCGTCGTCGACGTGGGAGACAAATGCAGTTTCGTCAAAAAGATCCTCCACGTCGATGGCAAGGCCGCCGGCTGGAAGCCGCCGGAGAGCCCCGAGAAGGGCTCGTTCGGTGGTGGAGGTCGGAGGCTGTCGCCCGAGGAGCTGGAGCTCAAGCTCCAAGAGGGAAAACGCATTGCTCGCTGTTGTGCCGTCGAGCGTGCGGTCGATATGGCCAAGCAGGGCGTCGCAATTGAAAACATTGCGGCGAACGCGAGGCTGCTCGAAGAGTATTTCACCTCAGGGAAGCTGCCGGTTGAGGCGATAACGCCAAAGCCTGAAGCCCCGGTGATGGAACCTCCTCTCCCTCTGACGAGCGCGGTTCCAGCCGAACCTGCTCCCAGCACGAATCCCCAGAGTTCCCCCGCCGCAGTGCCTGTAATAGGCGCCGCAGCCAAGCCGCCGAGGCCGAAACGCCTCGCGGCAAAGCTCGTGAGCAGCCTGTTCAATGAGGCCCTGCGTGGCGGGCTTGTGGATGACTGGACTGACTTCCTTGCTGAGATCGAGAGGGTTCTCAAGGTGCAGATCCGCAATCCGTACCAGATTGCCCCTTCTGATTTTGCCAAGGTGGAGGCCGTCTTCCGCTCGAAGTTGGGCAGCAGTAACGCTGCCTAGCCGGTCGCACCCGAGCCGTCCGGGATTGAAGGTTTTCCCTTCCGCCCCGTGACGGCCGGGGTGGATCTTTAGAAAGCCACGCCTATGACGACCGAAACTCTCAAGGATTCCGCCAGCACGGCTTCCGACGCTGGAGAAGGGGTTAATCACCACTCCTTCAGCGCCATCTCGACTTTTTCGGAGGTGTGCAGTTTGCAGTACAGGTACCGGTACCTGGACCGTCTTCCCCAGGAAAGGGTCAGCACCGCTCTGGTCTTCGGCACGGCGATAAACGCCGCGCTTCTTTCGATCGACAAGGACTTGGCCAAGGGCCAGCCGCCTCGCGCGGCTGTAGCCCACCAGGTGCTTCGGTCGGAACTCGAGAAGGCTTACGGCAATAGATCCCTTCCGGTGGTGTCGACCCACGGCGAGGACCTGGAGGGCCTCTACGGGAAGGGCGTGAAGATGATCGACTTCCATGTCGAGAATCTCATTCCCGATGAAGTACCCGTCGATATGCCCCGAAGGTTTACCATCCCCCTTCTCGACGAGAAGGGAGAGGCGCTCCCGCGACCGTTGGTCGGGGAGCTCGACCGCGTGGTGAGACTCAAGGACGGTTCGTACGGGATCGTGGACTGGAAAACTGCCAGCGCCCGATGGAGCCACGATCGGATTGCGAAAGACGATCAGGCAACCGTTTACCTACTTGCCGGGAAGTACATCCTTCCTGGTAAGGTCAGCTTCTTCCGCTACGACCTGCTACTGAAGACCGTGAAGCCCGCTATCGAGCGCTATTACGTGACACGCTCGGATAACGAAACGAAGCGGTTCATCAAGAAGGTCCTCGTGGTGGATAAAGCTATTCAGAGCGGGGTATTCACGCCCAACGATCGCTCCTTCGCTTGTCCGACGTGCCCTTATGCGCGGACTTGTGCCAAATGGCAGGATTGACTCTGAAAGCTCTTGCCGCAAAGAGAAGAAAGGAGGCTGCACGAAAGGCAGGTAGGTGTAACTACTGCTTCAAGAGGCCCGCAGGCGACTATATCAGATGCGAGGACTGCCGCCAGAAACTCACTCAATGGCACAAGGGCGAGCGTGAGCGAAGGAGACGCTCTGGCTTTTGTCTCAATTGCAATCGGCGTCCGCGCCCCGGAAAAGTCATCTGCAGGGAGCACATACTAAGTGCGCAAGTCTGGAGGAACGCGAGGCGGAAGGTGTGGAGAACGTCGGGACGCTGCACGAATTGCGGTCGTGCGCGGGATCGGAATGGGGTCCGATGTGCTAGGTGCCACAACCGCCTGAGAATCGCCACTCGGCTTTGGGAGAAGAGAGTCCGACTCTCACTCCTTGCCCGTTATGGAAACGCCTGCCGTTGTTGTAACGAACGGCGATTCCAGTTCATGAACCTTGATCACGTGCGCAATGATGGGCATATCGAGCGCGGAAGAGTGAGAAACTCATACAAACTCTTCCATCGTCTCGTGAAGAGAAGGCGAGTGGACAAACGCTACCAGCTACTCTGCTGGAACTGCAACCTAGCAAAACACCAATACGGTGTTTGCCCCCACCAAGCCGAGCGCTCGCGGCGAGCCCTAAATGCCGTACAAGCGTCGATCTTGCGAATTAGAGGCGATAGACAGTCCTTGGTCGTCCTCCGCGACAGGATCGCCGCCATTGAAGCTATGGCAAGTCGAAGGTCCCCGTAGCGATCTTCGAGAGCTCTTAGCTAACCTGTTTTTACAACCCCAGCCACGGGGATTCTCAAATTGCATCCCACGTGGCCTGTGGGATGCCTTCTTTTAGGAGGTCCGCATGTCGGACCTGAATAGCGTCACGCTCGTCGGCCGCCTCACTCGGGACCCCGAGCTGCGCTACACGCCCCAAGGGGTCGCGGTCTGCGACTTCACGGTCGCGACGAACCGCAGGTACACGAAGAAGGACGGCGAGAAGGTCGAGGAAGTCGCCTTCGTCGACGTCACTGCGTGGAACCGAAGGGCCGAAGTCGCCGCCGAGTACCTGAAGAAGGGCCGCCAGGTGGCCCTGAGCGGTTCGCTCGTCCAGGATCGTTGGGAGGACCAGGCCACCGGCCAGAAGCGCTCGAAGCTTCGGGTGGTGGCGGAACACTTCCAGTTCCTGGGCGGCGGCTCGAAGGACGAGGCGACTCCCGAAGCGGAGTCCGCATCCGACGAACCGCTTGTCGTCCCCGACCACACCCCTCCCCCGCCGCCGGCCCGCCCCGCGGCCGCCGCGCAGCCCGGAAAGGGCCGCGCCCCGGTCAAGCGCTAAGCCTGGCCCGGAGAGACTCTCTCATGGAACGGTCATCGTGAGAGTCGATGATCGCTCCGAAAAGGGGAGAAACAGTCATGAACCAGACCTTGCAGGTCTTCATTTTGATGCGCATGCGGTTTTGGAAGTTGATCCAGGAGCCCGAGGTGTTCCTCGATTTCGAGGAAGCCAAGGATGCGTTCGAGGAGTACACGCGAACGCACTACGACGACTTCCAATCGGCGGTCGAAGAAGCAGGCGGCGACCCGGATGACGTGCTGGGGGGTCCCTTCGCGGGGACGTCCCTCCTCATGGTCGAGGTCGCCTGTCCGCCTTCGATGCGCACAGCCGCCTAAGCGCCCAAGCCCAGCGACCTTCACCGAGGACCGGCCTCTTCGAAGGTCCTTCAAACTACATGCCAAGCCCGACCCATCCCCGGCCGGCATCGGGGATGGGTCTCTCTTAATGACACGAGATGTCACCGATGACGACAGCCATTCTTAATTCTGCGAATGCCCGCCCCGAGACCGCCGCTCAGGCGGTCCAGGCGTACGGCCTCGACTGGCACGTGGATCTTGCTCCCGTCCAGGCCCTTACCCCCGCACCCCGGCCCGTGCCGCGCACGCGTGCGCTCGTGCGGGCGGACACGGGAGAGCCTCTCAGCATCGTGGGTCGCCGCTATCGGCCGATCCAGAATGCCGAGGCCTTCGGGCTCTTCGATGCGGTGCTCGCCAAGTTCGGCGCCTCTTATGTGGGCGCCGGCTCGTGTGATGGCGGCCGAAGGGTCTGGATCCAGGCGCAGTTGCCGGGCGGCATGTGGATCACGAAGGACGATGAAGTCGAACGCTTCCTTCTCCTTCACATGCTCCACGGCGGCGGCTCGCTCTCGCTCGTCGACACTCCGATCCGGGTCTGGTGCAGGAATACCCTGCTCCGTGCCCTGGAAGAGGGAAAGCATCGGCGGGTCCGCATCTGCCACCGGGGCGACGTGGTCGCCCAGGCCGCGGCCGCCGAGCGGACGCTCGAGGCATCGATGGCCGGCTTCGAGGCCTTCGAGCGAGAAGCTCAGGCCTTTGCAGGGAGGCAGATCCGGAACGAGGCCCTGGCTGCCTACTTCCGCTCGCTCGTTCCCGATCCGAAGGACGGAGATCCCTCGCGTGCGGAAAGCACCCGGGCAGATCTTCTTCGCCTCTTCGAGACGGGCAAGGGCAACGCCCTTCCCTCCGTTCGAGGGACGCTCTGGGCCGCCGTGAACGCCATCGCCGAGTTCACGGACCACGAGCGCAGCACCCGCAGTGCGGCCGGCGACGACGTCCGTGCCCGGCGCTGGACGTCCGCCCAGTTCGGGACCGGCGCCGCCCTCAAGGCACGCGCCTGGCGCGAGGCGCTCGCGCTTCTCAATTCGTGAAAGGAGGCAGGAAAGGAACTCCGATACGGTGTCGCAAGGAAGTTCCCTGGGGACCGGGGGGAGCGAACGCTCCCCTTGGTCTTCCCTGGAATCCGTTGTAGGATAAGGACATGACGACGAAGGAAGCCATCCTCGAGATGATTCGCAAGCTGCCGGACAACGTCACGGTCGAGGACGTGATGGCGGAACTCTACTTCCGCCAGAAGGTCGACCGTGGCCTCCGGGAGCTGGACGAGGGCAAAGGCATTCCTCACGATCAGGCTCGAAGCCGGCTCGAGAAGTGGTTCCAGTAAGCTGGTCTCCCTCGTCGCTCGCCGATCTCGGAGCGATTGCCGAGTTCATCTCCCGGGACTCTCCGCACTACGCGAGTCTCTTCGTTCAGGCGATCGTCAAGCACGTTGAGACGCTCGCGGAGTTCCCACGCTCCGGCCGAATGGTCCCGGAGTACGGGAAGGAGGACCTGCGGGAGTTCCTGTACGAGAGCTACAGGATCGTCTATCGGATCCGGGGGTCCGGCGTAGAGGTCGCGGCCGTCGTACACGCCGCCCGGCTTCTTCCGGACAACCCTCCCCAGTAGATCCGGAGATCCCTCGCCTCGGTTCACCCCGCTCCGCCCCCCTTCCCCCGTGCCGGCCTACTGCCGGCGCTTCGCTTCACCTCATGAAAGGAGCTGCTTTAATGACGGCACTCGCCCAAGAGGACGGTCCGTCCCGTGAAAACAGCCCCGCCGGGGCCCGGCGCCGAGCCGCCTACCAGAGAGCCAATTGGCTCCTCTCCGGCGCCGGCATCACGCTCACGCTGGCCGGCGTGCCGCCCGGCTCGCCCGAAGTGCAGGCGATCCGGCGCGCGCTCCGTTTGCTGAACGAGGCCTCGGGTCTCGAGAAAGGACGCCATGAGAGACGTGCGTTCCCCGCGAACGGTCCCCGCTTCGGGCCGCGCGAAGGGCGGTCGCCCTTCGGCCAGCCGCCGGCGGCCTAAAGTAGGGCGGGCTGAGATCCGCTTAACGCAGGATCTCGCTGCGATTCTGGCCGGCGATCAGTCGGTCTACTTCAGGTTCGGCCCCGAAGGGGCCCTCATGGCAGTGAAAGCGAGTGAGAAGGCCTTCGCCACGGGCGAAGCCATCGATACCCGCTGGCGCCGCATGAGCCCCGAGGAACGGGCAGAGGCCGTGCTCGGCTGGATCCGCAAGGCGGCGGCCTATAGCCGCCGGCCCCGGGTCCGCTGGGGACCTACCAGGTCGAGGGCTCCCAGCCCCCGGCCCGCTTGAAGGAGGTGTGGTGATGAACCCCAATCCTTCGCGAGAGGTTGTGATCCGCGAGTTCCCGCCGATTGGGAAGTACCGGATCCGCCTGGTCGCCCACCCGAAGACGCGCGAGAAGGTGCTCGATCTCCGGGAGTACGTAAGCCTTGAGTCGTTTGAAGGCTTCACTCGCCGCGGGATTCGCCTGACCGATCGCGCTCAGGTGGAGCTGCTTCGGGACGAGCTCTCGGAAGTCCTCCGAGACCTCTTGCTCTAGGACAGCCATGAGGAATCGGTCAAAGCCGAAGTTCGTCACGCTCCGGGCGTACCCGGCCGTCGGAGTGTTCCGGGTCCGGATCCTCGAAGATCAAAGGACTCGGCTGCGGGTTCTGGACATCCGCGAAGCCCTGCCCGATCCGGGGAAGTTCTCGCGGTACGGGGTTCGCATCGCGAACCGCTGGGACCTCGAGCTCCTCTCGAGCGTGCTTCTTTCGGTGCTTCGGGACCCGATCTTCTAAGACTGGCACTCGTCGTGGGACCAGGAAGGTTTGATTCCTTCCTGGTCCCGGACCACGGTGCTGGAAGGGAGGACCTGCATTTCTAAGAGCGGACCGCGGAAAGGTCCCGTGAGAAAACTCCTCCCGGTCCGGCCTGGCAGGCAAGCCTGGCCGGGCGCTTGACTGAGGCTGAGCAGGGCTTTATCATGGTGCTACGATTGAGGCTATGAACGTAGCACCAAGGAGAAGCCATGAAATTCGCCAACGTCAGGACGCTCAAGAACCAGACGTCGGAGATGCTCCGCCTGGCCACCGGAGGGAATGACGTCATCATCACCTCCCACGGGAAGCCCGTGGCGGTGCTCATGAAGTTGACGGAGGAGGATATGGAAGACTACGTACTCTCGCACCATCCGGCAATCCGCGCCTCGATCGAGGCCTCGCATCGGGAGGTCCTGAAGAAAGGCGGGGTCCCGCTCGAAGAGGTGATCCGATCTCTCGAGGCCAAGGCCAAGAGGGACAAGCGGCGTGGCCGCTTACGCGGTTAGGCTCTCGCCCCGCGCGAATCAGGATCTGGCAACCCTATCCGGCGAAGTCGCCCTTCGGATCGCAAAGAAGATGAGGATCCTCACCCTGGATCCGTCGCCCCGAGGGGACACGGTGAAACGTCTCTCCGGCTTTACGATCCCCACCTACCGCCTTCGCATCGGCGACTATCGGGCGGTCTTCCGAGTGGAGGAGACTCGTATCGACATTCTCCGAGTCGTCCACCGGAGCCAGTTGGATCGCGCGCTCGGCGATCTCACCTAGAAGTCCTATCATGGAATGGACCGGGAGGAGTTGATCTCCTCCCGGTCCTTTCTATGGCTGGCGTTGTCCCAAGGGCCCTTTCCTGAGGCGGAAAACTACTCTTTCTCGAGGGTTTCGAGATTCTGTTCCCCCCGAGATTTGACCTCCTTGAACTTGTTGCGCACTAGTGAGCTAAAGCTGGTCGATCGCAATGCGGTGACCTTCTCCTTAGCGGCTTTCCTTCTGATTTCCAGTACCCGTTCCTTGTGCTCCCTGTCGCCCATCAGGATCAGGGCCCAAGCTGCATAGTCGCGGACGTACTCCTCCTTGTCCTCAAGATGAGGCGCGACGGTGGGAATATACTTCGGGTCACCCAGAACGCCCAAGGCAAGGAGGGCTTCGCTTCGGATTAATGAGCTTTCGTTGTCCGCCAGCTTTGCGATCTGCGGCGCATGTTCCGTCGCCTTGAGTAGTGCGAGGGCTTTTGCGGCCTCGCCTATCGAAAACGGTCCACGCAGCACTTTGACGATCTCCCCGGCCTGGTCTTTCGCATCGAGAGCTGCCAGGGCATAGCAAGCGACCTTTTGGACATCCCCACCACTGTCATCAAGCCGACGTGCGATGGCGGGCGCATACTTCACAGCGTTCATTTCCGCGAGGGCACGAATCGCCGCCTCCCGAACATGATCCTCGGGATCATCAAGCGCATCTGCCACCGCGGCTGCGTCGTCCGTGGCCTTCATTAAGCCGAGACCTTCCAGGGCACCGGCGCGGTCATACATACTCTTGCTCTTGAGCAATGGGGTGATCGCGGAAGCGTACTTGGCATTTCCAAAGAGCCCAAGAGCGATCGCAAGGCGATATCGCGAAGAATCCCTTTCACCCGCATTCGGGGTAGTCTCAAGGAGCTTAACAAGGCCGGGAGCATCCTTTTCATCACCGACAACGGCTAGGCAAATGGCGCAGAAGGAGCGGACTCCAGGCAGATCGTGATTAAGACGGCGCGTCAACGCTGTCCTGATGGTCTGAACTGCCTCTACGTCCACCGCCGTCGCTCTGGTCCCGGAAGTCAGGATGGAAATACTGAGGATGGGAACGCTTACCGCCTGGACCCCTTCTCGTATTTCTTTGTCTGTTCCACCATGCATCAGGGCCCAATAGGCGCCATCCATATAGCCCTTGAGAAATTCATCCTGGAAGCGTCCTCTGACTCTCGCAAGTTCAGCCAGTTGCGCCTCGTTAGGAGGAGCCTGTGGTGGCGGTTTGGCTTCGGCAGGCTTGTCTTGAAGGAACAGCCCAATGGATAGAAGCAGGACCATTAGCGCTATTGTAGAACCGGATCCATAGCTTCACCCTAATCTTTGCGCCGAAGATGGACCCCGCCTCCGCCAGGCGCGCCGCCGGATGGACCGCGCTCCAGTGGATCTGTTTAGAGACATGTTCTCGGAATTGTACCGGGACCGGAAGAGAGGGTAACAACTACTTGGGAGCTGTCACTGTAAGCGTGGTGATGTAAAAAACGTCAGGGGCCACGATGCGGAACCCAAGCGTATTCTGTGCTTTGAGGCTAATATCTTCGTTGATTGCCGGGACCTTATCCCAAGATACCTTGCAGGTGAAGTAGTCCTTCCCGTCGGCGCGAACCACCACCCCTTCCTTGCGAACCATGAAAACAACGGTCTTAGGAACCTTGTTCTCGAGGAATTTTCCCAGGTTGACATCCGAGAACATTACACTCTTCTCCCCGTTGAACCAGTCAAAGATGGCACCGAATTGCCTTCCTGCTGGCCCTGGAAGCACGATCGTGATGCTATTGCTCCCTTCCCGCCGGTCCATGACGATGGTCAGGTCGTATTCCTCAGGCGGCGTGTAGGCGCTGAATTCGACCTTCGGCTGACTTGCGCCCGCTCCCGTTCCTGTGAGAGTATGACCGTTCAGCTTCCAAGTTCCAGTCAGTGGGTCTTTGCTGGGATTGAACTTGGCCAGCAGATCGACCGTCTCCAGCTTCCGCTTCTTATCGAATGCGAGGCTTGTTCCGGACAGGGCCGACTCCTTGGCCTCGCGCGCAGGGTCTTTGAGGCCGGCAGATGCCGGAGCGGCGAGAGTCATCTTATTAATGTGGTAGGTTCCTGACCCCACGCCTACGAATAGCTGGTCCTGGTGCGGCACTGCCCACGCGGGCATCACCGACACCTTCTCCCACTGAGCCTTCCAAGTCACGTAATCCTTTCCATCAACTTGGATCACCACGCCCTCGTTCCTCACCATGCAGACGACTGTGCGGGGGGTACCTTTGGTGAAGACCTTCCCAGGAACGAACTCTTTCTGCATTCCCCCATCAATCATTCCCAAGCCGTTCGAGGAACCGTTGATGCCCTCGAAATTCATGTGGAACAGCTTTCCCCCTCCGATGATGCCGATCATGCATTCCGCGTCCTCTTTCTTCTCGAGGACCACGGTCAGATCGTATTCCGATGGAGGCGTCACGGGGATTTGGATTCTGGCGGCGCTGTTTGGCGCCCCCTGGCCGCGGAGCGCCGGGCCCACGAATTTCCAATCCCCGTTGACGACGTCGTTCTTCAGATTGATCTTGGTCAAGAGGTCGATGGTCTGCAGCTTGAGCTTCTTATCAAACGCAAATGCTGCCCCGCTCAGCGACGTTCTCGGCAACGGTGCCTCGGGCGTGCCGCGATCAGGCTTTACGGGTCCAATTTCCTCGAGCCGCTTGTCCACCTTGACCTTGCTGAGTCCCGACAGCTTCGCGCTCGCCAGTTCATACCAGTAGCCGGCACGCTGGCGGAGGTTCGATCGCGACAGTCCCGTTTCCTTCTCGGCACGATCCCACCACGCGTCCCCGAGGGCGGCCAGTTCCGCCCCTTCGGAGGGTTTCGCGAGGTCCTTGGCCGCGAGCGCCTTAAGGCCCGCGTCGCTTCCCTTGGCGAGCTTCGGGAGCCCGGCCTCCCAGTCCCCGAGCGCGAGGCACTCGAAGTCGCCGACCGCCTGATTGGCCTCGGGACTCTCGGGATTCGCGGCGAGCGCCTCAATCGACTTCTTCACCTTCTCGTAGCGTTCCCCGACGACGGCCATGGCCTTCGACTGTGCCTCGGCTTTGGTGAGAAGGGGGACATCCTTCACTTTCTTCGCGGCGGCCAAACCGGCCTGCGAGGCCTTCGCCGCCAGATCGAAGTGGCGTGTCTGGCAGGCGTCCTCGGCCAGGGTGACGTACGCCTGGGCGATGGCCTTCTGTTCCTCGGGAGTGCGCGGCGCGCCGGCCGCCGCGGCCAGGACTGCGTTGTTGAGGACAAGGGCGTTTGTCGCGTAGATGCGGCACATCTCGTCAACCGCCCGGAAGGCGGTTTCAAGGTCTCCGCCCCGCGCGGCCAGGTCCTGGGCCTCGCGGAAGAGAACATAGCGGGCGGCGTTGTCGTCCTTGGTCTCGCTGCCCTGCTTGAGCAGGGTCTTCGCCAAGGCCAGGCGGTCCGCGGGAGCACGCTTCGCGTAGTCGTCCTTGAAGAGACTCTTGATGGTCTTCTCCGCTTCCTTCTGGGCGGCGTCGTCCGGGACATCCAACTTCTTATCTTGGAGTTCGACCGCGGCGTGCAGGATGCGATCGATGCCCCGCTCCGCATTTCCCGCCAACGAGAGGGAGCTTAGAACCAGGAGGATGGTCACGTTCCGCATCACTTCTCCTTGGGCGAGGTAACGGTGAGCCGCGTCACTTGGGTAGCATTCTGATAGAGCTCGAGGAACATCCAGTTCTTGATGGGAATGGCATGGACCGGGTGGAGGGAGAGCTTGGACCAATCCGCCTTCCAGGCGAAGAAGTCCTTGCCGTCCGCCTGGGCGATCAGGGCTTCCTTGCGGACCATGAGGGTGATGGTCCTCGGCTTCCTCAGCTCATACCAAGGGCAGGGAATGGAGAGGCCGTTTTCGGTGGTGTTCTGCCCGTTCACGTACTGGATCCCGGCGATGGTGCCGTAACAGAAGAGCCCTTGGTTCCCCCCGCCGATGAAGCCCAGCATGAGCCCGCCGTTGTCCTCCTTGATCCGCTCGACCACCATCGTCACGTCGTATTCTTCGGGCGGCGTGTAGGGGATCATCAGGCGCGGCGCGTTCACCCCGTCCCAGGCGCCGATCAGCTTGCCCCCGGTGAAGCTCCAGTTGCCGGAGACCACGTTCTTCTTCAGATCGATCTTCGCGAGAAGATCGACGACTTCCAGCTTCCTTTTCTTATCGAAGGTGAACTGGGCGCCGGTCAGCGGCCCTTCCATCCTCTTCTTGGTGAAGCTCTCGACGTCGTCCTTCTTCACCGTGATCTTGGTCCCCTGAGGAGTCGTCACCTCGTAGACATCCCCATCGTCGGAGAGGCTCTTCCACTCGATCTTCTTGCCGTCCTTGAGGATGAGTTCGTCGCCCCAGACCGGGACAGCTAGGAGAAGAATCCCGATCACGTACCTCACGGCTTCTCCTTTGGAGCGGTGTAGAGAATCCTCGAAATCTGTATGGCGTTTTGGCTAAGACCAAGACCAAACTGATTCCTTGGGGGGATCGCATGAACGGTCGGCATAGATACTTTGGTCCAGTCGGGCTTCCACACAAACCAATCCTTGCCATCCAACTGGATGATGAATGCTTCCTTCCGAATCATCATGACAATCGTGCGCGGCTTCTTCAGCTCCAGGATTCCCCCCTGCAGGGAGAGGCCGTTGTCGAAAATGTTCTTACCATCTACAAGTTGGATACCGCTCATGACGCCCTTCTCGGCGTCGAACGCAAACATGCACTGGTTGCCCCCACCGATGAAGGTGAAGCTGAAACCTTCCCCCGGCTTCTCCCTCTCGGCGACAATAGTAATGTCGTATTCGTCGGAAGGTGGAGTAAACGGGATCACCAGCTTCGTGAAGTCAGCCCCTGTAAGTTTTCCCCCAATCATTGAAGCGGATCCGCTCACGACGCCTTTCTTGATGTCAACCCTCGCAAGAAGGTCGACCGTTTCGAGCTTCCGCTTCTTGTCGAAGGAGAAGGTGGCACCCGTCAATGGCCCGGATGAATTCGCGGGGACGATCCGTTCAACGTCTGCCTTCTTGACGACAACCTTCGTGCCCTGTGGTGTGGTGACCTCGTAGGTGTCATTCTCGGAGTGTAGGGTTACCCACTCAATCTTCTTGCCATCCTTGAGGATGAGCTCGTCCGCCTGCGTCGAGGAGACGAGAGAGAGACCCAATAGAAGCACGATGAACCGGAACTTCATGAGAAGTCGTCCCCTTTCCTGGGTCTAGAAACGACGAGAAGGCTCCCTGGGGGTGCTAAATTGTACCCCTCCCGGCACTGGGTGGAAGTTCAAACTTCCTTTTGGCGGGCTGCCCGGGCCGCCCCCGCCCCGGCCGGGCCTGGCCGCTCGATCTCCTGTCCCGGATTCCGGTCGGCCGAGTGATCTTTGATGCTTCCTACCGCGCGTTTGCGAGGAACCGGTACCGCTTCTCGCGCGCTTGGCATCTGGACAACGGCCAGTCTATTTCACCGAAGACCTGATCGTCGAATCTGAGGGGTCGTGCCGTTTCTGCCTTCCGCTGTCCATGGCACAAGTACGGTACGGCACAAGAATTGGGCCGGTTTCGTGGATGAGGTACCATTCCTATCAGAGATGCCTTACGTCGGTCACCAAACGGCTTGCGATTTCGAGGTGCTGGAGCGCGACGGCCGGGGCATGCTCTTCGGCAATTCGCGGTCCGGACGCCGGGCGGCGATCATCATGCTCGCGCTCGGGAGCGGATTGGGAGCGGCCCTCATCTACGAGACGATCGTCGCACGATCCCCCGCCGTTCGAGTTCCCTTCGGCGCGGGAGCCGTCCTCTGCGCCGTCTGGAGCCTTTGGCTATTGTGGCGGACGCTCACTCGGCTGGAACTTCGGACCGACCGCGGCGAAGGGAAGGTCACCCTGCGCAAGCGCCTCCCCTGCTCCGATTGGTCCGTCTCCTGGCAGCTCGAGGCCTCCCAAGTCGACCACGTGATCCTCGCCCGCGGCCCAGCGCACCGGACCGTAACCCTGAGGCTCAAGGACGGGCACGCCGTCCGTCTGGACGAAGGGGTCGACATCGACGCCCTCGAAACCCTCGCGAAGGAACTTGCAGACACGCTGAGGTGTCCGATCGAGCAGGCGTGAGGAATGCGAAGCCGCACGAGCCTGCCAGCGGCCCTCCGCCGCCAAGCCCAGGCGCGCCTGCCGGGCTTCCACTGGGGGTGGGCCTTAACCATGCCTTCGGTATATCCGCATTCGTATGTTCAAATTGTGGCGCTTGTCCGTAGGAGGTAGAGAGGACAGACCCATGCTCACGACGGCTGTCGCCAGTCTTCTCATGCTCGCGGCCGGCCAGGACCTCGAAGCCGAGATCAACGGCCTGATTTCAAAGCTTCGGGCGACCAAGGACGGCGACGTTGGCTACATGGCCACGATGAGCGGAAGCAAGTTCTCAGCCTTGGAGGAGGAGGGGCAACCCGGGGCCATGCTTCTGGGACAGGAAGGCCCCGCGCCTTCGGCCCCTCTGCGCGACCTGGTTAAGAAGGGCTCCGCGGCCATTCCGTATCTGATCGCCCACCTGGACGATGCCGGAAAGACCCAGATGACGGTCAAACACGACATGGGAATGGGCGGGATGTTCTTCGCCGATGAATACGACACCAACCGACGAACCCGCAAGGCGGCGCCGGAGGGCGTAAACCGGGGGATCGGATTCGAGAGAGGCCCGACTCCGAAGGAGCACGCTCTGACGGTGGGCGACCTTTGTTTTGTCGCGCTGGGGCAGATCGTGAACCGCTCTTTCAACGCGGTGCGCTATCAGCCCACCGCCTGCATCATGATCAATTCGCCAACGTATTCGCAGAAGCTTTTGAAAACCATCAAGGACGAATGGGGAACCCTGACCCCGGAGCAGCATCGGCAATCCCTCATCCGAGATTTCGTCGAACCGGATCATGAGTATCGGCGTCAGGGCGCCTGTCTTCGCCTGGGGTACTACTATCCGGAGGCCTTGGAGCCCCTGGTCCTCAAGCAGCTCGCGGAGCCGCGGTACAACGTGTTTGAGGTCCAGGCGCTGATCCGGGAGAAACTTTATAAAACTCAGGATTCCAAGGCGCGGAAGGATCTGCTCGCGGGATTCCTCGTCACACGGGGGGAAGTGGCGCGACAAGGCGTCCTTCTCTATCTGTTCGAGGATCTCGACATGCAAGAGGCCGACGAGGAGGGCCGCCTCGGTCCGCCGCTGACGGAGAAGTATGCGGCGCGAAGCTCCTTGGTGGACCTGTTCGGATACCCGCAGGGCGTGAAGAGCAAGGACCGGCCCGCCGTGATGCCGCTGGAGAACTGCTCCCAGGCGAGGTTCATCGATACTCTGCTCCACTTCCACACGGAGGCCATCGATCGCGCGGTCCGCGAGGTGCTCCATTCCGCCGACGAGATCTATCTGGCGCGGGCCTGTGCCCGCTATCTCGTGGGTCGGGGCGCGGACAAGGAGATCCTCAAGTACGTCGAGCAGCGTCTCCCCGGCGCAGACCAGGAGCGCCGCAAGGAGCTCGAGGAGATGAAGGAGCGCGTGGGCTGGACCCCGCTTCACGTCGCCGCGGATCAGCGCGACTCGGGCCTCGTGGAACGTCTGCTCGCCCGGGGGGCGGAGATCAACGCCCGGGCCGCCAACGGCCAGACGGCGCTGCACGTCGCCGCCAGCCGCGGAAACTACGGCGTGATCCGCGCGCTGCTCAAGCGGAACGCCGACCCCAACGCCGAGGATGGACTAGGGCGCCGTCCGGCGCAGCTTGGGATCTGCTACGAGGGAATGGCCCGGATGCTCCTCGAGGCCGGCGCCGTCCCCAACGACATCCTGGTAGCATCCTACGCGGGCCGGGCGGACATCGTGAAAGACCTGCTCGCCAAGGACAAGACGCTGGCGCGGGCGGCGCTACCGGACGGCGAGAGCGCCCTCCACTTCGCCGCGCAGCACGACCGCATCAACGTCGCCGAACTGCTGCTCGCCAACGGCGCCGATCCGAACTTCTGCGGCGAGAGGAGCAAACTCACGCCCTTGCACTACGCCGCGTGGTATGCGGGTGCGGAGATGGTGGAGCTCCTGCTCGCCAACAAGGCCGACCGGACCGCGAAGACCTGGGACGGAAAGACGGCGCTCCAATGCGCAACGGAGCACAAGAACAAGGCGGCCTTGGACGTCCTGGAACGGCAGAAATAGGCGCTAATCCTCTGACGGAACTTTCCTAAGGATGGGTCCCCTCAATAGGAAAGTGCTTCTCAGCCCCCCGCTCGTCCCAGCCGGGCCACCCGCCCGCTACCCCGCCCGTAAAGGGTGGTCCCCCGGGGGGGCTTAATCGTGGGTAGGATGAGGCTCATCGGGACCGGCCGCCACTCCCTAGTTCTTCTCCTCCGGGGACTTGAAGCTTTCGTGTCGAAGGCATCGATCGAAGACCGTTACACGGTTCCTCCCCCCGCACCGGACACAGTCCAGAGAACGAGAGAGATCGTCTCTGGATTCTCGCGGCTTATAGCCAAAGTCGGGATCCAAGTGCACGTCGCTCTCCGGAAACTCCCAACCCGTGGCGGGGGATCCATCACTGAAGATGAATCTCCTTACGAACCCGTGGCATCTCGGACATTCAACCAAAGGCACAAAGCTCAGAACAATCCCCGCCCCCGTCACCAGCAGGACCAGACCCACCGGCAGGAAGGTCACCGAGCCGGGGCGTTTCGAGCTAGCGTTCATGTGCCGGGTAACTCACTTGGCTTCTCTAATCTGAGTCCGCAAATAAGTGAGGAGTTCGTTGATTCCACTCGGATGCGCAATCCGCCAATTGTCGACGCCAAACTCGTAGGTGGGAATCCCGGTCCCTTCCTTGAACCTGGCATCATCGCGGCCGGCCTCTAGAACGGATCGCGCAATGGAATCGGGCAGTCTCCCCTGAACAACCTTGGTGGCCGGCGGCTGGCTCCACAGATTAATCTGCGAGAAGGAGTAGCTGCCGTCGACATGAACCACGATCTCGCCGCAGACCTTCCATCCCTCATAGTAAACCTGTTCGACGATCCTGCATTCACTGGGGACGGGACGGCGGTCACCGAGCCACTTATTCAGAAGCGTGACGCGACGGGTGTCCGTGCAGCGTTTGCAGGAATCCCCCCGGACGGCGATGTTTGCCTGCTGGGCGCAGCTTGGGCAACCGGCCGTGGGGAGGAATGCCGCCCCGAGACCCGCCAGGCAAACAAGCAGCACCGTGCCCGCGAGCAGTCCCGTGGTCATTCCAGAAGTGCGGCGCTCAACCTCAGCCATAGCTCAAGGATAGTCCATCCCGAAGGAGACCCCCCGCAGCCGATTCACGGATAATCCCCCGGCTGCACCTCTTCGGCGATGGCAAACCGACATCTTTGGAAGAGCGTGGTCTTATGCCGCTCGGAGCAGATCCGGCACTTCTGAAACGGCCGGACGATGACGGGTCCGTTCGGTCCCGACCTGGCGAGTGCGTCGTCGAGCATCGCCTGGATCTTCACACAGCGAGGGCAATCCACGAGGGGGGCGAAGCCGATGAGGAGCGCGCCAAGCACGAAGAGGATCCCACCCACGAGCCACGGGGATATCGTGACATGCAGGCGGCTCCCTGTTTCAGACATCTTCCCGAGTCCTCTAGCGGAAGGACGATTCCTGCAACGGAACTACGGACACTGGCAGATCACCTCTTTTGCACCCGATCCCAGACCGCTTCCATGATTACCATCGATGCGCGCTCGGGAGAATCAGTGCCGCACGATTCGAGGAGTGCTTTGTTCTCTCCCCAGAGACCAAACGCATTTCGGATGCCCCGCCCCCAGGAGTGAAGATCGTTGATGAGATCGTTCCGGCGAGTTGCGCGCAGCCTCGCTTGATCCTCCTCTGGCATCTGGGAGACGATGGTGTCGACCGCTTCTCGGACCGTGGCCGGAAGTCCAGCCACCTTCGCCCGGGGCGGGGCCTCTTCCTTGCCGGATGGCACAGGCTCGGAAGCTTGGCATCCGAACACGGAGAGAAGGACGACGAACCGAGCCACACCCGCGGCCTTCATGAAGTCTTAGACGTCCTTGGACGCGTCAGGACCACTGAAGAATGGGAGATTCGCGACGGCTGAGAGGAGACGGACTGGATCGGAGATCCCTCAACTTGAAGCAACCTCCCCGATTTCTCCGCCCAGCCCCCCCGCCTACCCGCCGCCACGCCGGGTGGCCTGCCATCCGGGCCGCCGCCGGGGGCGGGGTGCCAGACGCTTGAGGGCAAGGGCGCCGGGGCAAAGACGGTGTAAGCTTCTTCCATCGTCTGGAGCGTCGGGATGACGCAGGTTGGTCGTCATTGCCAACCCCGAGTGGGAGGGACTCGAATGGCAGCGCGGGCTGGCACGGGGACACGCCTCTTCATGATCCTTCTCGCCTCCTGCGTCCATCTTACTCACGTCGGATGCGTCCCGCCTGAGACACGAGCCAGTAAACACCAGGAACGGATCGCCGTCGGAATGTCGATGGAGAATGTTCGCGAGATCCTCGGGGACGGCGAGGCCTGGACGGCGGATGACGGCGGCGATGGGGATATGTGGCACTTTTCCTACGGCAGCGCTCCGGACTGTGGACAGATCGTGGCGGACGTTGGGTTCGTCCTTTTCCTGGTCGTCTCTGTCGTCGGCTGGATCGTCATCCTTGCCTATAGCAGAGATGACAGCTCCGAAGGCCTCGTGGGGGCGGCGCAAAGGCCCGGGAGATGCCACTTCTTCGTGTATTTCGATCCGACCGGGAAGGTCAGGAAAATTTCAGACCTCTCCTCATGTCATGATTAGCAGAGCGCACCTCGCTAATGGTGCGGGAGGTAGCTCACGGACACTTGCCCTCGTCTGCTTTAGTCCGCATCCCAGCCCACCCGCCCCCCTCCCCGCGCCGCGCGCCCGGCCGGCCGGTCGGCCGCCTCTTACGGACGACGGCTCCGCTTCTATTGCCGCGAGAGCCGGGCATCGAAGAGCAATCTGTAGACGCTCAGCCGGTGCCGATCCCCGCAGCGCCAGCAACGGACGGCGCGCACGTTGCGCTCCACTTCGTCCCTCATCTCCGGGTGGGCATTCACCGTCGCCTCGGCCCAGTCCGCCATCGATTGGTAGTCCCGCCAGCACCAGCGGCAATGGAGGATCGGGGCGAAGAAGCCCGCTGCGGCGAGAAGCACGAGGAGCCCGGCCAGCAGGACAGTTACCGAGCCGGGGCGTTTCGTTTCCATGACCAATATCGAAAGAGACTTACTTTCCCGTCGTTCTCGCAGAGGCTGCACACGAGCGGGAAGATCTCCGTGACGGTCGGAACGCGAGGCTCCTGGAACTCTCGCGAGGCGAGACAATCCTTCGGGCAAACGACGAGAGGTCGTTGGGTCAGCACCCCACCCAGGAGCACCGAAAGGAGAATCCCTCCGAGAAGGAAGGTCATCCCGAGACCGGAGGGGCGAGACTTGGGCATTGAATGCTACTGCTCCTACGATCGGCTCATAAGAGTTAGCACCATTCCCAAGCTCATCAGCCAAGCGCCGATGGCTCCCATAATTCCCAAGAGGACCAATCCCGAAGAAAGAAGGTCCGTCTTCCAGGAGTGCTCACCCGCAGTCGCCATTCCCGAGCCCCTCTTGAACCATAGGAGGACGCCGAAGGTAAAGAGCACCGCCGCTCCCACGAAGTCGGCGGTTCCCAGAACGGTATCGTGCCGCGACCGATCAGCGATGAAGAAGTATTGGCGATCTTCCTGAAGCGATCGTTCAGACCTGGTCCGGGTACCAATGCTGAACGAGAAGCCCCCCTCCGGCGGAGTGGACCGCAGTTGTGGAGGCCATCGGTAGAGGCCGAAGGCGAGCAGCGTCACGGCACCGATGATGGACGCCGCCATCAGCGACAGGGTCCTGCGCAGCGAAAGCGCCATTTCTCGCCCAGCTCCAACTTCATTCTACCCTCGTATGACGACGGACAGGGATAGGCCATTACCTCGGTCAAGTTCACTCCTCGAGCCTTCTGAAAGCTCGCCCCGGCCTGCCCCCCTCCCCGCCGCCCTGGCCGGGCGGCCTGCCGGCCGGGCTGCCGCCGGGGGCGTGGTGCTGAGGCTGTAGGACGAACGCCATCAGAGACGAAGCCCCGCGGTCTCAAGCGCGGCCGGGTGATTAGGGGTCTTTCTTTTCGTCCGGCGGAGGCGGAAGCGCGTCGAATTGAGGATGGTCGCCATTGACGACCTGCAGGGGCAGCGTGATGGGACTCAGAACGACATCCATAACGAGGCTGAACGGGAAATCGAACCAGGCGATGAATCGTTGCAGCCCGACGAAGTACACGCCGTCCCGCTCGGGCGAGAAGATGAGGACGTTCTCGCGCGTACCGCCCAGGAGATATCTCTGGCCGCTGGACAACATGCTCAAGGACGAGCAGGCCGGCAGACACAGCAGCGCGATGCCCGCCAGCGCTGCGAGCGAGAGCACCCCGGACCGGATCCATCTCACGAAGGGATTCTACCTCCGGGGCCTTTGAGGCCTCGTCGGGCTCGCGAGAAAATATCGCCCGCCCCCTCCCGCGCCGCCCGCCCGGCCGGCCGCCGGCGCCAGGCGCCGCCTTCTTCTCCATATAGGTAGAGTTTTCGCGTCTCGGCGATCACCCCCCGCCCCCCTCCGGGCCGCCGGCCCGGCCGGCCGACGGAGGGCGCCGTCGGCAGGCGCCCGTGCCGAAGGATAACCCTTATTTCAAGCCAATGGATCAGCATCAATTATCGGGAGCAACACAGGTCAGATGGGCCCGATGCGCAAGCGTGGCGAAGTTCGGGCAATCGGATCGTTGTTCTAAGCCAACGTTCATTTTTTTGTTCCAGGTTCTATACTAGAAGGAATCCCGGCCTTATTTCGGAGCTGCTTTCTGAGAGTAGCCCTCGGAATGGATGAGCACCATGACGTCATGCGAGCGAAGCCGACAACTCCATCCCGGATACTGCTGCCCCTCGGACTCCTGCTCCTTCTCCTTACCGGTTGCCCGAATATTGTCTCTCTTAGTAGTCCCCTCCCCATCACCTTGAACCAAAAGGCGTTACCGGATGGTGTCATTGGTGTCGCCTATTCCCAGCCCATTACCGTCTCGGGAGGGAAGGGGCCGTACTCCCTGAGGATTACTTCGGGGACGCTTCCTCCCGGTCTCATCGTGGATGGCTCCGGCATGGCGGTCTCAGGGGTCCCGCAAGCTCCCGCTGCCGTCTACTCCTTTACGCTGGAGGCAAAAGACTCTCAAATCGCTCCAGCCGTGACCTCCCGCGACTACAGCATCCTCGTTGTGCCTGATCTAAGTATTAATCCCGTCTCTCCGCCTGCGGGCCGCATCGAAATGCCCTATACTCTGACCCTGAGCGCCGCGGGTGGTGTCCCGCCATACACGTGGACCTTGGCTGGGGGCAGCCTTCCCTCCGGAATGACCCTCAGTCCGTCGGGCGTCATTTCCGGCACGCCAACGGGCCCGCGAGGCACCTATACGTTCAGCGTTCAAGTGTCCGACAGTCATCCTTTGACTCCGGACCCGGTGCTGACGCTCTCCCTTCGAATCGCCGAACAGGGTAGTCGATTCGCATTCATGACGACGCAATACACGCTGACCACCCTCGCCGTCGACGCGAGAAGCGACCTGCCCCGTCACGTCCGTTTCCGCTATGGTTGGAGCGCGCGCATGGCCCTTCATCCCTCGGCCGCCTGGGCCTACGTCGCTCAAGGGGGAACGGGCCTGGTCGACATCCTCTCCGTAGACCCGCTTTCCGGAAGTCTGACGCAGATCGGCTCCCAATCCCTTCCTAATTCCAATCTCGATATCGTCGTTCATCCGAGTGGCGATTTTCTCTATGTCGCCCAGCCGGGTTCCAATCTCATCTCGCACTTTGCCATTGATCCCGGCACGGGGCTCCTCACGGCGGGGCCGACAATTTCCACGTCCGGGTCCAATCCGAAGAGTCTGGCCATCCATCCCTCCGGCTCGTTCCTATACTCCGCGAACAACTATGACGGCAATATCAGCCTCTTCTCGATCGGCCCGTTCGGGGACCTGACTCCGATCGCCACGATCGCCTCGGCGTCGGCACCGGAGTTCTTCGCCATTCATCCCGACGGGAACCATGCGTATGCGCTGTGTGGTTCCGGCCTCGTCGTGCGGTATAGCGTCAACCCATCCACCGGAAACCTCACCTTCCTCGGGACTACCGCGACGGGGTCCCCGCCCTTGCACCACATGAGCTTCAGCGTCTCGGGAGCCAAGGCGTACATTTCCAGCGGCAATGGCGGCCTCGTTTACACCCTGAATCCCGCGACAGGCGACCTGACCTTCGCCAGCGGGGTGCCCGGCCCCCTCATCTGGATGACTCCGGATCCCGCCGGCGACTACGTCTACGCCCTCTCCCCTCTCGAACTCCACGTATTTCTAACGGATGCGACCACGGGGGAACTTAGCGATCGGCAGACCGTCGCCACCCGATTCGCCACCAGCCTCACGTTGCTCCCCGGCAATCCGGTGAAGTTCGTTCCCCGCTTCGCCTTCGTCTCGAACGAGGCGTCCAATTCCGTCAGCGGGTTCACCGTCAATTCACTCGACGGATCCCTAACGCCGGCGGCAGGCACCCCCGCGGGAACCGGCCCCCGCGGCGGAGCGTGCGACGGTCAAGGTCGATTCCTTTACATCCCCAACCGATCCGCCTCGACGGTGAGTGCCTACACCATCGACGCGACGACCGGTGCTCTGACGTCCGTGGGGAGCGTCGCTACCGGTACGTCACCGACCTCGCTGGTGGTCGATCCGTCCGACCACTTCTGCTACGTGGCGAACGAAGGATCAAACGACGTGTCGGCGTTTTCAATCAATCAGGCGACGGGGGCGTTGACGTCGATCGGATCTGCCATTGCCGACTCCGGCCCCCGAGGAATCGCGGTCGATCCGCTGGGGCGATTCCTCTACGTGACTAATGCGGCGGGGAATTCCCTTACCCGGTACTCTATCGAGCCGTTTAGCGGCAGCCTGACCTTCATGGGCCTGATTCTGGTCGGAGCCGGAGCTGCTCCCGGCGGGGTCCACGTGGATCCGTCGGGCAAGCACGTCTATCTCGCGGACGCCGGCACGGCCCGGTACGGGCTTTTCGAAATTGCTGCAGACGGAACGCTGGCGACAGGCCAAGACACGTTCACGGGGTCAGGGCCGATAGACATCCATTGTGATCCGACGGGGCGATATCTTTACGTGGCGCACGCGGCAGGTTCGGAGATTCGGGCCTATCAGCGCAACGATACCCAAGTTCAAGGCACGATGATCGGCCTGCCATCGCCGGCTCCCGGTCCATCCGGCTCCGCCCTCGATGCGGGCGGGCGTTTTCTGTACGTGACCCTGTCCTCCACGAATATCGTTAGACGCTATATTCTGGATCCGCTTAGCGGCGCCTTGACGGTATCGGACGATTTCACGACCGGACAATCCCCGTCGGGCGTTGTCGTGACCTGGACACTCCAGTAGGCGTTGCGTCGTAGGGCCACCGACGATCTTTCTTTTTGTGACTAAACGAATCCCCACCCCATATAAGTAAGGTAGAGCGCTCCCCCTTCGGCGATCCCCCCTCCCCGCGCCGCCCGCCCGGCCGGGCGCCGGCGACGGGCGGGAAAGCGCCGCGCCTCTCCCCCTGTCCATGAGGGCGAAGCCCGGGACACTGTCGGTCAGCATCGAGACTTCGGACCATCAGGCGGAGATCCGCGGGGGTCCCGGAGTACAATCAGTTGTGCCCCTGCGCGCCCTTGCAACTGCCGCAGTCCTGATCGTCCTCGCGGGTTGCTCCAAGAAGGAGCCGGAGCTCGTGGAGGATATGTCGACCGTGTACCCGCTTCGGCAGCTGACGAATGACTCCGAGCTCATCGCCGAAGGGTCGCTGGTCAGCTTCGACGCCCGCAGCCGGAAGGCCGTGCTGAGGCTCCGGGACGCGATCCAGGGCCGACTACAGACGGCGGAGGTGGAGCTGGATTTCACCGGTGGGGCGCCCGTCCCCACCGAGTCGCTCTTGAGGCATCTCGTGCCCGGCATGCCGATCGTCTGGTACAGCAGCGGCGGCTGCGCGATGGTCTACCTCAATCGGTTCTTCGTGCTGTGCTACGGCGATCCGGCGACGGGAAAGTGGGCGTATACCTACGTGGAGATTCACGCCAACGGGACCTACAACGGTCCCGCGGCGGATCTGGCGCCTCTCATGAGGGACATCGTCAGCGGCCGCCTCCCCGCCCCGCCGCCGGACGACCGGCTCAAGCCCGTCACGATCGCCGACGTCCGAGCCCTTCCCGTTTGGGGAGAGCCCATTGACGAGGAGTACCTGCCACGTTGCTTCCGCCGGGGGAAGCCGCCGCCGATCGAGTTGCGAACGCCCGAGGACCCCGCCGGCCTCGTTGCCGGCCTTCGGGCCGTCACGTACGGGGGACCCTGGGTCGAGCCGCCGAACTTCGACCAGTACGATGTTCTCGAAAAGGGGGTGGCCGACTCGTTGACGCTCGCGGACTTTCCCACGAAGGGAACCCTACGCGTGAGATTCCACGGCTATCTCGACGTCCCCAAAGACGGAGTTTATGTGTTCACCCTGGCGGGGGATGCCCGATCGACCTTCAGCCTGCGCATCGGGAGTACGGATGTTGTCAGCTTCCGGGCATCGACCAGAGACCAGGCGGGCGACATCGCACTGAAGGCCGGGAAACACGCCTTGAGACTGAGTTGCTCCACGTACGAAGGGGATCGGGGCCTCCAAGTCCTCTGGTCGGGTCCCGGCTTCAGCCGCCGGCCCATCCCGGCAAACGCCTGCTTCCGCGACCCGTAGCGGGCCGCCGGCCCGGCCGCGGGCGCCCGCGGGGCGGGTGGGTGGCTGGGGGCGGGGCGACGTAGGGGGAGAGGCCCACAGGTGCGCGACTGGGAACGCAGCACGAAACTCGGCTATAATTCCCTCGTGTCATGACCATCCCAGCCGCTGCGGCCTCCGGCCGATGGCAACCCTGGTGCCTGCAGATTCCCTTGCCCCTTCTGATCTTTGCTCTCAAAGTGTGGGCGGGATACTACTACAGAGATCATTGGGAGTTCGAGCTGGGGTTTGTGACTCTTCCCGTGATCCTTGCCGTTGCCGGCCTCTTCCTCTTCATCACCTTCCTGATTGTTCTGACCAGTCGGCAAGGGAAGAGAGCGTTCCCTCTCGCCCTCCACACAGGACTCGTCATTCTGGTGCTGGCGGGTGGCCGGTACACGGGGGCGAATCTCGGCCGCTGGCTGTGGGACCAGACTATCCTTGAGCCGAGGAGGGAGGCAATCCTCGAATTTGCGCGTCACCCGGAGGGTAGCACGGACGGGTCCGTCACGATCGCCGGATATACCTTCCCAAGGTATGAAAGTACTCCGCAAGGCATGATGCTCTACGCCCTCCTGCGGGGACCCTTTCCGGACGAGGGCGTGTTCGTCCCCGCGCGGGAGGGCTACCGAGGGTTCTCCCCGCCGGACGAGGGGGAGCCCCGGAAAGCGTCCTCGGTGACGCCAACCTCCGTCCGAGGACTGTATTGGTTTGAAACCCGAGACTGAGAGCTAACCGAACAACATCCTACGAGTGAGGACCTACCGCTTCCCTTCCCCCCTCCCCGCGCCGCCCGCCCGGCTGGCCGCCGGATTACTTGGTGTTCAATCCCCGGGGCGAGGCTTTCGGCCGTTCGTGAACAGGCCGATGGCAAGCGCACTTGCACGGGTACCCTTGCGGCATGAATTCTTTCTTCAGGAGTTTGAAGACGGGCGCGTGGCAGGGGCAACTGCATACCGTGATGGCGTATACCTTGCCGTTTGATTTCTCGTGCTGGATTACGCCGGGGCACTTCAGGTGACCGGGATCCGCCAGGGGCGACGGCTTGGAGCGATTCATGGGTTCATCGGGGTTGCTCGTGTCACGGCAGTGTCCGAGAACCAGCCCTGTAATCGCAACCGGATTTCCCCTTCGAGTCTTCTTTCCCACGGCAGTAAAGGTATCGAAACGGCCGGTCACCCGCCAGCGCTAGACCACTGGTCTTCCATCGACGTTACCGAACGGCTGCAGTCCGACCGCCGGGCGCCTGGCGGTGGGGCGAAGGGCTGGCTGAGGGGTGCGAATCCGTCCTACTTTTTCGACGCCGCGAGGTGCTTGAGCCGGCGTCCGAGCAGGTAGCTCCCGATCAAGCCCGTAATGATGGATCCGAAGAATAGGATCATCGTCGCGGCTAAGCCGGTGGCTTCAGGCTGAACCCCGGCCAATAGGACGACGGCGAGCAGAGAAAAGCTGGCGGAACATTTCATCCCCAGGTCCCTCAGCAAGGAAACGAATTGAGCGCTCGACAGCGACGGGATCCGGACCAGAAGGTTGAGCGTCTGTGTGCGAAACAGATGGAGACCCGAGAGCACCACCGCCGGAAAGGCGAAGAAGAGGAAGCCGGCGACCATACCCGGTTGGGTATCCTTCTCGCCGACAAGGAAAAACACCCAGGCTCCGACGAAGACCACGAACGCCGTGAAGAGAGGGAGCGTCAGCCAGAGAAAGAGTCTTCCCTTACCGGAATTTGCCGATCTCAGCAGGACGACGATGGCCCAGGCCATCAGCCCGCCTAGGACGAACGCCACGCCAGCGCACCACGCGAGGCGGGTCCCCCGCTTCTGCGATGGTGAACGCAAGTCTTGTGATTCAGGCGGCCCGATCGACTTCAGGATTCCGTCGAACGTGGCGCGGAGCGAGGCGATCCGACGATTATCGGCGGTAAATCGGAAGTGGTATTCCCTCCCGGAATGGATCAAGCGATAGTCGACGATCGCGGGCGGATTCTGCATCGGCCTGTCCACGCGGTACTCCTGCCACAGGATCCGATGCCCGGCCGCGCTGAATTCCCCTTTCGCGACGACCTTCAGGAAACCCTCGATCCGATCAAAAGTCTGGTCGAGATTCGGGGTCCACGAGGGGGCAGGCATCACCGTGATTCTCAGGGATTCCCGGCGCATCCCCTCCTGCCCGAACCGTTCCCCGTAGACCAACAGAGTGGAATCGGGGTCCGCCATGGGTTCCCAGGTTTTCGGAACCCGAAGCGTGAGATCCGCCGCAGGCAGGACCTGATCTTCGTCGGCCGCGTTCTGACTCATGAAGAGCATCAACAGGAATCCGTACCAGAGCATCAAGGACCAGCCTCCATCTTCGATGGCCACTCTATCGGATGGGAAAGCCAATGTGCCAGTGGGAGCGCATTTCCGTAATGGAGCCGGCGCCCCCCCTGGTGCTTGGAGTCGCCGGCCGGCCAGGCCGGGGCGCCTGGGGGCGGGTTCGTGGGAGTCTAACCGGGACGGCCGTAGGCCGTCTTCGCGCTTAAAATCGCGGCGCCACTCCGAGGCCGGTCGCCAGGAGGAGGACCTTGGAAATTGGTGAACCACTTACGGAAATACTCTGTCAGCCGATTCTGAAATCCCAGGGGCCGCTCGTACTCTGTCTCCCTGAGGACTTTCTCTACAGCCCCGAGAAGAGATTCCGCCTCAGGGATCGGTACCTGAGCCGGATAGTATTTCCCCTTCTTTCGGAGGTCTTTCACCCTGAAGGAGTCGCGTCGGGCATCCACGCCGCACTTCAGGAGGGTGTAGACATTCGCGCGGCCTCCCCAGAGTGGCTGAAGGGACAGGACGGCGCCGGCGAGAGCCTGGCTCACGATCCTGGCGGCGCGCGTTCTGGAGTAGCGCCGCGCGACGGCGGAGACAAGGCAGCTCAAGATCTCCTTCTGGTGATCCAGCATCGACTTGTCCACGCGTGCCTTTATAAGGCATCCCGGCCGGGCTTTCAATGAGGCCGGTCGTCCATCCTACCCACCTTACAAAGCCGGCTCGCTTCATCAGCCCGCGAGCCCCGGCCGCCCGCCGGGCGCCTGGCGGGCCGCTGCGCGGGGCGAGGCCGGCGGCCCGGAGGGGGCCGGGCGGGCGAACGGCCGGTGGTGGCGAGTACCGACGATTTCCCGAAACTTTCATCACCTTTTCATACGAATAAACCGGCAAGGGTTGCCGGGAGGAGCACCACCACCCTTCACGGGTCCTGGGACGACATCGGTACAGGAACTTGCGAGCATTGAGATTTCCTCGTCTGGCGTCCAAGTAACAAGGGGGCAGGTAAACTCCCCTTTGGGATTAATCATGGAAGCTGTGCGGAGATCGCCCTGGGGTTTGGTCCTCCTAGCGGGGCTGCTTCTGCTGAATGGGGCTATCCTCGGAATCCTCTTTCTCGTACCCCTTGCTCCTTGTCCTTGGTGTCATGGTGAAATTAAACATGTGGGCGGGCGCACGAGGTATTGCGAATTCAATGAGGGGCCAGGTTGCGGCGGTTCCGGTCGAGTGACGTTTTTCTCGCGTTGGCAGAGTTTCGCAACCGCAAGGATGAACCGTTAGGACATGATCATGAACCTGCTCCTGGCGGCTGTGCTCCTTGTGCAGGACAGGACTCCAGAGCAGTGGATCGAACAGTTACGCTCGGAAAGGATTGAAGAACGGGAGACGGCCGTTGAGGCACTCAAGAAACTTGGGGAAACGGCTCGTCCGCAACTCGAAAAGTCAGTAAAAGATCAGGACACGGAGTTGGCACACCGCTCTCAAGCCCTTCTGGATGCCCTGAATTCCGAGGTTGCTCGCCGATCATTCACGAAGTTGGAAGAGACTCTGATCAACGCGAAGACCTTGAGCGTGAGATTCAGGAGTGACGGCAAGGGACCCACCGACGCGGACAAGTATGAGGCATCTGGGACGATGCTCCTCAAGGAGGGGAACAAAGCCTTCATTGAGGCGAGGACGATTGGGAACCAAGAGAAGGCGGAATTGGTATTCGTTTCCAACGGCTCCATGGTCAGCAGCGAAACCACCCGCTGGAGAACAAATGTCCCGGATCACCCTGGCGTGCGCGATGAGAGCGCCGGGCCAATGTCCTCCGGAACCCTGAAGACCGAATTGAGCGCCGGTCTCGCTCGTATTGGGCAATCCATGTCGGTGACCCAGATCATGGTTAGGACGAATGCCCGCGGAAACTTCAACATGAGAGAAAGCAACCGGCCCTCCGAATTCCAGGTCGGCGACAACGACGGTCCGTACAAGACCCTTACGTACAGATTCAGACCTGAGGACTCGCAATGCTCCGTCCGCGAGACCAAGCTCTGGTACGATCCAATTACCTATAAACTCATCAAGAGAAGGCAGGTATGGAAGGGAGAGAAGGGCATTGAGGGCGTACTCAACGAGACCTACGAGGAATTCATCCTCAACGCCGATATCCCCGACGAGAAGTTCAAGCTCCCGGAGGAGAAGAAGTGAGGGTGTATCCCCCACGAATTCATTGCCGAAATCCGCATTTCTAACTGTGTGCAAATCAATTCGAGTCCCGCGCCCCGCCCCCCCGCCGCTCGCCGCCCGCCCGGCCGGGCCGCCCCGGAAAGTTTCCGATATCCCCAGATTGCCGCACGGACACTAGAATAAGGCATGCCCCTTCGCCTGCCGGCCGGCGCGGAAAGCCTGGCCCGGATCCTCCGCGCGCTCCGGGATGCGGTCACGAGCATCCCCTCTTCCTCCGAGCGCCCCTCCCCGGACCGCCCGGCGCAGGCCGAGCGTCTGTCGCGGTCGGCGTCGCTCCGGGCCGCGGCCGTCTCGGGAGCGCTCTCGGTGCCGCCCGGGCCCGCCGGGCTCCTCACGGTCCTCCCCGACGTCCTCCTCGTCTGGAAGATCCAGGCCCAGCTCGTCTCCGACCTCGCGGCCGCCTACGGAAAGTCGGTGCTCCTGACCCCGGAGGGCCTGCTCCACTGCCTCTTCCGGCACGCGGCGGCCCAAGCGGTCCGCGGGATGGTGGTCCAGGCCGCCCGAGGATGGCTCGTTCGCCGCGCCTCCGCCGAGGCGTTCGACGCGGCGCTCCGCCGCGTAGGGATCTCCGTCGCCGAGCGCGTCGCCGGGAGGGCGCTCTCGCGCTGGGTCCCGGTCCTGGGAGCTGTGGGGGTGGGCGCGTACGCCTACTACGACACGAGGCAGATCGCCAAGAGTGCGGTCGCGGTCTTCGAGAGTGACCTCGTGGTGGGTGACTAAGCGGGCGTCGTCGGGTCCCTCTGCGGCATCGGCCCCCCCTCCCCTCCCCGCGCCGCCCGCCCGGCCGGCCGCCGGCGACGGCGGGGTTCCATTCTAGTAGGGAAGGGAATCCCCCGGGCTAATCAGGGAGGTTCTTGCCCTCCATCCCGGGGGATCTTGCAAGCCAGTCCTGGATATCCCACGAGCCGTCAGCGACCTCCGCCTGAATGAGGTGCTCCAGCGAAGCCGCCCGGATCTCGTCACGAGTGGGCATCACGATCCCCGCCGGGGCGAGGGACTCGACGGGGTCGATAGAATCGACTCGATAGGGCTCTGGTGGCCGGGGCCAGGCAACGCCGCAGGAAGGGCAGAAGAAGAAGAGTTTGCCGGATTGGGCGTCCTTGGCGAATAACGCATCCCCGGCGACGCCGCACACCGAGCAGGGGCCTGCGGAATAGAGCATTGCTGTTATTCTAACTTCTCTGTCCGCCTCTCTCACGCTTAGTCTCCCTCCCCGATCCGCCCGCCCGGCCGGACGCCGGCGCGCTGACCCGGGGGAGACACTAGTTGGTTTGTAAGTTCAAGACGTCGAGTCGGGGAGTCTACGGCTTCTCCCGAGACCGGATCCGTGAGGAATTCGGTTCAGAGGTTTATCGAAGGGACTTTCCGTTTCCACTCAGGGGGGTCAAGGTCATCTTGGAGAATCGATAGACCACGTCATAGCACCCGATGGACATCGCCCGGGGATCGGGGATCTTCGCCAGCGCCGGATTGACGAGCCGATCGTAGTTCCCTTTCCAATCGATCACCGTCTTGCCATCAATGGCGACCTTGACCCCCGTCTTTCTCACGGAGCAGAGGATGGTCGCCGGGTGGTCGTTGCTCAGGAGCAGGCCGCGGCGGGTCGATTCGTTGTCCGTCCCGTCCTTGCCGTCCAGGCTCCAGAGCGACGACACGAACCCTGCCGTCGGCCATCCGTCGATCACGACCTGGAACTGGTGTCCCCCTCCGAAGAGTCCGAGGTTGATCGATTCCTTTCCCTCGGTGCGTTCGGCGACCAGCGTGACGTCGTACTCCTCGGGAGGCGAATACGGGATTTGCAGGCGGGCGGGATAGGCCTTCTTCGTGGGCTCGAGGACCCCGTCCTTCAGGGCCCACTCTCCCTGGACCGTGTCGCGGGCAGGGTCGATGAGCTTCAGAAGATCGATGCTGCTCTCCTCGCTCAGTTCTTTGAGGCGCCCCTGGACGCGCACCCGGTCGACTCCTTCGAGTCCCTCCACCGCCTGCCCGAACCACTGCCCCGCCCTCCGGCGGCAGGCGGCCGCGAAAAGCCGGTCGGCCGACTTCTCCGCCACCTCCCACCACAGATCGCCGGCTTCGGCCTTCCGCGCCGCGTCGGAAGGCTTCGAGAGCTCGGTCTTCGCCGCGACCCGGATCTGCTCGACGTCCGACTTCGCAAGGCGGGCCGATCCGCCCAGCCAATCATCCTTCATCACGCAGAGGTAACGACCGAGCGACTGGTTGGCCCGCGGATCGTCGGGCGCCTGGTCGAGGGTCTTGCGGGCCGTGAGAGCGGACTCCAGCTCGACCCGCTGCCGCTTGGCCTCCTCGCGCAGGTCGGCTGCGAGAACGCTGGACTTCTTCAGCCCGGCGGAGCGGGACAGCGTCTCGGCTTCGGAGGCAGCGGATTCCGCGGCCTCGTAGTCGCCGCGCGCGAGCGCCTGATCCGCCTCCCGGAGGCGCGCCTCGGCTGATGTCGCCGGATCGTCAAAGGCGGAAAGGGCCCGGCGGGCCAGCTCCTGCGCCGCTGCGGTCCCGCCGCTCCCGGCAATCTCCTTCAGGGCCTTGATCGCCCCCGGCGCCGGGAGCCGGTCGCAGATCATGAGCGCAACGCGGAGTTGAGCCAGATCCTGGACGGCCGACGGGTCCTTCGCCAGCTCCACGCGAAGCGTCTCCAGGGACGACCTTACTTCCGCGGAGAGCGTCAGGCCCTGGCGAAGCTGGCGCTCGATCCAACCTTGGATCGTAGCGCCCTTCGAGCGCAGGTCCTCGCGCGCACGTTGCCGGACGGTCGGGTCGTCATCGTCGAGCTTCTCGAGGACGCGCTGGAGCTCTTTCTCGAGAGTGGCGGGGTCGGTTTTCCCGACCGAGTACGCCTGCGAAAGGACGCCGAGCGCTTCCTCCCCCAGCGCGGCGATCCTGGTCCGTGCCGAGCTGGACCGGGCCAGGTCGACGCTCGCCAGGTCGTCGGCGAGCGCCTTGAGGGCCCCGGCGCGTTCCGTGTCGCGCAGCCCCTTCCACCGGGAGGCCCAATCGGCCCCCTCGGCGGACGCGAGCCCGTCCCTCTGCCAGAGGACGACGGAGGTGTCCGTCGAGCCGGACGCGAGGAGTCCGCCGCCGGGGCTGAACACCACCTTGGTGACGGACCCGACGTGCCCCTTCAAGGTGTCGACCACTTTGCCCGAGCGCAGATCCCAGATCGCGACCGTCTTGTCCCAGCTTCCCGACGCGGCGGTCTGGCCGTCAGGGTGAAAGGCCACGGACGCGACCGCCATGCTGTGGCCCTGGAAGCGCCGGATCTCCCGGCCCGTCTCGAGCTCCCAGAGCAAGACCACCCCGTCCTTGCCGCCGGATAGCGCAAGCCGGCCGTTCGGACTGACGGCGACGGCGAGGACGACGTCGCTGTGTCCTGTGAGCGAGCGCAGGCGCTGGCCGCTTTCGAGGTCCCAGACGGCCACGGTCTGGTCCGCGGCGCCGGAGACGGCCTGCTTCCCGTCGGGGGTGAAGGCGACGGCGTAGACTTCCTTCTCGTGGCCTTGGAGGGTCTTCCGGACCTCGCCCCCGTCGAAGTCCCGCCAGCGGATCTGGGTGCCGGAACAGGTGAGGACCGTCCTGCCGTCGGGACTGACCGCCAGGCCGTTCACGGATCCCGGATCGCTGTACCCCTGTTTGCGCTCGAAGGTCCTGGCATCCCAGGAATCGATGACTCCCTGCCCACCCAGAAGCACGGTCGCCCCGTCCCGCGAATAGACGGCCCCGAGGCTGCGGCTGGCGGGCTGGCTCGTGCGTCGGAGCGGCTTTCCGGTCTTCTCGTCCCACAGGATGAGCGTGGCGTCGATGCTTTGCGTCAGCAGCCCGCCGCCGGTGGGGCTGAAGAGGACGGAGCGCACTTCGCTCGAATGACCGTTCAGAGGAAGCTCGCGCTCCCCCGAGGCCGCGTCCCACACGGCCAGCGTGCGGTCGTGACTTCCCGTAACCACCTTCTTCCCATCGGGACTGAAGGCGGCGGAGGCGACCAGGTCCCGGTGCCCCGGGAACTCCCGGAGCTTCTTGCCGGTTTCGACTTCCCAGATGCCGGCACCGGGCGAGGCGGCGTCGGAGAGCAGATACTTGCCGTCGGCGCTGAAGGCGACGTAATACAGGTTCCCTCCGATGGGCCCGATCTTGCGGAGGACCTCGCCCGAGGTGACGTCCCAGAGCACGAGCTGCTTCTCCTGCCCTCCCGATGCCGCAATCTTCCCGTCCGGGCTACACGCGACGCACCAGACGCCCCCGCGGTGTCCCGAGAACTTCAATTTCTCCTTCCCCGAGGCGATATCCCATACCCGCACGGAATGGTCGTACGAGGCGGTCACGACCGCGGTCCCCGACAGGCAGAAGGACGCCCCGCGAACCACGTCAAGGTGCCCTTCAAATCTCTTGAGGAGGGTTCCGCTCTCGACGTCCCAGAGGATGGCGGCATTCCCGCACCCGGCGACTACCTGCTTCCCGTCGGGGCTGAACGCCACCCCGTGGAGCCAGGCCCCGGCCTCGTACGTCTGGAGCGCCTTCCCGGTCGCGAGGTCCCAGGCGATGAGCTTGGAATCGTGGCCCCCCGAGACCGCGCGGCGGCCGTCGGGCGAACAGGCGACCGAGCAGATCTCGCCGCTATGGCCTTCCATGACGAGCTTCCGCTTCCCCGAGGCCAGGTCCCATACCGTGACCGACATGTTGGAACTACCCGAGAGCACAGTACGGCCGTCGGGGGTGACGGCCACGGCGGTCACTCGGCCTCCCTGTCTCCATCGGACGGTTCCCAGGCGCATGAGGGCGCCTGGCGGAAGCGGATCGTTCTGGTCTCTTTGCTCCTGAGCCGGGGTTCCGAGAATGGGAGCACACGCGAGGACGAAGAAGACAAAGGCCCGAAGGGATGGTCGGAGCGAGCTCTGGCTCATCGATCCCTCCGAAGCGTCATTATGCTCAGCGCGCTTGGGCACTTGAAGCCGGTCGAACGGGCTTCCCATCCCGCCCTCTTCCCCCCAAATCTTACCTCAACATCGTCAATTCTTTGAACTCCCGGTGGGTCGTGCTCGATTTCTGGGCCTACAATATCAAGGCAGGAATAGCCGGATAACTGCGATGCCTAACGCCGTACTGAGCGGGCGCCCGTGGCGGTGGGTTGCCGTTGTCCTTCTACTTTCTTCGGGCGCGGCTGCGCTGGCTCTCTTCTATTGGATCCGCAGCGCCGAGGAGCGCGGGCGCGCCGCCATGGCGGAGCGCGTCAGGGAGCTTTCCGAAGAGGCGCGGGAACGCCGCCGCACTCGACCGGTCTTGAGGGGCGAGGCGGCCCCCGGCAACGCGTGGCGCGAGTACCTGCTGGCCGCCGCCCTTTCCCAGGCGCCGGGACCGCGCCTCTCCGCTCCCGTCCCCGGAGGGGGCGCCGCCGCCCGAGAGGCCTCCGGGGATCGCGTGGAGCAGTTCCTGAAATCCTGGGGTCCCTTGCTACGGCACCTCCGCGCAGGAACCCAGTGCGAGTCTGTCGCTAGCCCGATCTCCTCGGACTCAGGTTCCTACCGCCTGCTCCCCCATCTCGGCAACTGGGATGCGCTCTGGAAGGCGAGCGTGCAATACGCGCGGCTGCTGGCCGAGCGGGGCGACTATCGGGAGGCGTACGAACGGCTCACCGACCTATGCCTCTTGGGGTGTGACTGGTGCTGGAACGTGACCACGGACGTGGAGGGGTCGGGCCTGGAGTTTCGCCGGCACGCGCTGGACGAGCTTCGGTCGTTGATCACGGACCCCCGTTTTCCAGCAGAACTCCTCACACCACTCGAGAAGGAATTAGACGTCTTGGACCAGGCAAGTCCGGAGCGGACCTTCACGCTTCTCAACAACACGGCCCAAGTGGGCCGGCTCCTTCTAAGCGAACCCGAGTGGCCGCCATGCCTGAGGATCGCAAAGGACGACTTGCCCGCCTTCGACTGGCGTCACGGGTTTTCGAGACGCTTGCTGGCCACAGATTTATTCCACCGGGTCGACGGGTGGAACCGCATGGCCTCGAGTGCGGCCGCGATGCCCTGGCCGGATGCCAAGCGGCTTCACGACTCGATCACGGAGGACCTGCGCGAGCAGTGCTCCGCGTTCCGGTCTGTCGGGCTCGACTCCTGTGCCTGGGCCGCATGGGCCAGGGCGACGCACGCCAAAGTTCGGCTGCTGAGGGTGGCCGTCCATTTCAAACGGAGCGGGGACGTGCTCCCGCTTCCTGACCCGTTCGGGGGAGTCCTGGGACATCGCCTGGAGAACCATCACCTGAAGGTCTGGAGCTCGGGCTGGTTCGGTCGGGGCGAAGTGACGGGATCCCCTTGGGATGACGCTGATCCAGCCGGGTCCAATCGGCTCGTCATCGAGGCGGATCAGTAGGGCAAGCGCCTCGGCCCTCGGCGATCTGCTCGGCGGCCCACGAATCCTGCTCCCAAGGTCGAGATCCCGGTGCCGAGATCCCGGCCTGCCCGAGGGGCTATAATACCGAGGATGGCGAACCTTCTCAGAGTCCACAAGATTGAGCTCGAAAAGGGCGTGTGGGCGCTCTCCCTCCACGGGTCGGTGGACGCGTCGACCACCCAGGCGGTAGTGTCAGCGGCGGGAGAGGTCCTGGAAGCCGGCGCCCGCCACGTGCTCTTCGACCTGGAGAAGGCGGAGTATGTCTCCTCGGCCGGTTTTAGCGCCTTCCTCAGGATTTCCGATCAGGTCGCCGAGAAGGGCGGGAAGATCATCTTCGTGTCCACTCCATCTCGGGTCAGAGAGATCTTCAGGATCTTGGGATTGGAGAGCGAGCTTTCCTTCCTGCCGGATGCGCCAGCCGCGCTGACCCATCTGAGGTCGCTCCAGGGGGAGGCCGGCCGGAAGTAAGCGGACCCGGCAGCGAGGGCCGTCACTTCTTGTGGATCTCCTTCCCGTCGCACTCGAAGTCCAGGTCCCCCTGCCCTTGCGTCACATAGACCGCGGCGTTGAGCTTGATCGTCTTCCAAACCCCGTCCTGAGTGGCGTAGGCATCCACCGTAACGGCGGGACCCTCCCGGGGGTCCGCGTGGCCTAGGAGGCTCTTGAGCGTTTCAAACCGCGGGTGCTTGTACTTGATGTTCGTGCCCACCCCCTTCTCACCGCAGGAGACGCCCACGAACTTCGGCTGGACGTGGTTCAGGAACTCCGCGCTGCTCGAGGTGTTTGAGCCGTGGTGGCCGGCCTTCAGGAAGTCGCACTTCAGGAGCTTCTCGGTCTCCGGGTCATTCATGAGCAGCTGCTCCTCCGGCCCCTCGCAGTCGCCCACGAAGAGGAAGCTCTGGTCCTTGTAGTCGATTCTCACGATCACGGAGACGTTGTTCGGATCGTCCTCATCCTCTGCGTAATGGGCGGGCCGCAGAATCCGGGCTTTCACCTCCGGCAGTGTACAGAACTTGATCTCGGGGATTTGGGCGTCTTGCGCGGTCTTGTGGGCCACGTGGTGGAGCTCGACGGCGTTCATCAGCTTCTTGTAGCCGGCGGTCGTCGCCTTCATGCCGCTATCCACGTAGAGCCCGATCGGGTAGTTCTCGACGACCCACTGCATGTTCCCGATGTGGTCGGCGTGGGGGTGGGAGGCGACCACGACCTCGATCTGGTTCTGCTTGGCCTGGTGTTTCTCCATGTACGTCTTAAACTTCGCCGACGACCCGGGGTAGCGCGTGTCCCCGGAGTCGATCAGCATTTCGTGGATCCCCTCGGGGCAGCGGACGAGGATCGCGTCGCCCTGCCCCACGTCGATGAGGTGGACCTCGAGCTTGCCCGAGGGGACCCCCAGGAGCTGGGACGGCGGCGGCGGGGACGCGCAGCCCCCGAGGAGCGCGAGGAGGCCAAGCGCGAGAATATGGGCGATGCGGCGGCTTGGGGGTGGAACAGGACCGGTTCGCATGATTCGTCCTCCCTGTCCCCCGGTCGCAGGGGCTGATCCTGATCGAAGCGCGTCCGGATGTCAAGGGATCCGGGTCGCCCTCCCCTACCGCGCGAATCCCGCGAAGGCCTTCAGCGCCGCCCCACCCCTGCCGATACCACTCGGCCTAACGAAAGGAGCCGACGACGTGGAAACCCATTCCGAAACGCTGCACTCCGACCTGGATACCCTCACCCCCTTTCAGCGAAAGGTGCGCTTGGCCCTCGACGAGCACCTGTACAGCCTCCCGGACAGCAGGAGGCACGACTTCGTCCTGCGCCTCCGCCGGATGGCCGAGTTCATGCGCCTGGGGCGCGGTCATTGGCATCGAGTGGTGGATCGGGTATTCACCTTGGACCCGGAGAGCGCCGAGGGACTGATCCACCGGTACCGCGCGTGGCTGCGAGCTCCGGCCCGGGCGTCCACCTGGATGAGCACCCATCTCAATCCCTGGACGCTTCAGCGCTTCAGCAAGATCCTCCGGAGCCGCGGCCTGATCGACTGGCACCTCAAGCACGTGCGGACCCGGAAGGCGGAGCTCCGCTTCGAGAGCACGTGTCCCCGCTTCCGGGCCCTCGTCGCGGAGTTCCTGAGGGAGCAGAGTGCCCGGAACCTGGCCAAGGATACGGTCAACAACCTGCGATGCGGCCTGGTGGATTTCGCGGCCTACCTCCGCGGTCGATCCCTCCGCTTCGATGCTCTCGACTATCACCATGCTCTTTCGTGGATGGAAGATGTCCGGAAGGGCGGCCTCGCGCCCGTGGGGATGAACCGCAAGCTCCACATCGTCCGGCGCTTCTACCGCTGGCTCGTCGCCCGGAAACTGATCCCGGACTCGCCCTTCGAGACGTTCCAGCCGCTGCGGGTCTCCCGCAAGCTCCCCAAGATTCTGAGCGAAACCGAAGTCGCCCGGCTAATCGAGGGCGGGGGCTCGGCGCGGAACCGCGCGATCCTCGAATTCCTCTACGCGACGGGCTGCAGGGCGGGCGAGCTGCACCGGACGGATCTGGGGGCCGTGTCGTTCGAGGCCCGGACGGCGCGGACGATCGCGAAGGGCGGGCACGAGCAGCTGCTCTACCTGAACGACTCGGCACTGGGCGCGATCCGCCGCTACCTTCCCGAGCGCGCCGCGCTCCTTAGAAGGAGGCCCGGCCCTCCCGAGAGCGCCCTCTTTCTCAAGAGAGACGGAAGGAGGATGACGAGCTACAGCGTGCGTAACCTCGTGGTCGAAGCCGGCCGGAGGGCGAAGCTCGGCAGGACGGTGAATCCCCACATGCTCCGGCACAGCTTCGCGACGCATCTCCTCGACCGCGGCGCGGACCTCTTCTCGATCATGCAGTTCCTGGGCCACCGGAACATCCAGTCCACGGTCCGCTATCTGCAGGTCGCGACGGCCAAGCTTTCGGAGGTACACCGCAAGTACCATCCCCGAAGCTGAAGCCAGGCCTCCCTTCCCTGTGCCACCTGCCTTCGGCCCGCCCCGCGGGCCCCGGACCGCCGCCGGGGCCGCGGTCCGAGAACAATCTGATCTACTTTCATTTCGCGCTCCTTTTTCGTGCTAGGTTTTGACCTCCTCGCCCGCGATGGGAGGTGGAAGGATCGCAATGTCCCATCGAAAGAAGGAGATCGCGGATGAGCGAGGCATGGCGTGAAGTAGCACGTTTGGGAAAGAAGGGCGAACAGTATCCCCATCTCTTGGTCGACTCCCACGGCTGGTGTCTCCGGCTTGGCCCGCGCGACAGGGAGGACGAGAAGTACTACTCCTCCCTCCCTACCCTGCTCCAGGGTCTCTTGGAGCACTTCCTTCGCCGGAAGGATCAAGACAGCGCGGGCGGGCTCGCCGAACTGAAGGCGCTCCTCATCCAGAACCTCAAGGAGGCCAAGGAATTAGGCGAGGAACTCGAGAGGAAACTCCCGAATTTGCGCCAGCGGCTACTGCACGCCGCGGGCAAGACCCGGGAATTCGAAGGCTCCCGGCCGATTGCACCGTCGCCTGAAATCGCCGCTGCTGCACCAGAAGTCGGCTCGGAAGCGGCGTGAAGGCCGAAGAAAACATTCCAAAGGCCCGATTGACACTTCTCTCGGGTGATCTAGATTCGACGTTGGCACAAGGACGCCCTCAATAGGGGCGAGAAAGGCAGGAGTTCCGATGGAGCCTCGCGCACAGCTTTCCCTTGTCGCTCGGCCGGACGCCGGTTCCGCGCCGTCCGTCCCGCCGGAGAGGCTCTGGACCGTGAAGCAGGCGGCGGAATGGCTCTCCATTAGCGAGCAGTCCCTCCGGACCATGATGAAGCGCCGGCAGCTTCCCGCCCAGGCGATCCTGAAACTCGGGCGCCGGGTTCGGTTTCGCTCCGACGTTCTTCGGGACTGGGCTCTTCGTCAATGCTCTGCCTGAACATCCCAGAACACTGGATCAAACTCACGGCGCCCGCCGGGCGGTGGGCGCCATTTTCATTTCTCGTTGCGAGCCTTCGGGCCGCGTAAAGGAGGTGTTCCCTGCAGCCGCACGTGTATCGGGACTGGCACAAGCGGGCCAACGGCGAGCGCCCGTGGTGCCTCTATTACATCGGCCTCGACGGGAAGCGCCATCGGGAACGGACCCAGGCGCCGACCAAGTCGGTGGCCGAAGACCTGCTCAAGGCAAGGCTCGTGGAGATCGAGCGCAAGCGAGCGAACCCCGACACCCTCACCGCTCGGACCCTCGCCGACTTCGCCCCCGAGTACCTCCAGTACATGGAGACCCGCGGGCGTTCGAAGGCCTACGTTCGACTCCACAAACTCTTCCTGGATCGGTACCTCCTCGCCGAGTTCGGCACGAATCTGCTGAGCGACATCAAGCCCGGCGCGATCGAGAAGTACATGGACAAGCGGCTCGTCGCCCTCACCCCGCGCGGGACGAAGACGAGCCCCGCGACCGTATTCCAGGAGCTCATGTGCCTTTCGGCGCTCTTCGAGCAGGCGATCGTCCGCGGTCACGCCACGACGAACCCCGTCCGCCGCGTCGAGAAGCCCAAGTCGAAGAATTTGATCGAGAGGTACCTCGAGGCAAAGGAGGAGGAAGCGCTCCTTGCCCGGGCCCCCGCCCCGCTTCGGCCCCTGATCCAGACCGCGCTCCACACGGGACTCCGGAAAGGCGAACTCAGCAATCTCACCTGGCCCGACGTGGACCTCGAGGAAGGCCGCATCTTCGTCCGGCCCAAGGAAGACAAGGCGAGCGGGGTCGAGGCGTGGGCGCCCAAGCGCAACAAGGCGAGGGCCGTCCCGATCAACAGCGATCTAAAAAAGATCCTCGAGGCCATTCCGCGGTCGCTGGCCAGTCCCTACGTCTTCGTGAACCCGGAGACCGGGAAGCTCTGGCACGAGATCGACCTCAATCTCGCGTGGTACGCGACGCTCAAGAAAGCCGGGATCAAGGGCTTCCGCTTCCACGACCTGCGGCACACCTTCGCCTCGCGCCTCGTGCAGGCGGGCGTTTCGCTTAAAACGGTGGCGCAGCTCCTGGGCCACGCGAGCGTCGTCGTCACCGAGCGGTATAGCCACCTGGCGCCTTCGAACCTGGAGAACGCTGTCGAGGTGCTGACGTCAGCCGGCAGGAACGAAGTTCTGACGTACAGTAGACGTAAATCGGCTTCGGGAGGCCCGAAATAGGGTTTTCTGGAGGACCCTTCCCTCCGCATCCCCCGGTGGCCCAGAGGGATAATGTATGGTGCGCCGCGAGGGACTCGAACCCACGACCCGCTGATTAAGAATCAGCTGCTCTACCAACTGAGCTAGCGGCGCCCAGAGATGCTGCTCCCACAAGGGAAAACAACCCCCTTTGGGACCGGTCATTATAGGCGCCGCGACCCCGCTTTCAAGTCTTTTCCCCGGGAACCCCTCACGCCCGCTCGATCCCCAGACTGTTCATCTTGTACGTCAACACCCGCTCATTCAGCCCCAGACTCCGCGCCGCCCTCGCCTTCACCCAGCCCGACTTCTCCAGCGCGCTCACGATCATCGAGCGCTCCATCCGCTCCAGCGCGTCGATCAGGCGCTCGGCCCCCGCCGAAGCCGGCGACGCCGCCTTCCGCGCCAGCGCCGGCGGCAGGTCCTTCGGCAGAATCAGCTCCCCGTCGCAGACCAGCACCGCCCGCTCAATCGCGTGACGCAACTCCCGCACGTTGCCCGGCCACGCGTGACCCTTCAGGATCTCCAGCGCCTCCTCCGAGAGCGAGACCTCCCGCTTCTCCGCCCGGTTCGCCCGCGCCAGGAAGACCTCCGCCAGCTCCGGAATGTCCTCCCCACGCGCCCGCAACGGCGGCACCTCGAAGTGGATCACGTTGATCCTATAGTAAAGATCCTCCCGGAACCTGCCCCGCTTCACCATCTCCACCAGGTCGTGGTTCGTCGCACAAAGCACCCGGACGTCCACCTCCACCCGCTCGTCGCCCCCCACCCGCTGGAAGCGCTGCTCCTCCAGCACCTTCAGGAACTTCGGCTGGATCTCCAGCGGCATGTCCCCGATCTCGTCGAGGAAGAGCGTTCCCCCGTCGGCCTGCTCGAACTTGCCCAGCCTCCGCGCCGCCGCCCCCGTGAAGGCCCCCTTCTCGTGGCCGAAGAGCTCGCTCTCCAGCAGCGTCTGCGAGAGCGCCGCGCAATTCAGCTCCACCAGCGGCTTCTGCGCCCGCGGACTCAGATAGTGCAGCGACCTCGCGACCAGCTCCTTCCCCGTCCCGTTCTCGCCCGTGATCAGCGCCGTCGTCTTCGACTTCGCCACCTTCCGGATCAGCGCCCGCAACTCCTGCATCGGGTGCGAATTCCCCAGCAGCGTATACTCGGGCACCGACTCCTTCTGCACCTCCGCCCGCAACTGCACGATCTCCTTGTCCTTCGCCTTCCGCAACTCCTCCCGCGCCGCCTCCAGCTCCGCCGTCCGCTCCCGCAACGCCCCCTCGGTCCGCTTCAGGTCCGTGACGTCGAAGCCGACGCCCTGGACGAACAGGGGGAATCCGGTTCTCGGGTCCCGCTTGATCCGCACGTCGCCGAGAATCCACACCACCCGGCCGTCCCGCGCCAGGAAGCGATACACCGAGTGCACCGCCGACCCCTTGCTCATCACCGTGTCGGCGAACTCGCGGTTCCAGCGGTCCTTGTCCTCCGGATGCAGGCGCTGATACCAGAGCGACGGACTCGAGAGCCACTCCTTCTGCGTGTAGCCCAGGATCGACTCGATCTGCGGGCTGACGTAGACCTCCTGCAGCCCGCGCTCGAAGGACGTCATGAACGTCACCGCCGGGATCTGCTCCAGCAGCGTCCGGTAGAGCTCCCCCGTCAGCACGTCCTGCGGGTCCGGCAGCGCCTCCGTCACCCCGTCCATCGCGGGAATGAGATCCGCGAGCCCCGGCACCAGCGAGCCCGCCAGCTCGCGCAGCACCTGCTCCGCCTCCTCCGCCGATTCGAACTCGGACGTGTCGCTCATGACGTTACTCGCCTCGCCGAACACCCCAAAAGCCAGTCCATCCACTCCCCCATCCCGTCCCCGCGCGTCGCCGACAGCTCCATCACCCGCGCCCGCGGCTGCACCTCCTCGACGAAGCCCCGGAAACGCTCGACGCGGAACTCGACGTGCGGCAAGAGATCCACCTTGTTCAGCAGCACCAGGTCCGCCGAACGGAACATGTGCGGATACTTCACGGGCTTGTCCTCGCCCTCCGCCGTCGACGCGACCAGCACCCGCTTCTCCTCCCCCAGATCGAAGAGCGCCGGACAGATCAGGTTCCCGACATTCTCGATCACGACAAGCGAGCCCTGCCGCGGCTTCAAGTCGTGCAGCGCGTGCCCCACCGCGTGCGCATCGAGATGGCACGCCGCTCCCGTGTTGATCTGCACGACCGGCGCGCCCGCCGCGCGGACGCGGTCCGCGTCCCGCGACGTCGCCTGGTCCCCCTCGATGACCGAGATCGGCAGCCTCCCGCCGAGCTCCCGGATCGTCCGGCAAAGCAGCGTCGTCTTCCCCGCGCCCGGCGACGCCACCACGTTCAGCGCCAGGATGTCCCGCTCGCGGAACCAGGCCCGGTTCTTTTCCGCGTACTTCAGGTTCTTGCCGAGGACCGCTTCCTCGAGGCGCAGCGTCGTCCCGTGCGAATGATCGTGAGAAGGGGAGTGCTCGTGCTCATGCGTGTGACCGTTCGAGCAGCCGCAGGTGGCGCACATCTCAGATCACCTCCATCTCGCGAATCTTCAGCTCGTCCCCCGAGAGCCACTCGAGGTCGCTCGACCCGCAGGCGCAGCGACCGAAGGGCTTCTCGAGCGCCAGCTCCCCCCCGCAGGCGCGGCAGCGGCCGCGGCCCGGCGTCTCCAGGATCTCCAGGCTTGCCCCCTCCGCCGCGCTCCCCTCGGCGCACAAGTCAAAGCAGAAGCGCAGCGCGTCCGGCAGCACGAGCGCGAGCTTGCCCACCTCGAGCACGACGCGCCGCACCCGGCGCTCGCCCGCGCGCTCCGTCACGATCCGGACTATTTCTTCGGTCAGCCCCAGCTCATGCATGGACCAGGCCCTCGAGCATCCGCAACGCCTCCGGCAGCGCCGCTTCGACCGCCGCCGACAACCCCATCCGTCCCAGCTCGGGATCGCCGAAATCCTCCGGCTCGCAGGCGAGCACCCGCAGCGCCTTCAGCTCGCCCCCCATCGCCTTCGCGGCCCTCAGGACCTGCCGCGGCGCCATCCCGTGCACGTCGAAGTCCGCCGACTCGCCGTCCGGCTCGACCTCGAGCACGTAGAGCGTCCCCGGCGGCCCGCCCCGCTTCGCGACGTCGACCAGCACGACCCGGTCGTAGCCCCGCAGCAGCGCCATCGACAGGTCGAAGCCCCGCGTCCCAAAATCCCGGACCTCGACCCCGGGCGGCAGCGCGCGCCCGCCCAGGCGACGCACGACCTCGACCCCGAAGCCGTCGTCCCCGAGGAAGACGTTGCCGATCCCCGCGACCAGCACGCGCGTCATCGACGCTCGACCTCCTCGGGCCGGAAGAAGAAGCGATGCCCCAGGTACCCGCGCTCGCCGAGATCGCGGCCCGGGTCGTCGTTCACCGTCACCGCCACGTAGCGCCGCCCCTCCAGGTCCTCCTCGATCGCCACGACCGTCGCTTCCCGGCCCGCGAGCGCCAGGTCCATCACGTCCGCCCGGCCCCGCGGCCGCAGCCGCACCACGTCGCCCACCTGGACCTCCGCGCCGCGGCCGTGCATCGCGAGCAGCTCCTCCGACGTCAGCGCCTCCGTCCGCTCCAAGAGCGCTCGCGCGCGCCCCTCCCCGCTTCGAATCTCCTCCTTCTCGCCATCCGACAGCGTCCGGATCCGCAGGCTCAGGATCTCGTCGATCTCGGTCAGATCGAAGAGATCCCGCGGACTCTCGGGCGCCAGCGCCGGATAGTCGGGCAGGATGATCGGCGACATCAGCAGCAGATCCGGAGCCAGCAGCACCGGCCAGAGCCCCCGCGCCGCCACGCCCGACTCGACCCCGGAGACAAACGCGGCGCCCCCCAGGAGAACGTGACACGACAGCATCGGCGCGCGACCTTCGATCCGCAGCGAGAGCGTCCGACCCTGGACCGAGACCTCGAAAACGCCGTGCTCGAACTCGCGCCGCAGCGGCAGCGCCCTGATCGCAATTTCGTTCTCGAGCTCCTGTTCAACTGCCCCGTCCGGCCGGTCCTCCAGATAGCGCAGCTTCAGCGCGAGCGTCGCGTCCGCCCCCTCCACGACACAGTCCCCGGCCAGGACCTCGCCGGGCCCCAGCGTGCCGAACATCGGCCGGCTCCGGTTCTTCAGCGCCGACGCGCGATACGGATAGAGCAGATACCCCTCATAGAGCACCGCGCGGGCGATCGCTTCGGCGGGCGTCCAGTTCATGCGTCCCCCCGCCGCCGCAGCCCGGCGAAGAACTCGTCCACGATCCCCGCCATGTCCTCCCCGCCCGTGAAGCCGCGCCAGCTCTTCCGCACCAGGGCCGTCAGCCGGTAGCACTCGTCGAGCGGCACCAGGAACGCGTCCGCGCGATCCACCCCGCGGCGCAGCAGCAGCGCCTCCACGT
>Ga0310813_10000134_pt1 | contig 55165 bp, 50 predicted proteins | sample YN3metagenome_FD_203086 | JGI IMG/M metagenome (GOLD analysis project Ga0310813, IMG submission 203086) | Soil microbial communities from experimental microcosm in Duke University, North Carolina, United States - YN3 | ecosystem: Engineered > Artificial ecosystem > Soil microcosm > Unclassified... | reverse complement strand
GAAGACCAGCGCTTCGCGGGACGCGCCGTCGATCGTCCACTCCATCTTCTGGGGGTCGCCGGGCGCGGCGAGGAGGAGGCTGAGCAGCAGGCTGTTCATGCGGGATTGGACCGACAACCCGGCCTTCGGGTTCGGTCCACCGCCTATTCGGGGACCGCGCGGGCGAGGATCACGAGCGACGCCCCGTCCGCCGCCGGGATCGTGCCCGCGACGGCCCACTGGTCGTCCCGGAGCGTCAGGCGGGCTTCGAAGAGCCGCTTCGGCTTCTCCTGATCCAGGCTCACGGCGAGTCCTTCCAGGGTCGGTCCTCCTTCCGCGCGGATCGTGCCGTCGAGATCCACCAGATAGGCGGGACTGCCCGGGATGCGGAGGGCGATCTTTCCGGCGTTGCGGCCGGGGGAGCGCTCCAGCTTCGCCGACGCCGTCCCGAGGAGCGTGAACTGATTGGCTCCCGTCGCGTCGGCCAGCCGGAGGTTCCGGAACCCTTCCGGGACCGATGCCTCTTTCCCGCTGCGCCCTTCGAGGAGCGCCACGCTGACGCGGAAGCTCCGCGAGAAGTCCATCTCGCTCACGATCGCCGCGCACTTTCGCAGGACCGAGCTGTAGTCCGACAGGATGAGCGCTCCCGCGTTCTCCACGCTGAGGCAGTTCTGGGGGAACGAGACCACGTTGATCAGCACCGCCTGGACATCCCGAGGGGACACGTGCCGGGGATGAAGCGCCAGCGTGCAGAACTCGTTGGCGCGGGGCAGGTCCTCGACTTTCTGGTAGACCTTGAGCGCCTGCTTGCCCCCGAGGGGCCCGGGGAAGATGTCGATCGCGCCCGGATTGCTGTCGCTGGGGGCGACGCCGAGTCCGGCCACTTTGAGAAGATCGACTCCCACCGCATACGGGTCGTTGAGATCCAGGAACTCTTCCGGGACCCGGACCCGGGTGTTCCGAAGTCCAAGGTTCTCCGCAACCAGGAACTTCCGGTTCGTCTTTTTCTCCATCCACTCGACCACCTGCAGCGCCGACAGGTTGCCGAGGTCCTTGAGCTCCACCCCCAGGATCTCCTTGAGGCGGATCGTTCGGATCAGAGTGCGCGCTCTCGTGGCGACTTCGATGTCCTTGTCGGTCGCGAGTTTCTCGAGCTCCTCCAGCGCCGGCTTCCCGAGCTTCTTGAGGTCCTGGGTGGCCTGGTCGCGTTCTTCGATCTTCTCGGAGCGGAGTTTCTGGACCAGCGCGGCCGGATCGTCCTGAACGCCGAGGCAGAGGATGCCGAAGAGGGTGATCGCCGTCATGAATCCTCCCGGGTAGGAACTGCTCTCTAACGAGCGGCTGCCCGGAAGGTTGGGCGGCGATCAGAACGTCCGTCGGACGTGGGAGAAGATCTCCGCGGCGGCGAAGCCCGCGACGAGCGCCGCGAGCGGGCCGATGACGTAGACGCCGGTCACGGCGGCGTCCTGCGCGCGGTCGTGGCGGTTCGGGGTGAAGGTCTGCACGAGGTACATTCCGAGGGGAACGCCCGCGGTATACCCCCCCAGGCCCGAGAGCAGGGCGATGGCGATCGTCTTCAGCGCGTCCATGTCGTCCTCCTAGGAGTACTGCGTCATGCCGACAAGGAGGGCGATGAGCGCCACCACCGGGCCGACGATCACCGCGACGATGGCGGTTTCCGAGGGTCCGTCCTGCCGCTCCGTCGACGCGTCGTCGGCGGGCATCTCTAGCGGGATGAATCCGAGGGCGCCTCCGAAACTCGAGAGCAGCGCGATTCCGATCGTCGTCAGCATGTCCATGTCGTCCTCCGTTTGTCCGTCGCTCCAAGAGGTACGTCGCGTGCCGCGGGTTTTAAAAAATCGGAGCGGTCGAAAAGGATTGACACTCTTTTGACCCCGGATATCATGCGCGGAGCACAGGCGCCCGTTGAGGGCTTAATAGGGAACCCCGTGTGATTCGGGGGCGGTCCCGCCGCTGTAACTGGAGCTGTACGCCCGACGTCACTGTCGCGCCGAAAGGCCGGCGGGAAGACCCGGGAACGTGATCCAGGAGCCAGAAGACCTGCCTGAGCGCACATAGACGGAGCCCCGGAGAAGGGCCGCCCGTCGGCCGGGAAACGAAGCGAACTGGGTGCAGCTTCCCTGCATGGAGGGGCTGCGCCCTTTTTTCGTTTATGCCGGCCATCATGATCCAGGGGACCGCCAGCGGGGTGGGCAAGTCCACCCTCGTCGCGGCCCTCTGCCGCATCCTGCGCCAGGACGGGCTCCGCGTCGCCCCGTTCAAGGCGCAGAACATGGCCAACAACGCCCACGTCTGCGGCGACGGCGGCGAGATCGGCCGCTCCACCGCGGTCCAGGCCCGCGCCTGCGGCCTCGAGCCCACGGTCGACATGAACCCCGTGCTGCTCAAGCCGTCCACCGACACGGCCGCGCAGGTGGTCGTGATGGGACGCCCGGTCAGGAACATGACCGCGGCGGAGTACCAGGACTACAAGCCGACGCTGCTCAGTCTCATCCGCGGCTGCCTCTTCCGGCTCCAGCGCGGCCACGACGTCGTCGTCATCGAAGGCGCCGGCAGCCCCGCCGAGGTCAACCTCCGCGATTCCGACATCGTCAACATGCGCACCGCGGAGATCGCCGACGCGCCCGTCCTGCTCGCGGCGGACATCGACGTGGGCGGCGTCTTCGCGCAGATCGTCGGCACGATGCACCTGCTCCTGGAATCCGAGCGCGCGCGCGTGCGCGGCTTCATCATCAACAAGTTCCGCGGCGACCTCGGGATCCTGAAGCCGGGCCTGGAGTTCCTCGAGCGCGAGACCGCGCGGCCCGTGCTCGGCGTCGTGCCGCACTTCCGCCACATCCGCCTGCCCGAGGAAGATGCCGTCCCGATCGCGAAGGTCGGCGGCGTCGCGCCCGCGGGCAAGATCCGCATCGACGTCGTGCTGCACCCGCGCATGTCCAACTTCACCGACTTCGACGCGCTCGAGGCGGAGCCGGACGTCAGCCTCCGCTATCTCGAGCGGCCGGACGACCGCGTGCCCGACGCGCTCATCCTGCCGGGGACCAAGAGCACGATCGCCGACCTCCGTCGGCTGAAGGAGGCGGGCTTCGCCGCCCACGTGACCCGCTGCCTGGAGAGAGGGGCGACGGTCGTGGGCATCTGCGGCGGCTTCCAGATGCTGGGCACGCTGATCCGCGACCCGCGGCACGTCGAGTCGCCGTCGGACGCCGAGGAGGGGCTCGGGCTGCTCCCCTCGGTGACGGTCTTCGAGGAGGACAAGATCACCGCGCAGGTCTCGGGGGTCCATCTGGGCAGCGGCACCGAGGTGCGCGGGTACGAGATCCACATGGGCCGCGCCGAGCGGGCGCCGGAGTCGCCGCTGCTCCGCATCACCGAGCGGGGCGGGCGATCCGTCTCCGAGTTCGACGGCGCCGAGGCCGCGGGCGGGCGCGTCTGGGGCACCTATCTCCACGGAGTCTTCGACAACCCCGGCTTCCGGCGCCACTTCGTGGATGCCCTCCGGGCCGCCCGCGGCTGGCCCGCCCTGCGCACCCTCTCGCCCGTGGACGCCGAGGCGGAGTTCGACAAGCTGGCCGCGCACGTGCGGGCGAGCCTCGACATGAGCCGCATCCACCAGATCATCCGGGGTGCGCCGTGAAGACCTTCGTGATCGCCGGGACGCAGACCGGCGTGGGCAAGACGACGATCGCCGCGGGCCTGATGGCGGCGCTCGCGCGGCGCGGGCACAGGGTCCAGGGCTTCAAGGTCGGCCCCGACTACATCGACCCGTCCTACCACGAGCGCGCGACCGGGCGGCCCTCGCGCAACCTCGACCTCTGGATGTGCTCCGCGGCCGCGCTGCGGCAGAGCTACGCGCGCGCGGCGGCCGACGTGAACGTGGTCGAGGGCATGATGGGGCTCTTCGACGGCGCCGCCGACGGCCGCGGCAGCACGGCGGCGGTCGCGAAGACGCTGGGCGCGCCCGTGATCCTCGTGGTCGATGCATCGGGTCTCGCCCAGTCGGCCGGGGCGCTCGTCCACGGGTACGCGACCTTCGATCCCGGGCTTTCACTCGCGGGCGTGATCTTCAACCGCGTCGCGGGGGAGGGGCACTACGAATACCTCCGCCGCTCGGTGAGGCTCCCGTCGTTCGGCTGGGTCGAGCGGGACCCGTCGATCGCGCTTCCCGAGCGCCACCTCGGGCTCGTTCCCGCCGGGGAGCGGCCGCCCGACCTCGTCCGCGTCGGCGAGCGCGTCGTCCGCCACCTCGAGCTCGAGGCGCTCCTGGATCGCGCGCGGGTGCCGGCGCCGCCTCGGACCGCGCTCCCGAAGCGCGCGCCGAGCGTGACGATCGCCTGCGCCCGCGACGAGGCCTTCACCTTCTACTACCAGGACAACCTGGACCTCCTGGAAGCCGCGGGGGCGCGGATCGTCCCGTTCAGCCCGCTCCGCGGAGAGCTGCCGAACGCGGACGCGCTCTACCTGGGCGGCGGCTTTCCCGAGCTGCATCGTCCGCGCGCGCATCGGCGGCTCCGCGAGGCCGTGCGGGCCGGGATGCCGGTCTACGCGGAGTGCGGCGGCCTCATGTACCTCGTGGGCCAGGGGCTGATCCCGGGCCGCATCGAGATGACGGCGCGGCTGCAGAACTTCGGCTACAAGGAGGCGCGCGCCGCGCGCGACACCGTGGTGGCCCGCCGGGGGCTGCGGCTCCGCGGCCACGAGTTCCATCACTCCCGCTGGATCCACCCGCGCGTGCCCGCCGCCTGGCGGCTCGCGCGCGGTCCCGAAGGCTACGCCCGGAAGAATATTCACGCCTCGTACGTGCACCTGCATTTCGGCGGCGCTCCGGAATGCGCCCGACGGTTTGTCGAGAGCGCCCAACGATGGAGAGGGAAGACGTCATGAACCTGCTGCTCGCGATGCTGCTGTGTCTCCAGGATCCGCCGACGAAGCCGGTGGCGCCGCCGAAGGATCCTCCGCCCACCCAGGAAGAGAAGCCGCGCAAGGATCAGGAAGTGGTCATCACCGCCGACCGCCGGCAGACGGACGTCATGGACGTTCCGGCCGGCGTCACGGTGATCACCGGCAAGCAGATCCAGGAGAGCGGCGCGACCAACATGGTCGAAGTGATCGAACGCCAGCCCGGATTCTTCGCGCAAGGCCAGGTGAAGGGCGGCTACGACCGGCTCATGGACCTGCGCGGCTACAACAACGGCTCGGGCAACGGCCAGCGGACCCTCGTCCTGGTCGACGGCCGGAAGACCAACTCGGTGACCGGCTCGACGACGGACTGGGCCGCGATCCCCCTGGACAACATCGACCGGATCGAGATCGTCCGCGGCCCCTCGGCCGCGATCTACGGCGACACCGCCATGGCCGGCGTGATCAACATCATCACCAAGAAGGGCGCGAAGGATCCCTCGGCGCGCCTCACCCTGTCGGGAGGCACGTGGTCGACGTTCAACGCGGGGGCCGTTGCGAGCGCCTCCTCGGACAAGGCGACCTTCCAGGTTCTCGCCCTGGACGAACGCACGAAGGGGTATCGGACGAACAGCGGTTACCGTGGCGATACGATCACGACCCGCCTGAACTACGATCTCGATCCGACGCTCCACTTCTTCGCCAAGCTGGGGCATCATGACGACGACCGCGAGCGGCCGGGATCCCTGACGCAGGCGGAGATCGACGTGTTCGGGCGCCGCGGCTCCGTCCGGCGGGGCAACGCCCACGTGTCGGAGAACTACATCGACGCGGGCGCCGAGAAGGACTTCGGCGACTACGGCGAGTTGAGCGTCACCCTCGACCACACCCGGACCGACGAGAACTCCCTCGACCAGGAGTTCCAGTTCCGGCTCGACGACGGCTCGCAGCTCACGGCGCTCCAGCTCAAGCACGTCCTCGCTCCGAAGAAGGCGCCGCTCGGGCTGACCTTCACGACGGGCATGGACCTCTCCTACGAGACGGCCGACGCCACGTCCGCGCTTCCGGGCTTCAACGCCGATACCAACTATGTCCGGCGCCTGATGGGACTCTTCGAACAGGTCGAGCTCCGGCCCATCGAGAGGGTGATCATCACGGGGGGCGCGCGCTTCGACCGGGCGCTCTTCGCGCTCGACCGTGAGGACAATTTCGGGACCGACCTGGATGTGACCAAGCCCTTCGACCAGTGGTCGCCGATGGGAGGCGTGACCATCCGCGCGATGGACTGGGTCTCGATCTTCGCGTCGGCCGGCCGCTCCTTCAAGTACCCGACCCGGGACGAGTTCGTGGGGTTCACGGCGTTCGATCCCGAGCTTCTGCCCGAACGCGCCACCACCTATCAGGGCGGCGTCCGGGTGCTGGTGAACAACGTGGCGTCCGGCGAGGTGACCGTGTACCGGATGATCGTCCACGACGAGATCTTCTTCGACCCGACCTTCTTCGGGCCCTTCGGGTCGAACGTCAACTTCGAGAAGGTCACCCACTCGGGCGTCGAGACCCAGGGGCGCGTCACTCCCTTCCCCTGGCTGGACGTCTTCGCAACCTACACGTTCACCAAGGTCGTGATCAACAACGCGCTCGACCCGGCCCAGATCGGCAAGACCTATCCGGTGACGCCGCGCCACGCGGCGACCCTGGGCGTCACCGGGCGCTACCAGGGCGTGGTCCTGAGCGTCGACGCCCGCTTCGCGGGGCACCGCTACCTCATCAGCGACTTCACGAACTCGCTGCCGACGCTCGAAGATTACGTCGTCTACGACGCCAAGATTTCGTATACCTGGAAGATGCTGACCGGGTTCATTTCCGTGTATAACTTCACCGACCGCAAGTACTTCGACTCGGGCGGCGCCAACGGCCGCTTCAACCCCGCGCCCGAGCGCAGCCTGCTCGTCGGGGCGGAGGTCCAGTTCTGATGATCCTCGAAGTCTCCGGGATTGCCTGCGCGTACGACGGCACGGACGTTCTGTCCGAAGTCACGCTGAAGCTCTCGCCCGGGGACTTCGTGGCGGTGGCGGGGCCGAACGGCTCGGGGAAGTCGACGCTGATCCGCGCGCTGAGCCGCGTGCTGCGGCCGCGCCTCGGGTCGGCCCTGCTGGACGGCAGCGACCTCTACGGGATCCCGGCGCGCCGCAGCGCCCAGGCGATCGCGGTGCTTCCCCAGGAGACCACGGTCGAGTTCGAGTTCAGCTGCGAGGAGGTGGTCCTGATGGGGCGCGCGCCCCACCTGGGGCGCTTCCAGACGGAGAGCGAGCGCGACCTCCAGGTGGTCCGGGAGGCGATGGAGCGCACCTCGACCTGGGAGCTCCGCCACCGGCCCGTCGTCGAGCTCTCCGGCGGCGAGCGCCAGCGCGTCCTGCTGGCCCGCGCCTTCGCGCAGGAGCCGCAGGTCCTGCTGCTGGACGAGCCCACGGCCCATCTCGACCTCTCGTTCCAGGTGCAGATCCTCCGCCTCGTCCGCGCGCTGCGCGACGAGAAGAAGACCGCGGTGCTCGCGTCGCTCCACGACCTCAACCTCGCGGCGGCCTACGCGGATCGCATCGTGCTGCTCTCGAAGGGCAGGATCGCGGCCGCGGGCACGCCGAAGGAGGTGCTCGTGGAGCCGGTCCTGCGGCCGATCTTCGGGCCGGAAGTCACGGTCCGCGCCCACCCCGACACGGGCGCGCCGCTGGTGCTGGTGAAGACGTGAAGCGGCTCCTCGCGTTGCTCCTGATCGTCGGCTGCTCGAAGCCGACCGAAGCACCGGTGGCGAAGCGGGACTTCGTCGACGCGCGAGGGAAGACGGTGTCGATCGCCTTCCCGCCGCGCCGCATCGTGTCGATCATCCCGAGCACGACCGAGCTGCTCTTCGACGTGGGGGCGGGGGAGCAGGTGGCCGGCGTGACCACCTACTGCGACTGGCCGCCCGAGGCGAAGCAGAAGCCCAAGATCGGGGACGTCCGGGTCGATTTTGAAATGCTGGCCGCCCTGAAGCCGGACGTGGTGGTGACGTCGTGGTCGGCGACCAAGAAGGCCTCGGCGGAGATCGAAGGGAAGGGGTATGCGCTCTTCTCGGTGGAGCCGCGCTCCTTCGAGGAAATCGCGGGCTCCCTGCGGCGGCTCGGGGCGCTCACGGGACACGAAGCCGAGGGCGAGCGCGCCGCCGCCGCGCTGGAGGCGCGGGTGAAGGCGGTCGTCGCGGCGCCGGGCCCGACGGTCTACGTCGAGCACAGCCCGTCCCCGCTGGGGACGACGGGGCCCAACACCTATATGGGCGACGCGATCCGCCGCGCGGGCGGCCGCAACGTGTTCGAGGGCGGCTGGCAGGACTTGATCGACTGGGAGACCGTCATGGCGCGCGATCCGGAGGTGATCCTGATCGTCCACGACCGGAAGACCGGGTACGAGAGCCGGGCGGGTTGGAACAACCTGCGCGCCGTGAAGAACAAGCGCGTCTACTTCGTGGCGAAGGAACATTACATGTACCCCACGCCGCGCCTCGCGGACGGGCTCGAAGAAGCGGCGAGGATTTTCCGTGAAAAGAATCCCTAGCCTCGTCGCGCTGCTCTTCCTGATTCCCGCCGCCGTCGCCGTGGTGGCGCTCTCGGTCGTGGCGGGCTCCAGCACGCTGGCCGAGCTGCCGGAGGACCGCCGGCGCGAGATTATCCTCCAGTATCGGCTCCCGCGCGGCATCCTGGCCTTCCTGGTCGGCGCGTCGCTCGGCGCGTCGGGTGTCTGCTTCCAGGGACTCTTCCGGAACGCGCTGGCGGACCCTTTCGTCGTGGGCGTCTCGAGCGGGGCGGCGCTGGGGGCCGTGGGGGCGATCGTGCTGGGCCTGCAGACGACGATGCTCGGGCTGGCGCCGCCGACGGCGATCGGATTCATCGGTGCCATGGTGGCCGCGTTCCTCGCCTTCGGGGTGGCTCGGGTGAGGGGCCGGGTCCCGGTGACCACGCTGCTGCTGGCGGGCTCCGCCATCGGGTCCTTCGCAGGCGCGATGGTGTCCATCCTCATTCTCATGAACAGCCCGAACTGGAGCGAGGTCGTCACGTGGCTGATGGGGAGCATCTCCCATCCGGACCCGTGGAACCGGGTGAAGGTCGTGGTGCCCTGCCTGATCGCGAGCGCGGTGGTGATGCTCGTCTATGCGCGCGACCTCAACCTGCTGCTCCTGGGGGAGGAGTCGGCGCAGCAGCTCGGGGTGGAGGTGGAGCGGCTGAAGATCTTCCTGCTGGCGGCCGGGTCGCTGGCGGCGGCGGGGGCGGTGGCGACCTGCGGGATGATCGGCTTCGTCGGCCTGATCGTCCCCCATGTGGCGCGGCGCCTGGTGGGGCCGGACCACCGGACGCTGCTCCCCATTACCGTGCTGGCGGGGGGGATTCTGCTGACGCTGGCCGACGTCGCGGCGCGGGTGGTGTCGCCGCAGTTCCCGCTGCCGATCGGCGCGGTGACCGCGCTGGGGGGCGCGCCGTTCTTCGTGTATATCCTTCGGCGACGCTCGGCGAAGCTGTAGTCAGGGGCGGAGCGCCCCCCTCGCGGGAAACACGTCGGGCGGTTCTCGTACCGGTCGAAATCCCCTGGACTGGTCTCCGGCGTCGCGACCCTGGCGGCGATGGTTCCGGTCGCGATCGCGCTAGTTCGCCGACGCCGTCGATAGTTTTCTCTGGAGCGTCTGACGCGCGCGCCACAGCCGGCTCATGACCGTGCCCACGGGAATGCCGAGCTTGTCGGCGATTTCCTGGTAGGGCGAATCCTCGAGCGCGGCCATCAGGAAGACCTTCCGATAGTCGTCGGGCAGGTTGCTGACGGCGTCGAGTACCTCGTCGCTGACTTCCAGGTCGGCGGGCATCCCTTCCTCGGGATCGAAGCCCTCGGGGTAGGGGCCTTCCTTGGCGACCTGGCGGTGACGATAGACGCTCATGACGGTGTTGTAGAGAATCCTCATCAGCCAGGCGCGGAGGTTGGTGCCGGCGGAGAAGCGGTCGGCGTTCTTGAGCGCCTTGACGAACGTATCCTGGACCATGTCCTGGGCCAGGTCGAAGTCGCCATGGCAGAATTTAAGCGCCGCCCGCTCCAGGGCCGCGCGGTGCGATTCGATCAGGTTTTCAAAACTGGTTTCCATGGTGCCCTCGCCTATCTTCTCTAGTTAGGAACGATAATATCTACTCCAACCCTAAAATAACCGATCACTCATTCTTCAACAGTTTCAGGGCCTGCCAAAATCCCTGATCCAGCGGGTCCACCTTTTTCAGGCTCTTGGACAGGAGCATCAGTCCCTGCATCGATCCGAAGAGGAGGTACGCGGAGGCCTGGGGGTCGATGCCTCTGCGGAACTCGCCGGCCTTGATGCCGTCCTGGACCACCCCGGCGATCGCCTCGACGCACTCCTCAAAGTACTTGGCCAGCCGCATCCGGAACTCCGGGTGCGTGTCCGACAGTTCCTGCGCCAGGTTGCCCATGGGGCAGCCCCCGCAGCAGTTGTTTGCGGATACCTTTTTGACGACCGCGTCATGGAGCCGTTCCAGTTTTTGGGTCGCGGTGATCGAGCGATTCATGAAGAGCGGCGCCAGTTCCTGGCGCGACTTCTCGAAGTAGCCCTCGAGGACCTCGATGGCGAGCTCCTCCTTCGACTTGAAATGGTAGTAGAAATTGGAGGGCGCCACCCGGGCGGCTTCGAGGATCTCATCGACGCTCGTCGCCTGATACCCGTTCCGGCCCAGAATGGCCGTCGCGGCTTCCACCAGTTTCTCGCGGTTTCCCATAACTCTCGTTAGTAACGTTATAACCTAAACAGCCGACGGTCGCAAGTTATTTCGCCAAAAGACCTCAAATCATTTCCCCGAAAGGTAGCGTTGTAGGATGGGAAGGGAGCGGTCGTAGCGGTAGGAGATCGAGGAGTGATCGTCGTCGAACTCCTCGTGCTGGACCCGGATCCCCAGCCGGCGAGCCTTCGCGGTGAAGATTCTGGCCCCATGGTGCAGCGCGAACTGATCTCTCGATCCGCAGTCGATGAAGACCCCGCGCAACTTCTTCAGGTCGCGGGCGTGTCGATCCAGCAACTCTATCGGATCCAAGGACTTCCAGCGCCTCCAGACGACGGCATCGATCGCCCCCGTCGCCAGGTCGAACGGCAGGTCGAAGGACTTCCCCCGGGGCGAATAGCAAGCCGCCATCGCGATCGTGTTCACCGCCGCATGGAGATTGCCCGACATCCGCTTGGGCATCTTCTCCCAGGCCTTGAGGAACTTGGCGGCCCCGCCATGCTTGCGGATCAGGTCGATGGCTTTCGGGAAGTCGGGCTGGTAGCAGTACTCGAAATACATGTCCCCGGAATGGCAGGCCAGCGCTTGGAAGACGTCCGGATGCCGCATCCCGAGGAGCATCGCCCCGTAGCCGCCGCTCGATTTGCCCAGCACCGCGCGCCGGCGGTTCGTCCTGTAGCGGGCGTCGATGGTGGGCACCAGCTCGCGGACGACGTGGTCCTCGTAGCGCCCGGTCGCCGTGGAGTTGAGGTACTGGGACCCGCCCAGGCGCGTGAAGCAGTCGGGCATGACCACGATGGCCTCGCCCATCTTCTTCGTGCGGATCAAGCGGTCCAGCCGCTCGGGCAGCGATTCGCTCCAGGCCTGGCGCTGGACCATCAGCTCGCCGAAGCCCGTGAAGCCCGTCAGCATGAAGAGGACCGGGTAGCGTCCCTTCGGGTAGGAGGGAGGGAGGTAGACCGGCGTGCGCCTCAGGTGCGGGTCGCCGAGCGGGTTGCCCCGCAGGACCCGGCTGTCGATTTCGAGGATCTCGACGGTCATTTCAGGTTGAGGGCGAGCAGCCGCAGCTGCGTCATCTCCTCGATCGCGTAGCGGACGCCCTCGCGGCCCTGCCCTGAATCCTTCTCGCCGCCGTAGGGCATGCTGTCCACGCGCCAGCTGGGGACGTCGTTCACGATGACGCCGCCGACCTCCAGCGTCTCGAAGGCCTGGAAGACCCGGCCCACGTCCCGTGCGAAGACGCCGGCCTGCAGGCCGAACGCCGAATCGTTCACCGACGCGAGCGCGGCGGGGAAGTCGCGGTAGCGGTACAGGTTCACGATCGGCGCGAAGACCTCGTTGCAGTGGACCTTCATCTCGGGCTTCACGTCGGCGATCACGGTCGGGGGGAAGAAGCGGCCCTCGCGCTTGCCGCCGCAGAGAACCGTCGCGCCCCCCTTCGCGGCCTCGTCGACCCAGGCCTGCGTGCGTTCGACCGCCTTGTCGTCGATCATCGGCCCGAGGTCGGTCTTCTCGTCGAGCGGGTCGCCCAGGACGAGCTTCTTCGTCCGCTCGAGGAATTTCTGCGTGAAGGCGTCGGCGATCTTCTCGTGGAGGTAGATCCGCTGCACCGAGATGCAGACCTGGCCCGCATACGCGAAGGAGCCGGAGACGGCGCGCTCGACCGCGAGGTCCAGGTCCGCGTCCTCGGTCACGATCACGGCGGCGTTGCCGCCCAGCTCCAGGACCACGCGCTTGCGGCCCGCCTTCCGCTTCAGGTCCCAGCCTACCGCCGGGCTGCCCGTGAACGTGACGAGCTTGAAGCGGTCGTCGGCGACGAGGCGGTCGGCCACGTCCGCCCCGCAGGGGGTGACGTTCACCATGCCCGCGGGCATGCCCGCCTCCACCAGCACCTCGCCCAGCAGGAGGGCCGACAGGGGCGTCGCGCTCGCGGGCTTCAGGACGATCGTGTTCCCCGCGGCCATCGACGGGGCGACCTTGTGAGCGACGAGATTGAGGGGGAAGTTGAACGGCGCGATGCCGAAGATCGGCCCGAGCGGAAAGCGGCGGGTGATGCCCAGGCGGCCTTCCGACTGGGCGTTCAAGTCGAGCGGCAGCACCTCGCCGCCGATGCGCTTCGCCTCCTCGCTCGCGATCGTGAAGGTCGAGACCGCGCGGTCGACCTCCGAGCGCGACAGCTTGATGGTCTTGGCGTTCTCGAGCGTGATGGCGCGGGCGATCTCGTCCTTGCGGCGGGCCAGCCCCGCGGCGGTCCGCTGGAGGATCTCACTCCGCTTGATCGAGGAGAGCTTGCGCGTCTCCTCGAAGCCTTTGACGGCGGCCTGCACCGCGCGCTCCATCTCGGCGGGCCCGGCCTTGGCGACCTCGCCGACGACCTCGCCCGAGTGGGGGCTGCGGACCTTGATGCTGTCCGGAGCATCGACCCATTCGTTGCCGATGAGGAGCTTGCGTCGCTGCATGGGGGTCCAGAATGAGGAATCAAGATTGAAGAATCAAGGATATAGTTGGACGCCATGGGCCGGATCTCGAGATCGGGAGCGCGGAAAATTCTCACCCGCTGCAGTCGCGGAGGCGTTGCTTACGTGCACGGGCGCGGCTATCGCTGGGTGATGGACGTCTTCCTTCCGTGTCTTGCCCTGCTGGAGACATCCAAGTCTCGGCGAGACCAGGAACTTGCCGCGGACGGGTATTACCGGTTGGGCGACGTGCATGATTTCAACCATGCTCCCCAGGCGGCCATCGCCGCTTATCGCCGCTGCCTGAGGCTGGATCCTCAGGAGGCGGCCGCGTGGCGCGAGATCGGCATGATGTACGAGCATTCCGGACAGCACCATAAAGCTCTTGCTGCGCTTCGCCGCGCAACCAGGATGGATCCTGACGACGTCTACGCCAGGGACGACCTGAAAGCGAGCAGCGAGTATCCCAGTCCCCCTTTGCGCGGGCGCGCCAGGCAAATTCAGCGAGCCTGCGAGCTGCTGGCCCGTCGCCGCTTTCAGGACGCCTTGTCCTTACTGAGGAAGGCCCGATCGATCCCCGAGCTTCAGGTCACGGCGCGAATCTACGGTGCTCAGGGAGATTGCGATCGGGTTCTCGCGACGTGGGAGAAGATCTCCCGAAGGAAGGGACCTGTCGAACTGCTCTGGGAAGATTGGCACTTCCTTCCAGGAGAGGTATTCGATTCCACCGCCTGGTGGACGCTGATGTGGCAACTGCGGAAGCGTTGGAAATCCTGCAGCTGGCCGAGATTTCCGTCGACCGACGATCTGAACCTGAGCACGAACGCCAAAGGGTTCCGAGCGCGATCGACTCTCGTCGTGAAGTACTACCTGGCAAAGACCGGGAACGATTTCGCCGCGGCTCTGGAACTCTCGCGTCGCAATCCCAGATGGAAGGCGGCGGCGGATCTTGCGAGAAGGCTTCGCCGGATCAGTTCTGCTTCGCGCCTTCCTTGACCCAGCGGGAGATGAGCTCGACCTGCTCCGGCTTGAGTTTGTCGCCCTTCTCGGGCATCTCGGGCTCGGCGCCGGAGATCATCTCGACCAGGAGGCTCTTGGCCGGGTCGCCGGCCTTGACCGGCGTGCCCTGCTTGCCGCCCTTCATGAGGTCGGCGTAGGTGGACATGTCGAGCTTGCCCTTCTTCTTGTCGGGCTTGTGGCAGGAGATGCAGCTGGCCTTGAAGATCGGCTGGATGTCCTTCTCGTAGCTGACGGCCTTCTTGTCCTGGGCCGACGCCGACAGCGCGAGGCCCGCCATGATGACGATCGCCGGTGCGAATCGCATAGGTGTCCTGGCTCCTGTATAAGTCGGATTATTATACGCCGACGGCTCGGAAATGGCGGGTCAACGGCCTTCGCTCATCCTGGCGGGGGAGCGAAGATTTGGTGGGCGGGGCGAGACTCGAACTCGCACGCCTTGCGGCATACGCCCCTCAAACGTACGTGTCTGCCAATTCCACCACCCGCCCACGTAGCGCTTGGTGAGGGAGGGATATTCTTATCATTCCCCCAACGGGGAGCAAGCATTATTCTCGGAAAGCCCACGGAATGGCCCAGCGACGCCGGGCGTTGCCCGGATAGAGGAGCCGGCCATGCCAAGAATCACCATCCGGCACTGCTTGCGCTGAGGCTACCGGCCGCGGGCCGCCCGGGCGGCGGACGCACTGCGGCGCGAACTCGGCGTCGACGCCGAAATCGAGGAGGGCGATCCCGGGGAATTCTCCGTCTGGGTCGGCGATCGCAAGGTCGCGTCCAAGGGCCTGATCCTCTTTCCGACGGAGCGCCGGATCGTCAGCGCCGTCCGCGCCGCGATGTTCTAGGTCGTGTTTCGAAAGCCCGTGATCCTCACCGGATTGGCCACGGAGCCCACAAAGCCCCCAGAGCAGATCCCCCTCTGTGGGCTCGGAGGGCTCTGTGGCCAATCCGTTTGGACCTAGCGCTTCGCCGGCCAGACGCGCAGCTCGAAGTCGAGCCCTTCGCTGCTGAAGCGGCCGGACCAGGATGCGCGATCGAGCCAGCCCACCTGGTCCGCCCAGGCCTCGATGGACGCCTTCACCCGCGTCAGCTCCTCCTGGTAGGGGAGCGTCTTCGAGATCTCCTCGAGCGCCTTCGCCTCGAACTGCGCCTTCTGGGCGTCCTGGTACTTCGCCAGCTCCGACGCGTCGGGGAACTGCTTCCGGAGCGCCGTCATCGTGTCCGGCGTGAAGGTCCGAAGGTAGAGCGTCGCCGCCTTCCGCTCCGCCTCCGCGCGGAACGCGTCGTCGGCGACGAGCGGCGCGAGCTGCCGCAGGGACTCGAGCAGCGGCCCGATCTCGAGCGTCAGTGCGCCGTGCGATTCCCCGCCCGCGACCGCCGGGGCTGTGAGCGCCTCGGCGCAGGTCGAGAACACGAAGCGGTTCTTCTCGAACGTGTAGGCCGGCGTGAATGCCTCGCCCAGCCGCAGCGCCGCGGCCCGCGGGGCCTTGACCCGCCAGACCGAGCCCTCCGCCGCGATCTCGAAGGCCGGCGCCAGGCCCCGCTCGCGACGGACCCGGATCCCGTCGCTGATCGCCCGGTGGACCATCTTGGCCGCCGCGTCCTTCGTCGCCTCGTCCGGGAAATCGATCCAGACCTGCAGCGCCGGCTTCGAGTAGGGCGTCCGGACCAGCGCCAGGCCCCAGCCGGGGCCGAGCTTCCCCAGGAACTCGCGGAACGAGTGGCCCTCCAGGTAGTCCCGGCTCAGGAGATTCGCCTCGCGCTCCGCCTTCTCGCAGTCGATCGGGTCGAGCAGGTCGTGGGTGATTTCCTCCCACACGCGGGGGAAGTGCTCCGTCAGCGCCGCCTGCAGGGCCGAGCCGCCCTCCGGCGCGCCCCGCCGCGGCGCGTGCACGTACTTCTCCAGGTAGGTCCGGAAGAGGCCGCCGCGGTAGAGCGCCCGGCCCTTCAGGAAGAACGGGGGGCCGGGCTGCAGCTCGACGCCGATGGCCGAGAAGTCCCGTAGGCGCCCCCGTGGCTTGAGGATCTCGAGGTTGAAGAAGAAGCGCGAGCCCAGCGCCCGGAACTCGGGGAGCTCCGCGAGTGACCCCGTGCGCGCCTTCTGCCGCGCGAGCGCCTCGGGGGTCTGGGCGACCACGGCCGCCCCGTCCCGCACTTCGGCGCCCGCCAGCGCCGCCGACGCCCGCGTCAGCCGCGCGAGCGCGACCCACTGGTACGAGCGGTCCACGTAGACGGCGAGCCCTCCGGAAAGGTGGGGCCGCGCGGGGTCGAGGCGCTTGCGGATCTCGTCCGACCAGGGGGTCCGCAGGGTCTCCAGCTCCCGGTAGTCGGGGAAGCCGGCGTAGAAGACGGCGTCGGCGGGGACCAGATCCGCCAGCGGGAAGGTCTCGAGGGGGCGGGGGCGCAGGAAGGCGGCCAGCGTGACGCCCAGGACGAGCACCACGACGCCCGAACCGATCCACGCGCCCCGCTTCACCCCGGGATTCTACCGGAACCGGAGAGGCTTGCAAACCCGTTCCCGCAGACCTAAACTGTCCCCCTATATGACTACTGAAACGCAGAAAAAGATCCTGTCCCGCCGCGCGTCCGAGGCCGAGGAATCGGTCACCCTGGCCATCACCGCCAAGGCCAACCAGATGCGGGAGCAGGGCATCGACGTGATCTCGTTCTCCGCCGGAGAACCCGACTTCGACACCCCCGACCACATCAAGAAGGCGGCCGCCGACGCCCTGGCGGCGGGCCAGACCAAGTACACCCCCGCGAGCGGCCTGCCCGCGCTGCGGAAGGCGATCGCGGCCAAGTTCCTGCGCGACAACGGCCTGACCTACGACCCCGCGCAGATCGTCGTCTCCTGCGGCGCCAAGCACTCGCTCTACAACGTCATGCAGGCGATCCTGGAGGAGGGCGATGAGGCCATCATCCCCGCCCCCTACTGGGTGAGCTACCCCGCGATGGTGAAGTGCGCCGGGGCGACCCCCGTCATCGTCAACACCCAGGAGAAGAACGGGCTGAAGATGACCGCCGAGGAGCTCCGCAAGGCCATCACGGAGCGCACGAAGTGCCTCATCCTTTGCAGCCCCTCGAATCCGACGGGCATGGTCTACAGCGAGGCCGAGCTCAAGGCCGTCGCCGACGTCTGCATCGAGAAGGACCTCCTGGTCATCTCCGACGAGATCTACGAGAAGCTTGTCTTCGGCGTGCCCTTCGCGTCGATCGCGACCATCGCGCCCAAGCTCCGCGAGAAGACCGTCGTCGTCAACGGCGCCTCGAAGGCCTACGCGATGACCGGCTGGCGCATCGGCTACGCCGCCGGCCCCAAGGAGATCATGACCGCGGTCGGCCGCATGCAGAGCCAGTCCACCTCGAACGCGACCTCGATCGCGCAGTACGCGACGATCGCGGCGCTCAACGGCGACCAGGGCTGCGTCGAGAAGATGCGCGTCGAGTACGCCAAGCGCCGCGACTACATCGTCGGCCGCCTGCGCAAGATCCCGGGCGTCGCCTGCGGCGAGCCGCAGGGGGCGTTCTACGTCTTCCCGCGCGTCTCCGCGCTCTACGGCAAGAAGCACCAGGGCAAGGCGATCACCGGCTCCGTCGCGATGGCGGAGACGCTCCTCGAGAAGGCCCACATCGCCACGGTCCCGGGCTCGGGCTTCGGGGCGGACGAGTACATCCGCCTCTCCTACGCCACGTCGATGGAGAAGATCGAGAAGGGCCTCGACCGGCTGGAGAAATTCGTCAAGGAACTCAGCTAGAGTGCAGTTTCAACGGACCCCGGCGATCTGTCTCCACAAGACTGACTTCAGCGAGACGAGCCAGGTCCTGCGGTTCTTCACGCCCGAGGCCGGCAAGATCAACTGCATCGCCAAGGGCTCCAAGCGCAAGAAGAGCGCGTTCCTGGCCCCCTTCGAGCTGTTGTCGCTCTACGACCTCATCCGCATCGAGAAGCGGCCGGGCACCCTCGACATCCTCACGAAGGCCGAGCGGGTCCGCTCCTTCACGAAGCTGAGGACCGACTATCCCCGCTACGTCGCGGCCTGCTATGCGGCGGAGTTCGTCGACGAGTTTGCCCCCGAGGGCCAGCCCATCGAGGGACTCTACGAGCAGCTCGTCCACGCGCTGGAGCGCCTCGAGGCGGGCGTCGCCCCCGCGGACGCGGTCTTCTCGTTCGAGGCGCAGTCGCTCCGCGCCCTGGGCTACCTCCCGCGCCTGCGCGAGTGCGGCGTCTGCCGCAAGATGGTGTCGCGGCCGGAGCTCTACTTCTCGGTGCGCGACGGCGGCGCGCTCGACCCGGAGTGCCGCCCGCGCGAGGAGCGCTGGTTCCCCGTGCGCCGCGCGTCGCTCGAGTCCATCGCCCGTTTCTCCGAGGGGGACATGCCCAAGGAGGCGATGAAGCGGGCCCTCGTCATGGAGATCCGCCAGGTCCTCGACGCCTGCATCCGCTTCCACCTGGAGCGCGACCTCAAGAGCGTGAAGTTCCTCCGCGAGACGATCGCGATGCCGGCGACTTCGGTATAATGCCGGCATGTACGAGGAAGGGAGCTCCGCCGGCGACCGCGCGGTGAACGACCTCCACGGCAAGCCCCGCGACCTGCGCGATTTCCGCCGCCGCGCGCATGTGGTGCTCCTCTGGGACCCGGGCGCCGGTCCCGCCGAGCTCGCTGCCTGGCGCGAGCGCCGCGTCGCCGAGTCCCAGCAGTGGACCTGGCTGCAGGCGGAAGCCGTCGTCCCCGCCGAGCCGCCGCAGGGCCTGCGCCCCGGCACCTACCTGATCAGCCGCTGGGGAAAGGTGATCGCCATCCACCCGTCCGGCGCCTGGGACATGCCCCGCATCGAGCGCGACCTGCTCACCTGGGAAGCCCAGGATTGTTGTGATCTCAGCAAAGCCCCGTAACCCGTCGGATCCCAGTACACAGCCCGAACCAGTACCCAGTACACAGTACCCAGGCAGAGGGGTCCCCATCCCTGCCTTCCCCGGGAGAAGGCGCTTGCCTCCCCTCCCTCCGAGGGAGGGGCTGGGGGGAGGGTGACGGTTCTGCCTGGGTACTGTGTGCTGTGTACTGGTGTGTGGTTTACTTTTTGTTCAGCGCTCGAAGCTCGGCCTCCGCGCTCGCGTACTCTCGGAGCTGGGTTGAGCGGGTTTCCAGGCAGGCGTCGAAATACATCCGGGCCTGCTCTTCGTCCTCGTCCAGAAGACGCAGCGTGCCGGCGTAGAAGTTCGCCTGGCAGAGCCGCTCTTTCTGGTCCGGTTCCGCCGCCGCGAACAGCATCTCCTCGTTGGAGAGGCCGGCGACGAAGCGAAGCAGCTCCTCGATCCACGGGTCGTTGATCGACCCTCGTTCCAGGAAGAGCCCCAGGTCCCGCTCCGCCGCGGCCCGCTGGCCCATCCGCGATCGTGCGAGGCAGAAGCGGAGCTGGGCGTATCCCCGCAGCGACGGAATCTTCTCGTACGCCAGCGCGGAATCCCTCATGCAGCGTTCCCACGCGTGAAGATCGTAGTGCGCGCAGGCCCGGTCGTAGATCGCTTCTGACTCGTTCGGATTGAGTTCCCAGGCCCTGCCGAAATCCGAGACCGCCCTCCGCAAGTCCTGCAGGTCTACCCAGACGTGTCCCCGCAGGTGGTATGCGGGGCCCGAGTGCGGGTCGAGCTCGATCGCCCAGTTGAAATCCTCGAGAGCCTTGCTCAGGTCACCCTTTCGTTGCTGCTCTGCGCCCCGGAGGAAGTAGGCTCTCGAGTTCAGTTCATCGCCCGGCAGGGATGGGTCCGAGATCTCGCGCAAACGATGCAGGTCGATATCGCGGGAGCGGACCTCGGGGGGCGAGAAGTGGGTCGTGTGACAGGTTCCCAGGTACCTCAGGATGTTGACGAGCACGAGGATCCCGAAGACGCTCCCGCCGCGGCCCAATCCGCTCCAGACGCCTTGCCGCGGCGCCACCGGCAGCGTGATGACACGGGGGCGCGTCGGGGCCGGCGTCGGCGCCGGGGCGGGGACGCACCCGTAGATCGCGCACTTGCGGTCGTTGGCCGCCCAGCAATCGGGGTGATACACCGAGGCGCATTTCGGGCAGCTCGTCGACGGATCGGCGCCGACGTCCTGGAGGCAGAACGCACATCTCCTCGAAGAGGGCGGGGAGTCGCCGAAGATCTCGATGTACCCGCTGTCGCCGGACCTCGAAGCGCCCATCCGATAATTCTAGCCCACCCGCAACAAATGGGCCGCCTCCCCCATCTCTTAGGAGGCGCGGGTGGGAATACCCCTAACCCTGCTCGGGGAGGTAGCATGCAGGACCTGGTAATCCTGGGGGCGGGGGGCGGCGCTAAGAGCGTCCATTGGCTGGCGGAAAGCATCAACGAGGCCCGGCCGAGCTGGACCATCCTGGGCTTCATCGACGAGAACCCCACGCTCCACGGCAGCACGATCTGCGGCGCCCCCGTCCTCGGCGGCTTCGAGTGGTTCGCGGGCCGCCGTCCGCTCCTGATGCACAGCGTGGGCTATCCCCACGTGCGGCGCCGCTTCGCGATGCTGGCCCGCGAGCGGGGCCTCGACTTCGCCCTCGCGATCGCGCCCGAAGTCCGCTACTCCCGCTTCGTCACCTTCGGCAGCGGCAGCGTTCTCTGCACCGGGACCGTCCTGACCTCCCACATTTCGATCGGCAGCCACTGCCTGATCAACCTGAACTGCACGATCGGCCATGACACCGTGATGGAGGACTACGGCGTCCTCGCGCCGGGCGTGCACGTGAGCGGCGCCAGCCACTTGGAGGAGGGCGTCGACATCGGCGCGGGCGCGGTGATTCTTCCCGGCCGCCGGGTGGGCCGGAACTCCGTGATCGGCGCGGGCGCCGTGGTCCGGGACGACGTCCCTCCCAACTCGGTCGCCGTCGGCGTTCCCGCCCGGGTCATCCGGACCCTGGCGAACGCCGCCTGACGTTTTTCCGCATGGCGCCCCGCGGCGTGTCCGTCTAACCTTCGTGCTGCGACTGGGCCTGATTTCCTTCCTCTTCCTGATCCAGGACCCCGAGCTCGAGAGCCGCCTGCTCCCCATCGTCGACCGCGCCTGCGACCTCGACCCTGATGTCCGGGCGGAAGCGGCGGAGGACGCGGCCCGCCTCTACCGGGAGTCCGGGGAAGCGCTGGCCGGCCTCGCCCAGAAGAAGAAGGTCCCCGCGTTGATCGTGATGGCGCTCGCCGGGAAGATCGACGGCGCGGCGCTCTTCAAGAGCCCCGACAAGACCGCCCGCCGGGTCGCCTGCGACCTCCTCACGCCCACGAAGGAGCAGCTTCCCGAGCTGCTCCGGATCGTGGAAGGGAAGGACCTGGGCGCCCGCCTGGCGGCGGCGCGGGCGCTGGGCCGGATCGACGATCCGGCGCTGAGGCAGAACGTCTCGTCCGCGCTGGGCTACGGGATGCGCTGGGCGGGATCGGTCGACCTCCTGTTCAAACTGATCTCCTCGGTCTGGCGGGGGAACGTCGGCCCCCAGAGCTTCCTCGCCGGGGATCCGGAGCCCGAGCGCGCCGCCGTCGCGCTGGCCGCCCTCGCCAACGTCCCGAACCTGATCGTGACCGAAAGTTTCACCCCCTCGCTGGCGCGCGCCCTGGACAACGACCGCATCGACCGGGCCGCGCGCACGCTGCTGATCCGCTCCCTCGGGCGCCGCTCCCCGTCGTCGCTCTGCCCCCTGCTGACGCTGCGCGACCGGAAGCTGCGGGCGGAGATCGTGGACGCGCTGGACCGCTCGCTCGCGAATCCGCTCGCCGCGCCCGCCGTCTACGATGCCTGGCGCGACGCGAAGGAGCGGAAGCTCGACGACGGCAAGACGACGCCCCTGACCGTCCGCCTCGAAGGCTGGCTGAAGCGGCTCTGCGGAGAGGGCGTGACGCCCGACGCCTTCCCGGGCTGGATGTCCTCGAAGTACCGATCCCACGTCGATCAGCAGGCGGACGCGGCGATCCGGCGCGGCGTCGCCGGACTCCGGAAGGCCTACGAGCGCGAGATGGCGGATCGGAACAGTCCGGCGAATCCCATCGCCCTCAGCGCCTTCACGGTCTACGCGTTGCTGAAGTGCGATGTCGCTTCGGACGATCCGACCCTGACCAAGGCGCTGGACGTGCTGCTCGAGAGGGAACCCGAAGGGAACTACGCGGTCTCCCTGGTCACCATGGCGCTCGCCACGGCGCTGGAGAAAGGCACACCGCGCCGGGAACGGATCGAGAAGCGGCTCCTGAGGATGGCCGGGATCCTGGTGGACTCGCAGCTGAAGTCGGGCGGCTGGTCCTACGCTACCCGCAATTATCCCGAACAGTCGTTCGGCGGCTGGGTCTACGATCTGTCCAACACGCAATTCGCGATCCTGGGTCTGCGCGCCGCCGCCAACGCCGGGGCGAAGATCCCCCGAACGACCTGGGAACGCGCGCTGGCCCTGCTGGACAAGGCGCAGTTGCCGGACGGCGGCTGGTCGTACCAGGGAGGGGACGGGTCGCCCTACGACCGTATGACCGCCGCGGGCGCGACCTCGTGGATCATCTGCGCGATCTCTCTCGACGAGAAGCTCGCGCCCGAGGCCGCCGCCGAGGACGCGCGGCTTCGCGGGGCCGTCGCCTGGCTCGCCCGCTCGGCCGAATCCAAGCCGCTCGCCAGCCCGCCCGACTACTACCTCCTCTACAGCCTGGAACGGCTCTGCATGATCGCGAAGGTCCAGCGCCTGGGGACCCGCGACTGGTACGCGGACGGCGCGTCGCTCCTGATCCGCTCGCAGTCCCGCGAGGGGGTCTGGAGCGGAGGCTTCAGTCCCGCCGTCGACACCTCGATGGCCCTGCTGTTCCTGAGGAAGGCGTTCATCGCCCGGCCCGCCGTCGCCACCGAGACGGCCCGCCGGGTGAGCGAGGAGCAGGCGCGCGAGGCACACGAGCGCTCCCTCGAGACGCTCCTCCGGCCCGGCGTGAAGGAGATCCGGCCGCAGCGGGACAAGAACGGCTGGTTCCTGCTCGTGGTCGCCGAATCCGAGGACGCCGCGAAGACGTTGCGGCGCGATCTGGGCCCGGACGTCGACGGCGTCCCGATCCGGGTCACGGTCGAGTAGGCGTCAGGGCCCCGTCACGAAGCTCGCCGAGGGCGTCTGGTACGACCCCAGCCAGTTGTAAGCGGTCACCGTCCAGAAGTAGGTCTGGTTCGGCAGGAGCGTGAGCGGGCACGTCGCGTGGGGCTCGTGCAGGCTCGCGAGCGTGACGACCGGGTTGAGGACGTTGGCGTCCGTGCCTACCTTCAGCGTGTAGTAGCTCACGTTCGTCGACATCGTCCAGGCAAAGCCCGGCGTCCGGCTGACGTTGATGCCGGAGGGGGACAGCAGGGAGAACTGGCTGGGGGGCTGCAGCGGCGACACCGTGGTGAAGCGGTACGGCGAGCCGGCCGCGAGGCGGCTGGAGCCGGTGTCGTGGCCGCGAATTCTCCAGTAGTAGGTCGTCGAGTACGTCAGCGTGGCGGTCGAGAACACCGACGTGATCGTGATGCCGCTCTGCTGGAAGACGATCTTCGAGAAATCCGACGTAAGCGAGATCTCGAGGTCGTAGCTGACGGCGGCCGGCATGGCGCCCCAGGAGAACTGGGTGTTGAGCGGCTGCACCCCGTTGGCATCGTTGAGCGGGGTCATCAGCGAGAAGGGGTCCTGCGGCGCCCCCGAGTTGATCGAGGGGTCGTCCGCGGTGGTGAAGGTCAGGTTGCAGGCCGGAAGCAAGAGCGCGAGCGCGAGCAGAGTTGCGGCGCGCCGGGCGGATGTCATCTGGGTCTCCCCGATCCCTACAAGGTACAACACCCGTACGCGCCGTACCCTAAAAGAATCCCGCGCTACTTGCGGCGCAAATAGACGTAGTACGCGCCGCAGAGGGCCTTGCCCTCCGCGTCGAGGAACCACGTCTGAAGCTGCGCGGGCCCGGTCTTGAGGGGCACGGAGAAGACGACGGAGACGTCGTTCGGGGAGACGGGACGGACGTCGTCGACCTCGGCGATGCGGATCCGCGCCTTCGCGATCGGCAGGGCCTTGCCAGCCGGGAGGACGGCGTCGGCCGCCTGGTAGGCGGGGACCCCGCTGGCGATTGCCGCGTTCGCTTCCGCCGGCCAGCGGCGGAGCTCGATCTCGTAATTCCCGTCGCGCTCGACCTGCAGATTCCACGGACCGCTCTTCGGGTCCCCGGCGAGGACCTGTTTCCCCTGGTCCAGGAACACGTCCTGCCAGTCGCAGGGCGACAGGTGACTCGTCCGTTCCGCGTCGGCCCCGACGCTGATCTTGCCGAACTCGTTGACCCGGGGCCCGACCCGCGACCACCAGGCTTCGTAATGGGCGTTCATCTTTGCGACGACGTCGGGATGCTGCTCGAGGACGTTCGTCTTCTGGGCGGGATCGCTCCGGAGATCGTAGAGCTCCTTCCCCTGGATGAGGCGCCAGCGCTGCCAGAGTACCGCGCCGTCTCCCTTGGCCGGCTCCGGCCGGTCCATGCGGCTGAACTGGGTCACCAGCATCCGGTCCTGGAGCCGCTCGACCTCGCCGCGCAGGAGCTTCGCGAGGCTCGTGCCGTCGAACGTTGCGTCCTTCGGCGCGGCGAGGCCGCAGAGATCGAGCAGCGTGGGCAGCAGGTCCTGGCACTGGGTGAGCTCGGCGACGTCCCCGGGCGCGCGGAGGCGGCCGCCGGGCCAGCGGAGGAAGCAGGGGACCCGGTGGCCTCCCTCGTAGAGCTCGATTTTCTTTCCGCGCATGCCGGCGTTGTAGACCGGAACGCCCACCGTGCCGCCGTTGTCGGTCATGAAGATCAGAATGGTGTTGTCGCGGAGGCCGTTCTTCGCGAGGAACTCGTCCAGCGCCGCCATGTTCTCGTCGATGTTGGCGATCATGCCGAAGAAGCTGGCGATGTTGCGCGGCTGACTCTTATAGGGCTCGCGGTACTTCTCGGGAACCCAGAGCGGACCGTGGGGCGCGTTGAGGGGCAGGTACGTGAAGAACGGCTGGCCGCGCTCGGCGCAGCCCTTCATCCACGCCTTCGCCTCGCGGAAGAAGACGTCCGTGCAGTAGCCCTTGTACGCCTGCCACTCGCCGTTGTGGCGGTAGTGATCGTCGAAGTAGTCGTTCTCCCAGTAGTCGGCGGCCGAGGAGATGTGCGACGAGGGGAAGTAGACGGCTTCCTGGAAGCCGCGGTCGTGCGGCCGATACGGGTAGTTCTCCCCGAGATGCCACTTGCCGAACTGGCCGGTGCGGTAGCCGCCGGCGGCGAAGAGGTCGGCCATCGTCGGGATGCCGCGGCGGAGCAGCGTGCGGCCGCTCGAGACGTTCATGGCGCCGTTCGCCAGGGCGTCGCGTCCCGTGAGGATCTGGCCCCGCGTTGGCGTGCACATGGGGGCGACGTGGAAGTCCGTGAGCCGGATGCTTTCGTCGTGCAGCCGGTCGAGCGCCGGCGTCTTGAGCACCGGGTTGCCGTGGCAGGAGAGGTCCCCGTAGCCCTGGTCGTCGGTCAGGACGAGGATGACGTTCGGGGGACGCGCCGCGGGACGGGATTCCGTCGACGCGCACGAGAGCGTCAGCGCCAGGGCGGCGGCCAGGAAGAGCTTTGGATTCATCCCTACTGAACCCCGGCCGCCGGGGTCCGGTTTCGGGCGATCGGGCTGCTAGGGTTGCTTCTTGGCCTCCTGCCAGGCCAGCTTGACCTCCTCGAAGAGGCCGGCGGCTTCTGCTTCGCGCTTCAGGTACACCCCATCGATCCTGCCGGCGTTCATGCGCAGGAGTTCCACGAGAACCGCCCGATCCGCGCCGAGCAGGATCAGGTCTTCGGGGGTCGCGATCAGCATTTGAACGGACAGGATATCTCCGTGCTCCGCACGCGTGATGACCTGGTTATGGAAGGGGGTGGAGGCCTCGATGATGGTGACGTCCGCTGTAGCTCCGAGATTCGCATCGGGGTATCGCAGATGCAAGGGGTGGTCCGGCGACTGCTGGAGGCCCTCTCCCCGGGCGGCACTGAGGAGAAAATCCCGCTGTTTCGAATTCGAAGAGACCAGCACCTCGAGGCCGGGCACCGCTCGCTTCGAGCCGCGCGCCTGCTGAGCGATCGCGCCGATCGCGACGGCCCTGTGGCCGATCCCCCCAACGGCGGCGTTCAGCTTTCGGAGCGCTCGGGACATCACGGGGACGCCGTTCTCCATCGGCATTGATCATACCGCATGGATGCCGCCGACGAAGATTCGGCCGATCGGGCCGGCCCTCGCGGGAGAGCCGGCCCGATCCCGGAACCTACTTCTGCTCGGGGGACTGCACCTTGATCGTCTGCTTCTTGCCGTGGCGCAGCAGCTCGACGTCGAACTCCTTCTTCTTCAGGGCCTCCTGGACGACCGGGCGGACGCTATCCGCGCCGGCGACGTCCTTGCCGTCGACCTTGAGGAGCACGTCATGCTTCTTGAGGCCGGCCTTCTCGGCCGGGCTGCCGACCTCGACGTCTTCGACGAGGGCGCCGCGCCCCGCGTCCAGGCCGAGCTGCTCGGCCAGCGCCTCGCTCAGCGGGGCCAGCATGACGCCGAGGCGGGGGCCGCTCCTGGCGCCGTGCTCCGCGCGGGCTTCCGCCTTGGCGCCGAGGGAATCTTCGAGCAGCTTCTTCAGGTCGGGACACTGCCCGCCGAACTGCTTCTGCATTTCCTCCAGCTTCTTGGAGAGGTCCTCGTGCCCGCGGAACGTCCAGGCGTGGACGCCGCCGCGCCCGATGCCGTACTTACGGACCAGCTCCGGGTACTGGCGGTTGAACTCCTCCATGGAGTCCGCCTTGTAGGTCTTCTCCTTCCCGTCCTCCTGGACGGTCATCTCGACGTGGCCGTCTCCGGTCACGCGAAGCGAGAAGGCGCGCACGCTCTCCTTCTTGGGCTCCGGGGAATCCTGGGCGCGGAGCAACGCGGCCTGGCTCGCCAGGAGGGCCGCGACCGAAGCAACTGCAACGAGGCGCATCATGGCAGGGGATCTCCTTTCACCGGGGGTTCCGGTTTTGACCTCGACCTACAGGTTCACTCGGAGCGCGCGGGGAAGGCGTCTGCCGGCTTGACCTTCCGTCGATCGCGCTCCGGATCGTTGGTAGCAGGAGGGAGTGAAAAGTTCGGAAAGAAAATCGCGGGGAGGCGAAATCAGGGCGTCACCGATTGATGAGGTCAAAGCCACAAAGTTCCTTCGGTGGCCAGTCAACTTGGCCCACTCCGTACCCCCGCAAGCCGGATCGACGAGTCCCGGCTTGTTTCAGTGCCGCGTCCGTGATCCGGGGGCCATCCGAGCCGGATTCCTTCAGAGCCGGGCGCTTTGCGGAGCAGACTGGACACGCAAACCCCGTTCGAAGCTCCTCGTCGCAGAATCTGCAGCGGGACTGCCCGTCGTCCGGCAGGACCTGCGGCGTGGTGAGTTGGGCCGTCTCGGAAGCCTCGGGCAGCGGCACGACAGCGTCGCGAATGATGAATTGCGGGGACCACTGGCCGGAAGGCCCCTCTCGTAAGGAGAGGCTGTAGTACATGTCTCCGGACATGTCTCCAAGAGCGCTCCCGCCGGAACTCTTGATCGTTGCGAGCCCGGCTCCCAGGAGCAGGATTGCGTGAAGGGCGGCGGAAACGACCCATCCGAAGACCCGGTCCTTGCCCATGACCCTTTCAACGGACCTGCGGATGGAAGGTTCGGCGATTGCGGTCCCGCGATCCCTCTAGGGAATCGCGAGAATGGCCCGCGCGAAGCGATCCGCCGCGCCCTTCGAGAACTTGAAAAACAACGAGGGCTCCGTCGCTTCGAACTCGAGGAGCAGCGGTCCTTCAGGGCCCGGCACGAGGTCGATTCGGGCGTAGAGCAGCGGGTTCGGCGCGAGGGACACGATGCGGTCGGCCACCTCGCGTTCGGCCGGTGTCGGGTCGCGCGGCCGGATGTCCTCTTTGAAGTACAACCCCTCGACGAGCTCCATGTCCGACTTGAGCATCGGCCCTTTGCGGATCGCGTGGCTGAATTGGCCCGCGAAGTAGATCATCGCCGTTTCGCCCCCTTCGTCGACCGCCCGCATGTAGGGCTGCACCATGACGGTGCGGCGCTGATCCTGCAGCTTCCGGACGTGGGCGCGCGCGGCCTCGGCATCGCGGGGAGAATACCGCGCGGTGTCGATCGATCCGGCCGAGACGGCCGGCTTGACGACGAAGTCTCCGTTGGAAGGAAGAACGATCGGGTCCGACGCGTCGATGAAGGTCGTGGGGACGACGGACGGACCCAGCTCCTTGAGGTAGCGCTTGTCCGTATTCCAGCGGAGGATATCGGGCGGATTGGCGAGGCGGGTCACGGCGGCGACGCGCGCGGCCCACGACAGAAATTCGTCCCGCCGGGTGACGTAGTTCCAGGTCGATCGCACGACGGCCAGGGAGAACGATTTCCAGTCGACGGCTGGATCGTCCCAGGCCGCAATGACGGGCTCCACTCCCCGCGCGCGGAGGGCGCTCTCCAGCGGAGGCAGGTCCTCGTCGAGGTGGCGCGATTCCAGCGCCGTCACCAGGGCAACGGTTTTCATGGCCGAGGATTCTACCGGTTCCGGAGCGGTTGTAGTATAGGCGAACGCCGATGAGAACCGCACTCTGCCTGTCCGTCCTGTTCGGTGCCGGCCTCCTCGCTCCCGCGGAGCCCCCGCGCCGCGAGGGCTTCACGATCGTCACCAAGGAATGCGGACTGGAGGCCGTGGTCGACGAGCAGTACAAGAGTCATCCCGAGTGGTGGTTGAGCGGGCTCCACCTCGTGGACCTCGACGGCGACGGCCATCTCGATTTCTTCATGAGCGCTCACGGAGGCGGCGGCGCGCTGGCCGCGCTCAACGACGGCGCCGGCAAGTTCGTCCGCGCCCCCGGGTCCTATCCCGCCACGGAGATCCACCTGCCCTGCGACATCAACGAGGACGGCAAGGTCGATCTCGCCATGACCTATCAGGACGGCGGGGGCCAATGGTGGCTCAACCAGTCGAAACCGGGCGCGCTCGACTTCAAGGCGACGGACCTGCTTCGTGGGGGAAACACGGACCGCATCAACGTGCTCCTCGACATCAACCGCGACGGCAAGAACGACTGGATCCGGAGCCAGGGGCCTGGACTCGTCTTCGATATCGGCGACGGCGGGGGGCGCTTCGCGTCCGGCGAGCTCGCCCTTCGGATCGGCGACGACTATAAGTTCGAGTATTCGGTCGTCCCCGCCGACATCAACGGCGACGGGGAGATCGATCTGCTCGTGGAATGGGGGCGCTACAAGTTCGCCCAGGGCAAGAGCCGGATCTATCGCAACGACGGCAAGCTGCAGTTCACGGACGTCACGCGCGAGGCGGGCCTGACGGAGGACGGAACCTCGATCAAAGGGGTGGGCGATTTCAACCACGACGGCCATATCGATCTTGTGGTCCTCGAAAAGAACAGGCTCGAGATCTACATGAACGACGGCACGGGCAAGTTCGTGAAGAAGGAAGGCGCGATCCAGGGACTCAAGGGAACCGCGGCGTACGCCTCGTGGGGAATCGCGGTGTTCACGGACTTCGACAACGACGGCATCGGCGACCTTCTCGTCAACGGCAAGCACTTCCTCAAGCTGCTTCGCGGGCTCGGCGACGGCCGCTTCGAGGTGATGAACGGGGCGTGGGGGATCTCCGACTACTCGGCGTGCAGCGTCGACGACGGCCTCTGCTTCGGCGACATCGACAATGACGGACGGCTCGACATCATCGGCTACCGTCCCGGCGAGAAGCAGCGTCGCTTCGATGTCTACCACAACGACCTGCCGCGCCGCCATTGGCTGAGAGTCCGGCCGCTCGGCCGTCCCGGCAACCGCGCGGCGGCCGGCGCGAAGATCCGGCTCTTCGCGCCTGGCAGCGACCAGCTTCTGGCGTACGAGGAGGTCGCGATCTACGGACGCCAGGAGGCCCACAGCTACTACTCGCCGTCGCAGACCGAGCGACACTTTGGATTGGGCGACCGCGAGCGGGTCGACGTCAGCGTGGAATTCTACCCCTCCCGGAAGGTCGTCTGGACCCGCGGCGCGGAGGCCGACCGCGCGATCACGGTTCGCGAGGACTAAGCTCAGACTACGGGTTGCGGACCGAGAACAGCCGCTCGATCCGGCTCGTGTTCCCCTGGCGGTCCTTCACCTCGATCGAGAGGCGGCCCGACGGCAGCGACTCGATCGGCTTCGAGAGCTTCAGCTCCCAGACGCCCTTCGCGACCTCCGAGAATTTCGACGCCAGGTTCGTCCCGGGCGCCGCGCCGTCGATCGCGAAGTCGGCCGTGACCTTGAAGCTCGCCGCATCGAGCCCGCTCTCGTAGTCGTGCATCCCCAGGCGGATCCGGCCGAGCGCGGGGTTCGATCCCGGCAGCGGCTTCGTGAGCGTCAGGACCGGGCGATTGTCGTCGCACATCCACCCGTAGCCCCGCGCCTCCGGGTTCTTGGCGTCGTAATCGAGATCGATCGGGCAGCCGAGATCGATCCAGCGCGCCACCGTGCGACGGTCCTCGTCGCTGAGCGGCTCGACCTTGATCGTGCGACCGTCCGGCGCCTTGTAGGTGCCCGCGATGGCATCGGCAGGCGGCATTGCCTCGCCGCGGTAGTCGAGATCCCAGCGGGAGCGGAACTTCGCGAGATCAACCGGCTGGCCCTTCAGGGCGAGGACGCCCGAGCCCGGCTCCGTCTCGGACGGGTGGTCGTCGTTCGAGAAGCCGTCCAGACGCCGGCCGAAGATCTTCCAGGCCAGCAGGCTGCGCCGCGCCTGCAGCTTGCGGACGTAGCGCGACGCGTTCGGGTAGCCCCAGCTGTCGTAGCCGACCGGCTTGATCCCGAATTTCGCCTTCTCGTCCATCGCCAGGCGGACGTAGGTGCCGGGGAACTTGCCGTGGTTCTCGATCGGCAGGAGCTCGTCGTCGGCGTCGAGCACGAGGTTGCCGGCGGGCTTCTCCGACGCCTTCGTGTGGCAGACGGCGCAGCTGCGCTTCAGGATCGGCTGGATGTCGCGGAAGTACTCCACCGTGACGGCGCCCTTGGCCGTGCGGATGCCCGTCTCGTCCTTCGCGTCCCAGACCTTGCCGGACTCGTCCTTCGCCTTGGACGTGACGAGCGGCGTCTCCGAGACCAGGTCCCACACCTTGTAGTCGGGCTTCGCGGCCGCCGTCTCCTCGAAGAGCGTGGGCTTCTGGCTGTGGGCGTGGCAGCCGCCGCAGTTCACCCGGATCTCACCGGGCCGCACCTGGTGCCAGGTCTGCGACATGTTGAGCACGAGACCGTTGCGGTCGATCGTCTGGAACGTAAACGCCGTGTCGGCGGGGATCCGCGCGAGGAAGCTCGTGTCGGGGTTCTGGTCCGGATCGCTCGGCTCCTTGCCGCCCTGGAACTTCCGCACCGGGATTTCGCCCAGGATGCGCAGCCGCTCGGACGCGTGGTTGTAGAAGCGACGGCCGTTCTTCGGCCCCTCGCGGCGGTCCGACGTGGGCTCCATGACCAGCAAGCGCAGCGCGTGGATCTCGTCGTTCCCGTAGAGGCCTGCGTCGCCGCCCTGGTTGTGCCAGTTGATGGGCATCCCGTTCCCGTGGCTGGTGAAGGGGTCGAGGCCGCGCCACGGGTCGTTCCCGCCCGCGTAGGTCGACGTCACCTTCCCCTCGGGGACGACCCCGTTGGGGTAGCTCTCGCGCTTGTAGAGGCTCGACGAGCCCACGAGGCCGAAGGGCGTCCCCTCGGGGAGCTGCGGCGAGAGCTTGCCGTCGTTGGCGAGCGGCTCGATCGTCTTCGGCTCCTTGATGCCGTAGACGCGCTCGTAGGGCACGACCGCCCGGGGCCAGCACTCGTTGTACTGCGGGTCGTTCTTGATGAGCCGCATGTCCGAGGGCTGCTGCACGGGCTTGCCGCCCTTGACCAGGTAGATGCCGCCGTCGAGCTGGGGCAGGTACTTGTACTGGTGGTTCACCGGGCCGGGCGAGTAGATCGTGAGGAGGTTGTTGTCCGGCGCGCCCGACGGATGCGTGAACTTGCCGACGCGCGGCGACTTCTTGTCGCCGATGACCGAGGTGTCGGCCTCGCCCTCCTGGTTGAGGGAGAAGGGCGTGAAGGAGATCGAGTTCGTGGGCATGAAGGGCATGCGGTACCACTTGCCCTTGCCGTTGTCGAAGCGGCCGAAGCGCCACGGCCCGTTCCTCGAGTCGTTCATGTAGCCGGGTCCGAACGCGGGGTAGCCGTCGGGCAGAGACGCGGGGATCTGGATGTAGGCGCCGAAGCCGCTGTTGTTCTGGTTGTAGTACTCCTCGACGATGATCGACCCGTCCGAGAGCTGCGTCTGGAAGTGGAAGCCGTTCGACGCGCCGCCCGGGTCGAAGGCGCTGACGAGCGGGCCCCAGTTCGTGCCGTCGGGGTGGATCGTCCAGATGCCCCAGGAGATCTCGCTGCGGATCCCCTGCGACTCCAGCGAGCTGAACATGATTCGCCCGTCACGGAGCACGACCGGGTGCAGGGCGCCGGCGATGTTCAGGTGGCCGATCTTGTGAAGGTTCGCCGGCGCGGGGTCGTCGGCGGCGACGCTCTCGTCGTGGTCGTCCATGACGAAGAGCTGCAGCGCGATCGCGGGGTAGCCCTTGGAGGGGCGGAAGCCCTCGCGGTTGCTCGTGAACGCGAGCTTGCCGCCCGGCAGGGGGCAGGGGCCCATGTTGAACACGCCGTAAGGGATCGAGGTCTTCTCGCCTTCCTTGCGCGACGCGTTGCGATAGTCGCTCGCCCAATTCGCCGCGCCCGTATTGGGGGTGAACACCTGGTTCGTGAGGCGCACGAGCTTCCGGCTCTTGAGGTGGAGCTTGTAGAGATCGGCGCCGTCGGCCGGCGGCGACCATTGGTTGGCCTTCTGCAGGTTGTAGAGGCGGGAGAAGTACACCCACTGGGCGTCGAATGAAAGGATCGGGTCCGTGATGGATCCGGAGCCGCCTTCGGCGAGCAGCTCTTCCGTGCCGTCGGGATGGAGCAGCATCAGGTCCGCGCCGGGCTCCATCGTCACGGGCTGCGAGAAGTCCGTGTAGAAGCGCTTGTGGATCTCGTCGCCTGCGCGGCGGGCCCGGACGTAGACGATGTCGTAGTCGTATTTCACCGAGGGGTCCGTCGCGATCGCGGGGACGACGACGTTGATGGGGTCGACGTAGAGCCGTTCCTTTTTGTCGGGCGCGCGGTCCTGCGTCAGGATCGCGTGCTCCCCGGGGTAGAGGCGCGCGCTGCCCAGCGCGTTGCGCACCTCGACGCAGCCCTCCTCGACCCTCACGACGAGCGCGCCCTGGTCGACCGTGGCGGAGAACTTCGTCCCGTGGACGACGATGCGGCCGTGCGCGGTCGACACCTCGAACGACTTGCCCGGCGCCTTCTTCGTCACCTCGAAGGTGGCCTGGCCCTGGGGCATCTCGACCTGCAGGCCCTCGGGCTTCGGCAGGACGACCAGCTCGGTATTCTCCGCGACCCGGACGACGCTGCGGTCGACGAGTTCGAGGGCGGCCTTCTCGCCGTCGCCGGTGACGACGCGGTTGCCTTCGGCGAGGGCCGAGCCCGAGACGACCTTGAGCGGTCCGGCGGGAGCGCTCGCGACCCAGACGACCCCGAGCCCGATCAGGAGGGCGGCCGCCGCGGCGACCCGAAAGGTCCAGGACGACGACGGACGTGGCACCCCCCGGACGCGCGCGAGCGTCCGTTCCAGCGACGCGTCGCGCCCCGCCTCGTCGCGGAGCGCCTCGCGGAGCAGGCCGTCGACCGACCGCTCTTCGGCGTGGCGTTCGACGCTGAGGTTCGACTCCAGGTCGTCCATGCTCATCATCCTCCGAGGAAGGCCAGGCGCCGGCGGATGCACTCCGCGAGGCTTTCGCGCGCCCGCTGGAGGCGCTTGCGCACGACGACCTCGCTGATGTTCAGCCGGCCCGCGATGGCCGTGCAGGAATCTTCATTGCGGTAGAAGAGGTCCAGGGTCTCGCCGAGGTGGGGCGGCAGCTTCCGCACGCAGTCGCGGACGGCGGCGGCCGCGTCCTCCCGGCCCTCCTCGGCGGCGCGGTCCCAGGCCTGGTGCTGCTGCTCAATCCCGTCCAGCACGGCGGCGTCGAGCTGCTCGGCCCGGTGGGCGCGGGTCCACTCCAGGTACTTGAAACGGACGATGCCGCGCACCCAGGCGCCGAAGTCGCGGGAGGCGTCGAACTTCGCCAGGTCGCGGTGCGCGATCAGGAGGGCGTCCTGGACGAGGTCCTCGGCGGCGTCGAGCTTGCGGGTGAGGGCGAGGGCGTAGGCGAGGAGCCGCCGGTGATGGAGGCGCACGTGGGCCTCGAAACCCCCGGCATCCATACGCGGCTGTCCGACGATCGCGCCGTGGAGCGCCATTCAAACCCCCTTTCTAAATTGAGGGAGGGGGCCTGAATGTGACAGTCAAATGGGATTGGAGGGGAGGGGGGGTCAGCGTTGCAGCGGGCACTCGACGCGGGCCGCCGCGCAGAGGACGGCCGTGTCGGCGTAGAGGCGACCCCGCACCAGGTGGCCCTGGTGGACCGTCCAGACGTGGACGAAGGTCGTATCGACCGGGATGCCCGTCGATACGGCGCGCCCCTTCATGCGGCCCAGCACGACGACATCTTCGCCGGCTTCCAGGATCTCGGTGACGGGCAGGTCCACATCGAACATTCCGTAGAACACGTAGAGGAAGTCTTCGGTGTAGGCCTTCAGTCCGCGGAAAATGCCGCCGCCGCCAGGGAAGCCTTGGGGCAGTTCGACTTCGACGTGGGGATCCAGAATCTCCATCAGCTCCGCGCGTCGGCCGGGCGCCAGGGAGTTGTAGAAGTCGCGGACGGTCTGGACCGGGGTCAGATTCATGGGTCTCTATGGGGTTGAGCCCCGACGCCCCGGAATGGTTCGACTGGAACACTACTTCGGCGGCAGGTAGAGGACGCCGAGCGCGGGGCGCTTGACGACGTCCTTCGCCTCCCTCGAATGGATCCGCATGTAGTCCTGCGAATCCCCGTGCAGGAAGAAGCCGTGGTTGGGGTGCTCGGGATTCATCCAGTAGCGGACCGCCTCCGTGAAATCCCATTCGCTCAGCGGCCCGCCCGAGCGTCCCTGGGCCAGATAGATCGGGTAGAAATCGGGATCCTTGCCGTAGTAGGTCCCGTTCACCGCCTTCCAGAGCTTTCCGGGGGCGTACTCGTAGCCGTTGGCGCCGTCCTCGTCCCAGGGGCGGTTGCAGGGCTCGACGACCCACCAACTGGGCTTCTTGGGCCTGCCCTCGCTGCGCGTCAGCCAGAGCCGCGCCGCCAGAATGGTCGAGCCGGCCGGGATGGGGGCGAGGTCGACCTTCATGAGGATGCTGCGGTGGCGCATGAAGGCCTCGAGGGTCTCCTTCGTGCCGAACGATCCCGTGCGCCAGTCGTTCGGACCGTCGGGGCCGTGGCTGCTGATGTGGGTGTCCTTCCAGCCCGCGTAGCCGTTCTCGCCGTCCCGGAAAACGACGGACACGGCGTTCGGGTGCTGCTTGCGGAGCTCCTCGGCGAGCGCCTTGAAGCGCGCCTGGGCCTGCTCGATCGTGTCTTCCGGCTGCTCCTTCCAGCCCTCCCGCAGCGGCTTCCCCAGCTCGATGACGTCCGCCACCGTCTGATCGCTCCCGGCGATGCGGAAGCGGGTCATGGACTTCGCGGCTTCGTAGTCCCGCATCTTGGCCGTGGAGAAGCCGTCGCAGGAGAAGGGGGAGAAGTACCCGATGTTGTGGGGCTCGGGCCGGTCGCTGCAGACGCGGACGCGGTCAACGCTGATGGCCAGGCCGTTCTCGGGCTTGTACGCATAAATTGCGAAGCGGACGACGTTCCCCAACTTGGAATTCAGTGGGTAGCTCCGGTCGTGGAGCAGGACGCTGACCTCGTTGCGGCCGGGCTCCAGGATCGCCGTCTTGTCCCAGCAGGCCCTTCCGTCGAACGCCTTGATCATTTCCGGCTCGAGGCTGCGGGCCTGCAGCGCACGGAATCCGATGAGGCAGGCGCGGTCGACCGTGACGTCCGCCCGGAGAGTCTGGAACTCCTTCCAGTCGCCGGGGACGATGATCCGGTCGCAGGCGACGGCGGGCCAGAAGCCGCCCTTGAACGTGATCTTCAAGCTCTGCTTGCCCGAGGTGGCGTGCTCCGCGGACAACTCGATGGAAGGGTCGGGCGAGTCGGTCTTCACCTCTGGGAGCTTTATCGGGATCCAGCGGGAGGCCTCGTCGGCGTCCTCGAAGTCGAAGAGCATGGTTTCGGAGCGGGAAGGGCCGCCGAGAAAGGCGAGCAGGGCCAGCGCCGTCGTGATCTTTATCATCTAAAGGGGGGTGCCCGCTCGTGCCGTCCTCGGTGCTAGAATGAATCGATGATTCACCTCATCCTGCTCTGCGCCGCCCTCGGGGACATCACCGAGATCGGGGCTCATCAGAGTCCGGGCAAGCCCATGCTGTACTTCGAGGAGGGGCGGCCGGGGGAGGAGATTCTCGCGAAAAAGAACGGAGACAAGATCGTCCTCCATGTTCGGGTCAATTGTCCGCGCGACGGGGTTGAGAAGTACACCGAGGAGACGGCGGACCTGACGCCGACAGAGTGGAAATCCCTTCTCGAGGTCGTTGAGAAGGAGAAACTGCTGGAGTGGAAGCCTGATTTTACCGGCGGCCAGGTCGCCGATTGGGGGACGACCGGGTTCCGGATCACATCGGACAAGGAGTACGCCCAGAAATGGTGGAAGCCGGTGAAGAACGGCAAGGAACCCGCCGTGCTGGCGAAGCGTCTCGCGGCCCTGGCTCAGGAGAAGGTCAAAGGGCTGAAGCTGCACTACCTGAAGCCCTGAACCCCGGGGAACGGCCTACTTCTTCAGCTCCCGGATCGACAGGTTCTTCCAGCGCGCCTCGAAGGGGCCCGTGCCCTTCTTGATGCCGTGTACCTGGAGGCCGATGAAGCCGGACGTCATGCCGGTCTTCTCGTCGACCGTCGTCGTCACCGGCACGTCATTGATCCAGGTCTTGATGGTCTTTCCTTCCGCCAGCACCCGGTATTTGTTCCATTCGCCCTTCTTGAAGGCCGCGCGGGCCCCGGGATCCTTCCGCTCGTCGGTGATCCATCCGGTCTTGAGGCCCTCGCCATAGATGAAGCCCGCGTCGCCGTTGACGGCGATCTCGACCTGCGGCCCGTGGACGCGGCCGTTGTCAAAATCCGGCTTGCTGGCGGAGCGGATCTGGACGCCCGAGTTGAGCTCGTCGTCGACCTTGACCTCGAACTTGAGCTCGAAGTCGCCGTAGCTCTTCTTGGTGCAGAGGAACGAGTTGGGGCTGCCTTCCGTGGTCTTGCCGACGACGCAGCCGTCCTCCACGCGATACGTGGCGGTCCCGTTCTTCTGCTCCCAGCCGTCGAGGCTCTTGCCATCGAAGAGGGAAACCCAGCCGTCATCCTGGGCAACGGCCAGAAGCGCGATCGCCGCCATCAGCGTCTTCATGAAGGTCCTCTCTATTTCAGGTCCGAGGGCTTTACGCCCTTCTTCAACCCTTTCCCGCCCACCGGTCCCGGATCGTAGGGTCCTACGAGCTCGACGCTCCTCTTGGGATCAATCTGCGACTCCATCCCCAGCCCCCAATAACAGGCGTTGGCGATGAGGCGGCGGAACTCCTCTACCTTGAACGCGTCGCCGTGGCCCATCGTGGAGGTGAAGATGCGCGCGGCCTTCCCGCCGGCACCGGTGTAGCTCTTCGTCCAGGCGATCGGGATCGCCTTCTTGTCGGTATGGGGTTTGTCCTCGGGCTTCCAGCCGACGAGCGGCTGGCCCAGGAGGATCGGCGTGCAGTCGCCCTGCAGGGTGCTGATGCCGTAGACGTCGTCGGGGATCCAGAAGTTCTTCGGGATGCCGTTCAGGATCGGATGCTCGGCGGCGGCGTCGCAGCGCGTGCTCTCGACGAGATTCTTCGCGTAGTGATTGACCCAGGTCTCGCCGAGGACCAGGCGGCCCCAGCCGCCCTGGGGGTCCTTGCTCGCGGAGTCGTACCTGGCGTACGGGCTGTCCGTCCGCTTGGCGTAGCGGAACGCGTGGGTGGCGTTGCGGATCCCCACGATCGGCTTGCCGGACTCGGTGTAGTCGATGATCCGTTTCATCTGGTCGTCGGGCAGCTCCCGCCAGCGGAGGAAGGCGACCAGGAGGTCGGCGGAATCCAGCGCCTCCAGCCCGGGGATGTTGTCCTTCACATTCGGATTGATCGTGCCGTCCTTGGGGTCGATGGCGAAGAGCACGGTGCATTTGAAGCCGTGGTACTTCGAGAGGATGCGCGCCATCGCGGGCATCGATTCTTCGGAGCGGTAGGACTCCTCGGCGGCGATGAAGACGATGTGCTTGCCCTTGCCGGGTCCGTCGCCGCCCGGGTACACGAGCCCGGCGTCTTGCAGGGACGCAAGCAGGACCAGAAGAGCAGTGGCCATAGGGGTTTCTCCGTCAGTCCTTTGTTCTACGTCGGATCACCCACACGAGTTCTGCGAGGGGCTCTCTCAACTCCGGCTCGATGCGATCGCCGCCGACCCGGAGGGGAAGTCCGAGGTCCATCGGCAGTCCGGCGTCGGAGGCGGACGACGGGAAGCGACCGGTCTGCATCTGGGCCCGGGCGAAGGCGAGGGCGAGCCGGAAGAGATCCAGGCGGAGGATCGTCTCCTGCTCGTGAGTGAGCTCCCGCCAGTCGGGAAAGAGGCTGCGGACGCTGTCGAAGCGGGATTGCGATCGGACGGCCTCGGCCCGCTCGCCGAACGTTCCGGAAGGACTCCAGGACAACGACTCCATCTGCCGGACGCCGTCGTCGACATTGTTCAGAATCCGTGCCGCGAAGACGTTCCGGGAGTAGAGGTCTCGCCATCCGGCCGTGTCGAGCAGTGGAATCGGAGATACCCCCGGGTCGTCGCTGAGCACGTAAATGTCATTGCGAAGGAGGCGCTTCGCGTTCTGAGCCGCGCAAAGCCGGAGACGGAGTCGGAAGGGAGGTCGATTCGCGCGCAGTCGGTCGATGCGTCGCTCGGCCTCCAGCAGCTCCGCCGCCGTCAGCTGATGGCCTGACAGGACGAGCTGCGTCAGGTCGCAAAGCCAGCGCTCGACGGTCTGCATCGCAGTCCAGGTGCCCTCCTGGCCGGTCCACGCGGCCATCTGGGCGACGGAGACGGCGGCGATGGACAACTCGAGCACCTCGACGTCCCGACCGTCCTTCTGGGCCTGGTAGGCTTTGGCCCAAAATGCCCGCGATGCTTGGTCGACCTTTCGTGCAAGGTCCGCTTCGGCCGGACCCGACCATTCCCAAGAGGATCGTCGCAGCGCCCGACGGCAGTGCTCCAATGCCTGGTCCCGAAACGGGTCCTGGAGAGGGTCGGCATCACGGACTTCCTTCAGCGCGGGCCGAAGCAGCTCCCATCCGTTTCCCGGCTCCGGGGATCCGAGGACGGGCGGAACACTCCACGAGCGCTGGGGAACGTCCTCGAGCAGGGCGTTGATCTCGATCTCGCGCCGGCTCAGGGCGCGGCCCACTTGGAGCTGCAGCCAGGCGAGGTAGAGGGCAGGGAGCGCAAGGATCGCGACGATCACGCCTAGGACAAGGGTGGTCCTTCGGCGTCGGGTCATGCTACTGACCGTGTCGCAGCACCCGGCCCGCGCGGGCGCCCGTGTGCCGGCCATGATCGACCGTCACCTCGCCATTCACCACGACCACCTCGATTCCCTCCGGATATTGGAACGGCTCCAGGAAGGTCGATTTGTCGCTCACCCGTGCGGCATCAAAAAGGACGAGGTCCGCGAAGGCCCCGACCTTGATCAGGCCGCGGTCGCGCAGGCCGATCTTGGCGGCGCTCAGCGACGTCATCTTCCGCACGGCCTCTTCGAGCGTCAGCAGCTTCTTCTCGCGGGCGTAGACGCCGAGCACCCGGGGGAAGGTGCCGAAGCTGCGGGGGTGCGGCCAGCCGCGGCGCAGCGGGCCCTCGATGGCGTGGGCCAGGCCGTCGGAGCCGATCGAGCACCACGGCTGCGAGAGCGCCAGGTTCATGTCCTCTTCGGTGTGGTGCGCGTAGATCGTCGGGATCGAGCCGTTCTCCTCGAGGAGGAAGTCGAAGAGGCCCTCGATCGGATCCGACGTCGCGTTCCGCTGGGCCAGGATCTTGTCCATCGTCTGGCCTTCGAAGGCCCGGTTCTTCGGGCTCAGGTGGCCGTTGACGAGCATGCGGGCCCAGTCGCCGCCCACCGCGGTGTAGTGGTCGTACCAGCCGGGCAGTCCGTCGCGGATGTCCTTCTTCATGCGCTCGCGGTCCACCGGGGTGCGCAGCCGCGCCAGCATCTTCTCCAGGCTGCCCTCGTGGGCCCAGGGCGGGAGGATCGTGGCGAGGTTGTTGTTGCCGCGCGTGTAGGGGTAGATGTTCGACTGCACGTTCACGCCGCGGCGGCGCGCGTCCTCGATGAGCGCGACCACGTCCTTCATCCGGCCCCAGAACTTCTGGTCGGCGATCTTGATGTGGATGATGTCGACCGGCACGCCCGCGCGCTCGCCGATCGAGATCGCCTCCTTCACGGCGTCGAGGACCTGCACCCCTTCGTTGCGGATGTGGGACGAGTAGATGCCGCCGTGCCGCTTCACCTCGCCGCAGAGCTCGACGAGGTCGTCGGTCGTCGCGAGGTAGCCCGGCCCCGAGGCGAGCATGCACGACATGCCGCAGGCGCCGTCCTTCATGGCCTCGGCGACCAGCTCCTTCATCTCGACGATCTGCTCCTTCGTGGGCCGGTCGAAGGAATCGCCCATCACGCAGCGCCAGATGTTCCCCTGTCCCACGTAGGAGGCGATGTTCACCGAGATCTTCGAGCGCTCCAGCGCCTTGAAGTAGTCGCCGATCGTGGCCCACTCGCCGTTCCCTTCGGCGTCGCCGGCCACGCGGCGCGGCTTGAGCTTCCCCTTGGACGGCCCGCCCGAGCTCTCCTCGCCGAGCACCTCGGTCGTCACCCCCTGCCGGATCTTGCTCTGCGCGGCGCCGTCCTCGAGCAGCAGGTAGTCCGAGTGCGAGTGCATGTCGATGAAGCCGGGCGCGACGACGAGGCCGCGCGCGTCGATCTCGCGGCGGCCCCGGCCGGGGACGGCGCCCAGCGCGACGACGCGGTCGCCGCGGACGGCGACGTCGCCCGCGGCCCGCGGGGCGCCGCTGCCGTCGATGACGGTCCCGCCCCGGATCACCAGGTCGTAATCGTCCGGGGCGACGTCGTGACAGGAGGCGAGGAGGAGGCCGAGGGCGGCGACGGCCAAGATTCTGAAGGACATGGGACTCCTTTGCATAACCCGAGGACCCGCGGAAGGCTCTACCGGATAGAGGAACCGTCTGGTCCCCCATCTTAACGGAGACACCTCCCATGGCGACTCAAATCCAGAGAAAGCCCGTCGAGATCTCTCATCCGGAGGCGACCCAGACGTCCTCCCAGGTGAAGAAGAGGGTGGAGGACTCCTGGCGGAGCATCACCGTGAACGCGTCGCCGGAGGAGTGTTTCCAACTCTGGCACGACGTCCGGAACCTTCCCCGCTTCCTGAGCTTCGTCGATTCGGTCGAGGAGACCAACCCGGGCTGGACGCACTGGATCGGCATCGAGAAGGGCGAGAAGACCGCCGGCTGGGACGCCGATAGGATCGAGGACCTCGAGGGCCGCTTCCTCGAGTGGCGGCCCTTCGGGGGCGTCCCGGAAGCCACCGCGGTGTCCGTGCGCTTCGACCCTGCGAGGAACGGGACCGTGGTCCGCCTCTGCCTGAAGCGCAAGGACAAGGCCGACGCCACGCGGGCCGTGCGCGAGCTGCACCGCTTCAAGCAGTGGAAGGAGACCGGGGAGATCGCGACGACCGAAGGACAACCGGCCGGCAAGCGCGGCCCGATGGGGAAGCTGATGCGGAAGGGAGAACAGCAATGAAAGCCGTCTGCTGGCACGGAAAGCACGACGTCCGGATCGAGGACGTGCCGGAACCCCGCATCCTCAATCCGCGGGACGCCATCATCAAGGTCACGACGACCGCCATCTGCGGCTCGGACCTCCATCTCTACAACCACTACGTTCCGACGATGGAGAAGGGCGACATCCTGGGCCACGAGTTCATGGGGGAGGTCGTGGAGGTCGGTCCCGGCGTCCGGAACCTGAAGGCGGGCGACCGCGTCGTCGTCCCATTCCCGATCGCCTGCGGCCAGTGCCACTATTGCCGCAAGCAGCTGACGTCGCTCTGCGAGAACTCGAACCCCAACGCGTGGATGGCCGAGAAGCTCTGGGGCCACTCGCCCGCGGGAGTCTTCGGCTACTCGCACCTCCTGGGCGGCTACGCGGGCGGCCAGGCCGAGTACGTGCGGGTCCCCTTCGCGGACGTGGGCCCGCTGAAGATCGAGAACGGGCTCCCCGACGAGAAGGTCCTCTTCCTCTCCGACATCCTGCCCACGGGCTGGATGGCGGCCGAGAACTGCGGCCTCACGCCCGGCGACACCGTGGCGGTCTGGGGCTGCGGGCCGGTCGGGCAGTTCGCCGCGTGGAGCGCGTTCAAGCTCGGCGCCGGGCGGGTCATCGCGATCGACCGGATCCCGCACCGTCTGCACCTGGTCGCGGACCACTGCGGCGCCGAGACGGTCAACTTCGAGGAGGTCGACGTGCTCGCGGCCCTGGAGGACCTGACGGGCGGCCGCGGGCCCGACGCCTGCATCGACGCGGTGGGCATGGAGGCCCACGCGGCCGGCGCGATGGGCGTCTACGACCGGGCGAAGCAGGCCCTGATGCTCGAGACGGACCGTCCGGCGGTGCTCCGCCAGACCATCGCGGCCTGCGCCAATGCCGGCACGCTCTCGGTGGCCGGCGCCTACGGCGGGGTCGCGGACAAGATCCCGATCGGGTCGGTGATGAACCGCTCGCTCACGGTGAGGACCGGCCAGACGCACGTGCACCGCTACATGCGGCCGCTGCTCGCGCGGATCCGCGACGGGGACATCGACCCGAGCACCATCATCAGCCACCGGCTGCCGCTTGAGAAGGCCCCCGAGGCGTACGACACGTTCCTCAAGAAAGAGGACGACTGCCTGAAAGTGGTGCTGAAGCCGTAGTTCGCGGCTACAATCTCGGGCCATGACCTTCGCGGAACGGCTCGAGAAGTGCTACAGCGGCGCCGTCTTCGACGTGCTTCGCGACAAGGGCTATCCCGACCAGGCGTTGCCGCACGGCATCCGCCCGCTGAACGCCGCCTGGAAGCTGGCGGGTCCGATTTTCCCCGTCAGCGGCCACCGCACGACCCAGCTGAACGTCCACGAGACGATCCTCGAGTGGACCACGTTCCTGTCGAAGGCGCCCTCGGGCAGCGTGGTGATGTGCCAGCCGAACGATGCCGCGCTGGCGCATATGGGCGAGCTCTCCTCCGAGACGCTGCAGCACCGCGGCGTGCGCGGCTACATCGTCGACGGCGGCACCCGCGACTCCGAGTTCATCCTTCAGCTTGGGTTCCGCGTCTTCTGCCGCTACGCGACGCCCTCCGACATCGCGGGCCGCTGGGTGATGGACCAGCTGGGCGAGCCGATCCGGATCGGTCACCTGACGATCAAGGCGGACGACTACGTGATGGCCGACATGGACGGCGTCGTGATCATCCCCGCCGCCATCGTGGGCGAGATCGTCGAGGCGACCGAGGACGTGATGAAGCGCGAGAACCTCGTGCGGAAGGCGATCCTGCAGGGCGTGGACCCGCGCGAGGCCTACCTGAAGTACGGGAAGTTCTAGCCGATCACCTCGATCACCAGATCCTTGGCGGCGTCGCCTCCGTCGTCGCGACCGTCGCTTCCCGGGCTCCAGAACTTCGTCCGATGTTCCGCTTTGCGGTGCTGGAACTGATTGCCGAACGGATCCTTCAGGGGGAGAATTTCGCCCGTCGCCCGATATCGCGCGGCCACTCGGATCAGCCGGAGTTCCGCCGACCGAATCAGTGCGGACCACTCCAGCGGGGAGATGGCATCGAGGCCCAGGATCGGATTCTCAGACTCTCTCAACTGCTGAAAGAATTGATCCACGGAGCTCTTCAGCTCGAGATAAGATCGTCCTTCGTTCGCGATCAGGTTCCGGATGTGCCGGTCGTAGAACTCGAATGCTTCCGCCTTCATGAGGTGTCCGGGAAGGAGGACGCGCCAGCGGTAGGGCGCGTCGTTCAGGGTCCCGCTGGCCTCCAGATCCCACGCCTCCAATATTTCGGCCCATCGCGCGAAGGCCGCTTCCAGGAAGGCGCTCGGCGGCCGGAGCGCGGCGTCCAGCGGCTCCAACTCGCGACCGATCCTCAGCAGTTCGTCCCGGGACAGGGTTTCATTGGAGAGGAGGTTTCGCAGGTCGTTCAGAGGCTGAGCGAGAGCAATTAGCGCGTCGATCCGGTTAACCCCATTGCCGGAGGCGGCCCAGAAGCGCTGCAGCTGGAGGGCATCGAGGAGCGCCTCGGCGGCCTCTCCCGGAGCGCCGGTCTTCCTCAACCGCCGCGCTCGAAGCATGCCGCAGGACAGGATGAAGTGCAGCGTGGAATTGTCCCAGTCCCCCCGCCAGCCAGGCGGGAATTCCTCGGGCGTCGCGGCGCAGCGGCGCGCCCCTTCGTGGACCCGGTCCAGAAAATCCTGGGCGTCCGCCAGCACGGCGTCGGTCCCCTCGCCGTCCTCGCGGTTGATCAGAGCGCCGGCGTCCGCCTTCTGTTGGGCACTCCGGAGCGCCGCGACCCGGATCGCGGCGACGAAGTGGATTTGAAGTTCCTTTGAGATCTCCGAGGACGGATGCGGCGGGAGCCCGGCGGGATGCAGCGTCGAAAGTTCCCGGATCCGGAGCCTTGCCTCCGCCCACTTCCGGTCGGCCGTGTGCTGGACCCAGAACCAGGTTCCCGGCGCGCCGAGGAGCGGGATCGCCAGCAGGACGGCGACCAGCAGCAGCGCTCGACGGCCGCGGGACGGCGACGGCATCAGAAGTAGGTGCAGTACAGGTCTTTGACGGTGTAGTCGTCGTCGACGAGCGGGATCACCGGCCACTTGTCGAAGGCCGTGCAGGGGTGGATGATCCCGCAGGCCACGCGGTCGCCCACGTGCAGCTCGACCCCGGCGGGGATCGTCATGAAGGCGTGCTGGTCGTTGAGCTTCAGGACCTTCGCCCCCTGGAGCGAGCGCGCCTCGCGCTTTCCCTGGCCGGGCCGAACGGCGTAGAGCGGGAGGGGCAGGTCGCCGTCATGGGGCGCGTCGCGGCGCCCGAAGGTCAGGATCGCCGTCTTCCCGTCGCGGATCGACTGCACGAGCGACCACAGCTCGAGCGCCTGGCGCAGCGGCGGCCAGGCCTCGTCGCCCAGGCCGCGCTCGTGGGTGCGCCGCACATGCGCCGGATAGTTCCCGTGGTCGTGGGTGACATAACACCCGCTGCGGACGATCACCTGGTAGCGGTTCCGCAGCGCGGGAAGGATTTCGTGCTGGTAGTCGAGGAACGAGGTGCCGCCGACGCTGAAGAGGAAGGGGGCGGACGGTTTCGGAAGCTCCTTGGCGTGCGTGTCGACGTCGCGGATCAGCGCGTCGAGGTACTCCTTCACGAGCGCGCCTTCCTTGAGGCCGGCGATGCCCTCGTAGCCCTCGAAGCCCGCGAACTCGAGCTGCGCGGGGTGCTTCCGGATCGCCGCGAGGACCTGGCGTCCTTCCTCGAGCGAGCGCACGCCCGTGCGCCATCCTTCGCGGCCGCCCTCGAGGAGGACCTTGATGGGCCGCTTCGGCCCGGCGTCCTTCCAGTGGGCGGCGAGGTGCTCGACGCCTTCGACGCTGTCGAGGCAGCAATACACGTCGAGGCCGGCGTCGGCGTTCATCGCGAGCGCGATCGAGCGGATGTTGGCGCGGCCGACGAGCTGGTTCGCCATGAAGACGCGCTTCACGCCGAAGCGGATCGCGACCATCGCCTGCTGGGCGTGGGCGACGGTGATGCCCCACGCGCCCGCCGCGATCTGCCGCTGGTAGAGCTGGGGGCACATGGTCGTCTTCCCGTGCGGGGCGAAGAGGAAGCCGTTCGCCGCGCACCATTTCGCCATGAGCTTCAGGTTGTGCTCGACGGCCGAGTCGAGGAGGACCATGGTGGGGAAGTGGAGGTCGTCCTTGAGAAGGTTCCAGCCTTTCTGCGCGACCGTGCCGGGCGTGACGGCCGCGGGGAAGGGGATGCCTTTGCTCGTGCTGTCGAGCGTGCGCCGGGCGATGTCGCCGAGATCCATGGGGGTCCTCCGTTAAGCCGCCATCTTAACAGAGAACGCCTGAAACGACACGGTGTGGCTTGGAGAGAACCCCATAAACGACACGGTGTGTTTTATGGGGTTCGGCGCATCGCCGCCGTCTTGTCGCGGTGGCACCAGAAGCAGAGGGTCTGCATGTTGTCGAGGCCGCACTCGCCGCCGCCGTCGACGACCGCGCGGATATGGTCGGCGTCCCAGAGGGTGTGGCGCGACTGGATCTTGAGCGCCTTGCGGAGGGAGCCGTAGACGACCGCCAGCCCCTCGCGGGCGAGCACCTTCCGGAGCAGCTCGAGGCCCTTCTCGAGGTCCTTGCACTTCATCCCGCACTGCGCGCAGCGGCCCTTGTCGCGCTTCCACACGCGGCTGCGGAGGAACGACGGGTCGGTCTTGAGCTTCCACTGCTCGACGCAGGCGTCGCCGCAGAAGGTGCGCCGCCGCGGCGGGACTTCCTGCCCGCACTGGCGGCAGAGGCGGCGGCCGCCCGGCCCGCGGGGCAGCGCGTCGAGGTCGGCCCACCCGGCGTCGGGACTGATGCGATTCGTGCTCACCGATGTCTTATTTCGGCCGCGCCGGGGCCGTCTCTGCAGATTTCGTCGACGCTTTGGCCTTTTTCCGGGTATATAACATTCAGCTAACATCAGAATCTTCAGGGAGGACGCTGTCATCGCGACCGGAACATGGCCGAGACGGAGATCCACGAGAAACTGTCGCACGTCCTCGTGCGCTACGCCGAGGGCCGGATCGACCCCCTCAAGTTCCGCTGGGGGACCCGCGACCTTCGCGTCGCGTCGGTCAACGCCCGCTGGGTCGACCGCGCGACGCGGCCGATCAAGTACTTCTTCTCGGTAAGCGTCGACTCCGGCGAGGTCTGCGTCCTCTGCCACCGCGAAGGCGACCCCATCTGGTATCTCGAAAGCATTTTGGTGGTGTAGCCATGCCGACCCGAGTGATGCACGTTGATGTGGATGCGTTCTTTGCCTCGGTCGAACAGCTCCGCGATCCGCGGTTGCGCGGGAAGCCGGTCGCGGTCGGGAACGGCGTCGTCGCCTCGCCCAGCTACGAGGCGCGGGCGCTCGGCATCACCACCGCGATGCCGATCCACCAGGCCCTGCGGGTCTGCCCCCAGCTCATCGTGCTCGACGGCCGCCACGACGTCTACCGCTGCTTCACCGAGGCGACCTGGGAGGTCTGCCGCCGCTATGCCCCCGCGCTCGAGACCTTCCTCGACGAGGCCTTCGCGGACTTCAGCGGCACCGAGCACATCTACCCCGACCTGAGGGAGCTCGGCGCCCGGATCCAGGCCGAGATCCGCGACGAGGTCGGCCTGCCCGTCACGATCGGCATCGCGAAGAACCGCATGGTCTCCAAGCTCGCGGCCAAGACGGTCAAGCCCCGCGGGCTCCGCGAGATCCCCGAGGGCCAGGAGGAGGCCTTCCTGCTGCCGCTGCCGATCGAGAAGATCGCCGGCATGGGGCCCAAGACCGCGGCCCTCTTCCACGACATGAACATCCGCACGGTGCGCGAGTTCCGCGAGATCCCGCTCGCGACCCTCGAGGCGATGCTCGGCAAGGTCGGCGTCTCGCTCCACGAGCGGGCGCGCGGCGAGGACTCGCGCCCGATCCACGAGCGGGAGATCCCCAAGCAGATCTCCCGCGAGACGTCGCTCGAGAAGCCCACGGCGGACCGCGGCGAGCTCGAGGGCGTCCTCTTCTACCTCGTCGACCGCGCCATCCGCGCGATCCGCAAGCTCGGCCTCCGCACGCGGACGATGCGGATCCGCATCCGCTACTCGGACGGCGAGGACAACGAGACGTCGGTCTCGTTCCCGCCGACGGCGTTCGACGAGGAGATCCAGCCGCTGGCGCGGCAGCTGCTGTGGAAGCTCTACACGCGGCGCGTGACGGTCCGCTTCGTGGGCTCGGGCTTCTCGAACTTCCAGGCCGACGAGGGGCAGCTCGAGCTCTTCACCGACGCGTCGCTCGCGCGCTTCCACTCGGCCGTGGACGCGATCCGCGACAAGTTCGGCCACGGCGCGATCGTCGCAGGCCGCGCCATCGACCTCCTGGGCAAGCTGCCCCATGACGCGTATGGCTACGTTCTCCGAACGCCGTCCCTGACAAAGTAGGAGCGTGGGGATCAGGAAACAGGAAGCCGGAAACAGGAAGCAGAAGAAGGATCCCCCCTCCGGTCCCCCAGGGGGGACGAGCGCCCTCCCCGCAGGGGAGGGGCGGGGAGGGGAAGGGTCTTCTGTTTCCTGCTTCCCGTTTCCTGTTTCCTGAGGTCGGGTTATGAGCGAGATTCTGATCGGATCAGCAGGTTGGTCGTACAAGGATTGGGCCGGGAAGGTCTATCCTGAACCCGCGCCGCCGGGCTTCGACCCGCTCGAGTATCTGGCGCGCTATCTGCCGCTCATCGAGGTGAACAGCTCGTTCTACCGGCCGCCGAGCGCGGCCATGAGCGAGACCTGGGCGCGCCGCACGCCCGAGTCGTTCGTCTTCACCGTGAAGGCCTGGGAGCGCTTCACCCACGACAAGGAGCGCTTCACGGAGGCCGACGCGCGGCTCTTCCAGGAGGGCATCGCGCCGCTGCTGGCGGCGGGGAAGCTGGGCGCGATCCTGCTCCAGTACCCGTGGTTCTTCCGCGACGGCCCGGGGACGCGCGACCGCATCCGGCGCGCCGCCGACGCGCTGCGCGGCTGGGCGCCGCTCGTCATCGAGCTGCGCCACACCTCGTGGCTCGACGCCCTCGACTTCATCCGCGAGCAGCAGCTCAACTTCTGCAACATCGACCAGCCGCAATCGTCGACCGCCATCACCGGCACCCGCCTCGTCACGGGCCCGATCGCCTACGTCCGCCTCCACGGCCGCAACGCGAAGGCCTGGTTCGACAAGGACGCCGGCGTGAACGAGAAATACAACTACCTCTACAGCCGCGAGGAGCTGCGTCTCTGGGAGGAAGCCCTCCGGGAGATGGAGGCCGAGAAGACCTTCCTGATCCTGAACAACCACTTCCAGGGGAAGGGGATCGCCAACGCCTTCATGCTGATGAGAGCGTTGGGCAAAGACGTCACTCCACCACCGGCGGTACAGGAGACGTACCGCGACGTGCTCGGATGATCGTGGCCCGGAGTTGCTACAGCTTCCTGAACGGCCCCTCGACACCCGAGACACTCGTCGCCCGCGCGTCGGCGCTCGGGATGAAATGGCTGGCCCTGGCCGACGACGAGAGCCTCGCCGGCGCCATCCCGTTCTGGACCTGCTGCCGCTCGGCCGGCATCAAGCCCGTCCTCGGGGCGCGACTCGGCGGCCGCGTCTACCTGATCCGCAACCGCGCCGGCTACGCCGCCCTCTGCCGCCTCATCACGAGAAGAAGATTGGCCACAGAGCCCACAGAGGAAACCGTCTCCGAGGGCTCCGTGGGCTCTGTGGCCAATATCGAGGGCCTCGTGGAGGTCGAGAACGTCGTGGATGCGACGTTTGCGACGAAGCAGGAATGGCGCGTCCATCGCCTCCTCTCCGCGATCCGCGAAAACGAGCTCGTGGCCCACGTCGAGGGGCTTGCGAGCCCCGAGGCGTACCTCCGCAACGACGTCGCGGCCGCGCCGGAGGACGAGCGGATCGCCGAGTCCTGCGACTGGGACTTCCTCCCCGCGCCGAAGGTCTTTCCCCGGGACCAGGGCGGGATGGAGCGGCTCCGCGCGCTCTGCCGCGCGGGGCTCCCGTGGCGCTACCCCGCGACCCCGCCCCTGGAGCGCCTCGAGCGCGAGCTCGGCGTGATCGGCAAGCTCGGCTATGCCGACTACTTCGTCGTCGTCCACGACATCGTGCGGTACTCGCGCGAGCGCGGGCTCCCGGTCGCCGGCCGCGGCTCGGGCGCCTCCAGCGTCGTCGCCTACCTCCTCGGGATCACGAACGTCTGCCCCGTCGCGTACGACCTGCCCTTCGAGCGCTTCCTCCACGAGGGGCGCGCCGACTACCCGGACATCGACGTCGACTTCTCCTGGCGCGTGCGCGACGACGTCATCGCCCACGTCTTCGAGCGCTTCGGCGACGTCGCGATGGTCTCGACCCACATCACCTTCCAGCACCGCTCGGCGTTCCGCGAGGCCGCCAAGGCCTTCGGCTACTCGGACGAGCAGGTCTCGCTCCTCCAGCGCGGGCGCGTGAACGTCCCGGACCGCGCGACGCTCGAGCGCGCCGCGGCCGCGATCCTCGGGCTCCCGCGCCACTTCTCGGTCCACCCGGGCGGCGTGGTCCTCCACCCCGGCGGCGTCGCGCCCCTGGAGCGGGCCGAGAAGGGCGTCCTGGTCACCCAGTACGACAAGGAGACCGTCGAGGCGGCGGGCCTGGTCAAGATCGACCTCCTCGGCAACCGCGCGCTCTCGACGATCCGCGAGACGGTCGAGATCGTCGAGCGGACCACGGGGGCGCGGCTCGACGTGGAGCGCCTGCCCGTGGACGAGCCCGCGGTCCGCCTGCTCCGCGAGGCGCGGACCCTCGGCTGCAACCAGCTCGAGTCGCCCGCGATGCGCTCGCTGATCCGCATGATGCGCCCCTCGGACGCGAAGGGGCTCATGAAGGCGCTCGCGCTGATCCGGCCCGGCGCCGCGTCGCTCGGCATGAAGGAGGCCTTCGTCCGCCGCGAGCGGGGCCTCGAGCCCGCGCCGCCGCGCGGGCTCCTGCCCGACACCCACGAGATCATGCTCTACGAGGACGACGCGATGCTGGTCGCGTCGGCCCTGACGGGGCTCTCGCTCGCGGAGGGCGACCGCTTCCGCCGCCGCGTCCAGAAGCTGCGCACGGACGACGAGCGCCGCGCGGTGTCGCGCGAGTTCCTGGACCTCTGCGTCCGCCACGGGACCGACCCCGCGGTCGCGAAGGACCTCTGGATCCAGATGGCGAAGTTCACGGAATTCTCGTTCTGCCGCGCCCACGCGGCGTCCTACGCGGTGCTCGCCTGGGCCTCGTGCTGGCTCGCGGCCCACCACCCCGTCGCCCACTGGGTCGCGGCGCTCAACAACAACCAGGGCCTCTACGACGCGCGGGTCTACCTCGAGCAGGCGAAGCGCGAGGGGATCCCGGTCCGCCTGCCCTGCGCCCAGACGTCCGGCCTCGAGTTTACGGAAGAAGGCGGCGCGATCCGCGTCGGCTTCAACCGCGTCTTCGGGATCGAGCGGCGCGAGATCGACCAGATCCTCGACGCGCGGCCCTTCTCGTCGCTCGGCGACTTCCTGGCGCGGACGAAGATCTCGAAGCCGTCGCTGCGGAACCTCACGCTCTGCGGCGCGCTCGACTGGGCGGGGATGCCGCGGCCGCAGGTCCTGATGTTCGCGCGGGCGCGCGGGATCGACGTGCCGGCGATCCGGGACTTCACGGAGCTCCAGAAGTTCACGCACGAGTTCGAGATCCTGGGCCTCTCGGCCCGGCGCCACGCCCTCGCCTACCTCGCGCCGCCGCGGACCGTCGACAGCCGCGCGATCGCGGGCGCGGCGGGGAAACGGATCACGCTCCTGGGGGTCATGGCGACATCGCGGCTCACCGAGACGGCAAAGTCGGAGCCGATGGAGTTCCTGACGATGGAGGACGAACACGGACTCTTCGAGGTCGTGCTCTTCCCGCAGGTGTTCCGCCGCTGCCGGCAGCTGATCGGGACGCTCGGCCCCTACGAGGTGACGGGGAAGGTGGAGGAGCGCTACGACTCGGTCGCGATCACGGCGGAGTCGATCCGCCCGGTGCGGGCTCAGCGCAGCGACTTCCAGATCATCTGGCCGGCCGTCACGGCCGCCGCGACGTAGAGAATCGCCGCGAAGGGCTTCTCGGGGATGCGCTTGTTCATCCAGGCGCCCGCCAGGGTGCCCATCGGGATCAACGGGATGAACCAGATCGAGTCGCGCAGCGTGTTGCGGTTGATGTAGTCGAAGTAGACGAAGGTCGGCACCTTAGCCGAGTTGACGAGGAGGAAGTAGAAGACCTGCGTCCCCACCAGGAACTGGCGCACGAGCTTCTCCTGGAGGAGGTAGAGCGTAACGAGCGGTCCCGCGCCGTGGCTGAGGGTCGAGACGAAACCCGCGGTGGTGCCGACCGCGAGGCTCGAGGCCGGGTGAGACGGCAGCGTCGGGACGCGGCGGCCGAGCAATCCGAGGACCTGGATCGCGACGAAGACCAGGCAGACGCCGCCGATCAGGAGCGAAAGGCCACGCTGCAGTCGCGCGGGGTCGGAGTGGCGCAGGAGCCAGAAGACGTAGCTGCCGAGCAGGACGCCCACGAGGGCGCCCCAGACGAGCGGCTTCAGAATCCGCCACTCGTAGTTGCGCAGGTGGTGGAGGTTGCTCAGCGCGTCGGCCGCGATGAGGAGCGGCAGCTGCACGCCGAGCATGTGCCGGGCGGGCATGACGGACGCCATGATCGGGATCGCGACGATGCCGATGCCGCCGCCGAAGCCCGACTTGCTGATCCCCGTGATCAGGACCGCCGCCGCGACGCAGACGTAGTAGACCCAGGGCGTGACGTCAGGCTCGATGTGCGGCCAGATCATGAGCGGGCTATGAAACCAGAATCAGACGCGGCTTTCCAGAATTGCGCCGCAGCGGCGTAGCCAGTTCTCCTGATCGGGCGTGATGCGCGCGTCGCGCAGGTCGACGAGGTAGAAATCCGTGCCCTCCAGGTTGGCTCCGCGCAGGTCGGCCCCGCGGAGATTGGCGCTCCGGATCTCCTCGGGGGCCCGGAAGCTCTGGTCGTTGTAGTCGTCCGTGTAGAAGCCGTTCCGGGTTCCCTCGGACGGGTCGCCGAAGACGAGCCCGCTCCGCGAGGACCCCATGTGGAAGGTCGCCCCGCCGAGGTCCGCTTCCCGGAGGTCGGCGTTCTCCCACTGGATGTCCGCCAGCTTCGCGTATCGGAGCTTCGCTTTGCGGAAGGAGGCTCCCGTCAGGACCGACCCCGTCAGCAGCGCGGCCCGCAGATCGGCTTCGTCGAACGGCGCGCCCGGCACCTCGATTCCTTCCAGGTTCGCCGAGTCGAGCGCGGCGCGGCCGAAGCGGGCCCCGGCGAGGAGCGCGTCGCGGAGGTCCGCGCCCACCAAGCGGGCGCCCTCGAGATTTGCCGACGTGAAGTCGACGCCGTCGAAGCGTGTTGGCGCTTCCGGCTGCACGGGCCCCAGCGCCAAGCCGATCTCCTTGATGTCGTTGAAGAAGTTCTTGGCCTGGGTCTGGAAGATCGCGCCCTCCAGGTTCGCCTGCAGGAACGACGCGCCGCGCAGGTCCGCACCGATGAAGCGGGCGCCTTGAAGCCCGGACACCGCGAATCGCGCTTCCCGGAGCTCCGCCCCGCTGAAATCGGCGTTGGCGGCGGAAGCGAGGCTCAGGTCGGCCCCGGTCAGGTCCGCGTTCCTCGCATCGACTCTCGCGAGCCTGCACGCCCTCAAGTCGGCGCGGCGAAGGCGCGCGTTCCGGAACGTCGCATGGTCCAGGGTGGAGTATCGAAAATGAGCCTCGGTCAGGTCGGCGTCCTCGAAGCAGGCGTCGGCGATCGTCACCTCCGTCCAGTCCGCCCTCGGAAGGTAGGCGTCCTTGAACCGCTGGATGTTCGGATCCGGCTTCCACCCCAGCATGGCGGCATTGAGGAGGCTGGCGGCCATCGGCTGGGACTGGCGCCGGCAGACGTAGGACCTCAACGCGTCCACGGCGCGGTGCTTCCGGGCGACGGCGCGCCCCGCCTTGACGATCATTTCCGGGGGAAGGCGCCGCTCGAGCGCCTCGCCGTAGAACTCTCCGCCGTCGCCGCCGACCAGGCGCTCGACCGCGAGCAGCATCCGGACTTGCTTGTTGCGGAGCAGGCGGATGTCCTCGGCTGAGAGTCCCCGCCCCATCAGAAAGCCCAGGAAGCCGGAGTGGCCGTAGAGCTTGACCTCGTCGAACGACCCGAGCGACGGGAGGACCAGCTTCTCGAAGGAAAGCTCCCGGGCCTGTTCCCGGAGCGTACCGTGGACGCGCTCGTCCAGATGCCGTCGCAGCGCCTCTTCGCAGCCGAGCCGCTCGTCCGCCGCCATCCCGTCCAGGCAGATCCTCCACAGCTCGGGCGTCTCCGGGGCGTCCAACCCGGGGGTGGCCCGGATGCGTTGGAGCACGGACGCGCAGCGCTGTTTCGAGCAGCCCGCGACCATCAGGTATTCGAGGCACTCGTCCTCTCCCCAGGGCGCCAGCCGCAAGACAGCGAGATGGCGGACGTCGGCGGGCTCGACGGCCGTGTAGATCACGAGCATCCGGTCCGATAGCTCCGTGACGCGAGCGGGATCCGGGGCGTCGAGGATCTCGGCCACCGTGGCCCTCGGGATCTGGCTCGCCAGGTGCTTCAGGGCCGCGCTCTTGCCGGCGCCCGGCTCGCCGCGGATGCAGATGACTCCGGGCCGATCGCTCCGGAGGAAGGGTTCGAGGACGTCGTCCAAGAGCAGATGTTCGCCGCTGATTTCGGAGATGATGCGGGGCCGGACGAGGGGGAACGACTCGGACATCCTGTCCGGATTATATCCGGGGAACCCCTAGGTTTCGGGTTCGATGGAGAACGTGAGGGGGAAGTGGCGGGCCCGGGCGAGAGAGCGGGTCTGGTCGACGTGGAACTCCGCCTGCTCGAGGGGCTCGGTGACCACGTGGGCGACGCCCTTCGTGTGCGCCTCCATCATCACCTCGATGGCGCGGGCGGCGTCCAGCCGGA
>Ga0310813_10000131_pt1 | contig 55416 bp, 34 predicted proteins | sample YN3metagenome_FD_203086 | JGI IMG/M metagenome (GOLD analysis project Ga0310813, IMG submission 203086) | Soil microbial communities from experimental microcosm in Duke University, North Carolina, United States - YN3 | ecosystem: Engineered > Artificial ecosystem > Soil microcosm > Unclassified... | reverse complement strand
GGCCTTCGGATTGCTACGCTCCGCTCCGCAATCCTCATCCGGGGCTATAAAGCTTTCGGCCGTAAACGGCCTGATTATATCGTAATTTTATGTGATTAACCTAAGTTAAGCTCATTTTGGGTTGACCTCATAAAACAACAACGCAATCAGGTCGTTTACGACCGAAAGCTTTATAGCCCCAGGTAAGCGCGATAGCGCGCAGCCTGGGGTTAAATGCACCTACTACACACTTAAGCACCGTAGGTGCGTGAGAAAAAGTGCAGTTATCCTGTCAAATCTGTTCAAATTTTGCCACCCTCGTAAAATTGATAAAACATTTAAAAACATAATGTTAGACATAAAAATTTCTTTTTCTATACCGTGGATTTTTTAAAAATCTGACCTACACTTCAGATATAGGCTTGTTTTTATACCTTATTGTTTATTTATTCATTAAAAAACAAGTGGTTAGCACAAAACGAGGACTTTTAAAAATGAAAATAACAAAAATAATAAAATATATAAAATCAGCCGGGTTTGTCACCGGCTTTGCCTCGTTCTTGTTTTTTGCGACAACCAATCTTTATGCCCTCCCACAAGGCGGCGTGGTTTCAGGCGGCAATGTCACTATTTCTAATCCAAATGCAACAACCACACAAATTAACCAAGCCTCTCAAAAAGGCATCGTTGATTGGCAATCTTATAACGTCGGACAACATGAACAAGTACATTACCAACAACCCAATGCCAGCTCAATTACCTTAAATCGCATCAACCCTAACAACGGCCCCGCACAAATTTATGGCTCCATCACTGCAAATGGCCAAGTATGGTTGGTAAATCCTGCCGGTGTGTGGTTTGGTCCAACAGCACATGTCGATGTAGGCGGACTCATTGCATCCACTGCTAACATCAGAAACGAAGATTTTATGGCGGGACAATATCACTTTACACAATCACCTGACTGGCATGGCGCTGTTATCAACGAAGGTTATATCAAAACCAGTCAAGCCGGCATCGTCGCACTTGTTGGTTCCGGCGTTGTTAATAACGGCTATATCGAATCACAAATGGGTACGGTTGTCTTAGCAGCAGGCAGTGAATTTACCGTTAATTTCTCTGGTAATGAACTTGTTTCTTTCACTGTTGATAAAGAAGTTGCACAACCCGCCTTAGACAAAAATGGAAACCCGCTCAAAGATGGTGTTAAAAATAGCGGTATGATTATCGCAGATGGCGGAAAAGTATTGATGACGGCAAAAGCTGCTTCACATGTATTAGATAATGCTATCAACATGAGTGGTGTTGTCGAAGCAAAATCTGTTGGCATGCAAAATGGTGAAATTATTTTAGGCGCACCTGGTGAGAAAATAACGGTCTCAGGCAAACTCATTGCTTCGGGTAAAAATGCGGGAGAAAAAGGTGGAAAAATTCATGTACTGGGCAGAAGAATCGATCTCACTGATCAAGCTGTATTAGATGTTTCAGGCGATAAAGGTGGCGGCGAAATATTAGTAGGTGGGGATGCACAGGGTGCTAACCCTCTCATTTCTAATGCGATGTCTGTTTATGTCGCACATGATGTCCTTCTTTATGCTGATGCAATTACGTTTGGTGATGGTGGTAGAGTGGTTGTTTGGGCTGATAGTGATACACTTTTCTACGGTAGTATTTCTGCACGTGGCGGACCACAAGGTGGTAATGGTGGCTGGATTGAAACATCCGGCAAACTTTATTTAGATGTGGCAACCGCACGTATTACCACCCTCGCACCACAAGGCATCACTGGCACCTGGTTACTCGATCCTACTAATATTTATATTGCAGTTGACCAAGCAGCTGCAACAAGCGCAGGCATGACGGGTACTAATACTGTGACAAACAGTAACAATACTTTCTCTGCCAGCGGTGTTGTGAAAGATTCTCTATTAACAACCAGCGTACTCACAACAGCTTTGGCTTCAAATAATATTATTGTGACAACGGAAAATAGCAGTGGTACAGGTGTGGGTACTATCACTGTTGTCAGCCCTATTACATTCTCAAGCGCAACATCACTCACGCTTCGCGCAGATCAACATATTTTTATTAATGCTGGCATCACGATGAATAATGCTGGCGCTTCCCTTATTCTGGATGCTGGTAATACGATTAACGCTAGCGGAGGTATTAGTGGAACCGGTAGTGTCAATTTATTAGGCGGCACCATGGCTATTGCAAGCACACTGACTTACTCAGGATCAACGACAATTAATGGCGGCTCGATAAACTTCTTCAATAGCGGAAGTCTGCCTAATAGCAACGCCATTTCAATCAATTCAGGAGGCGCACTACAGCTCACCAACACTATTATCGCTATGGAGCGAATCAGCGATAGCGCAACACTCACTTTAAATGGTGGCGGTTTTAGCATGATCGGCTCAGCAAGCGCTCTCACAGAAAACATCGGATCTCTCGTCGCAAATGATTTTAGTTCTGCCATCTCTCTTACTCCTACAAGCAGCACTCTCATCCTCCAATTTGGTTCGTACACACCTAGCAGCAATGCAATGGTAGCATTCTTTGGTGTGCCAACTGCCAATGCCGCACCCAGTAATGCTTCTGGCAACATTCGATTCACCACGCCACCCACAACAGGGAACGGACAATTAGTCGGTGGCGGTGCATTAGGTACGACAAGCGCACCTATTATGCCAAGTGCTGTTGGTTATTCAGCGTCGGCCGTCCTTGGCCTCGTCACTTACGACTCAACCGGCGGCAATCCCGGCATACGATTACTCACAGCCTCAGAATATGCAACCAATGTCATCACAGCTGGTACTAACGCGCTGATCACCGGCACCACTACCGTCAACGTACCTGCTTCAATCGGCATTAATTCATTATTTTTCACTGGCACCACACCAACAGTCAATCTCTCAGCTATTGCGGTAGCACTGTCGCTGACATCAGGATTACTCGTAGTAAACTCCTCCACCACGCCAACAATTTCAGGTGCTGCTGATGCTTCAAGAAGATTAGATTCTCCTACAACAATGCGGTTTTATAACGGCGCTTCTTCTGTTTTGGATATTGAATCGGGCATGGTTGTTGACAACAATAATTTTGTGAAGAGTGGGTCAGGTACTACACGATTTGACGTGCTAGTGAAAGCGATTTCTGTCAATTCTATTATCCAAGATGGTTCTTTAACATGGCTCATCGCTAATGCCATTGGTGACACTACTACTTCTGTTACAGTGCAATCATCTGCTACACTGGATATGAATAATTTTAATCAAACACTTTCTTCTATCACGCTCTATCCTGGTGCAACAGTCACAACAGGCACAGGCACGCTGACATTATCAAGCACAGGAACAGCCATTACGCTTAGCAACATTGGTAGTGGTTTAACAGGCACGAGCATTTCTGGCAATCTTTCACTAGCGAATACCACATTAAGCATTGCTGATGCGAATGAAACAGATGATTTACTCATTTCTGCCGTCATTAGCGCTGGTACGCTTACTAAAACAGGTACAGGCACCTTAGTCTTTTCAGGTACCAATACTTATGCTGGCACAACGGCAATCAATGCCGGTGTTCTCAAAATAAAAAATAGCGCAGGGTTAGGATCCAGCGGAGCTGGCACAACGGTTGCCAGTGGCGCTGCTTTAGAACTGGAAGGAAGTTTAAGCAATATCCCAGAGACGATTAGTGTTACTGGAGCGGGTGTCGCAAGCGGTGGCGCGATCAGAAACATATCAGGCACCAGTAATATTACGAATGCGATTACATTAACAGGTGCTTCTACATTTGCTAGCGATGCAGGCACACTCACATTCACTGGCGGTGCATTGAGTGGCTCAAGCCAAGCCCTGACAATTTCTGGTGCGGGCAATATTGTGATGAACTCACTGCCAGCAACAATCAGCACACTCACGAAGAATGGTACAGGCACACTCACACTGCAAGCAAGTAATGCTTATACAGGCATCACATCAATTAATGCAGGCGTTATTGTGGCACAAACAAACAATGCCCTCGGCGCAACAGGTGCTGGCACAACGATAGCAAGTGGTGCTGGATTACAGATCAGTGGTAGTGGTCTTGTTATTCCAGAAACCATCAGCAGTGTTAGCGGAACAGGTGCAAGTAGCGATGGCGCAATCAGGAACTTAGCAAACAATAATACCTTAAGCGGTACAATCGCTATCTCAACAAGTGCTGTGATAACAAGTGATGCTAATACACTGACATTATCCAACACGATTACGGGTGGTTCAGTTACTTTCGATGGCAGTGGCAATATCACAGTCTCAAATATTATTAATATCGGCAGTAACTCACTGACCAAACTTGGTTCCGGCATACTGACACTTTTCGGCGCAAATAGCTATTCTGGATCAACGACGATCTCGCAGGGTACACTGCGATTAGGTGCAGCTGGTGTGATTCCTGATGCGAGCGATGTTAGTTTAGCAAATACAAGCGGTGCGAGCTTAGATCTCAATAATTTTAGTGAAACCATTGGAAGCTTATCAGGTGGTGGTGGGCTAGGTGGAAATATCACATTAGGCACGGGTACACTGACTGTCAATCAAACAACACTTGGCACTTATGCTGGTCAAATCAGCGGTAGTGGTGGATTAATTAAAGCAGGCTCTAGCACTTTAACCTTATCCGGCGCTAATGGCTACACAGGCACAACAACCATTAACGCAGGCTCGCTACAACTTGGCGCATCAGATGTCATTGCAGATACCAGCGATGTGACGCTCGCTGATGTTGCCTCCGCTGTCTTTGATCTCAATGGTTTTAATGAAACGATACGTAACTTATCCGGTGGCGGCTCTGTAGGCGGTAATATTAGTTTAGGAAGCGGCACACTGACTATTAATGACAATAGCACCAACACTTATGCTGGCCAAATAAGTGGTAGTGGAAATTTCACCAAAGCAGGTACCGGTGACTTAACCTTATCAAGCGCTACGAGTAATTACACAGGCAACACAAATGTCACGAGTGGTAGCCTTACCATTACTGACCTTTCTGCACTTGGTACATCCGCAGGTAGCACAACTGTTGGTAATGCCACACTAACGTTCTCTGTCGCTGGTACACTGGCTGAACCATTGATTCTCGCAGATGGTGGTACGATTATTAGCAACAATACTGGCACACTGACGTTAAGCGGTGGATTAGTATTAGCATCAGGCGGCGCAACGTTATACCTTCAAAACGCACTTTCGGGCACGCTCGATATTAGCGGTGTGATTTCAGGCGGCACGGGCAGCGCGCTTCTTCTACAGAATAATGGCACAAGCACGACGATATTTTCCGGCAACAACACTTATGATGCTACAACAACCATGCTTTTGGGGAAATTAAGAGTAACAAACAACAATAGTTTAGGCAGTACAGCAGGAAATACAATTATCGATGACTTTGGTACGATAGAAATCAATGGTAGCGGACTAAATATTGCAGAATCTTTTTCAGGTATTGGCATAGGAGGCACTCATTTCATCGAAAATGTAGCAAATAATAATACCCTCAGCGGTGTCATCAATGGTTATCAAGGCGTCATCAAAAGTTCAAGCGGCACACTCACCTTAAGCGGCGGTATTGTATCAGCTGTCAGTGTAACAATAGATGGTGCAGGTGATGTCATCATGCAAACAAATCCGATGACGAGCGGTTTTTTAGGAAAACTTGGATCAGGCACACTTATCATTGATGTAGCAAATAGCTATAGCAATGGAACTACTATCTATTCTGGTATCATTGATTTAAGAAACGCGTCAGGTTTAGGTAATTCAGCTGGCTTTCTCAATATGCAGAGTGGCGCTACGCTACAACTCAACGGCGCCACAGATATGTTAATTCTCAATCCACTCCAGATTAATGGCACAGGCGTAGGAGGCACTGGTGCGATCAGAAATATGGCAAATAATAATACGATCGGTGGTAGTGGCATCACACTTGTTGGAGATGCAACAATCAATGTTAGCGGGGGTACGCTGGCTATTACGGCGAATATAACAGGTACGACACAAACACTCAGCATCGATGGCAGTGGCAACACAACCATTAACACAAATGGTATTAATACGGGAACAGGCGGACTCATCAAAAATGGTAGCGGCGTATTACTTTTAAATGCTGCCAGTTCCTATACGGGCACAACAACCATTAATACAGGCACCGTGAGACTCGGCGCATCTGATCGTATTTCAAATAGCAGCAACCTAACTTTAGCAAACGATGCGACCGCCTTTTTTGACTTAAATGGCTTTAATGAAACGATCGCTAACTTATCGGGTGGCGGCACAACGGGTGGTAACATTACCCTTGGTGCAGGTACCTTAACAGTCACACAAAGCGTAAATAACACTTATGCAGGTAGCATAAGCGGTAGTGGCGGTTTATCTAAACTAGGTTCTGCTATCCTCACCTTATCTGGTGCTAGTGCTTACACAGGCACAACAAATATCGGCGCAGGTGCAATTGAAGCAACGAATAATACCAGCTTGGGTACTGCAGCAGGTAACACAACGATTGCATCTGGCGCTGCATTACGTATCAGTGGCAATGTCAGCATAGCAGAACCACTCAGTATCACAGGTATCGGTATTACCAATTCAGGTGTTATTAGAAATATCAGCGGTAATAATACACTCTCTGGCGCTATTACATTATCAGGCCTGAGTAGAATTAACAGTGATGCCAACACGCTCACCTTAACAGGCGGCATCACAAGCGCAGGACTCTTACTCACCGTTGGTGGCAGTGGCAACACAACGGTGAGTACAAATGGTATTAACACAACAACAGGCGGACTCACAAAAGATGGTAGCGGCGTGTTGCTCTTAAATGCAGCTATTGCGTCTACGGGCATAACAACTATCAATGCAGGCACACTGAGATTGGGTGCTGTAAATCTCATTACAAATAGCGCTGACGTGACACTTACTAATGCAGCGGGTGCTCTCTTTGATATAAATAATTTTGATCAAACCATCGGTACATTATCTGGTGGTGGTAACCTAGGTGGTGACATTAACTTAGGCAATGCGGAACTGACTATTAACCAAGCTTCTAACAAAACTTACGCGGGCATTATCAGCGGCATCGGTGGTGATTTCGTTAAAGCTGGCAGTGGCACCTTGTCACTGTCCGGTGTTAACACTTATACAGGCACAACAAATATCAATGTTGGAAAAATAAGTGTCCTAAACGCTGGTGCTTTAGGCGGCTCTAATAGCATCAGCATCGCCAGTGGCGCTGCTTTAGATATCGGTGTTAGTAGCTTATCTAGCACAAACACAATCAACTTAAACGGCACGGGCATTAGTAATACAGGCGCATTGGTACTCTCCGCTAATAACACGACGATTAATAACCCAATCGTACTGAAAAGCGATAGCAAAATAGGAAGCACCAATTCAGGCACAATGACTTTCGGAGGTACTATTACAGGTACAAATACCACACTCACGATTAATTTAAGCAATGCTGCTATCTCATTACCCGACATTACCTTCACCACAAGCGGCGGGCTTTCTGTGACAACAAACGGCGCGATTGCACAAACGGGTGTCTTTACCATTCCCGGTGTGTCTAGCTTCACGGCAGGTAGCAATACGATTGACTTAGGACTGAATAATGCCTTTACAGGTGCTGTTGCACTTTCTAATAGCGGCGCAAATAATGTTAGCGTCAATAATACGATCCAACTCATGATGGGTCTTGTGAATGTGGGACAAGACCTCACACTCACTTCCAGCAGTAGTATTGCACAAAATAGCACAATCAGCAGCGGATTACTGACCACCTCTTCTGCAACCGGCACTATATTAAACGGCGCAAATACGGTTTCTGGCTTTAATGCAACAAACACTGGTAGCGGTAATATTTCATTAACAAACACAACAGCTACATTAGACATTGCGGGTATCTCACAATCAAACAGTGGTAATGTTTCTATTACTAATACAGGTGCAATGGATGTGAATGCTGTTGTGACATTAGATACTGGCAGTATCGCATTAACAACACTCTCATCAGATAGCAATGAAAGAGACTTAACAATCAACAATACAATTACCACAAACAATGGTGACATTATCCTAAATGCTGCTAATAATTCAACGGGCACAGCAACACCATTGAGTATATTAGCAAATTTAGATACGGGTACATTCACGCCAAGCGCTACTGGCGTATACACAATAGGTGGCGGTATCTCTTTTGGTCCTTCAGTCACAACAGAAGTTGGTGATGGCGATATTAGCTTACAAGGCAATGCGAAAGATATAACACTGGGTGCAACTTCTTATGCACAAGCTAACTCTGTGGTCATTTCTGTTAATGAATCCATTAATATTACAGGTAATATTAGCGCTATTGGAAATTTAGGCTTTGTGGGTGATAACCTCAACACAGGCACAGGTGGCGTTGCAATAGCCGATGGTGTGTCTATCACTGCTAACGGCACACTCACATTCTCTGGCCCACTGAGTCTTGGTAATAACATCGCACTTAACGCAAGCAATGGTACAACCGTTGCAGATGCAACGACACTCACAGGCAGCAATCTCACTGCAAATAATGCGACTTTTAATGATGTTGTCACACTCAGTAATGACACAACAATTAATACGAATAATACAAACATTGCTTTTAATAATGGTATACAAGCCGGATTGAATGATCTTGCACTTAATACCGGTGCAAATGATATTACTTTTGGCGGCACTTCAACACTGCATGATCTTAGCATTTCAGACACTGCTAATTTCACGAATAACGGTACAATTAATGCTAACAGCCTGTCACTCTCTAATGGCAATAATATCTTTTTAGGCTATAGCACCTTAAATGCAACAGGTGGTGTGAGCATTATAGGTGGTAATGTCACAGGCCGCACCAATGCTGGTTCTTTATTCATTAATGTCGGCACAGCTAATCTTATCGGCACAATTAATGGCGCAAGCGGCAAAGCTGCTGCATTGCTTGTCAGTTTCATTGGGAATACACCAGGTACCTTATTCTTTAATGGCTTTGATTTAGTGTTATTACACATCCCATCTACAGCAACGACAGCAACGACAGCAACGACTGTGCCACTCTCTGCTATCAGCGCATTACCCGGTATTATCGCCTCTTATGGTAGTGGCGCTACAACACCAGGCACCTCACCTGTCTCTATTATTATCAGTGGTGGCGGCACAAGTGGCTTGCCAATCTTCGATCCTTCTGTATTTGGCACATCACCAGCACTTGGCGTCTCATTGTTAGGCGCTTCTGCTTCCAGTATGGCTAGCTTCTTAGGTTTGGCTTACCCCGGCACTACCACATCCTCTCTGTTACTCGGCTTAGGCCTAGTTTATCCCGGCACCGCTGCATCTGTGTTACTGGGCACCTCTTCACTCTTAACCACCTTAAATGGTGTTTCACAATTATTTTACAGCCTCACACAAGCAGAGGGCTTTCCTTATAACCCATTGCGTGGCATACCCACTAACCCACTGGAAAATTATATGCCTGTTAGTACGATGACTGGGGCAGGAACACAGCTTATGAATTCACCTGTCACTGCTAGTGCATTGATTTTACTAATACTTTTAATTGTTTATGGGTTGCTGAGTTATATTCATCAACGCTTTAAAAATAAGTAGTTGCTTTAGACAGCGAGGAGAAAAAAATGAAAACGATATTCTCCTGTTTCAGATCATCGGCTTATATAGCAGGCATCGCGTCGTTCCTGTTTTTTTCCACGACCAATGTCTATGCGCTGCCACAGGACGGTGTTGTCGCAGGTGGTAATGTTACGATTTCTACTCCTAACGCAGGCAGCATGCAAATCAACCAAAGTTCTCAACAAGGTATTGTGAACTGGCAGTCTTATAACGTTGGACAAACAGAACACGTACATTATCAACAACCCAATGCCAGCTCCATCACCTTAAACCGCGTTAACCCTAATAACGGTCCCGCACAAATTTATGGCTCTATTACAGCAAATGGTCAAGTGTGGTTAGTCAATCCTGCTGGCGTGTGGTTTGGACCATCTGCACATGTTGATGTGGGTGGACTGATTGCATCAACAGCAGATATTCGAAATGAAGATTTTATGGCTGGCCGTTATCATTTCACACAATCACCTGATTGGCACGGCGCTGTGATTAATGAAGGTTATATCAAAACGAGCCAAGCTGGTATTGTTGCGCTTGTTGGTTCTGGTGTTGTAAATAATGGTTATATTGAATCAGAGATGGGTAGCGTTGTATTGGCATCAGGTAGCGAGTTCACCGTAAAATTTTCAGGTAACGAACTGGTTTCTTTCACTGTTGATAAAGAAACAATACAACCTGCATTAGACCAAAATGGCCAGCCATTGAGAGATAGTATTAGAAATAGCGGTAAAATCGTTGCTAATGGCGGCAAAGTGCTGATGACAGCAAAGACCGCTTCGCAAGTGCTGGATAATGCGATTAACATGAGCGGTGTTGTCGAAGCAAAATCTGTAGGTGTAAAAAACGGTGAAATTATTTTAGCTGCACCCGGTGAGAAAATAGTCGTTTCAGGAAAACTGATCGCCTCTGGTAAACGTGCGGGTGAAAAAGGCGGTAAAATTCATGTTATTGCTAAACATATTGCAGTCGTTGATGCCGCACAACTGGATGTTTCGGGTGATCAAGGCGGTGGTGAAATACTTATCGGTGGTGATGCACACGGCGCTAATCCTGCCATTCCCAATGCAAGTTCTGTTTATGTGGGACCACATGTGATTGCATCAGCCGATGCGATTACTTTCGGCGATGGTGGTAAAGTTGTTGTTTGGGCAGATGAAGATACCCATTTTTACGGTAGTATTTTTGCACGTGGTGGCGCAACAGGCGGTAATGGTGGCTGGGTTGAGACATCTGGTAAAATGTACTTAGATGTGGCTAATGCGCATATTAATACGCTTGCACCACAAGGTGTTACCGGTACGTGGTTACTCGATCCTACCAATATTTATATCGCCTTTAATCAAGTCAATGCCACTGCTGCAGGCATGACTGGTACAGACAATAGTGCTAGCATAAATAACAACGGCACTTTTCAAGCAACAGGTGTAGTACAAGATTCTCTATTAGATACAACCAGTCTCACCGCAGGACTGCTTACCAATAATATTATTGTCACCACAGCAAATGCAAGTGGTACTGGTGTAGGTAATATCACCGTCGTTGACGGTATCAACTGGTCAAATAGCAATACGCTAACACTCATCGCTGATAATAATATCGCCATTAATGCTGTTATTACCACAGGTACAGCCGGCTCTGCTTTAATTCTAAGCGCAGGGAATGTTATTACACAATCGGCCACCATCGGCGGCTCAGGCGGTCTCACGTTAAATGGTGGTACCTTTACTCTAAGCCAACCTGGAAATTCTTATACGGGTACAACAACCATTAATGCAGGCACATTAACAGTAAGCACAGCAAATGTCATTCCAGATAGTAGTGCTGTTACACTTGCTGATGCTGCTTCTGCTATCCTTCAGCTTGGTAACTTTAATGAAACAATTGGCAGTTTATCTGGCGGCGGTTCTACGGGCGGTAATATTATACTAAGCGCCGGCACACTCACCGTGAATCAAGCTGCAGATCTCACTTATGCGGGCGTGATGAGTACCAGCTTAGGTGGTGGATTAACCAAAGCAGGCAGTAGTACGTTAACACTCTCTGGCGCCAATACTTATAACGGCCCAACAACCATTAATGCAGGTACATTGAAATTAGGTGCAGCAGGTGTAATTGCAGATAATAGCCCTGTTGTACTTGCCAATGTCGCATCTGCTGTCTTTGATCTCAACAACTTCAATGAAACCATCGGTGGACTATCTGGTGGCGGCAGCACGGGTGGTAATGTTTCATTAGGTAGCGGCACATTGACTGTAAATGCAATTCAAACTCTAACTTATTTAGGTGCTATTAGCGGTACAGGTGGGCTTACGATGGCAGGCCCTGCTGTCTTAATACTATCAGGTGCTAATACTTACACGGGTGCAACAACGATGAGTGGAGGTTCTTTAGTCATCGACGCGGATAGCAGGTTAGGCACAGCGCCAAGTGTTGCCACACCCGGGAATATCGTATTTGCTGGTGGCAACCTAGAAACAACAAGCAGTTTCACATTAAATACGAACAGAGGTATTAGTTTTCCCTCTAACACAAGCACGCTTATCGTTGATCCTTCTACAACGCTTAGCTACGGTGGCATCATCACAAATTCAGGCACATTCCATCTCGATGGTAGTGGTATACTGCTTTTATCTGGTAATAACACATTCACAGGCACTTTTGATATTAGTAATGCAACGTTACGCATAGGTGCATCTGGCGGCGTCATTGCAGATACCGCAACGATCAATCTTAGCAATAGTAGTAGCGCCATTTTTGACTTGAATAACAATAGTGAAGCAATCGGCAATTTAACGGGTGGCGGGAATGGCTCTCCTATTACACTTGGTAGCGGCACACTCACTGTCAATCAAACAACAGATTCAACTTTTGCTGGCATCATTAGTGGAAGTGGTGGTTTAACGAAGGCTGGCAGTGCTATTCTAACACTCTCTGGCGTTAATACCTATACGGGCGCAACAACCATTAATGCAGGCACACTAAAACTAGGCGCAGCAGGTGTAATTGCGGATAATAGTGCCGTCACACTTGCTGATGTCGCATCTGCTATCTTTAATCTCAACAACTTCAACGAGACTGTAGGCACCTTATCCGGTGGTGGTAGCACGGGTGGTAATATCAGTTTAGGCAGTGCCACACTCACTGTGAATCAGGGTGCAGATCTCACTTATGCAGGTATTATCAGCGGCACAGGTAAATTGACTAAGGCAGGCAGTAATACCTTAACACTCTCTGGTGCTAATGCTTATACCGGCACAACAACCATTAACGCAGGTACATTACAATTAGGCGCAGCAGGTGTAATTGCAGATAATAGCGCTGTCACACTTGCTAATGTCGCATCTGCTATCTTTGATCTCAACAACTTCAACGAAACTGTGGGCACATTATCCGGCGGCGGTATCACAGGTGGTAATATTAGTTTGGGTAGCGGCACACTGACTGTTAATCAAGCCTCAGCCGTCACTTATGCGGGTATTATTAGCGGTACAGGTGGGCTGACTAAAGCAGGGAGTAGTACGTTAACGCTATCTGGCGCTAATACTTATAGTGGCACAACAACCATTAATGCAGGCACATTGAGATTAGGCGCAGCAGGTGTAATCGCAGATAATAGCGCTGTCACACTTGCTAATGTCGCATCTGCTATCTTTAATCTCAACAATTTTAGCGAAGCTATCGGCACATTATCCGGTGGCGGTATCACAGGCGGTAATATCAGCTTAGGCAGTGGCACACTCACTGTGAATCAGACTGCAGATCTCACTTATGCAGGTGTTATCAGCGGCACCGGTGGATTGACTAAAGCTGGTAGTAATATGTTAACACTCTCTGGCGCTAACACTTATAGTGGCACAACAACCATTAACGCAGGGACATTACAGTTAGGTGCAGCAGGTGTGATCGCAGATAATAGCGCTATCACACTTGCCAATGTTGCATCTGCTATCTTTAATCTCAACAATTTTAGCGAAGCTATCGGTACATTATCCGGCGGTGGCATCACAGGCGGTAATATTAACTTAGGCAGTGGTACACTCACTGTGAATCAGGCTGCAGATCTCACTTATGCAGGTGTTATCAGCGGCACAGGTGGATTGACTAAAGCTGGTAGTAATATGTTAACAATCTCTGGCATTAATACTTATAGTGGCACAACAACCATTAACTCAGGGACATTACAATTAGGCGCAGCAGGTGTGATTGCAGATAATAGCGCTGTCACACTTGCCAATGTCGCATCTGCTATCTTTGATCTCAACAACTTCAACGAAACTGTAGGCACATTATCCGGCGGCGGTGTTACAGGCGGTAATATTAGTTTGGGTAGCGGTACGCTGACTGTTAATCAAGCCTCAAACCTCACTTATGCAGGTGTTATTAGCGGCACCGGTGGGTTGACTAAGGCAGGCAGTAATACGTTAACACTCTCTGGCGCTAATGCTTATACAGGTACAACAACCATTAACGCAGGGACATTGAGATTAGGTGCAGCAGGTGTAATTGCAGATAATAGCGCTGTCACACTTGCTGATGCTGCTTCTGCTATCCTTGATCTCAATAACTTTAGTGAAACAATTAGCAGTTTATCTGGTGGCGGTTCTACAGGCGGTAATATTACAATAAGCGCCGCCATACTCACTGTGAATCAAGCCGCAGACCTCACTTATGCAGGTGTGATGAGTAGCAGCTTAGGTGGTGGATTAACCAAAGCAGGCAGTAGCACATTAACACTCTCTGGCGCAAATACTTATAACGGTCCAACGACCATTAATGCAGGTACATTGAAATTAGGCGCAGCAGGTGTGATTGCAGATAATAGCCCTGTTGTACTTGCCAATGTCGCATCTGCTGTCTTTGATCTCAACAACTTCAATGAAACCATTGGTGGATTATCTGGTGGTGGCATCACGGGTGGTAATGTTTCATTAGGTAGCGGCACATTGACTGTGAATCCAGCTGGAGGTCTCACTTATGCGGGCGCTATTAGCGGTACAGGTGGGTTTACAATGGCGGGTCCTGCTGTCTTCACACTATCAGGCACTAATACCTACACAGGCGTAACAACGCTTAGTGGAGGTGTTTTATTCATCGACGCAGATAGTAGGTTAGGCACAGCACCAGGTGTTGCCACACCTGGTAATATCGTGTTTACTGGTGGCACCTTAGAAACAACGAGTAGTTTCACATTAAATGCAAATAGGGGCATTAGTTTACCCTCCAATACAGGTACGCTTTCAGTCGATCCGGCTACGACGCTTACCTACGATGGCGTCATTGCAGGCTCGGGCACACTGAATGTCGCAGGTAGTGGTACACTTCTTCTGTCTGGTAGCAACACATTCACAGGGACTTTTAGCATTAATAATGCAACGTTACGCATAGGCGCCTCTAGCGGCGTCATTGCAGATACCGCAACGATCAATCTTAACAGTAGTGCTGGTTCCATTTTTGACTTGAATAACAATAGTGAAGCAATCGGCAACTTAACGGGTGGCGGGAATGGCTCTCCTATTACACTTGGTAGCGGCACACTCACTGTAAATCAAACAACAGATTCTACTTTTGCTGGCATCATTAGTGGGAGTGGTGGTTTAACGAAGGCTGGCAGTGCTATTCTAACACTCTCTGGCGTTAATACCTATACGGGCGCAACAACCATTAACGCAGGCACATTGAGATTAGGCGCAGCAGGTGTGATTGCGGATAATAGTGCTGTCACACTCGCTAATGTCGCAGCTGCTATCTTTAATCTCAACAATTTCAATGAGACTGTAGGCACATTATCCGGTGGTGGTATCACAGGCGGTAATATCAGCTTAGGCAGTGGCACGCTTACTGTGAATCAAGCTGCAGACCTCACTTATGCAGGTGTTATTAGCGGCACAGGTGGATTGACTAAAGCTGGTAGTAATATGTTAACACTCTCTGGCGCTAACACTTATAGTGGCACAACAACCATTAACGCAGGTACATTACAATTAGGTGCAGCAGGTGTAATTGCAGATAATAGCGCTGTCACACTTGCCAATGTGGCATCTGCTATCTTTAATCTCAACAATTTCAATGAGACTGTAGGCACATTATCCGGCGGCGGTAGCACGGGTGGCAATATTAGTTTGGGTAGCGGCACACTCACTGTGAATCAAGCTGCAAACCTCACTTATGCAGGTGTTATTAACGGCACCGGTGGGTTGACTAAGGCAGGCAGTAATACGTTAACACTCTCTGGCATTAATACTTATAGTGGCACAACAACTATTAACGCAGGGACATTACAATTAGGTGCAGCAGGTGTCATTGCGGATAACAGCGCTGTCACACTCGCCAATGTCGCATCTGCTATCTTTAATCTCAACAATTTCAATGAGACTGTAGGCACATTATCCGGTGGTGGTGTCGGCGGTAATATCAGCTTAGGCAGTGGCACGCTTACTGTGAATCAGGGTGCAGATCTCACTTATGCAGGTTTTATTAGCGGCACCGGTGGATTCACTAAAGCTGGTAGCAATATGTTAACACTCTCTGGCGCTAACACTTATAGTGGCACAACAACCATTAATGCAGGTACATTACAATTAGGCGTAGCAGGTGTAATTGCAGATAATAGCGCTGTCACACTCGCCAATGTCGCATCTGCTATCTTTAGTCTCAACAACTTCAACGAGACTGTAGGCACCTTATCCGGTGGTGGTATCACGGGCGGTAATATTAACTTAGGCAGCGGCACGCTTACTGTGAATCAGGCTGCAGACCTCACTTATGCAGGTGTGATGAGTAGCAGTGGAGGTGGTGGATTAACCAAAGCGGGCAGTAGTACGTTAACACTCTCTGGTGCCAATACTTATAACGGCACAACAACCATTAACGCAGGTACATTACAATTAGGTGCAGCAGGTGTGATTGCAGATAATAGCGCTGTCACACTCGCTAATGTCGCATCTGCTATCTTTGATCTCAACAACTTCAACGAAACTGTAGGCACATTATCCGGCGGCGGTGTGACAGGTGGTAATATTAATTTGGGTAGCGGCACACTGACTGTTAATCAAGCCTCAGCCCTCACTTATGCGGGTATTATAAGTGGTAGCGGCAATCTTGTGAAAAATGGCGCTTCCGTTCTAACGCTTTCTGGCACAAGTACTTACACAGGATCAACCACTATCAATGCTGGCGGCTTGACAATTGCGAGCGATGCTGCGCTCGGCACTGCACCTATTTCTCCAACTGTTAATAGTCTTATATTAAATGGCGGCACCTTATCATCGCCAGCAGGAATGTCCTCTATTACATTAAATGCAAATAGAGGAATCACATTAACAGCAACTAGCACAATAACCGTTGCGAGTGTGAGTGGTAGCATCATTTCTTATGGTGGCATCATAACAGGTTCCGGCGGACTCACAAAAGCGGGCACCGGCTCACTTGTTCTATCAGGTGCAAATACTTATACCGGCACGACAACAGTTAACACAGGCACACTGCGTTTAGGCGCAAGCAATGTGATACCAGATGCCAGTGCTGTGACAATGGGAAACGTTGGTGTGACAGCCCTTTTAGATCTCAATGGTAATAGTGACACTGTTGGTAGTTTATCAGGTGGTAGTGCCACAGCCGGTAATATTAGTTTAGGCAGCGGCACACTCACTGTGAATCAAACCGCAAATTTAACCTACGCAGCTGCTATCAGCGGCAGTGGTAACTTAGTTAAAACGGGTAGTGCTACTTTAACGTTATCTGGAACTAATACTTATAGTGGTACAACAACCATCAGTGGAGGCACGCTTAAAATTAATGCTGATTCTGGTTTAGGGACTGCACCTGGTAGTCCGACAGCGGGATCAATTGTAATAGGTGGTGGAACCTTAGAAACAGCCAATACATTTACACTGAACGCAAATAGGGGCATCACATTGAGTTCAGGTGGTGGCATTTTATTAATCGATCCGACAAAAACATTAACGTATAGCGGTATTATTACAGGTTCAACTGCATTAACGAAACAAGGTACTGGTACGCTTATTCTAGGTGGCGCAAACAGTTATACTGGCGGCACAACAATCAGCGCGGGTACGTTGCAATTAGGTGCACCGAATGTGTTAGCAGATGCAGGCGCAGTCACACTAGCAGATGTTGCAGGTGCGGTGTTTGACTTAAATGGCAATAATGAAACCATTGCTAACTTAACAGGTGGCGGTACAACAGGTGGTAATATTACACTGGGCGCAGGCACCTTAACAGCCACACAAAGTTCAGACGGAGTTTATGCTGGTATTATTAGCGGTAGTGGTGGTTTCACAAAAGCAGGCTCTGCTATCCTCACTTTATCTAACGCCAATACCTATAGTGGTGTCACCAATATCAGTGCAGGTGCCATTTATGCGACGAACAATAATAGCTTAGGTGATACAGCTGGCAATACCGTGATTGCGAATAATGCAGCATTAAATGTTGGTGGTGGTGTCACAATCGCTGAGGCGCTTAATGTTACGGGAACAGGTATCTCTAGCGCAGGAGCAGTCAGAAATATTAGCGGAGATAATACCTTATCTGGTGCAATTACCCTTGCAGGTAGCAGTAGAATCAACAGTGATGCTAACACCTTAACGCTAACAGGTGGTATTGTAGGCACAGGACAAGGGTTAACAGTAGGCGGTAGTGGCAATACGACTATTAGCACAACGGGTATCAATACCAGCACCGCTGGTACGCTCACTAAAGACGGTTCAGGCGTTTTATTATTAAATGCTGCTAATAATTATACCGGTGCAACGACTATCAATGCAGGCAAATTGCAACTCGGTGCATCTAATCGTATTGCAGACAGCAGTGATGTCGTGCTCGCAGATGTGTTAAATACAGTGTTTGATTTAAATAGTTTCAGTGAAATCATTGCTAACTTAACAGGTGGCGGTACAACAGGTGGTAATATTACACTGGGCGCAGGCACCTTAACAGCCACACAAAGTTCAGACGGCACCTATGCTGGTATTATTAGCGGCAGTGGTGGTTTCACAAAAGCAGGCTCTGCTGTCCTCACTTTATCTAACGCCAATACCTATAGTGGTGTCACCAATATTAGTGCAGGTGCCATTTATGCGACGAACAATAATAGCTTAGGCGATACGGTTGGCAATACCGTTATTGCAAATAATGCTGCATTAAACGTTGGTGCTGGCGTCACAATCGCTGAAGCACTTAATGTTACGGGAACAGGTATCTCTAGCGCAGGAGCAGTTAGAAATATTAGCGGAGGTAATACCTTATCTGGTGCAATTACCCTTGCAGGTGGTAGTAGAATCAACAGTGATGCTAATACCTTAACGCTAACAGGTGGCATTGTAGGCACAGGACAAGGGTTAACAGTAGGCGGTAGTGGTAATACAACTATTAGCACAACGGGTATCAATACCAGCACCGCTGGTACGCTCACTAAAGATGGTTCAGGCGTTTTATTATTAAATGCTGCTAATAATTATACCGGTGCAACGACTATCAATGCAGGCAAATTGCAACTCGGTGCATCTGATCGTATTGCAGACAGCAGTGATGTCGTGTTTGCAGATGTGTTAGGTGCGGTGTTTGACTTAAATGGCAATAATGAAACCATTGCTAATTTAACAGGTGGTGGCACAACAGGTGGTAATATTACACTGGGTGCAGGCACCTTAACAGCCACACAGGGTTCAGACGGCACTTATGCTGGTATTATAAGCGGTAGTGGTGGTTTCACAAAAGCAGGTTCTGCTGTCCTCACTTTATCTAATGCCAATACCTATAGTGGTGTCACCAATATCAGTGCAGGTGCCATTTATGCAACGAATAATAATAGCTTAGGCGATACAGCTGGCAATACCGTGATTGCGAATAATGCTGCATTAAACGTTGGTGCTGGCGTCACAATCGCTGAAGCACTTAATGTTACGGGAACAGGTATCTCTAGCGCAGGAGCAGTCAGAAATATTAGCGGAGATAATACCTTATCCGGTGCAATTACCCTTGCAGGTGGTAGTAGAATCAACAGTGATGCTAATACCTTAACGCTAACAGGTGGCATTGTAGGTACAGGACAGGGGTTAACAGTAGGCGGTAGTGGTAATACAACTATTAGCACAACGGGTATTAATACCAGCACCGCTGGCACACTCACTAAAGATGGTTCAGGCGTTTTATTATTAAACGCTACTAATAACTATACCGGCGCAACCACTATTAACGCCGGTAAATTGCAACTCGGTGCATCTGATCGTATTGCAGACAGCAGTGATGTCGTGCTCGCAGATGTGTTAAATACAGTGTTTGATTTAAATAGTTTCAGTGAAATCATTGCTAACTTAACAGGTGGCGGTACAACAGGTGGTAATATCACCCTCGGTGCAGGTACCTTAACAGTCACACAGAGCTCAAATGGAACCTACGCTGGTGTAATGAGTGGAAGCGGCGGATTCACAAAAGCCGGCAGCAACATACTCACACTTTCTGGCATTAACACTTACACCGGTGCAACCACAATTAATGCAGGTACATTGAGACTAGGCATAGCAAATGCGATTGCAAGTAATAGCGCTGTTTCACTTGCTGATGTCGCCTCTGCTGTCTTTGACCTCAATAATTTCAGTCAAACCATCGGTACATTATCAGGTGGCGGCAGCACAGGTGGTAACATTAATTTAGGAAATGGTGCATTTACTGTCACACAAGCAATTAATGGCACTTATGCGGGTGTAATGAGCGGCAGTGGCGCATTTACAAAAGCTGGCAGCGGCATACTCACCTTATCCGGCGCCAACACTTACACAGGCCTTACCAGCATCAATGCCGGTGCTATCGAAATCACGAATAACGCAAGCTTAGGTACATCAGCTGGCGCAACAACAATTGCAAGTGGCGCAGCCCTTCAAATTAACACCAGTGGATTAACAATTTCTGATGCGATGAGTATCGCAGGCACAGGGTTATCAGGTAACGGCGTCATTAGAAATATGAGCGGCACCAATATTTTCTCTGGCACAATGACGCTTTCTAGTGCTTCAACTATCAATGTGGATGCCGGATCATTAACATTCTCTAACAATATCACTGGCACAGGTAACACAATCACATTTAACGGTGCAGGAAACACTACCCTCTCCAGCGCATTAAACACAGGCGCAAGTGCTGGGCTTGTTAAAAACGGCACTGGTACACTGACGCTTTCTGCTGCAAACACTTATACAGGCGCAACAAATATAAATAGCGGTAAAATAAGCGTTCTTAATGCTGGCGCACTAGGAACATCCAGTAGCACAACGATCGCTAGCAACGCTGCTTTAGATATCGGCGTCAGTAGTTTAACCAACACAAATACAATTAACTTAAACGGCACAGGCATTAGCAATGCGGGTGCATTAGTGCTTTCTGCTAATAATACAACGATTAATAACCAACTTGTTCTACAGAGTGACAGCACCATAGGCAGCACAAATTCAGGCACCATGACTTTTGGTGGCGCCATCACGGGTGCAAACACCGCGTTGACGATTAACTTAGCCAATGCCGATGTCGTACTACCTGCGGTTACCCTAAACAGCGATCTGACTATTCAAAGCAATAGTACAAGTATCGGAAATGGTATCACACTTGCTATCGCGGGTGCGTTTACTGTTTCTAATAATACCAGCTTCACAAATAACGGCACTATCAACGCTGGTAGCTTCACCTTATCAGGCGCTAATAATATCTTATTAGGCACGAGCACACTAAATACAACAGGCGCTGTGAACATCACGGGCGGTAATGCAACGGGCCGTACCAATGCACTTTCTTTGTTTATTAATCTCAATACAGCGAATCTTATTGGCACCATTGATGGCGCAACGGGTGAGGCTGCTGCGCTGAAGGTCGCTTTTGTTGGCAGCACGTTGAATACCCTGTTCTTCAATGGCTTTGATTTGGTTTTATTACATACACCGCCAGCACCACCAGCACCAACTCCAACGCCTGACGTTTTCGTACCAGTCGTACCTATCACTGCTTTCGATACGTTACCTGGACTTATCGCCAGCTATAACAATGTTAACAACACACCTACCACACAAACCGTCCCGCTCAACTCAGTTGCTAGCTATACCAATACGGCAAGCGGGCTAATTAACTTAGACATACCAACAGGCTCTTCTTCCTTCTTCGATACGACGATATTAGGCAGCTCTCCTTTCCTAGGCGTCTCACTACAAGGCGCTAATACTGGAGAGATATCAGATTTCTTAGGGCTGCAATAGAGACTCCTACATTACCCGAGAAGCTATATCTCACGCACCTTCGGTGCTTAAAAACGTGGGTGGATTGTCGCTTTACCCCAGGCTGCGCGCTATCGCGCTTACCTGGGGCTGTAAAGCTTTCGGTCGTAAACGACCTGATTGCGTTGTTGTTTTATGAGATCAACCCAAAATGAGTGTAATGAGGGATTGCGATTCAACACAGTATCTCTAAAGCTCTCTGTCGTAAACGACCTGATTGCGTTGTTATTCTAGCAATAAACACCATACTTTTATATTAGTCTCATAAAATTACGACGCAACCAGGCCGTTTACGGCCGAAAGTTTTACAGCCCCGGCTAAGGATTGCGAAGCGAAGCGTAGCAATCCGAAGGCCGGGGTAATGGAAATCCATCCATGTTTTTAAGCACCGTAGGTGCGTGAGCGATTTTAAGATAGCTTTTCAGTTAACGGTAGAAATGTTGCATCGTTCCACACCATTTTTTATCAAATTCATGTGACGCTCCCTCACGGTCGCGGCTCGGTTTCGCGCGTTGTTCGATTTCACGAGGAAACCACTATTATTTTTCTCTGTATCTTATTATCATACTGCTTTCCTTATTCCATTTTGAGGCATTGATGAACGGAAAGACCCCTGCTTTACAAGATATTGCTCCAACTAGCATCTGTTTTGGCTGCGGCCCCAACAGCAAGAATGGCTTGAAAATCAAGAGTTATTGGGACGCTGATAATACGCATATTATTGCAACCTATACACCAGATAGCTGTTATGTTGGCTGGGAGTCACTGCTTTATGGTGGGATTACCAGCTGCTTGATTGATTGCCATTCTAACTGGACAGTCATGGCACACCACTACCGCGCAGAGAACCGTGAAATGGATACATTACCTCGGATTGAATGCGTCACAGGTTCGCTCAACGTAAAGTATCTGAGGCCAATACGTATAGGCGTACCCCTCTTCTTGAAAGCACATATTAGGGGCGAAATCGGCCGTAAAACACGCGTCATCTGCAAGGTTTACGCTAATGACATGCTATCCGCCTTGGGGGACTCCATTTTTGTTCGCGTGAATATAGACGATATCCTTCCCGTAACGGAGCCGCGACCATGAGGGCATTGAGCTAACCACCCATAAACAAATCGTCGAGCGTAACAAGACTATCTACCATCTCTGAGTACAGTGTTTCTTTCATTCCATTCGCTGAAATAATGGCTAAGAATATTTGTTTTTTTATTCGAGTTACTTTTTGAAAGATTTTTATTTTATCTTCTAGTTGCTTAGCATACAATTTTTTAATAGCAAAAGGTTGTTCAGTGTATTTCATTTCGCAGATAGTCATCGCATTATCTTCTCTGTCAAAGAGCAAATCAATTTGCGCACCATCTTCTCCCGTCTGTGGGACATATCGCCACGCACTTGGAATGGCTGTTGGACTCATATTGAGTGCCGCACTGATTTGTGCGATATGCTTATAACAAACAGCTTCGAAAGTATAGCCTGCCCAACTATACCACTCAGCAGTGGTCGATTTTCTTTCCCAATACCCCTTTATTAAGCCCTTTTCCAAGAGTGAATCTTTAACAGGCTCAATCCAGTAAAAATAAAATAAAACATACTCATCAATTACCTTGTAAAAAATCCCTTTTTTACTATGCAAATGTGGTTTAAAACTCGTAATAAAACTTGCATCTTGCAGCATCTTAAGTCTTCTTAATCCTGTTTTTCCTTGCAGAGATTTCCCCATCCGCCTCAATAATTCTTCTTGCCCAATACCATAACGATTTTTTGCAATTAATCTCAGGATTTCAATATCTTCCTCGTAATTTTCAAACAGCGAAGAAAATAAATTATTAAACTCCTCGAGTAAAAAGCTTTTCTTTGTAAATGCAAGTTGCTCGATATTTTGTACAGCTGAGAGCCCTTTCTCAAGCTTTTCTAAATAATACGGCACACCACCTATTGCCATATAAATTCGCAATATTTGCTCTCTACTTAATTTAATTTTTGAATGTATGAGATATTCTTCTGTCTCTTTCAAATTAAAGGGCTCAAGGTTGATATGCCTCGTTAATCTATTGTGCAGCCCTCCTTTATTGTTAACAATTTTATCTATGATCCAAGAGGCAGATGACCCACATATGACTAATTTCACTTTACCTAATACAGACCAATATTGATTCCAATAAAAATCAAGATACTCGAGTAGTTTTGAATTTTTCGTCACCATCCAGGGAAATTCATCGAAAAAAAGCACGATCTTTTTATTTTCTACTGTATTCAATGCATTTGTTAACGTTTCAAACGCCTCGCTCCAATTTTTACTTGGTTTTAATTGAGCGCCATGATAAAAAACATCGCCAACTCTTTTTATAAAATGAGATAATTGATGTGAGAGTGAACCACGTCGCGTACCCGTGATATTGAAGAAAACAACATCTTCTTTCTCAAAAAAATTTCTCATTAAAAATGTTTTACCTATTCGCCTTCTGCCGTAAATTGCCAAAAACTCTGATTTACTTGATTTCAGCATTGCAGTAAGCGTTTTTATTTCTGGCACTCTACCGATTATTTTTTCTATCATGTCGACACCTGTGTTATCCTTCACCTTGGAATTATCCTCCGAGGTGAAGGATAACACAAGTATTTTGTGCCATCCTTCACCTTGGAATTATCCTCCACGGTGAAGGATGGCGCAAAATCAATTTTATTGATTATTATTCAATATGTTAGCTATAAAGCTTTCGGTCGTAAACGAATACAAGCTAATCCAATGTCTGCCGGTAACGCTTCAGCGCAATCACAAGCATAGCAATCATAAAAAGGATAATCGGCCAGAGATCCACCCAGGCTTCTGCAAAACCGATTCCCTTTAACATCGTGCCACGCGCGATATTGATAAAATGCGTGAGTGGTAGCATATTTCCAATAAACTGCGCCCAAAGCGGCATCCCCTTAAAGGGGAACATAAACCCAGACAATAGCATAGAGGGTAAAAAGAAAAATATACTCATTTGGCTTGCTTCTAACTGCGTACTCGCCAAAGTAGAAATACTAATACCAACGGATAAATTCGCTAAAATAAAAGGCAATGCGCAACATAATAATAAAAATGAACTTCCCACAATAGGAATAGCAAATAAGAAATGTGCAATGAGTAAAATAATCAACACTTGCACATAACCAACAATTAAATAAGGCATCGCTTTACCGATCATCACTTCAATCGGCAAAATAGGTGTTGATAGCAATGTTTCCATCGTGCCACGCTCGCGCTCTCGCGTCAGCGCCATCGAGGCTACCATCACAAAAGTCATCGTCAATACTGTGCCTAATAACCCAGGCACAATATTATATTGTGTGATTGCACTGGGATTATAAAGTGTATGCGTAATCAATTGCGCAGGCGGTGGTTGTGGATTCAAAAATTTCACGGGACCTGGCATTTGGTACCGAAAAACATCAGGCATCAAGTTATTAGACGCAGACACGGCATAAGCAACCGAAACTGGATCCGTACCATCCACTTCAAGCAATGCTGCTGGCTTTTTACCTCTGATAATCTGACGAGAAAAATCTGAAGGAATGGTCAGTGTAAATAGAGTTTGATGCGTTTGCATTAAACGATGCGCTTCTTTGTCTGATGCCGGAAAATAATTGAATTTAAAATATTGTGTATTCTCAAGTTGATGAACCAATGCCAGCGCATAAGGGCCACCATCTGAATCAATCAAAGCAGCAGGCAAGTATTTTGGATTCGTATTAATAGCAAGCCCAAAAAGAATGAGCTGCACAATCGGCAAAGCAAGCACCATGGCAAATGTACTGTGATCCCGCTTGAATTGCCTAAATTCTTTAATAATGAGACCCGTTAATCTAAATAAGGAAATATCATTCCACATGCGCTGCCTCTCTCTCACTCACCAAATGAATGAATACCTCTTCCAGACTGGTTGGAACCTGAGACCATCTTAGCGTCGTAAATTGCCGAATCACCGCTTCAAGCTTACTCGCTTCTGTACCACAAACACGCAAGGTATTCCCCCAAATTACAACTTGCTCTACCCCGCTTTTATCTTCTATTTCTTTTGCTAAAGTGGCCAGTTGATTACCTGTCCCTTCCCAAGTAATTAACCCAACGTCTTTAATAATGTCTGGAATCGTTCCCTCTGCCATCATCCGACCAAATACAATATAGGCCACCCGATTACAGCGCTCTGCCTCTTCCATGTAATGCGTACTCACTAAAGAAGAAATGCCGCGCGTGGTTAATTTTGAGATCTCACTCCAAAAATCACGGCGCGCTTTAGGATCCACACCTGCTGTAGGCTCATCTAACAATAATAATTGTGGTTCATGAATCAGTGCAGCACCTAAGGATAAACGCTGCTTCCAACCACCTGATAATCGAGCAGCCAAACTATTTTGATAAGGAGTCAAACCGAGCTCTGACATGATCTGTTGCGTGCGTTCTTCGTAGTCCTGGAAATCATAAACACGCGCTACAAATTCTAAATTTTCCCGTACAGTTAAATCTTGGTAAAGGCTAAAAGCCTGTGGCACATAGCCTATTAAGCGCTTGATTTTGCGTGGTTCACGAAAAATATTGTAACCCAAACAGGTGCCTTCACCGCTATCGGGCGTCAGCAATCCACACAGCATGCGTATTGTGGTTGTCTTACCGCTACCATTAGGACCTAAAAAGCCAAATATCTCACCACGTTTCACCTGTAAAGAGATATTTTGAACAGCTGGCTTACCACCAAACTGCTTACTGAGATTTTTCACATCAATTAAATAGGGATCAAGCATCTGATTTTAAGGCTCACGGCGAAACGTGTTATTCATTATACCGTTCACATTTCAAGAAGTACATAAAAATCAATGAACTAGCTGGAGCGGCAAATAGACTTTTTGCCATTTGCGGCACCAAAATACCAAACTCAATATTAACGTATCTTAATAAGCACCGGCACCGGTTTCTTAGAATAGTCGTGGCGTGGATGACGCAACCCAGCGGCATAGAGCCCCGCCTTGCGTAGCGGGCTTTTAGTTTTGCGGGATGCTTGCTTGTGTCTGCTGTAAGCATCAACTTTCTGATTAACTGCTGCTTGCTCTGCCTTCCAACGACTCTTATACGCATCCTCATCAAAGGTTCCGTGCATCCCCCCCATCCCCATCGCTATCGCTATCGTTGAGAATTTTCCTATGTTGACGACGCCTCCACCATTATGTCGAGCTAGCGCAGTCTCTGCTCTTAAAAACGGCACGGACGGCTGATAACCGACTTTTACTGCAATATCTCTTCTAGGCACAACATCAGCAAGATATTGCACGCTGCGGACTACCCGCATGAGTCGAGACTCTCCAAGCAACATATCGTAGAGTAAGTGTCCTTCAAAGACAGGACGAACAGGCGCAGCAGAATTTGTAGTCAGATAAGGCGTCGTAGCACGAGGCAACACTCGCTTGCTTTGGTAAATCATAGCACCATTCAGAAGACACAAAACAAAAGCTGTTGGCACTGCCCAGAGGATAGCAAGCGGAAGATCAATCAGAATAAAACGTGGTAGAAAAAGGATAAAATCTAAGGGATTCATTGTGTTTCTACATGTTTCTCTGAAAGCACTGAAAATACTTATCGGGATAGCCATCACGACAGAAACCCCGCCCAGAGCGATGGACAGTGGCAAAACAAGGCCTACGGTCAACGCGAATCTAACAGGAGTTATAAACAAGAGCAATAACATTCCTGAAACAGCTAGAACTTTATCGTCTTTCATCTTCGACTCATAGTTATACAGTGCTGTCTCGAGATCCTTTACACGATCATCGCCACCGCTCATAGCTACCAAAAAAGCCTGCTCCAACTGCATCAATATTCCTAACGGGATAAGTGGAGAAGTTAATGCTAGCAGCACCAACGCCACTGTTAGCCCGACAGCCACATATATAGGGAGAAGAACGATATTGATTATGAAACCTAATATATCCCCCTGTAATAAGGGAAACACCAGTGCGCCTATTATGCCAAAAATCGATCCCACTACACTTTTTAATATACCTAATACACCTAATACTATCGAGATGACTATCGTCAGCGGTACAAACGCCAGCCTGACAAAGAAACCCACAAATCGCCACAATGCAAATATCAGCTCCTCCATCTTCGCGCCCGTAGAAGACGAAAAGCTAAAGCCCGATTGCTCAAATTCTGATTCTATACCCCTTCCTGATCCCATTGCTCACCTCTGGCCAATCAGGAGATCAAAATTTGATCTCCTGTATTATTATGAGAGATATGCTACCAAAAGCTGGCAGTATGCACAACCGACCAGGCCAGATATTCGCTTTTTTAAGGGTTGCGCTCGTCTATTTCTTTTACAACAGGCACCAAGTGGTAGCGGTTTAAACCCAAAGCAAGCGTTAAAGAGCCTGCGACATAGATAGAAGAATAAGTACCAACAACAATACCAATCATCAACGCTAACGCAAAACCATGTAATAAACTGCCGCCTAAGAAAAATAACGCCAGTATCACAATCAAGGTTAAAGCAGAAGTCATGATCGTTCGGGACAATGTTTGATTAATAGATTGATTCATCACATCAATTGCTTCTAATTTACGGAATTTCTTGAAATTTTCGCGTACGCGATCGAAGATAACAATTGTATCGTTTAATGAATAGCCAATCACAGTTAACACGGCTGCGAGCGCAATTAAATTAAACTCAATATGAAAAAAGGAAAATACACCTAAAATGATAATTGGATCGTGAATCAGCGCAACCGTTGAGCCAATGGCAAAACGCATATCAAAACGAACAGCAATGTAAATCATCGTACCCAACAGCGCAACGATAATTGCTAACAACCCTTTTGTCACCATTTCGCTACCCACTTGAGGACCAATATAATTCACCTGATCCATCACAGCGCCCGGCAAAGCAGTGAGCACTGCCTGCACTGTTTCTGTCTGTGCTTTTTCATCTGCCTCTGTATTGGCTTTTTTGTGCATTAAACTAATTAACACATCTTTAGAAGTACCAAAACTCACGACACTCGCATCAGCAAACCCCGCCTCTTCCAAATCCGCCTGCATCTGCGCTAAATCTGCCGCTTCTACATAATGCACTTGTATTTGCGTGCCACCGGTAAAGTCCAATCCCCACGTTAGTCCATGCCAAGCTAAAGCAACAATAGAACACGTACACAATATCACAGACAAAAAGGCAGTCCACTTACGCTGCCCCATAAAATTAATATTTGTATTTTGCTTAAAAAATTCCATCGCTTAGATTCCAATTGAGATATTTTTAACAGAACGACCACCGTAAATGAGATTTACTAAAGCACGTGTACCCATAATAGCCGTTAACATAGAGGTGAGTAGACCAATTGTGACGGTAATCGCAATACCCTTAATCATGCCAGAACCCATGCTGAACAATATCAACATCACAATTAATGTCGTGATATTAGCATCGAGAATGGTCACAAAAGCACGGTCGTACCCTGCATGAATGCTGGCTTGCACACCCATCCCCCTACGTAATTCTTCACGTATACGCTCAAAAATTAACACATTGGCATCAGCTGCCATTGCCACTGTTAGAATCAGACCTGCCATACCGGGCAATGTTAAGGTTGCACCCAGCAGAGAGAGCAATGCAACAACCAAAATCAGATTAACCGCTAAGGCAATATCGGCAATCACACCGAATAAACGATAGTAGAACGCCATAAACAATACGACGAGTCCCATCCCCACTTCGATGGAAAGCAGCCCCATATGAATATTCTGCTTACCTAAGCTAGGACCCACTTGCCGCTCTTCAATCATTGTCACAGGCGCAGGCAATGCACCTGCTCTCAAGAGTAGCGCTAAATTACGTGCCTCAGTCGGGCTGCTCAGTCCTGTAATCTGGAAATGGCCACCCAAAGCACTTTGTATCGTCGCCACGCTGATCACACGATTTTCTGTCTGATAGTGAATCACTTGCTTACCATTTTCCATGGTCGGCACGGATTTGACTTCAACATAAACCACAGCCATCGGCTTACCGATATTTTGCGCCGTGACAGAAGTAAATAAGCTTTCTCCTGCGCCACTCAAGCGTACAGAAACGGTTGGACGACCATCCTCACCCACACCAGATGTTGCCGTGACAATGGAAGAACCTCGCAACACCACTTGGCTCTTTAACAAAACAGGTTGGTCTTTGTAAGTATAGAGACGTGTTTCAGGTGGCGCCAAACCCTCGCGCGCTGCAACAACAGGATCATGCGTCACATCCATCATGCGAAACTCTAATGTTGCTGTTTTACCAATAATATTCTTAGCTTGTGTTGTATCCAAGATGCCGGGCAAATCAATAGAAACACGGTTACTCCCCTGCTGCTGCACAATCGCCTCTGATACACCTAATTCGTTCACGCGATTCCGCAAGGTATTCATTGCTTGCTCTAGCGTATCCTTGCGCGCATCAAACAAAGCAACGCGAGATAACACACCTTCTATGCGAAGCTGACCATTATCGGTTTTTTTCTGCCAATCAAATTCATTATAACGATGGGGCACAAAACGATAAGCATCATCCAACGCTGCCTGCGTCTGGAATTGCAATATCACTTGATTATTCGCAAGCCGATTAATACCGGCATAACGGATACGTTCCTCGCGTAATGCCTGCCCAATACCATGCAAATCACCTTCAACACGCTGTTTCATGACCGCGTCAATATCAACCTGAAACAGAAAGTGCACGCCTCCACGCAAATCTAGGCCTAATTTCATTGGCACAGCACCTAAAGATCTGAGCCATGCCGGTGTTGCGGGTGCCAAATTGAGTGCCACCAGATAATGTTCGCCTAATGAAGCTTGAATCAATTCCTTTGCTTTTAATTGCGTATCCGTAGAAGAAAAACGGTACAGTAATGTCTGATTCTGAAAATCTACACGCTCATAAGGTAGTCCAGCATCATGCAGTGCTTTGTTAACTTTTTCTAATAAAGCCTGATCGACAACAGCGGCGTTGGCACTAGCAATTTGTACGGCAGGATTTTCTCCGTAAAGATTAGGTGCTGCGTAAATAAAAGCAGCCACGATACAAAACAAAATAAACAGATACTTCCAAAGCGGATAACGATTCATGAAAACAACCTTTTTTTAACCGATTTACTTCTGAATGGACTGCATTGTTCCCTTAGGTAGAATACTTGTAACTGATTCTTTCTGGATAATAATATCCGTATTATCAGTGATACCGAGAACAATATGTTGGTCAGTTATTTTTTGGACACGACCCAATAATCCACCTGCAGTCACGACCTCATCTCCTTTAGCGAGAGAAGTCAATAAATCGCGTTGCTCTTTTGCGCGTTTACTCTGGGGACGCCAAATCGCAAAATATACGATAAAGACGAAAATCAGAAACATGGTTATGAAAGAAATACCGGCAGGCGCTGGTTGAGCAGCCTGAGCTGCCGTATCTGCAAGCGCATCCGATACAAAGAAGCTCAATATTTGATCTAGCATGGTGCATCCTTATCCTAATAATTTTTAGCATTATAAGCTTGAAACCTGCCACATGCAAAGCAGCAAGTTAGAGTACAATTATTTACAATAAGATTATTTTATGGTCTATTATTGTAGCTATCCACGCTGAAGCTTCGTCTCGCATGCCTTCTCCCATCCGGGAAAAGGCGCCCGGAAAAACCGAGCCGCGACCGTAAGGGAGCGTCACTGTTCATCGATGACGCTGCTTTATATCGCGTTCCACGCTTCTCACCCAGCTTAATAACTGAACCATTTTTGACTATTTCGGCCAACCAGCGCCTTGTCGTACGTTCTGTATACCCGACCCCTAATTTTTTAAGCAAGGCGGATAAATTGATGCTAGATTCATCATTAATATATTGTAAAATAATACTTTTTTTATCTTCATGTTGAGCCATTGTAGCGTACACTCTGCTATAAGATACGGCCATTTCACCACGAATACGGCCACTTTTCGATAGATACGGCCATTTTAATCTAAACACTAAGAAATAGCCTGTGGAGAATAACAAAACACTACCATTCATCATGATTATACTTGCTTTTTACCTAAAATAGGTGTATAAATGTATATATGCATATGCATTTAATAAAGGGGGGAGCATTATGGCTGCTACAGTTCGTTGGAACCTAGCTGTCTCTCAAGACACTGACCAAGCGCTGAGAGTTTTTTTAGCTAACCAGGGCGGTGGCCGCAAAGGTGACTTGTCACGTTTTATAGAAGAGGCTGTTCGAACCCATATTCTGGAATTGTCCGCTGATCAAATCAAAGCAGCAAATCAACATATTAGTGAGATAGACTTAACTGCTGCTATTGAAGAAGCAATAGATTGGGCACGTGACAATTAATGAAAATCATTTTAGACAGCAATGTTTTTCTAAGCGCTCTGATATCCCCTCACAGCCCATCTGATGTCATTTACCGAGCTTGGCGAACTCGCCAATTTGAAGTCATAACGTCAGATATTCAACTAGAAGAAATAAGACGTGCCAGCCGCTATCCAAAATTCAGAAAAATATTACAACCAGCGAAAGTCGGCGCTATGATTAACAACCTACAGAATGCAATCATTTTGAAAAAAATAACAATAAAAGATGAAGCAGATGATCCCAATGACAGTTTTCTCATTGCAATGGCACTGGCTGGAAAAGCAGATTATTTAGTAACTGGTGATAAGCGTGCAGGATTACTTAAAAAAAAGCATATCAAAAAAACAAAGGTTGTCACACCAGGTCAGTTTGTTGATATCTTGCAGCTGTAACAAAAGGAAAATGCAATTATGCAAGCCTGACACCAACATTGCAGCTGTAACAAAAGGAAAATGCAATTATGCAAGCCTGACACCAACATGAATAGGCATGTCTGCAACTTAATAGGTCGCAATAGGCGTAATCAGTGTGTTAAAAAGGCACAGACCAACTCTTGTTTATCGTATACTTCTTATGTATTATTGGCCACCTGCTCTTAAAACACTTACATGGGGGAATGAGGAATGGCTTGCAGTAGACTTTTCGGAGAAACAAATACACTTAAAACAGAAACCAACGAAATAGAAGCCCAGATTCGACGGCAGGCAAGAAAAGCAGCAGAAATATTTCGGAGGCAACCTGATTTTACAGAGGAAGAATTAATAGCATCGGCGCTTGATCCAGACCTGCAAAAGTTACGTGACACTGCATTTGTTTTGCGTGAAAAACCGGAACTTCTTGTGAATTTTTTACGAGAAACCTTACCTACTGCCGAGCATAATGGCACACTTGAAGAAATGCTTTCTAAAAAAGTAATGGTTAAAGTCCAAGGCATACAGCAATGGCTTTACGTAACACTATTAGGACTTGGGCTTGGATCTGGACTGGGTCGACAATGGGTTCATTCTTACCTCTATATTTTAATAAGAGTCTATCGACAATTGGAGTCGACAGGTAGAGAAGGCATCGCGTTATTCCAAAGACATTTTGACGAGCACTTTCAGTACCGTGATGCAATGCTCCCCTATACGAATGAGACGATTGGCTGCATAAACAGGATTGTTGCACATTTAGATCAATTAACTCTTTCAGGCATAGATGGGATTACGCTAGAAAATCCAAAATTAGCAGCATTAAACGAAGAATTAAAAGAATTTCTTAACCCGTACTTATTTTTCAGTGGGTTCTGGCGAGAACATATCGACGTGATATCAACAGCTGTGCTAAAAATCTATGCTACTCAGCTTTCCAAGTTGAAAGCTAAAGAAAAAAATCACTGGAGCAAAGAAACACTAACATTATTTTTCGATATGACAGCATTTTTCGCCAGAGGGGAAACGACCATTCACGCTTGTATGGCTGATTATTCTGCGTCAGATGATGCCCTATGCGAGTTGAAGAACCGGAAGTTTCAAATGGATACATTAGCCCTAAGGGATACGGCTTTCCGCGACCGCAATCAACTCATCACAACAAGCGAGATCCCCTCCTCTTATGACTACGAAATAGACTTTTGCTCAGATCTTCGTGCCTTAGGCATTTCCAAGGGTTTCAATAGGTTCTAATCAGAGAAAATTAACGGAGGGCGTTAAAATGGCCGGTGTTAGAGAGATAAAAATAACGCGTAATATCAACGACCAGAGAACAAACACTGCAACAGCACTACCCCTGCTGTCGTTACCACCTACCGAAGCATTAGTAGAACTGGCGCTTGATCCAAACGACCAGGCGCTACGTGATGCTGTGCTCAAGCTAGATACAGCATACTGGACGTTTTACCCATCAAATCTTGAAGAATACCACTGTGCATTCTCTCGTGAGAGATCGGAAAACCGAGAAAAATTCTTAAACTCACTTTTAGGTAAAGATGCAGCCATCTTAAAAGAAGCTTTAGAGAACGCCATACACACTGCAAAACAGACCAATACGCTTAGTGAGTTTCTATCTACAAAGAAAATGCTTCCATTCAAATACCTTGACGACGAGCACATATGGTCTTTCCTAACACCGTTAGAACTTGCACTTAGCTTAGCACTCGAACCTTGTATCGCACTTTTAATAGATGCCTACAACACAGTAGAGTTAAGAAACGGAAGAGGCCATGCGTTATTTTTTGAACATTATCAATCACATCTTCAACACCGCAGCATGATGACTGAACATGCAAAAGATGCGATTTGTCTCATCAAAAAAATTGCTGACTATTTGGATAAGTTAGCGACTCAACACACAGAAATCACAGCAGGCCATCCAGAATTAGCAGAATTATCCGCGAAATTAGCAGGATTTCGCGAGCCATCTTTATTCTGTGGCGGACTTTACCTTGAATGCGAAAAAAAGATATTAGATTTTACGATGGGCGCTTACGTCTCAACAAAAACAGACCATCCATCTTGGTCCATTGAAATGGAAAAATTATTTTCTGATATGACGCAAATGCGCTTCTGCAAACACATAGTTCCAAATCATATTTCACTTGGAGAGCATAGGGCCAATTACAAATTTGTCATTGACCCTATGTTTCTCCTGTTGGAGAGCGAACAGGAAAGCGCTCTCGCTGCAGCAAACAACATGTTTTCTTCTTTGAAGGGAAAACAGAAAGGCGTTCCCTCTGTAGAATACAATGGCAGCGATCTCTTCAAACCCACCTCCTCAAACACCCGACCCGCTCCCACACAACCCACCCGAATTGTGTCGTAACACTATGCGATAAAACCGAGCTACGATACCGAGCCGCGACCGTAAGGGAGCGTCACTGCACTATAACTTTCAGTTGAAATTTCTTAGTTCATGATAAAATTATAACGAAATGATAGACATGTTGCATTGTTCTACACCATATTTTATCAGATTCATGTGACGCTCCCTCACGGTCGCGGCTCGGTTACACCGAGCTTGACTAATTTGCAGGAAAATTACACTCTTGCCAAAATAAATGGCGAGCATTCGGCTGTAGCACAGCGGACGTTTTTATGGAAAAACGTGAACACTGATAGCCTATCAGGCAATCTCTCAGGAGGACGATATGGATGCAAGAGATGCAAGCGAAGAAACTGATGGCATTCCAGTACTAATTCGCATTGAAATGCCAGTTGGTATTGAGGAATTAGCAGCAAGGGCTCTCCAGCTGGTAGAATACAAATTCGAACCAAGTCTCCGAGCATTTCTTCTGTATCGCGCAATAGCCTCCACCATGCTCGCTATTGTTCAGGAGAGGTCTATCCCTGAACTAAAAAACAGGTTGATGCGGATCTCAGAAGCATTCGTTGCCAAACAAGAAAAATTGATAGCAAATTACGTGGGACTCATAAACAAAATCATTCTCTATGCCACCAGTCAAGAAATAAGTGATGAAAAAATAGCAGCGTTGATCGATTCTGTTATCAATCACGTCAACTTTCATTTTATTTTTGATGCAGGTATAGCTGACATATTAGATACGGTTTTCCCCGCACTAATGACGGACTACGCGATGTCGATGTCGGATGAAGACGGGATTCTACGAGAAATGACATCTCTTCGCCAGCCCGCATTAGAGAGATTTCGGGATCATATACCTACTTTCTGTAGAGACCATGCTGCTGACGAGGAAATGGAAGAAACACTCCGTAATCTTATTGCTCAAATAAATGATGCTATGCTTGCAAGTCTAACGCCTCCAAAACAATTAAAAGAGATGATAGCTGCGCCAGAAGCCGCAGAGATTCCACTGCAAACTGTTGTCCGCGCCAGAGAATTTATTATCAGTCACCTTAAAGAAAAAGAACGGATGAAGATCGATGAATTCAACACGTTATACGAGAAGGGGCTGAAAGGAGCTTCAACTTATCTTCGCTCGTTGGACGCCCTGTGTGATGCTCATGGCCTCACCCAGCGAAACGAACCACCACATATGCATATAGTAGAATACTTTCGGAGCAGAATGATTGCGCTTACCTTTAAGATAAAAAAGATAACCGAGATGACATCCGAAGAATACGCAACATTCATGGATCCGCTTGAACCTACGATAAAAAAAATAATTCGGATGAAACCCGAAGAGAGGATGACACCCGAAACATACCTAACACTTATGTATGCGTTTCCTAAGGAAGCCGAGAGAGCAACAACTCTCGAAGCTAAATTAGCTTCCGTTTGTTTTAGTGCTCCTCTCGCATCCGAAATAACAAAACGCCTCGTAGCTCAGCAGCCTGTTGCTGCGCCTCCCCGCCAAGGAACAGGCGCATTACATCAAGCAGAGAGCGCAGCCCCTGCTGCATTAACACCAGATGCTGGAACAACTCTTGGAGATGATACGCCGGAGCAGGAAAAATTACGCATAGGCTGAGAAGCTACTTAAAACCTCACGCACCTCCGGTGCTTGAATGTGTAGTGGGTGCATTTAACCCCAGGCTGCGCGCTATCGCGCTTACCTGGGGCTTTAAAGCTTTCGGTCGTAAACGACCTGATTGCGTTGTTGTTTTATGAGGTCAACCCAAAATGCGTTTAACTTGAGTAAGAAATTTCAGCTAAAAGTTATAGCACAGTGACGCTCCCTTACGGTCGCGGCTCGGTTACACCGAGTGCCTCACAGAGCATTTCCGATTTATTCAACAAAGCCCCAATATTAGGCAGCATTCACCCACATGGCATCACCGTAACTATAAAATCGGTAATGATTAGTAATAGCCGCCTGATACGCATCCATCACAGCTCGATACCCACCGAATGCACAAACTAAAATTAATAAACTGGAACGCGGTAAATGTAAATTCGTAATCAGCGCATCAGCACAGCGGAAGGTGTAGCCCGGATAAATATAAATACTGGTTTCACCCGCATAAGGCGCAATCACACCACCCTGAGACGCAGTCTCTAACGCACGCATACTCGTCGTACCCACGCAAATCACACGCTTACCACGCGCTTTCGTGCGCGCAATCTGATCGCATAGCTTTTCCGATACCTCTAAATACTCCGCATGCATTTTATGCTCTGCCACATTCGCAACACGTATAGGCGTAAATGTGCCCGCCCCAATGTGCAACGTTAAATAACCCATCTCGACTTGCTTATCTCTTAACTTCTGCAACAATTCTTCATCAAAATGAAATCCCGCTGTCGGTGCAGCAACAGAACCCTTATGTTTTGCATAAACGGTTTGATAACGCGCTATATCATCCTCCTCCGCCTCACGCTGCATATAAGGCGGCAAAGGTATCTGCCCGATAGACTCTATCATTTTTAATACAGAGACATCATCATCTTGATACTGCAACTCATAAAACTGATTATGTCGACCACACACTTCTAAATGAAATTCTCGCGGAAAGAAAATAGAATCCCCAATGTGCGGCGGCTTACTGGCTCTTAGCTGCGCTAAAATACGCGAGCGATCAAGCACGCGTTCTATCAATACTTCAACCTGACCACCCGTACTTTTATGTCCATATAAACGCGCAGGAATCACTTTTGTATCGTTAAAAACAAGCAAATCACCCGATTCTATGCAGTCTATCACTTCATCAAACTGACGGTGCTTCACACTACCCGTCTTCTCCACACAGAGCAATCGACTCGCACTGCGCTTTGCAAGCGGATAGCGGGCGATTAGTTCTTGTGGTAAGGCGAAATCGAAGTCTTCTAGTTGCATGTATATACTCTCTTACATTGCCACATTCATGTGACCGCTCCCTCACGGTCGCGGCTCGGTTACGCGGCTCGGTTCAAAACCAATGCTGATTCGGTAACGCATATCACCCGATAGACAATCGACACATATCGATAAAAAGACTCGGTGCCAAACCCAACAATAAAGCAGCAGAGCCATTCAAACTAATGGCTACGAACATCTCTTTAGATAAAACAAGTGGCGATAGCAACGCACCTTCAACAGGCTCTTCGAAATACATTAACATCACCACACGCAAATAATAGTAAGCACCAATGAGCGCAAACACTAACGCTAACGCCGCCAACCAAACATAATTTGCTTGCACCAATGCCTCCAATAATCCTAACTTCGCAATAAACCCAACCGTAGGCGGCACACCAGCCATCGAAAACAATAACAACAACATCATAAACGCAAGCCAAGGATGGCGCGCATTTAATCCGCGGTAATCATCTAGTTTATCAAACTCAATACCATGACGACTTAATATCGCAATAATCGCAAAAGCCCCTGCCGCAACCAACACATACGTGGACATATAAAACATAGCCGCAGAATAACCCTGCGTTGAATCAGGCCCCGCTAATACACCCAATAACGCATACCCCATATGCGCAATGGAGGAGTAAGCAAACATACGCTTCAAATTTGTTTGCGCAATGGCAAGCAAATTACCCGAGAACATCGATAAAATAGAAACAACCACTAATACATGTTCCCACTGCACAGCAAAATTCGGCAATGCTTGCACTAACACTCTCACCAATATCACAAAAGCAGCAATCTTAGGCGCACTCGCAATAAACAAGGTGACTGGCGTTGCCGCCCCCTGGTACACATCAGGCACCCACATGTGAAAAGGCACCGCACCTAACTTAAAGAGCAATCCAGATAAAATAAACACAAGCGCAACAACTGGCACCACACCCTGATAAGATTGCAATGCATTTGCAATCTCAACAAGCTGCAAACTACCTGTCAACCCATACAACAAAGAGATACCGTATAACAGCAACCCTGAAGCCAACCCGCCTAAAATAATATATTTCATCGCAGCTTCGATGGCATAACGAGACTCTTTATGCATTGCAACAATGGCGTACAACACCAAAGACAACAACTCCAAACCTAAATACATCGTCAGCAAACTATGAGCAGACACCATCACAAACATACCCAACACAGCAAGCAAACTGAGTAAATAAAAGTCCCCCAGCGCCATTTTGCGATCCTGCACATACTCTTTTGCATAAGAAAAAGCAAAGAAACAAAAAAACAAAATAAATAATTTCGCAACCACAGCAAAGCGATCAACAATATAGTGGCCACTAAAACCTACAACAGGTTCAAGGTATAACTTAAACTGAGGCAATACTAAGAAAAATGTCGCAACTAAGGCAAGTTGCGCTAAATAATAAGTGATCACACGCCTACCCGCGGGCAAAAAGGCATCAATCACCAACAAAGCAGAAGACACACAAAACAAAAAAATCTCAGGCAAAGCCATTGTTAAGGGTGGCGATGAAAATACCATGATGCACCTCAGCTATATAAAACGTGCGTATTTGAGAAATTCAATGCCAATTCTGGCGGTATACTTTGCAGTAACAAGTGTCCAATACTCACCTTTAACAACTCAATAATCGGCTGAGGATAGAACCCAACAATAAACACACCTGCGGCAAGCAAAATAAAATTAATCTTCTCTGTTAATGTAATATCGTGAAATGCACCCACATATTCATTTGCAACAGGGCCGAAAAATACACGTTTGTACATCCATAGCGTATAAGAAGCACTGAGAATCAAAGTGACTGATGCAAAAACAGCGACCCAAAATTGCGCCTGGAAAGCACTCATAATCACCATGAATTCACCGACAAAACCAGCAGTCCCAGGCAACCCTACATTAGACATCGCAAACAACATAAAGAAAGCAGCAAAAATCGGCATGCTACGCGCAACACCGCCGTAATCTTTAATCAATCGACTGTGGTTATGGAAACGCTCTGCCAGCAAACCAACACCTAGGAACATCGCACCCGAGCCAAAAGCATGCGCAACCATCTGAATCACAGCGCCTTCTAAACTCATATAAGCATCTTGCAAGGTGTGCATTTCATGAATGATGTCGTACACCATAAAGCACCCCAGTGTGGCAAACCCCATGTGCGCAATAGAGGAATAAGCAATCAGCTTTTTCATATCTGTCTGTACAATGGCAACCAAGCCAATATAAACAATCGCAATGAGCGAAAGCACAATCATCAACCAAGACAAGGCATCACACGCTTGCGGTACAATAGGCATGCTAAATCGTAAAAAGCCATACACACCCAATTTTAGCATCAACGCAGCCAAGACTACTGAACCACCAGCAGGCGCTTCTGTATGCGCATCAGGCAACCAAGTATGCACAGGCCACATTGGCACCTTCACTGCAAAAGCAAGCAAGAACGCAACAAATAACCACTTCTGAACACCCATACTCAAAGGCAATCCATAAAAATTTTGGATCATGAAGCTACCGGTTTGGTTGTAAAGATAAATCAATGCAACCAACATTAGGATAGAACCTAAAAAAGTAAATAAGAAAAATTTAATAGAAGCGTAAGATCGGTTTGCACTTCCCCACATACCAATCGACAGATACATCGGTATCAGCATCCCTTCCCAGAAAATATAGAATAACACCGCATCCATCGCACAAAACACACCCACAATCATGCCTTGTAAGGACAAAAAAGCCGCCATGTATTGCGCAACACGCACAGAAATCGCGTGGCATCCTGCGATAATCACAAGTAAGCCCGTAAAATTGGTCAGCATGACCATCACTAAAGAAATGCCGTCGATACCTAGCGCATAATGCACCTGATAAGCCGTAATCCACAGATGATCCGTGACCCATTGCATTTCATAGCGACTCGGATCGAAGGCTAAATAAAGCGGTATACACAACAGTAAATTCAATACCGCTGTGCTAACAGCAATAAAGCGTGCAACATTCGCATTTTTATCACCACCCGTTAACAAAACCAACACGGCTCCCACAATCGGCAACCAAATTAGCACAGAGAGCAGGGGAAGGTGTGTTATGAAATCCATATTATCCCCACATTAACCAACTTAAAAAAACAACCATACCCAATACCATACCTAACGCATAGTGATATAAATAACCCGTTTGTATACGACGCATAACACGTGCGAGACGACGCACAAAATGTCCCATCCCATTAACACAAACACCATCGATGAATTTCACATCGCTCACATCATAAAAAAGATGCCCCACCTCTTGCGTGCCGCGCACAAAGACAAACTGATTAAATGCATCAAACCCATATTTATCAACCAAGATACGATACACCCAAGAAAATGACTGTTTGAATTTCTCCGAAAGCTGAGGATACCCAACCGTAAACACCCAAGCACAGAGAATCCCGCCGATTGCTAACCAAAAGCTAAGATGCATGCCTGCCTCTAAGGCCATTTGCATCGCACCACTAAACTCAGAGGCTAATTGTTCAACCACATTGTGTTGGGGCAACACAAAAACAGCATTCCCCAATAAGGTCGGTTGGTGATAGAGCATAGGACTGATCAACAAATCACCCGCGAAGACACTAGGAATCGCCAATAAAATCAATGGGATAAGAATAACCCACGGAGACTCTTTAGCATGTTCTCTGGCGCTATTCATAGCAGAACCTGGCGCACGATCATGGAAAACCATGAACAAAGCACGAAAAGTATAGAGTGGTGTTACAAAAGCACCCAACAGTACACAATAATAGGCATAACGCGCACCTGGCATTTGGCTGAGAGACGCAACATCAATAATCGTATCTTTAGAGAAGAATCCAGAAAATGGCGGTATCGCGCACAATGCTAAGGCACCAATCAAAAAAGTGCCGTAAGTAATAGGCAAACGACGATACAACCCACCCATACGACGCATATCTTGCTCATGGTGCATTGCAATAATCACCGATCCCGCTGCTAAAAATAATAGCGCTTTAAAGAAAGCATGTGTAATGAGGTGAAAAATAGCAACATCATAAGCAGAAGCCCCTAATGCCACCACCATATAGCCCAATTGTGAAATGGTAGAATAGGCAATGACACGCTTAATATCATACTGCGTGATCGCCAATAGACCCATAAAGAAAGCTGTGGTACCACCTACAATCAGCAGTGTACTCAACATCACAGGAGAATATTCAAACAACGGTGACATACGCGCAATCATATAAATACCGGCTGTTACCATGGTTGCGGCATGGATCAGCGCAGAGATCGGCGTGGGGCCTTCCATTGATTCTGGTAACCACACATGCAAAGGCACCTGCGCTGACTTCGCAACAGCGCCAATAAAAAGCAAAGCGCATATTAAGGAAATAACAGAAACGGTATGGCCACCGAATAAATGGAAGGTTTGCGTCAGGACGGTGGGCACTTCCGTAAACACATCATGGTAAGACAAGGTACCGAAGTATCGAAAAATGCACGCAATGCCTAACACAAAACCAATATCACCAATACGATTGACCAAGAATGCTTTTAAACCACCTACCGCTGCTGATTCTCGTTCAAACCAATAACCAATTAAGAGGTAAGAAACCAGGCCAACGCCTTCCCATCCAAAAAATAAGACTAAGAAGTTATTTGCCATCACTAAAACAAGCATTGCGAAGGTGAATAAAGAAACATAGCTAAAAAAACGCGTGTACCCAGCGTCATCTGCCATATAGCCAATGGTATAGATGTGCACAGCCAAAGACACGAAGAGCACAATCATCATCATGACGGCGCTTAATCGATCTAACAAGAAACCAACTTCAAAATGCATCATGCCTGCTGTAGCCCACACATAGAATGCATCTTCTACAGCGGGATGCCCTTCTAATGCGATGATATTAAACAAATAGCAAGAAAGTAAAAATGCAATACTCACGCATCCAATTGCAAAACGATGAGACCACCGATTGCCAATGTATGCACCCAACAACCCTACCACAATAGAACCCATCAGAGGCAACAATGTTGCGATAAGCGCTGTTAACATAAGCATATTTTGCATCACTATCCCCTCAACCCATCTAACTCTTTCACTCTGATCGTGCCACGCTTGCGATATAATACAACGAGAATAGCCAAACCAATCGCAGCCTCTGCTGCTGCAACAGTCAACACAAAGAAAACAAACAGCTGACCTGTAACATTCCCTAAAAAGTAAGAAAAGGCAACGAAGTTTGTGTTCACTGCCAGGAGAATCAACTCAATCGACATCAATAATGCAATCAAGTTGTTACGATTCACAATAATACCCGCCATCCCTAGGCCAAATAGCAGGGCAGCAAGGCTTAAAAATTCAGTTAAAGATGGCATAATTTCTTCCTCTTTTCATCCACTTCCCTCATCCGCGTGCTCGAGCATGCCTGGCAAGACCGAGCCGCGACCGTGAGGGAGCGGTCACTGCTAATCAACAGTGACGCTCCCTTACGGTCGCGGCTCGGTTTTTCCGGGAACCGCATTTTCATACATCACTCTCTCGCGGTGTGGGCGGCATAGACACTAAACGCAATCGATCCGACGGTCTCGCAGCCAGCTGCGCGCTCACATCTTGTTTTTTGCGACGCACCACACTGCGATGCGATAGTGTGATCGCTGCAATAATAGCAGCCAATAAAATAACACCCGCAATTTCAAATGGATAAGCGTATTGTGTATAAAGCACCTCGCCGAGGGCTTTTACATTACTATAATCAGCCGGCTCTGCAGGTGGTACTGGCATCTGCGATAAACCAAAATAATGCGGCCCAACAGCAATCAATAAAAAACCCGTCACAAGCATAGCAAGTATGGTACCCACTGAATACCACTGCGCATAACGCACATGGCGCCGCTCACGGTCAATATTTAGCATCATCACAACAAATAAAAATAATGTCATCACAGCCCCAACATAGACCAACAACAAGATAAGCGCTAAAAACTCCGCTCGCAATAGCATCCATACACCCGCCATCGCAAAAAAAGTGACAACCAAAGACAGCACGCTATAAACAGGATTACGAAAAGTCACCACACCAACGCCAGACAACAAGGCAAGCCCCGAGAAGAGATAAAAAATTACGTGTAAAGGTGTAAGCGTGAGTATCATCAGTGACTCCTACCGATAAGGTTCATCTTCTAAGCGATCTTTTGCAATTTCTGCTTCATATTTATCGCCAATCGCAAGCAGCATATCTTTTGTTAAAATATTTTCGCCACGGTTTTCGAAGTGATAATCAGCCTTATCGGTTAAGACGATAGAATCGACCGGACATGCTTCTTCACAAAAACCGCAATAAATACATTTAAATAAATCAACATCGTAGCGCGTCGTGCGCCGCAGACCAGCCTCTGTTGGCTCTGCCTCGATTGTAATCGCAAGTGCAGGACAAACCGCTTCGCATAATTTGCAAGCGATGCAACGCTCTTCTCCGTTAGGATAACGTCTTAATGCATGGATGCCTCTAAAACGCGGCGAGGTCGGTGTTTTTTCATCTGGATAGTGAATCGTAAATTTTTTCTTCCAGAAATATTTGCCCGTCACACGCAGACCTGTTAGCAAGTCCCACAGTGCAAAACTCTTAATATAACTTTTTACTCGTTCTAACATAGGCCATGCCTCACTTTTCACGACAACCACTGCAACTGTACTGCAACGGCCACAAGCACCACCCACACGATGGTCAGTGGAATAAAAACTTTCCAACCCAATCGCATAATCTGATCGTAGCGATATCTGGGAAAAGTTGCTCTAAACCATAAATAGCAGTATAAAAAGAATGCGATCTTTAAAAATAACCACAACGAACCTGGCACCCAAGCAAACCAGTTTTCTAAATAAGGCACACCTTGAAACGGTGACAACCAGCCTCCTAAGAAAAGCAAAGAAATCAAGGTGGAAATCATCGTCATATTGACGTACTCAGCAAAGAAGAACAAAGCAAAGGTAATGCCGGAATATTCCACGTGAAATCCAGCTACAATTTCAGATTCACCTTCAGCCACATCGAAGGGCAAACGGTTTGTCTCAGCCAAACCAGACACCCAGTACACAATAAACATAGGAAACAATGGCAGCACAAACCAGTGCAATACACTGCCATTTTGTGCAGCAACGATATCTTGAAAATTCAGCGAACCCGCAAGCATCATGACTGTAATCAGCGCAAAACCCATGCAAATTTCATAGGAAATAGACTGTGCAGCTGCTCTTAATGCACCAAACAACGCGTACTTTGAATTGGATGCCCACCCTGCAATTAAAATACCGTATACACCTAGAGAAGAAACAGCGAAGGTGTAAAGTAACCCTGCATTTAAGTTTGCTAACACCACCCCTTTATCAAAAGGAATTGCCGCCCAACCGATCAAGGCAATACCGAAACTCAAAATAGGCGCTAAGACAAACAGAAATCGGTTAGAAGCGGTCGGCACAATGATTTCTTTGGTCATTAATTTAATCGTATCAGCAACCGGCTGTAACAACCCCCACGGACCAACACGATTGGGCCCTATACGTACATGCATATAAGCAATGACTTTTCGCTCTAGATACGTTAACGACAAAACAACAAACACCAGCCCCACCACAATGGCTACTATTTTCAAAATAATCATCGCTATGAGTGGTAAGGTTTCTAACATTTGCTTATCTCAATTTCGCCGAATAAATCACCAAGCCCGCTGGTTTGTGTCACACCACCTGGCACCCACAACGCTTCTTTTGCGACACGCTCATCACATACCACGCTCAGTTCAGCACTGGCTGTTTGTTGCTTCACAGAAACACGATCCCCGGTTTTAAGTTGATGACGCGCAGCTGTTTCTGGGTGCAAGCGCACAACACCCACTTCACCCATCATTACTGTTTGCGCTGCTTGCAAGGGCGATGCGTGACGAACCATTGCATCTATCGCATAAATTGGCACTTCCCCTACACGATGCAAACCCGATCCTGCAGGCACATCATTCGGCAAGGAAAAAGATTGCGCAGAAGAAAAATCAGATTGATCACACAAGGCCTTCACTTCATGCCTGATTTCCTCTGAACTTTCATAAGCAAAACCATCTAAATGTAAAAAGTTACCCAGTGCACGCAAAATTTTCCAGGCAGGACGTGAAGAACCTTCAGGATTCGCCACACCTTGGAAGGATTGCCAAGCACCTGCAGCATTCACATAAGTCCCAGATGTTTCTGCAAAAGCGCCTATCGGCAATATGACATCAGCATAAGCCTCTAATACGGGATCACGAAACAAAGAAAACGCGCACACAAAACGCGCTTGCTTAAAAGCAAGCGATGCTAAATGGGCATTCGCGCAATCGAGCGCAGGCTCCACATTAAACAATAGATAAGCTTTACGTGGATTCGCTAACATGTGATAGGCATCCAACCCTATCTGTTCTGCCTGATGCGCACCCGCTAAACGATGCGGCACAGCACCCGCCAACCAAGCGCCCGCGCTATTAGAACCTGCTGTCAATAAGCCCAGCGTTCCGTTATATTGCTGCGCAAGCTGCTGTGCATAATAACGCAAGCTGGCTGCTTGCTGATGCTGGAAAGCTAAGGCGCCCAACAAAATACAAATTTTTTGTTTACCTTGTAAGCACATCACAATGTGATGCTGCGCATCTTGCGATTTCACAGCGGTTAACAGATCAGCCAATGCAGAAACCATCTGTTGTGGTGGTACAATCTCTTTTGCTGTCACATCAAAATTAAAATGATAATCGATGGGATTAATTGCAATCACAGCTGCGCCTTTCTTAACAGCTTGGCGCACCTGCAAAGCCGCTATGGGTTGTTCTTTTTGAATATTCGAACCAATTAAGACAATCGCATCACAATCTGCAATATCAGTAACAGACATGGATAAGCCAGGAAAAGCGCCCATGGATGCTTGATCCTGCATATCTCTTTCTCTTAAACGATGATCAACATGCGGACTACCCAGACTACGCACAATCTTTTGAAATAGATAACACTCTTCTACTGTTGCATGCGGCGATATTAAGCCGCCGAGCTGTTCTGATCCAAATTCCGTTATCGCATCTTGTAAATGAAGCGACACAGCTTGTAGCGCTTCTTCCCAACCCACTGTTTGCCATCGGCCTTCTTTTCGCAGCAAGGGTTCTTTTAAACGATTAGCGTGATAAAGTCCCGTATAAGAAAAACGATCACGATCGGAAATCCAAGATTGATTAATTTCAGCTGACTCGCGTGATACAACGCGCATTACTTTTCCATAACGCGTATGCACATGAATATGTGAGCCAAGGCAATCATGTGGCGCAATACTCGGCGCTTGATTCAACTCCCAAGCACGCGCTGTAAAACGATAAGGTTTGGACGTGAGCGCACCCACTGGGCACACATCAATCATATTACCCGATACTTCCGATAGAATGGCATGTTGCACATAGGTGCCAATATCGGCATCTTCGCCCCGCCACAGCACACCCAATTCACGCATACCGGCAATTTCATCTCCGAAACGCACACAACGCGTGCATTTGATGCAACGTGTTAATTCTGTTGCAATTAAAGGACCAATATCTTTATCAGGCACTGCATGCTTACATTCATCAAACTTAGAGGTGGATGAACCATAACCCATTGATAAATCTTGCAATTCACATTCCCCGCCCTGATCGCAAATCGGGCAATCCAGAGGGTGATTAATGAGTAAAAATTCCATCACAGCCCGCTGCGCAGTCAATGCTTTTGCTGATTTTGTGAACACTTTCATCCCAGGCATACAAGGTGTTGCACAAGCAGGAACGGGTTTCGGTGCCTTTTCAACTTCAACCAAACACATTCTACAATTGGCTGGTCTAGATAATGCTTTGTGATAGCAAAAACGCGGAATATAAATACCTGCCTCATCCGCTACCTGAATCACCGTTTGATTTGGTTTTGCCGTGACAGGCTGTCCATCAATTTCAAACTCTATGTCAGCCATTTAAGCCCCCACCAAACATTTACCATGCGTGACATGATGTTCAAATTCTTCATAAAAATATTTCAAGCATCCGCCAACTGGCCACGCCGCTGCTTCACCAAATGCACAAATCGTACGACCTTCAATATTCTTTGCAACACGACGTAAATTTTCTAAATCTTCTTTACGACCGCGACCCTGTTCAATATCGTGCGTTAAACGATACAACCAACCTGTTCCTTCACGACAAGGCGTACATTGCCCACAGGACTCATGCATGTAGAATTTAGAAATGCGTTCTAGTAATTTCACAATACAAACGGTTTCATCTAGTACAATCACAGCACCCGATCCCAACCCAGAACCTGCTTTCTGTAGAGAATCAAAATCCATATCCAGAGACATCATCACTTCTGCCGGCAGAATAGGCATCGAAGAGCCACCTGGAATCACCGCTTTTAATCGATGTCCGTGCCGTACACCACCTGCTAAAGCCAATAACTCTTTAAAAGGTGTGCCTAAAGGCACTTCATAGTTACCTGGTTTATTCACATGCCCTGTCACAGAAAAAATTTTACAGCCACCATTGTTTGGTTTACCTAATCCCAAAAACCATTCACTGCCTTTTTCTAAAATCACAGGGATAGAAGCATAGGTCTCTGTATTATTAATTGTAGTGGGCCGACCATACACACCGTAAGCTGCTGGGAAAGGTGGTTTATTACGTGGCAGTCCACGTTTTCCTTCTAAAGACTCCATCAATGCCGTTTCTTCGCCGCAAATATAAGCACCTGCACCGAGATGTGAAAATAATTCAAAGTCTACACCGCTGCCTAAAATATTTTTACCCAATAGCCCCGCTTGTCGCGCTTCTGCTAGTGCTGCTTCAAAACGCGTAAAGGGTTCCCAATATTCGCCACGAATATAGTTGTAACCCACAGCCGCACCCATTGCATATGCACCGATTGCCATGCCTTCTATCACCTGATGTGGATTAAATCGCAACACATCGCGATCCTTACACGTACCAGGTTCACCTTCATCTGAATTACACAATACATAAGCCTGTGGACCACGGCGTATAAAGCTCCACTTCGTTCCCGTAGAAAACCCTGCACCGCCACGACCACGCAAAGCAGAAAGTTTAACAGCTTCAATAATTTGTTCTGGTGGTGTTTTCTCCCGCAGAATTTTCTTCCACTGCGCATAACCCCCCGCAGAGAGATAGGTCTCGAGCGTCCAAGGCTTATCGAGATGCAATGTTCTAAAACAAATTTCATTCGCCATCTTTACCAGCCTCTAGTACTTTCAACACACCATTTATTTTTTCTGGTGTGAGATTTTCATAATATTGCTTACCTATCTGACAAACAGGTGGTGCAACACACGCACCCAAACATTCCACTTCTTTTAACGTAAATTGACCATCCGGTGTTGTACCATTCATATCGATACCTAATCGCTTCTTTAAATGCGATACAATCTCTTCTGCGCCATTTAAAGAACAAGAAATATTCGTGCACACTTCAATGACATGTTTGCCTACCGGTTCTAGGCGAAACATCGAATAAAATGTCGCAATTTCGTAAACAGCCACATGCGGCATACCTAAATAATTCGCAACCGCTTCCATGAGCGCAGGCGTGAGAAAGCCACCATTGCTTTCCTGCACCACGCGCAAGGCTTCGAATACACCCGAGCGCTTCTGTTCTGGTGGATAGCGCAAATTCCACTGATCAATGTGTTCACAAATGGCAGCACTTAAGCCACTCTCTTGTTTGTTATCTTTTCTTGTCATCTGTCTATTTCACCAAAAACAATATCCAAGCTAGAAAGTATCGACACAACGTCTGCTATCATATGCCCACGCACCATTTCATCCAAAGCCGCTAAATGCGGAAAGCCTGCAGCGCGCACCTTCAGGCGATAAGGTTTGTTTGCACCATCTGACACCAAATACACACCAAACTCACCCTTAGGATGTTCTATCGCTGCATACACCTCACCCTCGGGCACGATATAACCTTCGGTCATGTTTTTAAAATGATGAATCATCGCCTCCATACTGACTTTCATTGTTTCTCGTGGTGGCGGTGCAATTTTATAATCATCAATCATCACAGGGCCTGGATGTTCACGTAACCACGCAATACACTGACGAATAATACGGTTGGATTGTCGCATTTCATTTACGCGCACGAGATAGCGATCGTAGCAGTCACCATTTGTCCCAACAGGAATATCAAAATCCATTTGATCATAGACTTCATAAGGTTGTTTTTTACGGAGATCCCAAGCCACACCTGAACCACGCAGCATCGGACCCGTTAGGCCTAAAGCAATCGCACGTTCTGGACTGATTACACCAATATTAACGGTACGTTGCTTCCAAATACGATTCTCCGTCAGCAAAGATTCATATTCATCGACACAGCCAGGAAAGCGTTCTGTGAAAGCCCACAAGAAATCAAGTAAAGAACCTTCGCGATTTTCATTGAGTTTTGCAATTGCCTTAGCATCATGCCATTTAGACACTTTGAATTTCGGCATTGCATTGGGCAGATCACGATAAACGCCACCAGGGCGATAATATGTCGCATGCATACGCGCACCGGAGGCCGCTTCGTAGCAGTCGAGCAAATCTTCACGCTCTCTGAAGCAATAGAGCATGGTTGCCATAGCGCCGTTATCTAGGCTGTGCGCACCTAACCATAGCAAGTGATTTAAAATACGTGTGACTTCATCAAACATCACACGTATATACTGTGCACGTTTAGGCGGCGTGATGCCCAATAATTTTTCTATCGCCAACACGTAACCATGTTCGTTACACATCATTGAAACATAATCTAGGCGATCCATATAGCCAATTGTATGATTAAATGGTTTACTCTCTGCTAATTTTTCTGTTGCGCGATGTAACAATCCCACATGCGGATCTGCTCGCACCACTGTTTCACCATCGACTTCTAAAATAAGACGCAATACACCGTGCGCAGCGGGATGTTGTGGTCCAAAATTAAAAACATAATTTTTAATTTCAGCGGCGTTTGCATGCGTTTTTTTCTTATTTTCCATCGCCTGCCACTCCTGAGTGCTCACTCACATAACGATTATCACGACGAATCACTTTAGGTTCTAAAATACGTGGTTGTATACTAACAGGCTCGTAGATAACCGATTTCAATGCAGCATCGTAACGCGCCTCGACTTCACCAATAAGAGGAAAGTCTTTTCGGAAAGGGTGACCAATAAAACCATAATCTGTGAGTAGACGCCGTAAATCAGGATGCCCTTTAAACAGTATACCAAATAAATCGAAAGCCTCGCGTTCAAACCAATTGGCAGACGGCCAAATACTGATAACAGAATCAACCATACACGCTGCATCGGCAGGAATATTCACGCGTAATCGTAGGCGATGATTATGTGTTAACGAAAGCAAATGATAAACCACCGCGAAACGTGTTTGTTTCTTTGGTGCTTCAGCAATCATACGTGCTGTTTGGCCACGAGAAAAGCCGGTTGCTGTCGCAGATTGTGTTTCCCAATCATCTAAACCATAATGCAGATAATCAATACCACACACATCCACAAGTAACTCGAAACAAAAAATCTCTTCTTCACGCAAAGCAGCGCAGACTGCCAACAGATGGGGAGGTTTTATTTCGAGCGTTACTTCTCCTTTTGCAACCGTTGCTGTTTCCAAGGCAGAAGCAAAACGTTCGGCTAGTTGATCACATAACATTTTTGCTTGCATCACAGCACTCCTTAACGCTCAATTTTCTTTGTCTGGCGAATTTTGTTTTGTAATTGCAAAATACCATACATCAGCGCTTCAGCAGTCGGCGGGCAACCAGGCACATAAACATCAACAGGCACGATGCGATCACAACCACGCACAACGGAGTAAGAGTAATGATAATAGCCACCGCCATTCGCACAAGAGCCCATAGAAATCACCCAACGCGGCTCAGACATTTGGTCATACACTTTGCGCAAGGCAGGTGCCATTTTATTACATAAAGTACCCGCTACGATCATCAGGTCAGACTGACGCGGGCTGGGTCTAAAAATGACCCCAAAACGGTCCAAATCATAGCGAGACATCGCGCAGTGCATCATTTCAACTGCGCAGCACGCTAGACCAAAAGACATTGGCCACAGCGATCCTGCACGTGCCCAATTAAAAACAGCTTCGAGAGAAGTCACATAATAACCAGGCTTTAGGAGATCACTTAACCGGTGCTTCTCTAAATTTTCATCTCTATTGACTTGTTGCATGTGATCCCTCGTTGGTTATTCCCACTCTAACGCGCCTTTTTTCCACTCATAGATAAAACCAACGGTGAGCAGGCCCAGGAAAATACCCATTGCGACCATTCCAAACCATCCTAGCTGACGAAAACTCACTGCCCAGGGTACTAAAAAAGCAGTTTCCAGATCAAAAATAATAAAAAGAATGGCAACAAGGTAATAACGCACATCGAAAGGTGCGCGCGCATCATTGAACGCATCAAAACCACATTCATAAGTAGACAATTTTTGAGGATTAGGACGCTTCAGGCTGAGCAGATAGCCGATGAGGGGCGCAACAAGACCTATCCCCAATCCGATTATCATAAAAATCAACACTGGCAAATAATGTTGCAGCATCCACATCCCTCACTTTCAAATTCTTACCGGCGGGCGGACTCGAACCGCCACGGCTTTTCAGCCACTACCACCTCAAGGTAGCGTGTCTACCAATTCCACCACGTCGGCGTACATTCTTACTCTCACAAGTCACTTTTTCACAGGCTCAGCCGGTAATGCAGTCTGCAATGCCGTTGGCTGTGAAGATTTTAAGGGTAATGTTGCTCCTGGCACAGGCTGTTCTGACGGCAAAGCGGGGATCGTAATCACACGCGCTTGCTTATAAGTAGACACTGTCCAATAATTGAGAGAAATACTTGTCATAAAAAAGAAAATTGCAAAAGCCATGGTGACTTTAAAAAGAAAGGAACCCGATCCTCGACTACCGAAGATGGTTTGTGATGCGCCGCTACCAAAGGCTGCGCCCATCGTTGCACCTCTACCCTGCTGCACCAACACTAAAATAACAATACAAGCTGCTGCAAGCACATGTAAAAGCAATATAAATTGATACATAACTCTCCTAAGCTAAACAGCCGTCTGATGAACGCTGTTTGATATCTTATCTGCCGCTTCGCAAATCGCTAGAAACGCTTTCACATCCAAAGATGCGCCGCCAATTAAGCCGCCATCAATGTCTGGCATGGCCAATAACGAAGCAGCGTTGTCAGGTTTCATGCTACCGCCGTACAGTATACGAATTGTCTGCCCTATATCAACCTGAATTTTCGAGATAAGTTGCCTGATATAGGCATGTACAGTCTGCGCCTGGGATGGTGTTGCGGTTAATCCGGTACCAATTGCCCACACAGGCTCATAGGCGATGACGGCGCGACCCATATTATCGATACCAACCAAGTCAATAACGGCTTGTAATTGTTCGAAAATAACGCTTTCTGTTTGCTCTTGTTCACGTTGCGCCTGCGTTTCTCCTATACAGAGTATAGGCGTCAGCCCAGCCGCTTGCGCGGCTTGGAACTTATGCGCCACCTCATTGGGTGTTTCATGAAAGAGTGTACGGCGTTCTGAGTGACCAACCAGCACATAGCGGCAACCCGCTTCCAGTAGCATCTTGCCAGAGACTTCTCCTGTGAATGCCCCCGCCTCTCCAAGATATAAATTTTGTGCACCCAACAGCACGTGGCTACCGTCGATCAATTGGCGTACTTGACTGAGGTGTATAAAAGTCGGCAATAGCAGAATATCAATGTACGGAAACGCAATAGCGCCTTCCACGATACCACGCGCAAGCGCAGCCGCCGCAGTGAAAGAGCCATTCATTTTCCAATTCCCTGCTATCAACTTTTTCCGCATAGCGATGCTACCATTCCGTCATCCGATGAATGAGATAGCATTCTAATGATAAATGCGTAGGGGTCAAGCAAATTCACATACTCACGCGGTGATCACACCTACTCATGGAAGCAATTTCTCTCTTAGACAACCCTATTGGAAAATCAGCAGTCTCTTCAGAAAAAGCGGTTTTGCTTAAAGCTAGAATAACATTTCTCAATATCGCGTATGACTTGAGAGACTCTTCTGCGGAAGCCAACTTCCTTGATATAACGGATGCACTAGGTTGTTCACAACCAAAAGAGTCAAGTATTAACCAATTTGTTGCATTAAGAAATAATTCCATCTTTTCCGAAGGCCAACGCTGTGCTTCCACCACTTCATTGTATATTTTTATAAAACCATGTATTACAATTGCATTGTATTCACCCCAGCATCCGCCACAAAATAGATACTGTATATATAATATTTTTAATTCTCTTATTAATCCCTCCAGTGGTATATTATCTTTATCAGTAGTTGGTTGATCTAACAATGCAACAATCCCTCTCACACATTCAAGCACACCATCTGCTTCTTGCTTCTCGTATTCACGAGATTGACAATGCTCATCAAAATGTCTATAGAAGAGTCCATAACCTTCCTTTCCTAACACTTTATAAGCATCGATTAAAATTCTCCAAAGATCTTTGTTTTTTACCTGGCTCACGTATGCTGCGTTTGCCAAACTCACTATGCATTCTAGTGGTGTTAAAGAAACCCACTGTTCTGAATCTGGAATCTTGACCATTCGTTTTGCTGATAAAAATTCGACAAGCTTACCATTATCGATGGCCCTCTCTATTGCTTGCCCTAAAAAACGAGAATTATTATCGTTGGAGAACATCACTTCGGCAAATCTTGGTCTATCGCGAAAAGATGAAGTCATCGACTCTTCATAAGAAATGAGCACGCGATCGAAGGGATCCACATTTTTATCGTAAGCTAATTTTATAAACTCTAATGAATCACGCGGAGAAAAAAGACAATGCCAACCGATTTCACCTACCATAGGAGGGAGATTACGCCTTCTTTGAATCCTAAACAGCGTCGCTGCCAGCTGATCTCGAATATTGTTTTCTTTTTTCTGATTCTCTTCATCATGACTTTTTCCTCTATCTTCGCCAGGCAAATCTCTACTGTTACCCATTTTCAACTCCTCTCTCATCTTTTTGGTTAAGATAACTTTCTATTTTATGTACCCATCATACTTCAAGATGTGAGATTTTAACGCCCAGCTTGCAAGAAATTTAAACGTTCTGATTGAGAAAAAGCGCAGGAATAGTTATTCTATTTCGAGCTTTTTCGATTGAAGAACGTTTAAAGTTCGACGCAAGATGGGATGTTA
>Ga0310813_10000127_pt1 | contig 56268 bp, 54 predicted proteins | sample YN3metagenome_FD_203086 | JGI IMG/M metagenome (GOLD analysis project Ga0310813, IMG submission 203086) | Soil microbial communities from experimental microcosm in Duke University, North Carolina, United States - YN3 | ecosystem: Engineered > Artificial ecosystem > Soil microcosm > Unclassified... | reverse complement strand
GGAAGGACCATCAAGGACAGGCCGCGCAGACCGTAATAAACGACCAGCAGCAGGCGCGGATCGTGCCGGTCGGTCAACCACCCCGAAGCGGTCGTGCCGAACAAATCGAAAAACCCCATCATCGACCGGAGCCCGGCTGCCGCCACGGGCGGCACGCCATGGTCGCCGCAAAAGGCGATCATATGCGTTCCCACGAGCCCGTTCGTCGTCAGGCCGCAGACAAAAAAGGTTCCGAACAGGAGCCAGAAGGCAGGGCGCCTGGCGGCACGGAGCAGCACCTGGATCGCCAGCGTGGCGGTGCGCGCCTGCTTCAACGGCGCTGCCGGCGCGCTGCCCGGCCCTTCGCCATAACGGCGCGTGCCGATATCCTGCGGGGACTCCGGGATGATCAGCGCGACGATGGGGATCAAAGCGAGGCAGGCGAGACTCACCGTCAGCACCACCGGGCGCCACGTATATTGCGCCGAAAGCCAGGCCAGGAACGGCAGGAAGATCAATGACCCCGTGGCCGTGCTGGCGCTTAAGAGTCCCATCACGAGGCCCTGGCGCGTGGCGAACCAACGATTGACCACCGCCGCGCCCAGAACCGAAGCCACCGCGCCACTGCCGATGCCGGAAAAGACACCCCAGGTCAGAACATATTGCCAAGGGGCGCTCATCCATTGGCTGATGAAGGTCGCGGCCGCCATCAGGCCAAGACCGCCCAGCATGGTACGGCGGATGCCGATGGTTTGCATCAAAGCGGCCGCAAAGGGGCCGACGAGACCGTACAGGAAAATACCTACTGCCGCACCGAATGAGATGATGGCACGGTCCCATCCGAATTGCAGTTGGAGAGGAAGGAGCAGCACGCCGGGCGTCGCGCGCAGGCCGGCTGACACGAGCAAGGCCAGAAACGTGACGGCGACGACGAGCATGATATGCAAGCGTGGCGATACCAGCCCGGTCCGATGCAGCAGGCGGCTCATGGCGCTGCCTCTGAGGCGATTTCCACAAGCCGGGCCAGGGAGGCTTCGAGCGCGGTCCAATCCTGCATTCCGACACTGCCAAGAAGCCGGGCTTGCGCCGCCTGCCAGGCGCTTGTTGCATCTTTCAGCGCTTTTCGCCCGCTCGCCGTCAGGCTGGCCAGCTTGGACCGCCCCTCACCATCGCTGAGCGAGATCCAGCCGCGTTGCTCGATCGGCTTCAGCGCCCGGTACAAGGTCGTCCGGTCCATCACCAGCAGATTGGCGAGCTGCATAAGGGGCAGAGCGTCATGCCGCGCAATGTTGCGCAAGATGGAAAACTGCACGATCGACATGCCCGTTTCGTCCATCATCTCGTCATACAGGCGGGTGACGGCGCGCGACGCCTTGCGCAGCGCCGTGCAGGCGCAGGTCGTGTTTTCAGTATGATGCATATACATCATACTATGCCGCATTGCCGTTCTGGTCAATCACTCAGATTTGGTCTTCGTATGGTGCTTGGCCTATTTGCCTGTGCCGTTTCACCGCCCCGGCCCAGCGCAACAAAAGTTTTTGCGCCGCTTTTTTCCAAAAAGCGGCTGCTTTCTTGCTACCGGAAATACCCCCCATACCGCGGCTGATAAATCTCAGCGTCGGCGAACCCTGAGCGGCTATGTTCGCGCACTTTCACCCGCGTCAGCACAGCGCCGGCCAAGGTCACGCCGGCTTCGCGCAGCAGCGTCATGGCCGCCTGTACGACATGGCGCGGCGTGTCGCCCCAGCGGATGCACAGCAGCGCGCAATCGGCCATCCGCGCCAGAACACGTCCCTCCGCCAGGGCGAAGACCGGCGGCACGTCGAGCAGCACAACGTCCCAGCTTTCGCGCAACTGCGCCATGAAGCTGTCCAAGGCCGGCGACAGGAACAAGGACAATGCCGCTTTTGCCTGGGTTCCGGCGGGCAGCACCGTCAGCGGGCTCAACGGGTCCGGCAGCAGCACGTCGTCGAGCGCGGCCAGCCCGGCCAGATGGTCGGTGAAGCCCGGCGCGCCGCCGACATTGAACACCGGATTGAAGCCCGGCTGGCGGATATCGCCGTCGATGGCCAGCACGCGCAGACCGGACGAAGCCAAGGCGCGGGCGAAAGCGATGGTCAGCGTGGTTTTCCCTTCCGCCGGCCGCGCCGCGATGACGGCGACGAGGCGCGGCACGGTGCCGAGATGGAGCCCCGCCCGCAAAGCGCGCAATTGCTCGGCGAACAACGAGAACGGCGCTTCCAGCCCTGCCTGTTGCGGTTGGGGGATTTCCGGCACCAGCGCCAGACAAGAGAGCCCGAGTTGCTCTCGCACATCGATGCCAGACCGGAACGAGGTGTCCAGCGCATCGGCAAGCCCGGCCAGAAGCAAACCGCCGCACAGCCCCAGAGCCAGAGAGGCCGCGAGGATGATGAAGCGGTTCGGCGCGCTGGGCGTCGTCGGCACGGCGGCGGTGGAGAGAATGCGCGCATCCGGCCGGGTCAGCGAGACATCCTGCGCCAGCAGATCCGATTGCAGTGCGATCGAGCGCAGCATCGCCTGCCCCGCTTCCGCGCGCTGTTCCAAGGCGCGGACCGGGCCGGAGTCCGCATCCTCGGTTTGCGATTGCGACCGCGTGGTTGTCAGGGCTTTTTGCAATGTGGCGATGTCGGCGCGGTCGGCCGCCACATCCGCACGCGCGGCGTCCTGCGCGCGCGCGGTCGCGGCATCGATCTGCGCGGTGATCGCCGCGAATCGCGCTTTGGTGGTGCGCAGGTCCGGGTAATCCGCGCCGTACACGTCCTGCAGCGCGCCCACCTGCGCCGCCAGGTCCGCCTGTTCCTTGCGTAGCAGCTCCAGGTTGGGCGCAATCGCGGCGGTGTCGCGCGCGGCGGCCACGAGCTGCGCCTGGTTCAGCGCCAGGCTCGCCTGGGCCTGCACCAGCGAGGCCGTGAGCTGGCTGGCCGTTTCGGTGGTCAGGCTGGCCTGCGCGCCCTGCACCACGCCAGCGGCGGCGCGCGCCTTGGCCAATTGCGTCTCGGTCTCATCCAGCCCCGCCTGCACCGCGGCGGCGTGCTCCTGCAGCCAGGATTGCGCATCGCTGAAGCGCGCATAGGAATCCTGGCGCTCATGGTCGAGATAAAGCCGCATCGCGAGATTGGCGGCGGCGGCGGCCAAAGCGGGATTTTCCGCGGTGAAGGAGACGGCGAGCACGTCCGACCCCGGCTCCACCGCCACATGCAGCGCGCGGCGCGCCGCGGCGGCCAGCGCGTCGGCGCCGTGCCCGGCCGGGGCTTCAAACAGGCTCAACGGCCAGGGGGCGGGCCGCAGTACCCGGCTGAACCCTGGCTGTGCCGCGAGGTCGAGCTGTGTCACCAGGGCCCGGGCCACCGGCAGGCTGGCGATCATTTCGGTCTGGCTGGCCGTCACCGCGTCCTGGTCCGTCAGGACCGGGGGAGATTCGCGGTCGGGCACGGAGGCCTGTTCCGGGGCGTAGAGCAGCATGCCGGTCGCGGTATAGGTGAGCGGCAGATGCGCCAGGACGAAGGAGGTGATGCCGAAGACCACGAGCGTACAGCCAAGCACGATGCGCCAACGGCGGCGCAGGCATAACAACTGCTCGGCGAGACTGGGGTGCGCCGGCAAAGTCAGATCTGGCAATGCGAGGCTCATATTCATTACGTAATTGCAAGTTGATCATTGCGTCAACGCAAAGTTTCATCGGGCGGGTATGGTTGCACCCAGGGCCGGTCGCCCTGCGCCATCCGGTCGCTGCGCAGCCGCACGCCATGCGGCCCGACCCAGGCTTCCATGGCGCCCTGGCGCCAGACGGAGAAGCGATCGATGACCGGCGCGGAGGCGCACGCGCCGCGCAGCGGCTCGGGCGAGACCACCACAGCCGCATCGCCGCAGCCTCCGGCCGGCGGCGTCATGGCCAGCAGCACGCGGCCCACCCGGCAGCTCGTGGCGGTGCAAGACGCGGGAACGAGCTGCGTGCCGCCCCAGACCGGGGCCCATTGCGCCAGCGTGTAGGATTGCGCCTTAGGCTGGCGCACCAGGAGAATGCCGGCGCCGTCGCGCAGGGCGATGAGCTTTGCATCGGCGGAGACCAGCACGTCCGGCGGCCGGGCGGCGGCATAGACCAGCGCGCCGGCCAGCAACAGCGGCAGCCCCGCATAGCGCGCCGCGCTGCGCCAGATGCTTAAGCAGATCAGCCCGGCGGTGATGAGCAGGATCGCGGCGTCGGGCATGGGCGCGATGCGCAGCATGGCGGCCGGCCAGGCGGCGATGCGCGCGGTGATCCAGATGATCACCGCGATGCCCCAGCCCATGGGCACCAAAGCGAGCGCCGCCAGATGGAGCGGCATCAGCGCCAGGGCGGCGAGGCCCCAAGGCAGGATCCACAGGGCGGTGAGCGGCACGGCGACGAGGTTGGCGGGAATCCAGTAAGGCTGGATCTGCTGGAACTGAAAGGCGGCATAGGGCATCGAGGCGCCGCCGGCGAGCAGACTGGTGAAGGCAAGGGCGATAACATGCCCTCCCATGCGACCGGCAAGGCTCGTCCCCCCATGAAATCGCATATTGAGGTTTCGCGCGGCTTCGTAGCCGGCGATGAGCGCCAGCACGGCGGAAAAACTCATCTGAAAACTGGTGCCCATCACCGCCTCCGGGCTGGCGAGCATGATGAGCATCGCCGCGAGGCCCAGCCCGCGCAGCGAAACCGCGCGGCGCCCGACGATGATGCCCAACGTCACCAAACTGGCCATGGCCAGGCTGCGCAGGATCGGCAAATGCGCGCCGGTGAGCAGCGCATAGGCCAGGCCGGCCGCCAAGGCGGCGGTCGCCGCCAGCGGCTTGACGGGCCAGCGCACCGTTATGCGCTCGTGCCGCGTGAGGAGAAACCGCGTGGCGGTGAAGGCCAGCCCCATGACGATGCCGACATGCAGCCCCGCGACCGCGAGAATATGCGCGAGCCCGGCGGCGATGAAGGCGTTCCGTTCCGCGACGGGGATGGTCTGTTCCTCCCCGGTGAGCAGCGTCACCGCGATCGAGCCGGTTTCGACCGGCAGAATTGCCAGGATGCGCGCGGCGATGTCTTGCCGCAGGGCCTGCAGCCGGCGCGCCAGCGTGCCGGGTTGCGCCGGGGCGGTGATTGTGACGGGCGCGATGGCGAAGCCGGACGCATCCAGCCCCGAGAAGAAATCCTGCCGCCCCTGGTCCCAGCCGCCGGGATAGGCCGGGCGCTCGGGGCCGAACAGCAATGCCTTGGTCTTGACCGCCTCGCCGAGCCACAAAGGCGTGTCGTCGGTGCTGCGCAAATGCACCCTTATGGCGCGCTGGAGGGGGGCGCCGTCATCCAGGCTCGGGTGCGCCAGGGTGATGCGCCGGCCATTCGGCAGCAGGTCGATCGCCGCGATGGTGCCGGAGATTTCAACGCTCTTGTGCGGCACGGGGACAAAGCCGGGTTCATCGGCGGTCCGCCATTCCGCCCGGGCAAAACCGAGGGCGGCCGCCAGGGCCAAGGCGGCCACCAGCCGGCCGGCGGGGGAGCGCCACAACGCCGCCAGGAAAGCCACCGCGCACGCAACCGCGACAACGCCGAGCCAAAGCTTCGGTTCACGGGGCAAGGCGAAATAGCCGAGAATCGCCGCCCCCATGGCAACCGGGATCAGCAGCAGGAACCGATCCTGCTCGGCCTCCAGCCAGGCGGCAAACCAGGCGCGCATCGCCATCCTTTTTTCGTTGCTAATTACTAACATTCTTGCGCTGGCTGGCAAAGAGGGGGGCGGAAATGCTAGAGGCGGCTGATGACCATTCGCACCCGCTTCGCCCCCTCACCCACCGGCATGCTGCATGTCGGCGGCGTCCGCACCGCTCTGTTCAACTATCTGTTCGCCAAGCATACGGGCGGCGAATTTCTGCTGCGCATCGAGGACACCGACAAAGCCCGCAGCACGCAACCAGCCGTGCAGGCGATCCTCGAGGGCATGGACTGGCTCGGCCTGACGCCCGACGCGGCGCCGGTCTACCAGTCCAGCCGCGAGGCGCGGCATGTGGAAGTGGCGATGCAGATGCTGGCGGCGGGCCGCGCCTATTACTGCTATGCCAGCCCGGATGAGTTGAAGGAGATGCGTGAAACGGCGCAGGCCGAAGGCCGCGCGCCGCGCTATGACGGGCGCTGGCGCGACCGCGACCCGTCCGAGGCGCCGGCCGGGGTCAAACCCGCCATCCGGCTCAAAGCGCCCCGCGAGGGCGAGACATTGGTGCATGACCTCGTGCAGGGAACCGTGCGCGTCCAGAACACCGAACTGGACGACATGATCATCCTGCGCTCCGACGGCACGCCGACCTATCTGCATGCCGTGGTGGTGGACGACCACGACATGGCGATCAGCCATGTCATCCGCGGCGATGACCACCTGACCAACACGTTCCGGCAGGTGCAGATCTACAACGCCATGGGCTGGGAGACGCCGCATTTCGCGCATATTCCGCTCATCCATGGCGCCGACGGCGCGAAACTCTCGAAACGCCATGGCGCGGTGAGCGTGCTGGAATTCCGCGAGCAGGGCTTCCTGCCGGAGGCATTGTGCAACTATCTGCTCCGCCTCGGCTGGGGCCATGGCGATGCCGAGTTCCTGCCCCGCGAAGAGCAGATTTCCCTGTTCACCCTGGAAGGCGTGGGCCGCGCGGCGAGCCGCATGGATTATGCCAAGCTGACCCATCTGAACGGCTTGTGGCTACGCGGCGCCAACGATGCGCGCCTGACCGGCGACGTGCTGGCGCGGCTGGAAGCGCAGGGCATCAGCGCCGATGCCACGGCGCAGGCCCGCATCCTGACCCTGATGCCGGGGCTGAAGGAACGCGCGAAGACCCTGGTGGACCTCACCGCTTCCGCCGCGTTCTTGGCGCGCAGCCGGCCCCTGCCCTTCGAGCCCAAGGCCGAGGCGCTGCTGACGCCGGACGCCCGCGCGATGCTCGCGCGCCTCGCCCCGGCGCTCGCCGCCACGGATTTCTCTGTTGCCGCGGTCGATGCCGCGCTGCGCAGCTTCGCGGAAACCGAGGGGCTGAAGCTGGGCCAGGTGGCGCAGCCGCTCCGCGCGGCGCTGACCGGCAGCACCATGAGCCCGGGAATCGACGCAACCCTGGCCGCGTTGGGCCGGGAGGAAAGCCTGGCGAGGCTGAAGGAAGTGGCCGCTTTTTGAAAAAAGCGGCGCAAAAACTTTTGTTTACGCTGGGCCATGGGCTGTGTAGGCGCCAACGCCCATGGCCCAAAGTTTAAAAAAGTTTTTTGCTTCTTTTTTTCAAAAAAGAAGCGCTTCCTTCCTTTCCCTGCCTTAAAAATCCGCCAGCGTGCAGGCCGAGGCGGCCGCCACCGCGCCGCAAAATCTGCTCGCTGCCGCGTCATTCTCGAAGCCGGCGACGCGCAGCCGGTAGAAGACGCGCCGCTTGACGATGACCGAGGTGATTTCCGGCGTGCGGCCGGCGAACAAGGCCGGGTCGCGCGCGTCGAGATGCTGCCACACCTGTTCCGCCAATCTGCGCGAGTTGAAAGCGCCGAGCTGCACAAGCGTGTGGCCTCGCGGCGGTGCCGCCACGGGCGCGACCGGGGCCTCTGTGAGGGCCGGGGCCGGCGGCAAGGCCGCCTCGGACTGCACGATCACCTGCGAGAACCCGCGCATCGCTTGCCGCACCTGGTCGGGCGGCAGGTCGATGCTCAGCACCTGCCGCGCCTCGGCCTGGCGACCGGATGCGAGCAGCGCTGCGGCGTAATCCTCGCGGATTTTCGGCGTCGCCCCCTGGCCGGTCGCCAAGGGGCCGAGATATTGCAGCGCCTCCGGCCCGTTGCCGGAGAGCGCCAGCGACAGGCCGAGATTGACTTCCGCCGCGGTCATCGAGGGGTCGGCCAGCAGCGCCCGGGAATACGGCACGACCGCGCCGGCAAAATTGCCCTGCAAATCACGCGCGATGCCAAGATCGTTGAGCGCGTCGGCATTGTTCGGGTCGTCGGCGAGCGCCTGGGTGAAGGCCAGCTCCGCCGCGTGCGGATCGGTTTTCAGCAGGCAGCGGCCGAGCCCGGTTTGCGCCTGGGTTGCATGCGGGTCGTAATGCAGCGCCACCTGATAGGCGGCATCCGCCGCCGGGCAGCGTTGCAGCGCATAATAGGCGTTGCCCTCATGGATCAGCGCGTCGACATTGTCCGGCGCGCTGGCCAGGATCGCGCGTGTCACCGACAGCGCCATGCCGGGGTCGCCGCCGGCGATCGCCGCATCGGCGACGTTCAGCGTGCTCGGCCCGGCCGGATTGGCGGCGTTGGTGTGCGATGACGCGCAGGAGGCAAGCAGCAGCGCCAGAGCCGGTCCCAGGCAAGGCGACATTGCACGGCGCTGCGGAGAAGCCATGATAATAGCCAAGCCTTTTCCTTCGTCAGGCGAACAACTCACGCCCAGGATCATCTATGTCCGCCCAATATCGCCATCACGTTGACGATGGCGGGCCCTGCGACGACCAGGAAAACACAGGGCAGTATGAAGAGGATCATCGGGATGGTCATCATGGTCGGCAAGCGGCCGGCGCGCTCCTCGAACAGGATCAAGGCTTCCTGACGCAGTTCGGCGGAGAGCGTGCGCAGCGCCTGGGTCAGCGGCGTGCCGTATTGCAGCGATTGCGAGAGCGTGGTCGCCAACCGCTTGAGCGTGACCAGCCCGGTGCGGTTACCCAGCGCCTCCATGGCTTGGCGCATATCCGCGCCGATCTGCAACTCGCGCGACGTTTGGGTGAGTTCCATCGCCAAAGCGGCGTTGAGATTGCCGATCTCCTGCGCCACGCGCGCCAGCCCCGCTTCCAGCGCCAACCCGGCATCGGCGCAGATCACCAGCATGTCCAGCGCATCGGGAACACCAGCGGCAACCTGGGTGAGATGGCGCTCGCGGATGTTGTTGGCGAGCATTTCCGGCAGCAGCAGGCCGGCGACGGCGCCCCCGGCAAGCTTGACGATGGTCCAGAGCGTGCCAGCGCCAAAATTATGCAGCACCACGAACAGCACCAGCGGCATCACCATGGCCAATAGGATTTTGGCGCCGATGAACAGGCCAAGGCCGCGCCCGCCCCGGAAGCCCGCCGTTTCCAGCGTCGCGGTCATCTCCGCGAGGGTCTTGCGCGACAGCAGGCCGCTGCGGGCGATCAGCATGCCGAAGGCGGAAATAAACCGCAGCAATGACGAAGTGTCCGGCTTCGGCTCGGGCGGCTTGTCGCCTTCGACCACCAGTTCGATCCGGCGCGCCAGGCGCGAGGCGCGTGCCAATTCGTGGACCAGGAAAAAACCGCTGGCAACAACGATCGCAAAGATCACGACGATGGCGGCTAGGATATAGAGGATGGGCATTGGCGCTATTTCAGAACGTTGCTGATCATGAACTGAATGATGCCCATGCCGATGCCCATCAGCAGCACGGCGGCGCCGAGAATCGCCTGGCCTGACCCGGTGTTGAACAGCAAAATGATATATTGCCGCTGCATCAAGAAAATCGCGCCGCCGGCGACGAAGGGCAGCGCCGCCAGGATCATGGCGCTGGTGCGCGCCTCGGCGGTGAGCGCGTAGCCGCGCGCCTTCAGCCCGACCCGCTTGCGGATCACGTCGGCCAGGGTTTCCAAAGTCTGCGTGATGCCGCCGCCGGAACGCGCCTGCAACGAGAGCGCGGTGGCAAAAAACTGATATTCCGTCAGCTTGATGCGGACCGACAATTCGCGCAGCGCGACATCGAGCGGAATGCCGATGGCCACCTTGTCGGCCAAGATGTCGAACTCGGTCTTGGTCGGCTGCGGCGCATCGCGCGCCACCGTGCGCAGCGCCTCGCCCATGGGAATGCCGACACGGACGCAGCGGACGATGGTGCCGAGCGCGTCGGGGAACTGTTCCAGCAATTTGGTGTTGCGGCGATTCATGAACCAGCCGAAGGTGAGTTTCGTCAGCAGCAGGCAGACGACCGGCGTGCCGAGATAGAACAGCGTGTCGAGCAGCACCGGATGGCTGCCCAGCGGGTGCGAGGCGAGCCAATCGATGATGAGCGTCGCGGCCAAAGCCAAAGGCGGCACCAGCCACCATTTGATCGGGTAGGTTTCCTCCTGTCGCAGATCGACGCCGATGAAGGACGCCGCCTGCTCCCTGATCTGTTCCCCGCGCGTCACAGTGCGCGTCAGCGACCGCGTCTCCGCGGGGGCGCTCGCCTGCGCCGCGCCCGGCGTGACCACCGCGGTGAGCCGGCTCTCGAATTTCTTCAGCCGCTTATGGCCTTGCATCACCGACGCCGTGGCGAGGGCTGCCATGGCGAGCAGGATCAGCACCAAGGCGCCCAGGACGAGGATTTCCTCGGACATCAGGCCACTTCCTCAAGGGCCGCCATCCAGCTGCGCTCCAGGCCGTAATATTGCAGCCGGTCCGTGAAGGAGGAGCGGATGCGGCTGACCTCGTAGCGCCCGGTCAGGCGGCCGGTCGCGGTTTCGCCGGTGACTTCGAATTTGAAAATATCGTTGAGCAGCTGGGTCTCACCTTCCATCCCCGCGATCTCGGTCACCTGCGTCACGCGGCGGCCGCCATCGCGCTGGCGCTCCACCTGGACGATGAGATTCACCGCCGCCACCACCTGGGTGCGGATCGCGCGCGGGGTCAGCCCCATGCTCGACATCTGCACCATGTTCTCGATGCGGGCGAGCGCGTCGCGGGTGTTGTTGGCGTGAATCGTCGACATCGAGCCGTCATGGCCGGTGTTCATCGCCTGCAGCATGTCGAACGCCTCGGCGCCGCGCACCTCGCCGATGATGATGCGATCGGGGCGCATACGCAGAGCGTTGCGCACCAGGTCGCGAGCGTTCACCTCGCCTTTGCCCTCGAGGCTGGCGGGGCGGGTTTCCAGCCGCACGATATGCGGCTGCTGCAATTGCAGCTCGGCGGCATCTTCGACCGTGACGATGCGCTCGGACGGGTCGATGAAGCGGCTCATCGCGTTCATCATCGTGGTTTTGCCGGAGCCGGTGCCGCCGGACACGATGATGTTCAGCCGGCAGCGCGCGGCGATTTCCAGAACGCGTGCAATCGGCGGGGTGAGCGAGCCGTAGCCGATCAGCTTCTCGAAATCGATCGGCTTTTTCGCGAACTTACGAATCGACAGCGACGGCCCGTCGATCGCCAGCGGCGGCAGGATGATGTTGACGCGCGAGCCGTCTTTCAGGCGCGCGTCGCACATCGGGCTTGCCTCATCGACGCGGCGGCCGACCGAGGCGGCGATGCGCTGGCAGATGTTGGTGAGATGCGTCCAGTCGCGAAAGCGCACCGGCACCTGCACCAGCTTGCCGCCGCGCTCGACGAACGTGTGGTCAGGCCCGTTGACCATGATGTCATTGATGCTGTCATCCAGCAGCAATGGCTCCAACGGGCCGAGCCCCAGCATGTCGTCCACCAGCTCGGTGGCCAGGGTACGCTGCTCGCGGCCGTTCAACTGCACGCGGCGTTCGGTCGCGAGGTCCGAAATCAGCCGTTCCACCTCGATCAGCAGCCGCTCCGGCGCCAGCGAGGCGACCGCCGTGGCGTCCATGCGGGTCAGGCAAATGCCGCGCAGCTCGGCGATGTCCGGACGGACGGCGAGAACCGAGGTAAGACGTCCCGCGTCATGCTGGTCCGCCGTGGCGCGGGCGGAGAGCTCGGGTGCCAGATAGGGGCCGGCCGGCGTGCCGGGGGCGCGGGGCGCGGCGGCGGGGCTGGCAACCGTCTCGTTGCGGCGTCGGCCGAATGTGGGCAGGCTGACATCCGTCATCCGCTATCCTTTCTGCGGCCGCAGCATCTTGTTGAACATGCCGCTGAGCGCGCCGGTTTGCTGGCTGACGGCCCCCATCTCCTCGCGGTTGCCGGCGAAGCCGATCTCGCGCGACAGCTCGATGATCGCCTGGCGGAACGGCCCGCGCGCGTTCATCGCCGGCTCGCCGAAGGTGGCACTCTCATTGAGCTGCTTCGGCAGATCGGGGATGACCACGTCGACCTTCACCTTCAGCGCATCCTCGATCTGCTTGCGGGTCAAGCCGCCCGGCCGCCCCTGGCGGTTCAACACGATGGTCGGGCTTTGCGGCTGCCACGGGCCATTCGGCAGGCCGAGCAGGCGCAGCGTGTCGCGTACGCTGGCAAGCGACGGGTCCATGACGATCACACGGTGATGCGCGAACTCGATCAGTTCGCGATTACACGGCATCGGCTGAAACGACACGTCGGCGATGATGAAATTATAGCGCACGCGCAGCGCATCGATCAGCCGCCGCGCCGCGCCGGGCGCATAGTGCAGCGGCTCGTTGAGCTTCTCCTCGGACGCCAAAACCTGCAGGCGTTCGCTGACCGGCTGCGCGGCGCGCTCGACAAACAGCGGGTCGATGCGATCGGGCGTTTCCAGCGCCATGCGCAGGCCCGGGCTGGTTTTCGCCCCCAGCAGCAGCGCGCCGGAGCCCAGGTACAGATCGGCTTCCAGGAACACGGTGTGGCGCTTGGCGACCACCCCCAACATCCAGGCGAGATTGCCGGAGATGGTGGTGGCGCCGACGCCGCCGCGTGCCCCCATGACGGCGATGACGCGGCCGCCGCGGGCGGAATCCTGGCCGATCGTCTTGCGCGTCACCAGCGGCGCGAAATGCCGCGCCACCGCCTCGCGCGTGATCGGCTTGCAGATATATTCCATCACCCCCATGCCGCGGGTGATATGCCGGTAGAAATCGACATCGTCGGTGTCGCCGATCACCAGCACGCGCACGCCGGGCTCCACGACATCGGAGAGTTCGCCCAGCGCGTGCAGCGGCTGGTCTTCGCCGGCGATGTCGACGATAAGCACTTCCGGCGTCGGCAATTTCGCCATGGCGGAAACCGCCGTGCGCACCGTGCCGCGGCGGACATCCATGCCGTTCGCCACCAGATCCCCCAGCCCGTCCCGCAGCACCTGCTCGGTGGCCGGATCGCCCAGAAAGGCCAGGACGGTCAGCCGGTCGGGGCGGCTGATCACGCCGCTATCGACCAGCACCGAGCGGACATTTTGCTCGTTCATCCCACAACTCCCGTTCGGTAACCCCTTGCCATGGCCGCGATCAATTCGAACTGCCGGCCGGGCTGGGCGGCATGACGATTTGCGCCGGCGCCTGCAGACCGGCGGCCGTGCCGTTCGGCCCCAGCGCCTTGTCGAGCGCGGCCGTGGCGGCGACGCCGTTGGCATACGGGTTGCCCCGGCCGGAAATCAGATCGGAAGGCGCGGCCGCCTGCTGGGCGATGTTCTCGTTGGCCGCCCCCGTGGCCGACCAGTCGCCGGGGCGCTGAAACGGATCGAACGCGCCCTGGCAGCCGCTCAGGGCCAGAAGGATCGTGCAGAACGCGAAAAACGCGGCGCGGCGCATGGCGTATTCCCTCATTGCACCATGAACCCGGCATCGCCCGGAATGCTGGCGGTTTCATTGTCGGTGCCGTTATTGCGCAGCAACAGGATCCGCTGCAGGTCGTTGGGCGGTGTCCAGCCATCGTCCGGCGAGGCGAGTGTGGCCGGCTGGTTGACCGGGTTCACCAGATACGGCGTTACCGTGATGACCATTTCCTGCTGCTCGCGCTGGAAGCTGTCGCCGCGGAACAGCGCGCCGAGCACCGGCACCTCGCCCAGCGCCGGCACGGCGTTGTTGGTATCGGTGCTGGTATCCTCGAGCAGACCGGCAATCGCCATGCCCTGCCCGCTGCCGAGAATCACGGTGGACGAGGCCTGCGTCACGTTCAGCGAGGGCACCGTGATGGCGCTGTTGGTGCCGGGCGTGGCGATGGTCACGCCGTTGGCGGCGCTGATCGTGCTGAGCTGCGGCGCCACCTGCAGGGAGATGCGCCCGTCGGCGAACACGGTGGGCGTGAAGGTGAGCAGGATGCCGAAATTCCGGAAGCTGACCGTGACCGCGCCATTGGTCTGGCTGATCGGAATCGGAAACTCCCCGCCGACCTGGAAGCTCGCCTGCGTGCCGCTCAGCGTGGTCAGGGTCGGCTCCGCGAGCACATGGGCGAGATTGTCCGAGGCCAGCGCATCGATGACGCCCTGGAACGTGCCGCCGGGGAAAGTCACGCCGAGGGTGCCGGGCGTGGTGCCGGAAATGGAGGGCGCGCTGGTGCCGGTATTGCCGGTGATGGTGAACTTGCCGATCATGATGCCGGCCATGGTGGCCTGTCCCCAATCGATGCCGAGCTGGCGCGTGATGGTGCGCGACATCGTGGCGATGCGGACCTTCAGCTCGACCTGGATCGGCTCACGCACCTGGAGCTGGTTGACCACCGTGCCGCCCGGCGAAATCAGCCGCGCCTGACTCATCACATTGTCGGCGTCCTCGGGCGTCTGCACCGTGCCGCGCACGATCATGCCGCCGGCCTCGCTCTCGGCCGTCACATCCGCGCCGGGTGCGGTGACCTGGGCTTGCGCCTGCAGCCGGCTCTTCGCGAACGCCGACGGAGAGACCACCACGGTGAGCCGCGCGACCGGCGTGCCGGCCGAATCGGTCGCGACGATCGTGGTCTGGCCGAGATCCTTGCCGAACACGAACATCGTGTTCGGGCTGGCCGGCCGCACCTCAACCACGGCCGGGTCGGCGGCGAACAGATCGGCCATCGGCTGCGGCAACTGGACCAGCTGACCCGAGCCCTTGGCGATGTAGATGCTGCGGACATAGACCGGCGCGCTCGCCATGCCCGGCCGGTTCGATGCAAGCGGCTGCGCCTGCGCCAGGCCTGCAGAAAGGCCGAAGCCGGCGGCGGCGAGTAGAAGAGTAACGTAAAGGCGGGACATCAGAAGCTGTAATCCTGTTCTTCGGGTGAGCCCTGGAAGACGTGAACCGTGGAGATCTGCGGCGAGCTCGGCTGGGTGTTGGCGAGCGCCGGGGACACCTGGCCGGCCCAGACCGGCTGCGAAGGCGGCAGGTCCTGCGCCGGCAACTGCCCGGTCTGCATCTCGGCCGAATGCACGATGAGGGATAATTTGCCGAGGCTGGAGGCCACCAGGCAGCGCGCCGCCTGGTCCGGCGTGACTTCCAGCGTCACCGTCTGCGCCGGAGGCTGCGGATTGGGGCCCGGCGTGGCGTCTTTCACCACCTCCTGGCCGGTGGCGATCACGCGCACGTCGTCCAGCACGATCTCGGCGGCGATGCTCTTGGCGCCCGGCGCGCCGGGGATCGTCTCGGTCAGCAGCACATCGACATTGTCGCCCGGCCAGATCAACCCGTTGGCGCCGGAGATCGCGTCGACCCCGACCGTGACCGCACGCATGCCCGGCGCCAGTACCGCAGCCAGGAAGCCGTGATCGCCGGGATGAATGATGGCGCTGTCGAGGATCGGCGCCCCGTCGCTGATCGCTGTGCGCACCATTGCGCCGACCAGGGCGGCGCGATTCTCCGGCGTGTCGAGGCTGGCGCCGACCGGGAGCGCCGCCGCCAGCACCGTGGCGCTGGCCATGTCGGCCGGTTGCAGCAAGCTGCCGCCCTGCAAATTGGTGGTGGCCACCAGGATGCGCGCCGTGGGCGCCGGGGCCGCCGCCTGGTGCTTGGAATGGTTGAGGATCGACAGGCCGAACACCGAGACCACGATCAGCGCGACGATCAGAACCAGGAAAATCCCAAGCCGAAAAACCATGTTCTACCTAACGCTGAAAGAAAGGGGCAAGAGGGTCGCAAGCGCCCCGCCGGCGATGGCGCAGGCGTATGGCAGCGGCGCGCGGCGGCCGATCCGCCAGGCCTCGGCACGGACGATGCGGCGCAGCAGGGTGCCCCGACGCGAGGCGCGCGGCCGCGGCACGCAGACCCGCAGCAGCAGGTAGAGAATTGCCAGCGCCCCGCCCAGCAGCAGCACATTCAGCAAAAAGCCGAGTTGAGGCCGGAGGAATGGCGGGATTATCAAGGCGGTCGCCGCCCAAAGCTTAACGTCGCCACCGCCCATCGCGCCGGCGAGCCACAGGCCGAACAAGACGCCAAACGTCACCAGCGCGACCACCGCGCCGGCGAGCAGGGAATGATCGGCAAGGCGCGCGCCGCAGCCGAGTGCCGCCAGGCAAAGCGGCAGCCAGTTCGGCACCGTGCGCGCCGCGATGTCGTGCAAGGCCGCATAGACCAGCAGCAGCGCCGCGAGGATCGCGAAGACCAGCATCAGCACGTGCGCACCGTAAATTGGCCCTGCCACACCAATGTCGTCTCCAATCTCCATTTCCGCGGATGTAACCAGCTTGTATTACCTATCCTAAATCCGACCGTCATCCAATTCGCAGCCGTCTTAAGAGCTTTTGCTGAACGTGCCGTCAAAACGTTTTGATCTCGCTGCGATTCAACCTGCGATAGTTCAAACGACGCATGGCGCGCTTTGATCTAACAAGACCCGGCATGACCCGGCCGCTGGGGGGCAATGTGTCGTTCCGGATGCGCGCCTTCATCTTGAGGTTGTTAAATTTGCATGAAAGCGCCCGCCCTGGCGTTGCGCCGGCCGCGCCCCTGCCGGAGGCATACAAAAACCACCTGAAATTGCAGCCGCCGCCGCACCTTGAGACAAAAACGGCCGTGGCGTCCCACGGCCGTCGCTGCGATTCGGGAGCGCGGCGCCAGCGGCTTAGAGCTCGGAAGAGACCTTATTGAAGGTACTCGTTACATTGTTGCCGAGCGTGCTCACAGCGCCGATGATCACCACCGCAATCAGCGCGGCGATCAGCGCGTATTCAATCGCAGTGACCGCACGGCGGTCCATTTTGAGGGAGTGCAACTTGAGAGCGATAGCCGTGCGAACGTAATTTACCAGCATAGCGAGTCCTTTTCAGTGAGAGAGCAACCGCGCGGCAGAGTCGGAAATGACCAAAGTCCCAAAAGGTAACAAAAAGCTAATCAGACATCCATGACGCCAACCCGCGTTGAGGTTGGCTCCAATACATGGAAATACAGGGGTTTAGTCAAATATTCAAAAGCGCTGCTCGCGTATCGCGCGAGAAAAACGTTAGATTATTTTGGTAATCTGATAACAAACCGCAATAAGCGTCGGACCAAAAAACGAAAAAACACGATAAATTATTCATAATTTTTAGAATTAAAAACTTTAATTATACGAACTCGCGCAAAACTTTGCGGCGGCTCGCGACGCGATTAAATTTTATTAATATTATTCACGTCGGGATTTTTGGACAAACTGGCCATCACAGTTACGTGAATCTCTGCGGCCACAGGCCCGCGCGCGCCCTGCCCTCGCCGCGCACCGCAAGCGAGCCGCGCAATCACGCCTCACGTTCGAAGGAAAAGAAGCGACCGTATTGTAAAATAGAGGGTGGTGCGGGCGGTCGGAATCGAACCGACACTCTGTCACCAGAACCGGATTTTGAGTCCGGCGCGTCTACCAGTTCCACCACGCCCGCATACGGTCACCCTAGTACGCAAGTGGCCATATAAAATCAACCTGCCCCGCTTGCGTCGCCTCTTCGGATTGGCTATACGGCCGCTCACGATCCCGAATAGCTCAGCTGGTAGAGCAAGCGACTGTTAATCGCTCGGTCGTTGGTTCGAGTCCAACTTCGGGAGCCATTTTCTCCAGCATTTCCCTTAAGTCTTTTCCGCCCGCGGCCGAACGGCCCGGGGGAAGTGACGGCGTCAACAAGGCGCTGCCCGTGCTGCGATTTTTTCGCTTTTATCGTCGGCGCGACCCGCCGCGCTCCGGGAAAGACGCTTTCCTAAGGTGGCCCCGGCGCCTGGGCGGCGCCAGTCTGCTCGGCGACGGGAAAACGCGTATGGTAGGCCGCGTTGATTTTCTCGACCAGATCCGGCGGCGGCGCGGCGCAGCCGGTGATCGCAATGGAGGCGGCCATCGTCACCACGAGCATGATGCGTTTCATGCCGGTATATCCTCGTATTTTGACGATGAGAGCTGCGGCAAAGCGGTCGGCGCCGCTGATCGCGCGTTGCGCAATTTGCGCCTCGCGCGGTTTGCCGTGCACCGGCAAACCGCGGAATCACAAAGATTTTACATGGGCCAACGCCGGCACGACGAACGCTTGCGCGTGTTTTGCCGTATCCGTCACGGTCCTGTGAAAGCGATACGCCCTAGAGCCGGATGATTTTAGAACGAATCGCGTAGCGATGATCCGCTCTAAAATCTGAATCCGCCTCTAGATATCAGCTAGAGGGCGATTCAGACTTTAAGTCGAACCATGAAATGGTTCGACTTAAAGTCATCGCGCTCTAGCGGCAATACTGGCTCACATAAGGCGCGAACTGCGTCTGCAACGCCTGCGGGCTGAGCTTGAAACTCTCCAGCGAATACGGCGCGTGATTGCCGTAACCGCCGCGCGGCCTGGCGGCAATTTTCTCGGAGATCGCCGCCACCGCCTGCGCGCGCAGCTTCAGGCTGAACTGGTTGTAGATCCGTTCGATCACCGTCAGCGGCGAACCGGTCAGTTCCTCGTAATGCACATGGATTTTCCGCACCGGCTCGACATCGGGCCGGCGGTCGAATGCCAGCAGCAGATTCGCGCCCTCGATCCAGCGCGCGCCGACCTGGGCGCCGATTTCGGCCGGGTCGATATTGCTGAGAAACGGCCGCCGCAGCACTTCGGTGAGATGCGCCACCGAGCCGAGCACGGCGATCGGGTCACGATGCACCACGACGAAACGCGCATCCGGATAGACCGCCAAAATCGCATCGAGCGAGAATGTATGGTCCGGACATTTCAGCACCCAGCGCGCAGGCACCCCCGCCTGCAGATACTGCAAAAACCGCTTATGAAACGCGAAAGCCTCATGATGCCCGTGCGCCTCGACCCATCGCAGATAGGTCGGCACGCGGAAGGTCGTGTCGAAGCGCAGGCTCTGGAACACATGCGCGGTGATCTCGCTGCATTCCTGCGGGCTGTCGGCGGTGATCGGGTGCATGCCGGCAAAGCCCGGCGCGAGTCCGGCGAATAATTTCAGCTGCTTGTCCACCGCGCGCGCGCGCCGGTCGGTTTGCGGGTTGAAATCATCCGGCCGCTTCCCGGGATAGATCATCTGCCAGTTGCGCGGCACCTGATTGTCGCGGTCCTCGGCCAGCAGCGAATGCAGGAACGTGGTACCGCTGCGCGGCAGGCCCAGAACGAAAATCGGCGCCTGTACCGGCGCCGAGGCGATGGCGGGGTCCCGCTGGGCATCCTCGACATGCTGCGCGTTGCGCAACAGCCGGATCATGTCCCAGCGGAGCGAGACCTTGCCGAAAAAGGTCAGTTTCGAATCGGCATCGATGGCCGTGATCAGGTGCCGCAGCCCTTCCCGCGCCGCGGGCGCGGGGTTGGCACCGGCGGCTTCGATGAGCGCGTCGGGCTGCGTGCTCGGCAGCCACGCCTTCGGAACCACCGCATCGGCGATTCCGAAGGCCGCGCTCAGCGCCCGATACGGCCAGCGCATCTCAATGCGGCTTGCGCTCGATGAGCTCGATCTTATAGCCGTTCGGGTCCTCGATGAACGCGATCACCGTGGTGCCGAACTTCACCGGCCCCGGCTCACGGGAAATTTTCACGCCGGCTTTGCGCAGGGTCTCGCAGGTGGCGTAAATGTCGGGAACGCCGAGCGCCAGATGGCCGAAAAAGCTGCCCATCTCGTAGCTGTCCACGCCCCAGTTATAGGTGAGCTCGAGCACGGTATTGTTCGTTTCGGGGCCGTAGCCAACAAACACCAGCGTATATTTACCGTCCGGCACCTCGGTGCGGCGGAGCTCTTTCATCCCGAGCAAATTGGTATAGAACGCAACACTCTCTTCAAGGTTGCGAACGCGCAACATCGTATGAAGGAAGGTAAATTCGCTCATTCTTTCGTCTCTCCGTTACGGTTCAACGCCAAGCAGGAAGATCCCACCGGCATTGGCAGCTTCGATCATTAACGATCTGTTTGCCAAGATAGTGCTTCCCGCTTCAAATGCCACACCGCGCAGACCGGCATTTTGCACCTGACGGATGGTTTCCACGCCGATGGTCGGCAGATCCGCGCGCCGTTCCTGGCCGGGCTTGGCAAGCTTCACCAGCACCCCGGCCGGGCCCGGCCGGGCCACGGCGGCAACCCGGGCGAGCATCGCATCGGTCCCCTCGACCGTTTCCACCGCCAGCACGATGCCTTGCTGCACCACGCAGGCCTGGCCGATATCCGCCGCACCGATGATTTTCAGGACCTCGACGCCACGGCCGATATCGGCCAGCGCCGTCTCATCGGGCGCATTGGCGCTGAGCAGGCCGGCTTTGCCCAGGGCGCCCCCGAGAATTTCATGGGCGCCGACCACCGCGAACCCGTCCTCGCCCAGCACGCGCAGCACCGCACCCAGCAGCCCGTCATCCCCGCCAAAAGCGGCGCGGCCGATCCGGGCCAGCATTTTGATGCCCTCCGCGTCCGGCCGCAGCGAGAAAATCGACGGCCGCTTGACCGGGCCGATGATCACCAGCTCCCGGCAGCCATGCGCCTGCAACGCCTGGCGCATGGCGCCGACGGCATCGATGCGGAATGATTGGTGCGGATAGGGCGCCACCACCTCAGGCTCGGCATAGCCTTCCAGCGCGACGATAAAGACCTCACGCCCCGCCGCCTGCGCGGCGGCGGCCACATCGCCGGGTAGCCTGCCGCCCCCGGCGATGATGCCCAGAGCGCTCATGGAAATTTAGTCCTCGTTCGCGCCGGAAGCCCGGGCCACGTTGGTCAGCAGACCATGGCGGCTCGGCGTGTCTATGAAGCCGAGCATCTCGGCCACGAAGGGGTTGTCGCCATATTCGGCGCGCGCGGCCTGGACGCGGTCGGCGAACACCCCGGGGCCGGAGAAAATGTAGCGGTAGGCAGCGCGGATATGGTGCAGTTGCGTCTTGTCGAGGCCGCGCCGGCGCAGGCCGATCATGTTGAGGCCCACCAGCTCGGCGCGTGAGCCGAACGCGAAGCAATAGGGCGTGATGTCGCTCGGCACCCCGGTCAGGCCGCCGACCATGGCGCCCGCGCCGACGCGCACGAACTGCAGGAGCGCCGCCGCCCCGCCGATCACCGCGCGCGCGCCGATCTCGACATGCCCGCCCATGACCACGTTGTTGGAGACGATCACCCCGTCTCCGATGTCGCAATCATGCGCGACATGGACCACCGCCATCAGCAGGCAGTCGGCGCCGATGCGGGTGATGCCGGTGCCGGTCACGGTGCCGCGATGGATGGAGCAATGTTCGCGGATCTGCGTGCGCGGCCCGATCACGGTCTCGGTCGGCTCGCCCTTGTATTTCAGATCCTGGGGCTCGAGCCCGACGGTGCAGAACGGAAAGAGCTTGGCGCCGGCGCCGATGCGCGTCCGGCCCTCGACCGCCACGTGCGAGACCAGTTCGACCCCGTCCTCCAGCACCACGTCCGGCCCGATCGTGCAGAACGGACCGATTTTGACATTGGCGCCAAGACTGGCGCTCGGGGCGACGATGGCGGTGGGATGGATCATATCGTGCAGCGACTTCAACATCAGGTCTTCCGATTCATGAACCGCCAGTGCTGTAAGGGCGCGGCGGCAATGCAGCTAGTCAATCATTGTTACAGCGTATGTCTGCGGCTCTGAAAGACCGGACGTCGCCTGGAAAGCATGAGGGCTCAGCCACCCTCATGCTCACCTCTGTGTCGCACGCGCCATCGCTCACGCGACTTGCGGCGCAATGCGCTCTTATCCGCCCGCGCACTAGGCGGGCTTCACCTCGTCCATGATCATGGCCGTGACGGTGGCCTCCGCGACCACCACGCCGTCGACATGCCCCACCCCGTTGAAGCGCCAGACATTGCCGCGGCGGCGGTCCTTGGTCATGGTCAGGCGCAACTGATCGCCCGGCACCACCGGCTTGCGGAATTTCGCGTTCTCGATGGACATGAAATAGACGATGGGCGCGCCGGTCGACGGCCCCAGGGTCGAGATCACCAAAGCCGCCGCGGTCTGCGCCATGCTCTCGATGACCAGCACGCCCGGCATGACCGGATGACCGGGGAAATGCCCCTGAAAGAACGGCTCGTTCACCGTAACATTCTTGATGCCGACCGCAGAATGGCCGTGCCGCACCTCGACCATGCGGTCGACCAGCAGGAACGGGTAGCGATGCGGAATCATTTGCTGCAGCTGCTTCACATCGATCACGGCGATGTCCACCGGGGGAAGCACTGTTTGCGTCGCGTCGTCCATGGGTTTCAGCCACCTGCCTTATTGGATTTCCGCCCGGTCTGGGCGAGTTTGCGGAGGGTCACGACCTCCCGGAAAAATGCCTTGGCATTCTGCGCCGGAGCGCCGAGCACTTCCTCGCCGGGACCGACATCGCTCATCACGCCGGACTGCGCACCAATGCGCGCGCCACGGCCGATATTCAAGTGTCCGGTGAGCCCGGCCTGTGCCGCGATCATCACCTGCGGCCCGATCGTCGTCGACCCGGACACGCCGGCCTGGGCGACGATAACGCTGTAAGCGCCGATGTTCACATTATGCCCGATCTGCACCAAGTTATCGATATGCACGCCGGGGCCGATCACGGTGTCCTGCGCCGAGCCGCGGTCGATCGTGGCGTTGGCGCCGATCTCCGCGCCGTCGCCGACCAGCACGCGGCCGAGCTGCGGCACCGCCAGGAACCCTTCCTTGCCCATGGCGAAACCGAATCCATCCTGGCCGATACGCACGCCGGGAAACAGCACCACCCGGTTGCCGATGATGGCGTGCGACACCGTCACCTGCGCGCCGATCCGGCAGTCCCGCCCGATGCTCACCCCGTCCCCGATCGAGGTCAGGGGACCGATTACCGTCCCGGCGCCGATCTTCACGCGCGCGCCGATCACCGCATTTGCGGCGATTTCAGCGCCGGCGTCGATCTCGGCGGTCGGATCGACCACCGCGCTCGGATGGATGCCGGCCTTGGCCGCAGGCGCCGGATGAAACAGCGCCGCGACTTTCGCCCAGCCCATGTAAGGCTCGGGCGTGACCAGCGCCACCGTGCCGGCCGGCACGCGCGCGGCGAAGTCGGGGTGTAAAATAACCGCCCCGGCTTTGGTGCCGGGGAGCTGATCCGCGTAGCGCCTGTTGTCTAGGAAACTCACATCGTCAGGCCCGGCGGACTGCAGCGGCGCGACGCCGCTGATCACCCGCTCCGGCTGGTCCGTCGCCGCGCCGATCAGCGCGGCGAGGCTCGCCAGGGAATGGGGGCCGGTGCGCGTGAAGAACTGGGCGTCACCGGGTTTTACGACATCAACCATCACCCGATCCTATTGGCCGTCACCCTGCCCGACCTGATCGTCCTGTCCCCCGGGCGCGCTCACGGTCATGCCCGGCGTCACGACGCTGGGCGGCACCTTCACCGACGGGAGCAGTTTATTGAGCTGGTCGACCACTTCACCGGTGATATCGAACGCATTGACGTTCAGCGCCACCTGCTCGCGGTGCAGCACCAGATTCATGCCGTGCGCCTCGGCTTCCTGCCGGATGATCGCGATCAGCTCGGCTTCGATCTCGTTCAGCGCCGCCTGGCCGGAATTCTGGATCGCCTGGTTGCGTTCCTCGAACTGGGTCTGGGTCGCAGCGATCTGGTTGCGCAGCGCCTGCTCACGGGCCTCGAGCTGTGCATCGCTCAGATGCCCGCGCTCGGCCAGGATATGTTCCTGCGCGGCCTGGATCTTGCCGCGGGCGTTCTGTGCATCGTGGCCGAGCGCGGCCTGGCGCGCCTGGATCACTTTCTGCACGCCCTGCGCGGCGGTGGATTTCTGCATCACTTCCGGCACGCTCAGCACGCCGATCACCGCGACCGGCGGCGCGGACTCCTTGGGCAGAGCGGGCAGCTGGGGAATCGCCGGCGTCGGCTGCGGCGCGGGCTGCGCGGGCGCAGGCGCCATCGCCGGGGCCGCGTGCGGCGCGGGCATAGGCGCGGGGTGCGCGGCCGGCGGCATGAAATAGCCGGGCGACGAGGTTTGCGCGAAAGCCGCCGGCGCGGCGAGCGCCGCAAGCGCGGCGAAAAGGACCGGACGTGAACGGGTGAATGCTGACACTTAGAACCTCGAACCAAAAGAAACACGGAATTGCTGAATCTGATCGCCGGGCCGCTTCACCACTGGCTGGGCAAGCGAAAGATTGATCAGGCCGAAAGGCGTATTCCAGGAAATACCGACACCAGCGCCGACGCGCGGGGCGGTATCGTCGGTGATCGGGTGCCCGGGAATTTCCCTGGCCCCCCAGAGCGAGCCGACATCGACGAAGGCGAAGCCCGAGACGCCGAGATCCGGCGACACCGGCAGCGGGAAATGCAGCTCGGTGGACTGCGTCCACATATATTTACCGCCGATTTCATCGCCCGTCGCGTTGTCGGTCGGACCGACACCGCCATCGGCAAAGCCACGCAGATTGTCGCCACCGAGGAAGAACCGGTCCTCGAGCTGATCCTGGTAACCCAGCACCGGAAGCAGGTAACCGCCCGTGGCGTGCAGACGCAAGACCCAGGCCTTGTTGCCGAAGACATGCTCCAGCGGGATATAATAGGCAATATCCGGGCTGAAGCGGAAATAACGCGCAAAGCCGCCGACGCCGGCGAAATCGGTCGTCAGATTGATATTCAGGCCGCTGGTGGGCGAGATCTCGTCGTCGAGATAGTCAAAGGTCAGCGTCTGGCTGATCTGGCTGAGCGTATTGGGACCTTCCTCACTGGTAATATAGATCGAGGAGCCCGTGGGAACGCCGAACAGATCGCGCTGGCTGAGCGTATAGGTGAATGACTGGCGGACATGGCTGTTGAACCGGTAGCCAAACCGCACGTCGCCGCCGATATCGCTTTCCTCATAGCTGAGGGACTGCGCCGCCGCCGTGAAGGAGTCGGTAGCCGAACGGAACAGGTCGAAGCCGGCGATCAGGTTGCGGCCCAGGAAATACGGGTTGGTGACGCCCAGATTGATCTGCGAGCCGCGCTGCGCGAGCAGCGCGTTGATCGAGGCATCGACGCCGGTGCCGAGGAAATTGTTCTGGCTGAGCCCGGCATTGAGCAACGCGCCGAGATCGGTGGAGTAGCCGCCGCCCAATGAGAACTGGCCGGTCGCCTGTTCCGTGACGGCGGTGTTCATGATCACCTGCTGCGGCGTCGAGCCCGGCGTGGTGGTGATTTTCTCAGCCTTGAAATAGCCGAGATTCTTGAGGTTGGTGGTCGAGCGGTCGGCCTTGGCCTGGTTGTACGCATCGCCCGGGGCCAGGGTCAGCTCACGGCGGATCACCTGGTCTTCGGTACGGGTGTTGCCGGTAATGTCGACGCGCTGAATGTAGATATGCGGCCCATCGACCACGTTCAGCGTGATGTCCATCGTCTTGGTGGCCGGATGGGTCTGCACCATCGGATTCACCTGGGCGAAACTATAGCCGAGATTGAGCGCCCGAGTGGTGAGCGCCGTCACCCCCTCCTGCAGCGCATCGCCGTCGAACCAGTCGCCCTTGGCCAGCGGCATCAGGCCGCGAAGCTTGTCCACCGACAGGCCCGGCACGGTCGAGACGATTTTCAGGCTGGCGACGCGGTAGCGCGGCCCCTCGGAGACATTGAAGGTCAGATAGAAGGATTTGCGGTCCGGGCTCAGCTCCGCATTGGCGCTGACGACGTTGAAGTCGGCGTAGCCGTTATGCAGGTAGAACTGGTGCAGCAGATATTCGTCATATTCGACGCGCTGCGAATCATACTGGTCAGCGCTCGAGAAAAACCGATACCAGGCGGCCTGGCGCGACGAGACCACTTCGCGCAGGTGGCTCTGGCTGAAATGGTGGTTACCGATGAAAATGATGCGCGCGATCAGGGTTTGCTGGCCCTCGGTGCATTGAAACACCACGTTCACACGGTTGTCCGGCAGGCGGATGATGTTCGGCGTGACGGTGGCGCTGTAATAACCCTTCTTGGCATAGGCATCGAGCAACGCGCGGCGGTCGGCCTCGGCGGCCGCCGGCGTGAAGACCGAACGTGATTTCAGGCTGATCGCGGCCTGAGCCTCCTTGTTGGTGAGAACCCTGTTGCCGGAAAAATAGATCTGGTCGACGGTCGGGTTTTCCGCGACCACGACGTCGAGATCGTTGCCGTCGCGGCGGATCGACACGCTGCTGAACAGGCCGGTCGCGTAGAGCGTCTTCAGCGACTCATTGATGGCCTGCGGGTCGAAGGGGCCACCCGGCTGCACCACCATATAAGACGTGATGGTATCGGACTCGATGCGGTGATTGCCGCTGACATGGATCGCCGCGATCGTGCCGCCGGGTGCCACGCTGCCATGGCCGGAAGTGGGCCGGTGCTGCGACGCTGGTTGCGCGCTTGCGGTCTCGTACGGGCTTGGGACCAGCAGGGCCGGCAATAGGCAAACGGAGGCCAGTAAGGCCGAGCGCGGCTTCAGCAATTAAAATCTCCCAAACCAATACAGCCCCCGGCATGCCGGAGTATTTTCTCTTCGCGGCGTTTGGCACGCGCCGGACCCCGCGGCAAGGCCAGCCTTGCCGTGCCGGAACCGCCGAGTCTCTGGTCCATTGTGCCCCACTGTCAGGGAAATTTTAAGGGGCCCGTCGGGGCATGGGGCACCTTGTCTTGAAATACGGTCGTCTTATCCAAACAGATGGACAACCCAACTGACCGCGCCGAGACGCGTGAGGTCATTGAGCGTGGTCACGAAGAACAAAGAGAGAATGACGGCAATGCCGAATCGTAGCCCGATATCCTGGGCACGAGGCGGAAGCGGCCGGCGATAAATCGCCTCCGCCGCATAAAACAACAAATGCCCGCCATCGAGCACCGGGATCGGCACGAGATTGACCAGGCCGAGATTGATCGACAGCAGCGCGATCAGATTGACGACGCTGATGAAGCCCATAGCGGCGACCTTGCCGCTGATCTGCGCGATGCCGAGCGGGCCGGCCAACTGGCTCAGCCCCTGGCGGTGCACGAACAGCCGGTACAGCCCGGACAACATCGTCGTGGTCTGGCTGTAGGTCTCCTGTGCGGCCGCGACCACGGCGCCGGGCGGCGAATAACGGCGGAGCTGAGATTCGGTCCCGACCACGCCGAGCTGGCCGATTTTCGTGCCGTCCTCGGAGACCGTGCCGAGTTTCACCGGCTGCGTCACAACCTGCCCGTGCCGGTCCAACGTCATCGTCACCGCCCCGTTGGGATGCGCCATGACGATATTCTGCAGCTGCGTGAAATTATCGATCTTCCGCCCGTCCACGGCGAGCACGCGGTCGCCCGGCTGCAGGCCCGCCATGAAAGCCGGTGAATGCGGCAGGATCGAGCTCAGCACCGGCTGCACCACCACCTGCCCCACACTCATGAACAGGCCGGCGAACAGCACGAAGGCCAGGAGCATATTGGCCAACGGCCCCGCGGCGACGATCAGCGCCTTGGACCCGAGCGAGCAGGCGGAAAACGAGCCGGGCAGCGCCGGCGCGTCGCGATTCGCCTCGCCCCAGCCCTGCATCTTCACGTACCCGCCGAGCGGCAGCACGGAAATCTTCCAGATCGTGCCGGATTTCGCCTTCCAGGACATTAGCGTCGGGCCGAACCCGATGGAAAAGGCTTCCACCACCACGCCCTGGCTGCGCGCCGCGAGATAATGCCCAAGCTCGTGAACGAACACGAGGACACCGAGATCCACGATGTAGGACAGAATGGCGCGGATCAGGTCGAACATGGTCAGGCCGCCTTTGCCGTTGCCAGTTGCTGGGCGGCGTTCCGCACCGCGAGATCGAGCGCCAGAACCGCCTCGAGATCCGGCACAGGCGGGGCGCCGAACTGCTGCAGCAATGTCTCCGCGATGCCGGCGATGTCGAGAAAGCCGATCTGCCGCGCCAGGAACGCGGCAACCGCGACCTCGTTGGCGGCATTCAGCACCGTCGGCGCGCCGGCCCCGGCCACCAGGGCCTCGCGCGCCAGGCGCAGCGCCGGGAACCGCGCCTCGTCGGGCGGGGAGAAATCCAGCCTCGCCACGGCAGCCAGATCGAGCCGCGGCGCGCCGGTGGAAAGACGCAGCGGCCAGGCCAGCGAATGGGCGATGGGGATCCGCATGTCCGGCGAGCCGAGTTGCGCCAGCACACTGCCGTCGGCGTAACAGACCATGCCGTGGATCACCGATTGCGGGTGCACAAGTACCTCGATCTTCTCCGACGGCAACGAGAACAATCTCGCAGCCTCAATCACTTCGAGGCCTTTGTTCATCATGGTCGCACTGTCGATGGAAATCTTCGCGCCCATCGACCAGACCGGGTGGCGCAATGCCGCCTCCGGCGTGACGGCGCGCATTGCCTCGAGATCGAAGTTGCGGAATGGCCCCCCCGAGGCGGTGAGGATGATCTTGTCCACGGACTTGGCGTTGCCGTCCGCCATCGCCTGCATGATGGCGTTATGCTCGGAATCGACAGGCAGCAGCGTGGCCTTGGCCCGCGCCACGGCGCGAAGAAAAACATCGCCGGCCGAGACCAGCGATTCCTTGCAGGCAAAGGCGATCGTGCCGCCATGATTGATCGCCGCCAGCGTCGGCTCCAGCCCGGCAAGGCCGGTGATGGCGGACATCGTCCAGTCCACCGGCAGCGCCGATGCTTCCAGCACCGCGCTCCGCCCGGCGGCGCAGGCGAGCCCGGTGCCGGCCAGCGCGTCACGCAACTCGTTCAAGAGGCCGGCTTCGGCGATCACCGTCAGTTCAGGGCGGAACTGCTTCGCCTGCGCCGCCAGCAAGGCGACGTTGCGCCCGCCGATCAAGGCGCGAACGTGATAATCGTTCTGGTTTTCTGCTATAATATCAAGGGTCTGTGTGCCGACACTCCCCGTGGAACCGAGCACCGACAAAGTCTTTAGCCCCATAACGGCAAGCCTCCATGTACGCTGAGCGCCAAAATCACCGCCACGGGAGCGGCCGCCAGAAAACCATCGAGCCGGTCGAACAGGCCGCCATGGCCGGGGATCGTTCGTCCGGAGTCCTTAACCCCCAATTTGCGCTTGATCGCGCTTTCGAGCAAATCGCCGGCCTGGGCAAAGATGCTGAGCAAGCCGCCCGTGAGCAGCGCCAAAGCGTCCAGCCCATGCAGGCCGCTCGCCACCACAGCACCGCAAAACCCGCCAATGACCAGCCCGCCGAGCGAGCCGCTCCAGGTCTTGCCCGGCGAGATGCGCGGCGCCAGCCTGGCGCCGCCGACCACGCGGCCCACCAGATAGGCACCGATATCGGTGCCCCAGACGACGATGAGCAGAAACAGAGTGTCGTGCAGGCCGCGATGCGGTTGCAGGCGCAGCCATAGCAGCGCGAGCCCGCCAATCCCGGCATAAGGCAGGCCGATCGCCATGAACAAGCCGAAGCGCAGCGCGATCAGGACGGTGAGCAGCGCCATCACCGCCAGGGCGGCCGGGTAGCCGGCCACCATCGCGACCACGCCGCTCAGCACCAAGGCAAGCGGCAACAGCACCAAGAGGCGGCGATCACCTCTCATCAGCCGCGCCCATTCCAGCCCAAGCCCCAACAAGCCCAGCTCGACCAGAATGGTCCAGGCAATGCCGCCGGACCACACGCATGCCAGCACCACCGGACCGAGGATTGCCGCCGAAAGCAGGCGAATGCCGAAATCCGACCAGCGGCCATTCGCCGTCGAGGCCGACATGTCAGGCAGGACGCGCACCGAAGCGCCGCTCCCTGGTCGCGTATTCAGCGAGCGCCCGGGCGAATTCGTCCGCGCCGAAATCCGGCCACAGCACGTCGGTGAAGAACATCTCGGCATAAGCGAGCTGCCAGAGCAGGAAATTGGAAATACGCTCTTCACCGCTGGTGCGAATCAGCAGATCGGGATCGGGAATCCCATCGGTCGAGAGGTAGCGCGCGAAAATCTGCTCGTTGAGCGCTTCCGGCGCCAGCCCGGCCCCGATGACCCGCCGCGCCGCCGCCACGATGTCCGCCCGGCCGCCATAAGAGAGCGCCATCACCAGCGTGAGTCTGGTATTGCCGGCGGTCTTCGCCTCCGCCGCGGCGAGTTCAGCCGTTAAATTCGGCCCGAAGCGCTCGCGTTCGCCGATTACCTTCAGGCACACGCCCTGCTCGTGCAGTTCAGCCAGCTCGCTGCGCAGATAATGTTTCATCAGGAACGTGAGATCGGCCACCTCCCCCGCCGGCCGCCGCCAGTTCTCCGACGAGAACGCGAACAGCGTGAGATAGCGCACACCGTGGGCAACGGCCGCTTCGATCGTCCGCCGTACCGCCCGAGCGCCTTCGCGATGGCCGGCGACACGCGGTACGCCACGGGCTGCAGCCCAACGGCCATTGCCATCCATGATGATGGCAATGTGCAGGGGAATCGGGCGAGACGAAAGATCAGCCATCAGACCTGGCGGATGTCCTTTTCTTTCTCAGCCAGGCTCTCGTCGAGCCGCTTGATGTAACCGTCGGTGAGTTTCTGCACCTCGTCCGACCAGTTGCGCTCGTCGTCCTCGCTGATCTCATGCTTCTTTTGCAAAGCCTTGATCTGCTCCATGCCGTCACGCCGCACGCCACGCACGGCAATGCGTGCGTTTTCGGCATATTTGCCGGCCGTCTTGGCCAGTTCAGCGCGGCGCTCCTCGGTGAGCATGGGCAGCGGAACACGTACCATCTGCCCATCCGGCTGTGGGTTCAAGCCCAGCCCACAATCGCGAATCGCGGCGACCACGGAGTTGACCATCGAACGGTCCCAGACCTGGACGGTCAGCATCCGCGCTTCGGGCACCGCAACAGTGGCGACCTGATTGAGCGGCATCATTTGGCCGTAGGCTTCGACCTTCACCGGGTCCAGCAGCGCCGGGCTGGCGCGGCCGGTGCGCAGGCCGCCGAACTCGCGCTTCAGCGCGTCCAGCGCGCCGTCCATGCGGCGGGTGAGGTCCTGTTTCAGGGAAGCGAGATCGGCGGGCATTGATTCGTCCTTAATTCCGGGGTTCCGTGATCCGGGTGAAGCGCCCTTCCCCGCGCATGACGGCGGCGAAGGCTCCCGGCGCATGAATGTTGAAAACGATGATCGGCAGCTTGTTCTCGCGCGACAGGCTGATCGCAGCGGCATCCATGACGTTGAGGTCGCGCGCCAGAACGTCGAGATAGGTCAGTTCCTCATAACGCACGGCGTTGCTCTCCTTGCGCGGGTCGGCGGAGTACACGCCGTCGACCTGCGTGCCTTTGAGCAGCGCGTCGCAGTTCATTTCCGCGGCGCGCAGCGCCGCCGCCGTATCGGTCGTGAAGAACGGATTACCGGTGCCGGCGGCGAAAATCACCACGCGCCCCTTCTCCATGTGCCGTTCGGCGCGGCGACGGATATAGGGCTCGCAAACCGAGGCCATGGGAATGGCTGATTGCACCCGGGTCGGCACCTCGCGTTTCTCCAGCGCCGACTGCAAGGCCAGCGCGTTCATCACGGTCGCCAGCATGCCCATGTAATCCGCCTGCGCGCGGTCCATGCCGGCCGCCGCTCCTGCGACGCCGCGGAAAATATTTCCGCCGCCGATCACGAGGCAAACCTGGACACCCATCGCCACCACGTCTCTGACATCGTTGGCAATGGCGTTCACGGTGTCGGGGTCCAGCCCATAATTGCCGACTCCCATCAAGGCTTCGCCGGAAACTTTCAGAAGGACGCGCTTATACGGGGGAATCGGCGACATAAAGGGACTCCGTACAGGAAGGGCGGTCCAAGCCAAACGCTTGAACCGCCCCGGCTTAGCATAGCAATCGGTGAGGCTTAAACCCCGGCGGCGGCGGCGACCTCGGCAGCGAAGTCGGTGACTTCCTTTTCGATGCCCTCGCCGAGATGGAACCGCACGAAGCGGGTGATCTTGGCGCCGGCCTTCTCGACCACGGCCTTCACCTTGCTCTCGCCGTCATGCACCCAGACCTGTTCCAGCAGCACGACGTCTTCATAGAACTTCTTCACACGGCCTTCGACCATCTTCTCGATGATGGCTTCGGGCTTGCCGGAGGCGCGGGCCTGCTCGGAGAGCACGTTTTTCTCGCGCTCCAGCGTGGCGGGATCGACCTCGGCGATGGTGAGCGCGTCCGGACGGGTCGCGGCCACATGCATGCCGATCTGCTTGCCCAGCGTCTCGATCGCCTCATCCGCCTTGCCGTCCAGGCCGACGATGACGCCGATCTTGCCCAGGCCCGGCTTCAGCGCGCCATGGATGTAGGCGGCGGCCACGCCACCCGGCACATCGATCACGGCGACACGGCGCACGGTCATGTTCTCGCCGATCGTCGCGACCAGATGCACGATCTCCTCGGCAACGGTACGGCCGGTACCGGGATAAGCAGCGGCCTTCAGGGCCTCCACATCCTCGCCGGTGGTCAGCGCGACGCCCGCGACCGTCTGGACGAAATTCTGGAAAGCCTCGTTGCGGGCGACGAAATCGGTCTCGGCATTGATTTCGACCATCGCCGCCTTGCCGGGCGCCAGCGCGACGCCGACCAGGCCCTCGGAGGCCACGCGGCCGGATTTCTTGGCGGCAGCGGAGAGGCCCTTCTTGCGCAGCCAGTCGATGGCGGCCTGAATGTCGCCATTGCTCTCGGTCAGCGCCTTCTTGCAGTCCATCATGCCGGCGCCGCTCGTCTCGCGCAGATCTTTCACCATTGCGGCAGTAATTTCAGCCATTCTCTTGCTCCTTCAGCTCAGGGCAATGCCGGCCTGACCGGGATTCCGCGAATCCCGACCATACCGGCAATCACAAAACATAGTCAGGCGAAAACCGGCTCACCTTGCGGGAGCCGGCTCGAATTTCAGGCGGCGGTCTCGGCGTCCGATTCCGGCAGCGCCTCGACCATCGGCTCCGCGGCCGCGCCCAGGTCGGCGCCGGAGGCGCCCAGCTCGGCGGAAATGCCGTCCAGCACGGCGCCGGCGACGAGGTCGCAATACAGGGTGATGGCGCGGATCGCGTCATCGTTACCCGGCACCGGATAGGTCACACCGGCCGGGTCGGAGTTGGAGTCGAGCACGGCGATGACCGGAATGCCGAGCTTGTTCGCTTCCTCGACCGCCAGCTTTTCCTTGTTGGTGTCGATGATGAACAGAATGTCCGGCAGGCCGCCCATGTCCTTGATGCCGCCCAGCGCGCGTTCCAGCTTTTCGCGGTCGCGCGTCAGGTTCAGCACTTCTTTCTTTGTCAGGCCCTGAGTCTCGCCGGCGAGCAGCTCATCCATCTGGCGAAGGCGCTTGATCGAGCCGGTGATGGTCTTCCAGTTGGTCAGCATGCCACCAAGCCAGCGGTGGTTGACGTAATACTGGCCGCAGCGCTGGGCGGATTCGGCCACATAGTCAGCAGCGGCGCGCTTGGTGCCGACGAACAGCACGCGGCCACCGGCGGCGGTCACGTCGCGCACGGCCTTGAGGGCGCGCTCGAGCAGCGGCACGGTCTGCTGCAGGTCGATGATGTGCACCTGGTTGCGCACGCCGAACAGATACGGCGCCATGCGCGGGTTCCAGCGGCGGGTATGGTGGCCGAAATGAACGCCCGATTCGAGCAGGTTACGCAGAGAAACGTCAGGGAGTGCCATGAGGCAGTACTTTCCTATAAATCCGGTTGAACCTCCGCAGGGTCAGGGCCGAAGCCACCGGACCGAGGGTTTCCCCAAGGAAAGGCACCCTGCGTGTGAATTTGCCGGCACATGCCGACGCGCGCCCTATCGCAAAGATGACCGGCAAAAGCAAGTTTTCACCCGGTGAATTTTTGCGCAGGGGGGAATTAAGGAAGGAAGGCTACTTTTTGTGAACAAAAAGTAGCAAAAAAACTTTGCTATGCTGGGCCATGGGCTGTGTCGGCGACAACGCCCATGCTCCAGCATAATGAAAGTTTTTGCGCCGCTTTTTTCAAAAAGCGGCTGCTTTCTTTCTTAAAACACATAGCCGATGCCGGCGCCGATCACGGTCGGCGACAAAGCGGTTTTGGCAATGATGGCGCTGTGGTTGATACGCGCCTCGGTGCTCACGAACATCTGCTTGACGTCGAAATTCGCCACCCAGCGCCCCTTCAGCGGCACGTCGAAGCCAGCGTCCAGCGCCGGGCCGACGCCGATATTGTAGCCGACCTTGTCCACCGTCGGCCCGGCGGCATGGCTGTCGTAGAAGAAGATCACGCTCAGGCCGACGCCGGCATAAGGGCGGAACGGGCCGATTTGCGGCATATGATATTGCAGCGTGATGGTTGGCGGCAGGACCCACACGCTGCCGACATCGACCTTGCCCAGCGCCGTGCCGGTCGCCGACACTTCATGCCGCGAGGTGGCGGCAATTGCCTCGACCGACCAATGCGGCGTGAGGAAATAGGAAAGGTCGACTTCCGGGGTCACCTGGTTGGTGGTGCTCACATGACCGCCAATGACCGAAACCGAGGAAGAGAAATTCTCGGGGATCACGCCGATCGCGCGCAGATGGACCAGCACGTCGCCCGCCTGGTAGCCGGTCGGCTCATTGAAATAATTCTGCGCCAAGGCAGGTCTGAATGCCGCGGCAGCCAGCAGGCCGGCCAGCGCCGCTACGGGTAAGCACTTCATCGCCAAGTCTCCCATGCTCGTTACGCGAGCATGGGCCTACGCGCTTGAAGCGAACCCGGCTTTGATTCAAAGCAAATTCAACGGGCTCTCGGGGCGGTTACACCGCCCCGAGAGCGAAAACATCACGACAGCAGCGGGCCCCAGGACGGGTCGGTCGCGTAGGTCGGGGTGTCGACCAGACGTTCATTGAACCCGTCGACGCCGATCGTGACCAGGCGCGAACTGTGGCCGGAGGCGAGCGGCGTCTGGCGATAGAACATCAGCACCCTTCCATTCGGACAGAAAGTTGCGCTTTCGACTAAGAAGCCCTGGCTGAGGACGCGTTCGCCCGAGCCGTCCGGCTGCATCACGCCGATGCCGAAGCCCCCCTGCCCCCAGAACGTATAGGCGATCAAATCGCCGGTCGGCGACCAGGCCGGCTCGGCATATTGGCCGGGACCATAGCTGATGCGCTTGGCGGGACCGCCGTTCGCGCTCATCACGAACAATTGCTGGTCACCGTCGCGGTCGGAATTGAAGACGATCTGCGACCCGTCCGGCGAATAGCACGGGGTGACATTGATCGACGCGGAATCGGTTAGCGGCACCATGCCGCCGCCATCGAGATTGACCCGCACGATCGCCGCCCCGCCATTGCGCGTCACCGACATCAGGAGTGAGTTGCCGTCGGGCGAGAAGCGCGGGCCGATGGTCATGTCGCCGAAGGCGCCGACCGACCGGGTCGCGCCGTTTTGCAGATCGAACAGATAGACCTGCGGGCGGTTGCTCTGGAAGCTTACGAAAGCGAGTTGCTGGCGCGTCGGGTTATATTGCGGCGACAGCGCCATCGACCGGCCATCGGTCAGGAACTGGTTGTTGGCGCCGTCATAATCCATCACCGCCAGGCGGCGGATCGGGCTCGTCACAGGACCGGCTTCGGAAATATAGGCGACCCGTGAATCGAAATAGCCTTTCTCGCCGATCAATTGCTGGTACACCACGTCGCCGATGATGTGCGCGATGCGCCGCCAGTTGCCGGCCGTGGTGGTGTAGGCGGTGCCCTGCAACTGCTGCTGGCTGCCGACATTCCAGAGCCGGACTTCCACCCGCAGCTGGCCACCGCCCTGGTCGGTCACGGAGCCTGTCACCAGCGCCTGAGCGCCGAGAATGTGCCAGTTCTGCCAGACCGGCGTGCCGTTATTCACCGAGTTCGGCACGAAGCTCGCTGGATCGATGGCCCGGAACAAGCCGCTATGGGCAAGATCATTGCTCAATACGCCGGTGATCTGCGCGCCGACTCCGGAACTGTCGGTGAACGGCGCGATGGCGATGGGAATCGGCGCGTTCTGCGCCCCGGACACGCTGATCGCCGGGCCGTTGCCCCCCACTGCCGGCGCGCCACCCGGGGCGGCCTGCGCATGAGCGCGCGAGCTGAACAGCGTCGGCGCCAGCAGCGAGGCGGCACCGGCGCCGATCACGCCGCGACGGGAAAAGGGGGGCATTCTGAAACGCGTCATAAACAGACCTCCTGACAATGGCATTCGCCCGGGCGACACCCGGCATGCGATCGGGATACACGCCCGCTAGAAAATGAGCGGGGACTCTTGCAAGCTTATTCTCATCTACGGTGAAAATTCAAAAGTGAATGTCTGGTTATGACCAAGCATATAGGACGGCAGCGGCAGGGTCGCGCACTGATAATTCTCGACCGCGTCGATGGCGCGCTGCGCATAGGCGGCGAAGAGCGGATCGCTGAGCCGGCCCTGATCCGCTGACGACACGGTCGCTTCCCGGACCGTGCCGGAGGCGTCTGTGGTCACGGTCAGTTGCACCCGGAACCCGGAAACGCCCGGCGCGCCGGCATCGATCGTCCAGCACGGCCGCACATGGTTGCCGATCGCGTCGCGCTGGGCGCCGTTAAGCCCGGAATTCGAAGTGCTTTGATTGCTGCCGCCGCCATTGGGCGCGCCCCCCTGGGCGGGGTTGTAATGCGCGGTGGGCGGCTGGGTTTGTTTCTGCAGCGCCTGCAGCTTCATCAGCGTGTTCAGCACGTTCTGGCTCAGCGGCACCGGCGTCTTCACCACGTGCTGCTGATGCGTCGGGCTCTGCGTCGGCGCCGGCGGTTGCGGCACCGGCGGAAGCGGCAGCTTCGGCTGCACCAACGTACTGGTCTTGGGCTGCGGTGGCTGCGGCGGAGGCGGCGGGGGCGAAGGCAGCGGCACCGGGCTCTCGGTCGGCGGCGGTGGCGGCGGAGCCGGGGCCGGCGGCGTCGGCAAGGGCGGCGCTTCCTTAGGTGCCGGCGGCGGCGGCGGGGGCGGCGGTGGCGGCTGCACGATCGGCGCCGGTTGCGGCTGTTTCACCGCCAGCGGGGCCTTGGTCACGGTGGGCGTGTTGGTGGGCGCCGGCACCTTGCCAGGGGCATTCGCCTCCTGCGACGCCGTGGAGGGGCCGACCAGGTCGACGCTCACCCCCTCATCGTTCGAAGAGTTGAGCTTGAGCGGCGGCAGCGAAAGAATCGCTGCCAGCACGACCGCCAGATGGATGCTGAAAGAGATGAGCGCGCTGCGGCGCATGCCCCGGTCCACGTATCCTGTCCTTTAACCTCTCATCAGAGCGGCACGGCGCGCCGGCCGAGCCGCGCCTGCGCTCATGCCAAATAACGAGCGCATGATGGGCCGAAAGCCATCATGCCTCAGTGAGCCGCGCTCGGCTGCTGGGCCAGAAGCGCAACATGGCTGAAGCCACCCTGGGTGATGGTCGCCATCACCTGCAACATATCGCCATAGCTCACATCCTTGTCGCCGCGCACGAAAATGCGCCGGTCGGGATTGTTTTGCGAGATTTGCTGCAACGTTGCCACCAGGTTGCTCAACTGCACCTGGCTGTTCTGCAGATAGATCTGGTCCTGCGCATTCACAGTGATCGTGATCGGCGTCGAATCGGAATTCACCGGCTTGGCGTTGGCCTGAGGGAGGTTGACGTTGACGCCGGAGGTGATCATCGGCGCCGTCACCATGAACACGATCAACAGCACCAGCATCACGTCGACCAGCGGCGTGACGTTGATCTCGGCCATCGGCCGGTAGCGGCGCCGCCCGTTGCCGTTGCCGGGCCCCATGAGGCCGCCCGCCATTTATTTGCGCTCCTCGGACTGCCGCGACAGGATCGCTGCGAATTCCGCGCCGAAACCTTCCAGCCGCGCGGCGAAGCGCGCCAGATCGTTGCTCAATTTATTGTAGGCCAGCACCGCGGGGATCGCCGCGACCAGGCCGATCGCCGTGGCAAACAGCGCCTCGGCAATGCCGGGGGCGACCACCGCGAGGTCGGTATTGTGCATGGCGGCGATCGCCGAGAAAGAGTGCATGATGCCCCAGACCGTGCCGAACAGGCCGACGAAGGGGGCGGTGGACCCGACCGAGGCGAGGAAGATCATGTAGCGTTCCAGCCGCTCCATTTCCCGCATGATGGTCACGTTCATGGCGCGGTCCACGCGCTCCTTCACCCCGGTGTGGCCGATATCGATGCCGGAGATGCGCACGCTGCGCTTCCACTCGCTCATCGCCGCGCCGAACACGGCGGCGATCGGGTTGGTGGGGTCGGCGCCCTCGCGCTCATACAGCTCGTCCAGGCTGCCGCCGGACCAGAAGGAATCCTCGAACTCCGAGGCTTCGCGGTTCACGCGGCGCAGAGAGAGCACTTTCTCGATGATGATCGCCCAGACCCAGACGCTGGCGAGCAGCAGAATCAACATCACCAGTTTGACGACGATATCGGCTTCCAGGAACAGGCCCCAGAGCGAGAGATTCGCCGAAGGCGCTGCCAGCGCAGCCGAGTTAACCGCTTGATCCACTATGTCTGCCCCTCTTCACTCTTCAACCTGCGTGCCCAATCCGCTGGGATTCTCGCTGGCCGTCCATCCGCCAGGCGCGCGCAGCCCAGCGCAACCTCCAGCACAACCAGCGAGTCGCTGTCTCGCCAGAAATGTTGATTTATTGTCACAGTCGCACCGCCAACCTTGGTGATCTCCGTTTCGATGCGAATCACCTCATCCAGCCGCGCCGGGCGCTGATAATGCAAATTGACGCGATGCACCACAAACATCACGCCATGCTCGGCCACCATCTGCGCATGCGGAACGCCCAGGGCGCGGAGCGCCTCGGCCCTCGCGCGTTCCGCGAAGGCAAGATAATTCGCGTGATACACGATGCCCCCGGCATCCGTATCCTGATAATATACGCGCAATTCGTAGCGATGGATCAAAACTCGTCACCCAACAGGTCGGGTTGCGTGCCACGGGTCTGCGGCGGCTTCAACCCCAGATGCCGCCAACCGGGATCCCCCAGCATGCGGCCGCGGCTGGTGCGGACCAGAAACCCTTCCTGAATCAGATAGGGTTCCACCACATCCTCCAACGTGTCCCGCGCCTCGGCCAGGGCCGCCGCCAGCGTTTCCACGCCCACCGGCCCGCCATTATGATGTTCAGCGAGGCGGCGCAAATAGCGTATGTCCATCGCATCCAGGCCGAGATGATCGACGTCGAGGCGGGTGAGCGCCGCATCCGCCACGTCGCGGTCGATGGTCCGCGCCCCGGCCACGGCGGCGAAATCGCGGATGCGCCGCGTCAGACGCCCGGCGATGCGCGGCGTGCCGCGCGCCCGGCGGGCGATTTCCGTGGCCCCTTCCCGCGTCAGGCCGATCTCCAGCTTCTCCGCCATGCGGCTGACGATGCGGCTCAGCTCCTCAGTGGTGTAAAAGATCAGGCGGAGCGGAATGCCGAAGCGGTCACGCAAGGGGGTGGCCAGCAGGCCCGAGCGCGTGGTGGCGCCGACCAGGGTGAAAGGCGGCAGGTCGATGCGCACGGTGCGCGCGCCGGGCCCCTCGCCGATGATCAGGTCGAGCTGGAAATCCTCCATCGCCGGATAGAGAATTTCCTCGATCGCCGGCTGCAGGCGGTGAATTTCGTCGATGAACAGCACGTCGCGCGGCTGCAGATTGGTGAGAATCGCCGCAAGATCGCCGGATTTCTGGATCACCGGGCCGGACGTGGCGCGAAAGCCGACGCCCAGCTCCCGCGCGACGATCTGCGCCAACGTGGTCTTGCCCAGCCCCGGCGGGCCGTGCAGCAGCACATGGTCCAGCGCCTCGCCGCGGGCCTTCGCCGCCTCGATAAAAATGCGCAAATTCTCCCGGCTCGCCTGCTGCCCCGTGAAATCCTCAAGCGTCTGCGGCCGCAGGGAGGTTTCGGCGAAATCGTCAACGGCGCGCTCGCCGGAAAGGATGCGATCGTCAGTCATGACCTAGGCCCGCTCGCCAGAAACAAGAAAGAGGCCGCTTTTTGAAAAAAGCGGCGCAAAAACTTTTACTATGCTGGGCCATGGGCTGTGTCGATGACACCGCCCATGGCCAGAGTCATAAAGTTTTTTTGCTTCTTTTTGTTCACAAAAAGAAGCGCTTCCTTGCCTTCCCCTCACTTTGCCAATGCCTTCAGCCCGGCGCGGATCAGCACGTCGAGCGTGGCCTCCGTCCCGTGTTCGTCGGCGGCGCGGCCGAGCGCGGCTTCCGCCTCGGCGCGGCGATAACCGAGATTGGTGAGGGCCGAGAGTGCGTCCGCCATCGCCCCCTGGCCCACCGGCGCACTGGCAATCTGGGCTCCGCCGCCGGGCATGGCGCCGGCTTTTTCGCGCAACTCGGTGAGGATGCGGATGGCGAGCTTGGGGCCGACACCTGGCGCGCGGGTGAGTGCTGCCTTGTCCTGCGACGCGATGGCGGCGATCAGCTGATCCGGCGACAGGGCCGAGAGCAGGCCAAGCGCCACTTTCGCGCCAACCCCCTGTACAATGGTGAGCAACCGGAACCATTCACGCTCCGCCGCACTGGCGAACCCGTAGAGCGAAATGGCATCCTCGCGCACCAGGGTCTCGATCAGCAGCGTGGCGGTGGCGGGCGGGTTCGGCAGTTCGCCCAGGGTCCGGCTGGAGCAGAATACGACATAGCCGACGCCGGACACATCGATCAGGCATTTGCCGTCCTCGATCGCGTCCACCGCACCGCGCAGGCGGCCGATCATGCGCCGGCCGTCCAAGCCGCGCGGCTGGCGCGGTGGTGCGCATGGCAGATGGCCACGGCGAGGGCATCGGCCGCATCGGCACGCTTTTGCACGGCGCCTGGCAGCAGGCGGCGGACCATCAGCCCGACCTGCTCCTTGTCGGCCCCGCCGGTGCCGACCACCGCGAGTTTCACGGTTTTCGCGCCATATTCGAACACCGGAATGCCGTGCCGCGCCGGGGCCAGCAGCGCCACGCCGCGCGCATAGCCCAGTTTCAGCGTCGCCGTGGCGTTGCGGTTCACATAGGTTTCCTCCACCGCCGCCTCATCGGGCGCGTAGCGCAGCAATATCTCCGCCAGGGCATCGTCCAGATGTTTCAGGCGCAGCGGCACATCGGAGAGGTCCGCGGTGGAAATCACGCCGTCGGCGACATGGCGCAGCCGATTGCCCGCCGAATCCACGACGCCCCAGCCGGTGAAGCGCAGGCCGGGATCGATGCCGAGCAGCCGCACCGCGCCCGGCGCCGGCGGCGCCGGGCGATCGACGGTCGTGGCAACGGCCCCTGCCCCGCCGGACGGCATCAGGCGGAGAGCTTCTGCATGATGTCTTCCGAGATCTCGAAATTCGCATAGACGTTCTGGACGTCGTCATCATCCTCCAGCACGTCCAGCAGCTTGAGCACAGACGCCGCCTTGTCCTCGTCCAGCGCGACGGTCATGTTCGGGCGCCATTCGATGCGCGCCTCCGCCGGCTGGCCGAATTTCTGCTCCAATGCGTCGCGCACGGCGAAGAACCCCTCGATGCCGACAGTCACTTCGTGCGATTCCGCGTCGCTGGCCACGTCATCGGCCCCGGCCTCGATCGCCGCCTCCAGCATCGCCTCGGCATCGGCCGCGGAGGCGGGGTAGCGCACGGCGCCTAAGCGGTTGAACATGAAGGAAACCGAGTTGGTTTCGCCGAGCGCCCCGCCATATTTGTTGAAGGCGGAGCGAATCACCGAGGCGGTGCGGTTGCGGTTGTCGGTCAACGCCTCGACGATGACGGCAACGCCCGCCGGGCCGTAGCCCTCATAGCGTACCGCCTCGTAATTCTCCCCGCCGGCGGCACCGGTCGCCTTCTTGATCGCCCGCTCGATCGTGTCGCGCGTCATGTTGGCCTTCAGCGCCGCCGCGATGGCCGCACGCAGACGCGGATTGGCCGCAGGGTCCGGCAGGCCCTCGCGGGCGGAAACGGTGATTTCACGGATGATTTTCGCAAAAATGCGCGCGCGCTTCGCGTCCTGCGCGCCCTTGCGATGCATGATGTTCTTAAATTGGGAATGTCCAGCCATTGCCGTCGTTTAGCAGCCTCCTGCGTGCGCCGGAAGCAAGCCCCGGCCGAAATCGCACCGGCCCGCGGAGCCGGTCGCGCCGGGGGCGCCGCGCCTGAAAAAATACATGACAACCAATTGACAGCCCGCGTCGCCCCCCTTATCGGGTCCCTCACCGGGCGCGTAGCTCAGCGGTAGAGCATTCGCTTCACACGCGAAGGGTCACAGGTTCAATCCCTGTCGCGCCCACCAATTCAATCAATAGATTAGCGGCTAAATCAGGTCAGCCTGCCATGCCCCGTTTCTGAAAATGGGGAGCATAGGGGTAGCAAGGGCTACCGGCATCTTTTCAGGCCCCCGGCGCGACGATCACAAGGTTGTGCCATCTGCGCCCTCTGCCGTGAGAACCGCGCCGGCCCACCCTTGAGCCGCTTCGCTTCGGTCTGGATCCAAGCCTAAGAATCCAAAGGCGGGCTGGAATTGCCCTGAACCGTTCGACAATCAAAATATACGATCTGGCGTTGCCAATGGCGGGATCGTTTTGCCGCCCGCCATTTGTTCTCTTTCTGTTCTTTGTAGGACAGCATCGGAAACCGCCGATGCTGATCGATCGTATTCTTTTTTACATTTAATCCATCCGCACAGATTATCTTGTCGAATTAAATTTACTCCTGTTAGAAAATCTATCGTCCAACAAACAGGAGTCAGCTCCGTGCGTTATCCTCTGATCAAGGGGTTGGCTTTAGCCCTATGTCTTGCGGCTCTACCACTGGCCGCATACAGCCAAGGGACAATACTTGTTATGGGGGCCGGGCTTAGCAGTTGTGGAACCTGGATCCACGACCGTGCCCAGGGGGAAAGCAGTTTTTCTGCGCAGGAAGACGAAGAGTTTGTTTCCGGCTTTGTCACCGGAGAAGAGGTTCTGTTAGCAAACTCTAAAGGAGTTCCTTATTCCATCAACACAGATAGTGCCGGTGTTTTTGACTGGGTTGATAATTATTGTAGGGCCAATTCTGCAGGCAGCCTGTATGGCGCTGCCTTAGCGTTCGTATCTGATTCGGGTGTCGTCGTGCCGAAAACACCGGTGCCCTAGCCAAGGCTGGCGACCGCCGTTTGTCTTCGCAAAATGAAACGGCGCCCAAAAGGCGCCGTTTCAAATTCCGGGGTCTGGGGCGGAAGGGCCCAAGGTTCCATCGATGTGACAACATCGATGGAAAGGCCCTGGAGGGCTTACGGCCCCAGCGGGTGCAGGGCAGAGCCCTGCCCTTACTTTCCGTGTATTAAGCCGCCTTGGCCATGCCGCGCAGCACGTACTGCAGGATGCCGCCGTGGCGGTAGTAATTCACCTCGTCGGCGGTATCGACGCGGCAGAGCACGTCCACCGTGTCGGTGGTGCCGTTGGCGCGCTTGATCACCAGCTTCATGTCCATGCGCGGCGCGAGGTTTTCCAGGCCGAGAATGTCGATCATCTCGTCGCCCTTCAGGCCGAGGGTCTTGCGGTCCATGCCTTCCTTGAAGGTGAGCGGAAGCACGCCCATGCCGACCAGGTTGGAGCGATGGATGCGCTCGAAGCTCTCGGTGATGACCGCCTTCACGCCCAGCAGATACGTGCCCTTGGCCGCCCAGTCACGGGAGGAGCCGGTGCCGTATTCCTTGCCGCCGAACACGACCAGCGGCACGCCTTCCTTCTTGTAGCGCATCGCCGCGTCGTAGATCGAAAGCTGGTCGCCGGACGGGAAATGCCTGGTGAGGCCGCCTTCCACACCGCTCAGCATCTCGTTCTTGATGCGGATGTTGGCGAACGTGCCGCGCACCATCACGTCGTCATTGCCGCGGCGGGCGCCGTAGGAGTTGAAATCCTTCTGCAGCACCTGGTGCTGGCTGAGGAATTCGCCCGCCGGGCCGGACTTCTTGATGTTGCCGGCCGGAGAGATGTGGTCGGTGGTGATGGAGTCACCCAGCAGCGCCAGGATGCGCGCGCCCTTGATGTCAGCGACCGGCTTCGGCTCCATGGTCATGCCTTCGAAATAAGGCGGGTTCTTCACGTAGGTGGAGCCAGCGGGCCAGGTGTAGCGGTCGGTGCCGCCGGTGACCTGGATCGCCTGCCACTGCTTCGGCCCCTTGAACACGTCGCCATAGCGATCGAGGAACATCTCGCGGGTGACCACGGAGCCGACGATGTCGCCGATCTCCTTGTTGGTCGGCCAGATATCCTTGAGATAAACCGGCTTGCCGTCCTTCGACGTGCCGATCACGGCGGTGGTGATGTCTTCGCGCATATTGCCGAGCAGCGAATAGGCGACCACCAGCGGCGGGCTGGCGAGGTAGTTGGCGCGCACGTTCGGATGCACGCGGCCTTCGAAGTTGCGGTTGCCGGAGAGCACCGACACGGCGACCAGCTTGTTGGTCTCGATCGTCTCGGCGATGGCATCGTCCAGCGGGCCGGAATTGCCGATGCAGGTGGTGCAGCCATAGCCGACCGTCTGGAAGCCGAGGGCGTTCAGATCCGCCGACAGCTTGGACTTGTCCAGATACTCGGTGACGACCTGCGAACCGGGGGCCAGTGAGGTCTTCACCCAAGGCTTCGGCGTCAGGCCGAGGGCGTGGGCCTTGCGGGCGACCAGGCCGGCGGCGACCAGCACATAGGGGTTTGAGGTGTTGGTGCAGGAGGTGATGGCGGCGATGACGACGTCGCCATGGCCGATCTCGTAATCCTTGCCCGCCACTTTGGCCTTGGTGCCGGCGTCAGAAGCCGGCACGCCCAGCCCCTTGGTGAGCTCGGCATTGAAGGCGCCGGCGGCGTCCTTCAGCAGCACGCGGTCCTGCGGGCGCTTCGGACCGGCGAGCGAAGGCTGCACGGTGGAGAGATCAAGTTCCAGCGTGTCGGTGAACGCCGTATCGGCGTCCGTGCCCCACAGGCCCTGCGCCTTGGCATAGGCCTCGACCAGCTTGATGCGCGATTCGTCGCGGCCGGACAGGCGCAGATAATCCAGCGTGACGTTGTCGACCGGGAAGAAGCCGCAGGTGGCGCCGTATTCCGGGGCCATGTTGGCGATGGTGGCACGGTCGGCCAGCGCCATCTCGGCGAGGCCGGAGCCGTAGAATTCGACGAACTTGCCCACAACCTTCTTGGCGCGCAGCATCTGCGTGACGGTGAGCACGAGGTCGGTGGCGGTCGCACCTTCCGGCAGCTTGCCGGTGAGCTTGAACCCGATCACGTCGGGGATGAGCATGGCGATCGGCTGGCCGAGCATGGCGGCCTCTGCCTCGATGCCGCCGACGCCCCAGCCCAGCACGCCCAGGCCGTTCACCATGGTGGTGTGGCTGTCAGTGCCGTACAGCGTGTCGGGATACACGTAAGTGGCGCCGCCATTCCCCGAGGTCCAGGCGACCTGGGCGAGATATTCCAGGTTCACCTGGTGGCAGATGCCGGTATCGGGCGGAACGACGCGGAAATTGTCGAAGGCTTCCTGGCCCCAGCGCAGGAAGCGATAGCGCTCGCCATTGCGGTCGAACTCCATCTCGATGTTCTTCTCGAGCGCGCTCGACGTGCCGAAATAATCGACCATCACGGAATGGTCGATGACCAGGTCGACCGGAACCAGCGGGTTCACCTTCTCGGGCTTGCCGCCCAATTGCACGATGCCGTCGCGCATCGCGGCCAGGTCCACCACGCCGGGGACGCCGGTGAAGTCCTGCATCAGAATGCGCGCGGGCCTGAACGGCACTTCCTTAGTGGACGAAGCTTTTTCCAGCCAGCCGGCGATGGCCTTGGCGTCCTCAACCTTGTAGCTGCTGCCATTTTCAAAGCGCAGCACGTTTTCCAGGAGGACTTTCAGGGTTTTCGGCAGCTTGGAAATGTCACCCAGGGTCTTGGCAGCTTCGGCGAGCGAGTAATATTTATACTCTTTGCCGTCCACCGACAGGGACTTCAGCGTTTTCAGACTATCTTGGCCAACGGCTGTCATGTTGGAACCCTTTCTTTTGGACCGCTTGTGATTTGCGACGGGTTAAACCATAGCCATAAGGCCCCGTCTATTCAGTCATAGGATACCAAAACACTGTTCACGGCGTCCAAACTGTCGGTCTTCAGGGGAGACAGGCTGGTCTTTTCCGACATCAGCTTTACCCTTCGCCCGAGCGAAATTCTGATTCTTCGAGGCGCCAACGGGGCCGGAAAGTCTTCGCTGCTGCGCGCCCTCGCCGGCCTCACGCCGCTGGCCGCAGGGACGCTGCGCTGGGGCGACGAGGATGCGCTAGAAGATCTACCCAGCCATGCAAAACGGATTGGCTGGCTGGGCCACCTGGATGCCGTGAAACCGGCGCTCACCGCCGGCGAGCATGTGCCGCTTCGCGCGCTCGAAGCGGTGGGACTCGGGGCCTATGCCGAGATTTCGGCACGGCTGCTTTCGGCGGGGCAAAAGCGGCGGCTGGCGATCGCCCGCGTGGTGGCGGCGGACAAACCGCTTTGGCTGCTGGACGAGCCGACCACGGGCCTGGATGCGCGCTCCGTCGCGCAGTTCTGCGGCCTGTGCGAGACGCACCGCGCCCAAGGCGGGATGATCGTCGCGAGCACGCATATGAAGCTCGATTTGCAGGACCCGGCGGTGTTGGATTTATGAGAGCCCTGATTCTGAGAGAGCTGACGCTCGCGCTGCGCCACGCCGCCGACACTGCGGCGGCACTGCTGTTTTTCGTGATCGCGGGGACTTTGTTCGCCTTCTCCGTGGGGCCGGACCCGGCGGTGTTGGTGGCGATCGCCGCCGGGGTGGTGTGGGTCTGCGCCCTGCTAGCCGCCCTGCTGCCGCTGGACCGGCTGTTCGGCGCGGATTTCGAGGACGGCACGCTGGACCTGCTGCTGCTCTCCGGCTTGCCGGCCTCTGCGGTGGCCGCCGCCAAGGCGGTTGTGCACTGGCTGACCACCGGCCTGCCGCTGCTGCTGATCGCCGGGCCGCTGGCAGTGATGCTGCGCCTGCCGGCGGGACATATCCCACTTTTGTTACTTACGCTGCTGCCCGGCACGATGCTGCTCTCGCTGCTCGGCACGCTGGCGGCTTCGGTGACGCTGGGCGCGCGCCGCGCCGCGGCGCTGATGCCGCTGATCACTTTGCCGCTGATGATCCCGACGCTGATCTTCGGCACCGCCGCCGTGACCTCGCCGCACCCGGCGGCACCTCTTTATATGTTGGCGGCAATGCTCATCCTGGCGCTGCCGCTGGCGCCCCTGGGCGCCGGCGCAGCGCTGCGGGCGGCGGCAGAGTAAGAAAGAAAGCAGCCGCTTTTTGAAAAAAGCGGCGCAAAAACTTTCTTGAAACTGGGCCTGAGACGTTGAAACGGCACGGGCCCAAAGTAAACAAAGTTTTTTTGCTACTTTTTGTTCACAAAAAGTAGCACTTCCTTACTTTTGCTTGCCTTGCCTAAACGTGAAAACTCTCGCCGCAGCCACAGCGGCCCTTTTCGTTCGGGTTTTCGAAGGTGAAACCCGAGGTGAGCTTATCGGTCTTGTAGTCCATGGTCGTGCCGATCAGGAACAACGAGGCCTTGCGGTCGACCAGAACGGTCAGGCCGTGGCTTTTCACCGTTTCATCCTGCGGGCCGGCTTCCGCGACCCAGTTCATGTCGTAGGACATGCCCGAGCAGCCTTTGGTCGAAACCGAGATGCGCAGCAGCTTGCCGGCTTCACCGCCTTCATAGAGGCTGCGCAGGCGGTCGGCCGCGGCTTCCGTCAGCTGCATCAGCGGCGGCAATTCGCGGCGGGGTTTGGCGGTCATCGGGGTCGTGCTTGTGCTCATTTCAGCTATCCTGAAACATGTTCAGCGCGAGGCGCGCCTCTTCGCTCATGCGAGTCGGGTCCCATGGCGGGTCCCAGACCGTGTCAACGGTGACGGTTCCGACACCATTCAGGGCGGCGATGGCGGAACGCACCATCTCCGGCAGTTCCTGCGCCGAGGGACAGGCCGGCGCCGTGAGGGTCATCTCCACCTTCACGTCGCCGCTTTCGGCGATCTCGATCGCGTAGATCAGACCCAGCTCGAAAATATTCACCGGGATTTCCGGGTCATACACCGTGCAGATCGCGTTGATCACAGCCTCTTCGGTCACCGCAGGCTGGGTTTCGCCTTCCGGTGTCCAGGTCGTGGTCGGGACCAGTTTCTGGTCATCCATTTGTTGGCTGCTCCTCCTTCACGGCATCGGCCAAAGCCGACCAGGGCAATGTCGCGCAGCGTATGCGCGAGCGATATTCTGACACGCCGGAAAGCGCGTTCAAGTCTCCCAGGGTCGGGTCGGCCTTGCCGGTTTTGACCATCTCTTCAAACGCGGCGCGCATCCGCTCGATTTCCGCCGCACTTTTGTTCGCCACCGCTTCGGCCATCAGGTCCGCGCTCGCGGTCATGATGGCGCAACCGCGCGATTCATGCAGCACTTTCGTGCCATCCCGCTGCAAAAAAAGATGGATGCGGTCCCCGCACATCGGGTTGTCGCCCGTGGCCTCCGCATCGAACGTCTCGAGCCGCCCGGCAAAGCGCGGCTTGCGCGCGCGGTCCATGATCAGGCTCTGATAAAGTTCGGCGAGGTCCGTCATCCGCCAAATACCTGTTTGATGCGGTTGAGCCCGGCCGCCAGCGCGTCGATCTCCTCGGGCAGCGTGTACAATCCGAAGGACGCGCGCGCGGTGCTGCTGACGCCCAGGCGGCCCATCAGCGGCTCGGCGCAATGGTGTCCGGCGCGCACGGCGATGCCCTGGCGGTCCAGCAGCGTGGCAATGTCGTGCGCATGCGCCTGGGCCATGGTGAAGGAGATCACGCCGCCCCGGTCCTGCGCCTGGCCGAGAATTTTCAAGCCCTCGATGTCCGACAGCACCGCCAGCGCGTGATCGGTGAGGCGGCGCTCATGTTCGGAGATGGCATCGAACCCGATCGCCTGCACATAATCGATCGCAGCACCCAGGCCGATGGTCTCGATGATCGCCGGCGTGCCGGCCTCGAACCGCGCGGGCGGCCTCGCCCACGTCGAACTCGCGTAGGAGACGCTGGAAATCATGTCGCCACCGGCCAGGAAAGGCGGCATCGCCTCCAGCAGCTCGGCCTTGGCGTAGAGCACGCCGATGCCTGTGGGGCCGTAAAGCTTATGCCCGGAGAACACGTAGAAATCCGCGTCGATGGCCTGCACGTCGATGCGGCGATGCACCACCGCCTGCGCGCCGTCGAGCAGGATTTTGGCGCCGCGTTCATGGGCGAACGCCGCGAGCCGTCCGGCCGGCGTGTAGCTGCCGAGCACGTTCGACATCTGCGTGATCGCCAGCAACTTCACTTTGCCGTCGGCGAATTGCTCTTCCAGAGACGCGAAATCCAGCTCGCCGTCATCGGTGATTTTCGCGACGCGCAACTCCACGCCATGCTGGTCCCGCAGGATCTGCCACGGCACCAGATTGGCATGGTGTTCCATCTCGGAGATCACGATCGCATCGCCCGGCCGCAAGGCGCTGCGGCCATAGCTGTAGGCGACGAGATTGATCGCCTCCGTGGCGTTGCGCGTGAAGACGATTTCGTCCCGCGAGGCGGCGTTGAGCAAAGCAGCGACCTTGTCGCGCACCGCCTCATAGGCGTCGGAGGTTTTCTCCGACATGAAGTGAAGACCGCGATGCACGTTGGCGTATTGCGCTTCCATCACATGCGTCATGGCGTCGATCACCGCGCGCGGCTTTTGCGCCGAGGCGGCCGAGTCCAGAAACACCAGTTTCTTGCCATGGACCTGCGCGTCGAGGATCGGAAAATCCTTGCGGATTTTCGCGATGTCGAAGGGCATGGATTTCAGCGCAGCGCTCATACGGTCCACCATTCATCAATCGCGGCCTCGAACATCGCCAGCGCCACGTCATGCGTGACCGGCTCGAGCGCTTCGGTCAGGAAGGCACGGATCAGCATCGAACGCGCTTCCGCTTCATCGATGCCGCGCGAACGCAGATAGAAAATCTGCTCCGGATCGAGCGCGCCGATGGTCGCGCCGTGGCTGCATTTCACGTCGTCGGCGAAAATCTGCAGCTCCGGCTTGATGTCCATTTCCGCCGTGGGCGAGAGCAGCAGCGCCTGGTTCATCTGGTAGCCGTCGGTCTTCTGCGCCACCCGGTCCACTTCGATGCGGCCCTGGAAGACGCCGCGCGCGGACCCGTCGAGCACCGATTTGACGGTCTGGCGGGAGGTGCAGTTGGGCGCCCTGTGCTGCACCACAGACGTGAAATCGCCGTGCTGGGTGCCGCGCAGCAGCTGCGCCGCGTTGAGATGCGTATGCGCCTGAACCCCGGTCAAGGTGGCGTGGAATTCCGCGCGCGAGATTTTCGCGCCGATCACCGCGGTGAACGCCTCATAAGCGCCGTTCCCGGCGATCTCGGCGCGCATGGTGGCGAGGTGGAAGGCCTCGGTGCCCTCCGCCTGCAAGCGGAAATGCGCGAGCGTGGCGCCCTCGCCCACGACGATGTCGGTGACCGGATTGTGCCAGTACACGCCCTCGCCTTTGTTGATCTCGATGATCGTGAGCCTGGCCCCGGCACCGAGCGTGATGCGGTGACGCGGATGGAACGCGAAAGGCTGCGCGCCGGACGCGTAGGACACCAGGACGACCGCGCCGGCATCAACCCCGGCCGGCACCGTCAGCGTAACGCCGTCCGTCGCATGCGCCGCATTGATCTGCGGCAGCGGCAAGGCCGACTCCTCCGCGAAGGCGGCGAAAGGCTGCATGTAGGGAAAACTGGAGGAATGCGCCGCGCTGAACGCGCCGTTCAGAAACACCAGGCGCGGCAGGCCGAGCTCCGGCAGTGCCGCCACACCGGCGAACGGCACGGCAGGCGCGAAGGAAATGGCCGAAAGCGGCCGCAGATCGGTATAGCGGAACGCCTCCAGCTTACGGGTCGGAAGGGCGGTCATGATCAGGCCGCTTCTTCCAGCCCGGCATAGCCGCGGGCCTCGAGCTCCTTCGCCAGCTCCGGGCCGCCGGAGCGCACGATGCGGCCAGCCGCCAGCACATGCACATGGTCGGGCACGATATGGTCGAGCAGGCGCTGGTAATGGGTGATGACCAGCGCGGAGAATTTCGGCCCGCGCAGCGCGTTCACGCCATCGGCGACGATCTTCAGCGCGTCGATATCGAGGCCGGAATCGGTCTCGTCGAGGATCGCCAGGCCCGGCTGCAGCAGGGCCATCTGTAGCACCTCGTTGCGCTTTTTCTCGCCGCCGGAGAAGCCGACATTGACGTTGCGCTTGAGCATGTCGTCCGGCATCGAGAGCGATTTCACCGCGGCGCGCGCGAGTTTGAGGAACGCCACGGCGTCCAGCTCGTCCTCGCCACGGGCGCGGCGCACGGCGTTCAGCGCGGTGCGGATGAAGTTGGCATTGCCCACGCCGGGCAGTTCCACCGGATATTGGAAGGCGAGAAACACGCCGGCGGCAGCGCGCTCTTCCGGCTCCATGGCCAGCAGATCCTGGCCGTTATAAAACACCTCGCCGCCCGTGACCTCATAACCTTCGCGGCCCGAAAGCACGTAGGACAGCGTGGATTTACCCGCGCCGTTCGGGCCCATGATGGCGTGGATCTCGCCATCGGGAACCACCAGATTCACGCCGCGCAGAATTTCCTTGTCTTCAATCCGCGCCGTCAAATTTCTAATTTCAAGCATTTTTAGCCCACCGAGCCTTCCAACGATACTGCCAGCAATTTCTGCGCCGGCATTTTTTTAGCCAACGGAACCTTCCAGCGAAACTGCCAGAAGCTTCTGTGCTTCGACGGCAAATTCCATTGGCAATTCCTTCAATACATCCTTGCAGAACCCGTTCACGATCAGCCCCACCGAATCTTCTTCCGAGAGGCCGCGCGAACGGCAATAGAAGAGCTGGTCGTCGGCGATCTTCGAGGTCGTCGCCTCGTGCTCAACCTTCGCCGAGGGGTTCCGGTTTTCGATATAAGGCACCGTATGCGCGCCGCACTGGTCGCCGATCAGTAGCGAGTCGCACTGCGTGAAATTGCGCGCGTTCGTGGCGCCGGGCATGATCTTCACCAGGCCGCGATAGGTGTTGTTCGAATGGCCCGCCGAGATGCCCTTGGAGATGATCGTCGAGCTGGTGTTCTTGCCGATATGGATCATCTTCGTGCCGGTATCGGCCTGCTGATGATTATGCGTCAGCGCCACCGAATAGAACTCGCCCACCGAGCCATCGCCCTGCAGGATGCAGGACGGGTATTTCCAGGTGACGGCGGAGCCGGTTTCCACCTGCGTCCAGGAGATTTTCGAATTCTTGCCGCGGCACGCGCCGCGTTTGGTCACGAAATTATAGATCCCGCCTTTGCCCTCGGCATCGCCGGGATACCAGTTCTGCACGGTGGAATATTTGATCTTGGCGTCATCCAGCGCCACCAGTTCGACCACGGCAGCATGCAACTGGTTCTCATCGCGCATCGGCGCGGTGCAGCCTTCCAGATAGGAAACACTCGCACCTTCCTCGGCGATGATCAGCGTGCGCTCGAACTGGCCGGTATTGCGCGCATTGATGCGGAAATAGGTGGATAGCTCCATCGGGCACCGCACCCCCTTGGGGATGAACACGAAGCTGCCGTCAGAGAACACCGCGGAGTTCAGCGCCGAGAAGAAATTGTCGCCGACCGGGACCACCGAGCCGAGATATTTGCGCACCAGTTCAGGATGCTCGCGCACCGCCTCGGAGATCGGGCAGAAGATCACGCCGGCTTTCGCCAGGCTCTCGCGGAAGGTGGTGGCGACCGACACGGAGTCGAACACCGCGTCCACCGCCACGCCGGCCAAAGCCGCGCGCTCATTGAGCGGAATGCCGAGCTTCTCGTACATCGCGATCAGGTCGGGATCGACCTCGTCGAGCGATTTCGGTGCCGGCCCGGACGGGGCGGCATAATAATAAAGATCGTCATAGTTGATCTTCGGGTAGGAGACGCGCGCCCAGACCGGCTCCTCCATGCTCTTCCAGGTCTCGTAGGCCTTCAGGCGCCAGGCGAGCATCCATTCCGGTTCCTGCTTCTTCGCAGAAATCAGCCGGACAATCTCTTCGTTGAGCCCCTTGGGGAACTCTTCCATGGCGATTTCGGTGGTGAAACCGTATTTATATTTCGAGGCGGTCAACGCCTCGACGGTTTCACGGGTTTCGGCAACAGCAGGCATCAGGCGACCTCATTGAAGGATGCAGTTACGGGCGGGCGCGGCGCGCGGCGCACCGCGGCGGCCATGTCGGCAAGGCTGGTGTTCGCGAGTGCATTGCGCACCGCGTCGTTCACCGGGTCCCAGCGGCCGGCCATCGGGCACAGCGCGAGGCTGTCGCAGCCCACCGCGCCGTCGACGCAGGAGGTAAGCGCGATCGGTCCGTCGACCGCCACGATCACCTCGGAAATGGCGATCTCGTTCAGCGGACGCCCCAGGCGGTAGCCGCCATGCGCGCCGCGAATCGAGGTGACGAGCCCCTGCCCCGCCAACGCTTTCAGCACCTTGGCGACGGTCGGCTCGGGAATGCCCACCGACGCCGCGATCACCGGCGACGTCGCGACGCCTTGCACGGCGTTCAGCCGTACCAGGACGACCACGGCATAATCGGTCAGACGGGACAATCTCAGCATATGCGCTCCGATACAGGACCTGTTTGGTCCCGATTGTCAAATGGGCCACCGCCCTCGGAACGTCAACCCATTTGCGCGACCAGACCCGGCAATTCAACCGCTTTATCGATGGTATGGCTGCCTTGCGCTTTCCCATACCCCCAGCTCACGAACACGCTCGGCACGCCGAGCCCGGCGGCGGCGGCGATGTCGTTGGCGTGGTCCCCGACCATGACCGCGCGCTCCGGCGTGGCGCCCAGCGCCTGCAGCACCGCTTCCAGGTGCTTGGGGTCCGGCTTGCGGTAGGGCGTGGAATCGCCGCCCACAACGACGCGGAAATACGGCTCCAGCCCCAGCAGCGCCAGCACGTTGCGGGCGGCCACCACCGGCTTGTTGGTGCACACGGCGAGCGGATGGCCGGCATCCTTCAGCGCCTCCAGGGCCTCGACGATGCCGGGATAGGGCGCCGTCTCGACCACAACATTCTCCTCGTAATCGGCGATGAAGGCGGCGACGTGCACGGCCTCCGCCACGCGGCCCCGGGCCGCGAAGCCGCGTTCCACCAGCACCTTGGCGCCGTCGCCGATCATGCGCCGCACATCGGCCACGCTCAGCTTCTCCAGCCCTTCCGCGGCCAGCACGCGGTTGAGCGCGGCCCTTATGTCCGGGTCGGAATCGATGAGAGTGCCATCCAGGTCGAACACCACAGCGCGCATGAAATACTCCGTCATATCAATTGATTTGCTAAAGCAGGTTCGCTTTGGCTCACGGAACCTGCTCCAGGTCTTTGTTTAAACGAGCAACTTTATCCGACCTCCACGCGATCGGATGTTGCTCTAGGCTTTGACACGGAGCGGCGCCGGACGCTACCGGCGGATCGCAATTGAGAGGGTACAAATCCATGTGCGGTATCGTGGGCGTGGTGGGGAACGGACCGGCGGCGCCGCTGCTTCTCGACGGTCTCAGGCGGTTGGAATATCGCGGTTACGACAGCGCCGGCATCGCCACGCTGGTCAATGGCCATATCGAGCGCCGCCGCGCCGAGGGCAAGCTCGCCAACCTGGCCGAGGCGCTGGAGACGCGGCCGCTGCCGGGCGTGACCGGCATCGGCCATACGCGCTGGGCCACCCATGGCGCCCCCACCGAATCGAACGCGCATCCGCACGGCACCGCCCGTGTCGCCGTGGTGCATAACGGCATCATCGAGAACCATGCCGAGCTGCGCGCCGAGCTGGAGGCGGCCGGCCAGATTTTCTCGACCGAAACCGACACCGAGACCGTGGCCCAGCTGCTGGACCTGCTGCTGAGCCAAGGGCTCGCCCCGGTCGACGCCGCCAAGGCCGCTTTCGCGCGGCTGGAGGGCGCCTATGCCCTGGCGCTGATTTTCACCGGGCACCCCGAGCTGATGATCGGCGCGCAGCGCGGCGCGCCGCTTGCGGTGGGGTTTGGCGAGGCGGCGATGTATCTCGGCTCCGACGCGCTGGCGCTCGCCCCCCTCACCCGCAAGATCGCCTATCTCGAAGACGGCGACTGGGTGGTGGTGACGCGGGAGAGCGCTGCCTTCTTCACCCGCGACAATGCGGCCGTGGAACGCGCGGTGAAGCTGACCAACCTCACCGGCGCCTCGATCGGCAAGGGCAATTTCCGCCATTTCATGGAAAAGGAGCTGCACGAGCACCCGGTGGTGATCGGCGATGTGGTGCACCGCATGATCGACGCCGGCACGCGACTGCCGGTGCTGCCCGACCTGCCCTTCGACCTTGCCGCCGTGCCGCGCCTGACCATGAGCGCCTGCGGCTCCGCCTATTACGCCGGCCTGACCGGCAAATTCTGGCTGGAAAGCCTGGCCCGGCTGCCGGTGGACGCGGACGTGGCGAGCGAATTCCGCTACCGCGCGCCGCCGCTCACCCAGGGCGGGCTCGGCCTGCTTGTGAGCCAGTCCGGCGAGACCGCCGACACGCTGGCGGCGCTGCGCTTTATGCGCGCCGAGGGGCAAAAGATCCTCTCCGTGCTCAACGTGCCGGAAAGCACCATGGCACGCGAGAGCGACACCGTGCTGGACACCATCGCCGGGCCGGAAATCGGCGTCGCCAGCACCAAGGCGTTCACCGCGCAGCTCACCGTGCTGGCCGTGTTCGCGCTGAAAATGGCGCTGGCGCGCCGCGCACTGCCCGAGGCGGAAATCGCCCGGCTGTGCGGCGTGCTGCTGGAAATTCCCGCCAAGGCGGCGGAAATTCTCGCCGATGACGCGCCGATCCGGCGGCTGGCGATGCGCATCGCCGAGGCGCGGGACGTTTTATATCTGGGCCGCGGCACCTGCTATCCCATCGCACTCGAGGGCGCGCTCAAACTGAAGGAGATCAGCTACATCCATGCCGAGGGCTATGCCGCCGGCGAGCTGAAGCACGGGCCGATCGCGCTGATCGACAAGGCAGTGCCGGTCATCGCCATCTGCCCCTCAGGGCCGCTTTTCGAGAAAACCGCCTCCAACCTGCAGGAGGCGGCGGCGCGCGGCGGGCAGATCGTGGTGTTCTCGGATCAGGCCGGCGCGGCCAAGCTGCAAAATATCGCCGCGGAGACGATCATCCTGCCGGAAATCGATCCGTTCGCCGCGCCGATCCTCTATGCCATCCCGGTGCAGATGCTCGCTTACCATGTGGCGGTGCTGAAGGGCACGGACGTGGACCAGCCGCGCAACCTCGCCAAATCCGTCACCGTGGAGTGAACGGGCGCCGCGGCGTCGAGCTGTTCGCAGATAAAAATGTTGGTGATTATCCCCTTGACGCAGGTAAGCAATTTTACAGATGGTTTGCAGTAT